>Ga0190273_10000008_pt1 | contig 186469 bp, 161 predicted proteins | sample Popmic504IS_FD_134513 | JGI IMG/M metagenome (GOLD analysis project Ga0190273, IMG submission 134513) | Populus adjacent soil microbial communities from riparian zone of Shoshone River, Wyoming, USA - 504 IS | ecosystem: Environmental > Terrestrial > Soil > Riparian zone > Trees stand...
CTGTGGAAGCAGCAGGAATTGATGATACTCATATAACACCTTTCCACACATCCGATGGATATAACGGCGCTCCCGATAAGAAAAATAGCTTAGCTTTGCAAAAAATGATTTCCGATGAATTTGAAAAAAAGACTGAAAAAAGTAGCACAGACTCTGATTCAAAGTTATCAGAATCCAAAACGGCTGTATCCAAAGATGAAAAGAAATCGGACTACCTGAGAAAAGATTCAATGGATTCAGACTCATCCTCTAAAGAAAAGGGTTCTGAGAGTTTGAAAAACTCAGAAAAGGAATGGCCCATTGTCAGCACAGTAAAATATTTTATGAGGCAAGGTTCAGCCAAAGCTTTTATGCGGGACCTCACTCGAAACACGCTTGAACTCTTTAAAAAACCACCCAGTTTAAAAGATGGAGAGAAAAATCCTACTTTGTATGAAATTCCACTGCTGACGCCTAAAAAAGCCGTTGTTGTATTGAAAGTGGCATCTCCGTTCCAGGCAAAACCGATCTTCGAAAAAGCGAAAGCGTTTAATCTCCAAGAGTATTAATATCTGTCATTAATTAATCTGGATATCCGTTTTAGAAGAAGCTGGAAATCAGTGTCATACATAATTTAATTGACATAAATAAGTTGTTATTTTTACGCGTGCGTGAGTGATTCTTTGGTGCGGAGATTTTTTATGATGTCTTCAGAAGCACGACGTGCCGAAAGCAACGCACCATTGACGGAAGGACCTGCGAGATTATCGCCACAACGATATAAGCCGGGGCGTAATGTGGTGGTAAGCGTCTCAGATACATGAGGCACCGAAGGCAGCGCATGCCAAATATTATAAATAGCGAGATATTCCCAATGGTCAGCCTTTTCACCAAACCATTCTCTGGCCTGTTTTAAAACACCGGCACGGAGTGCGTCATCACTTAAATCTCGCTCCAGGGAAACCACCGAAATTAAGGCTTTACCTGCGGGCGCATAGCTGGGAGCAACCAGACTGGGGATGCACATGTTGTTAATTAAGCCTTCACCTGTTCCATTCAGTAGCAAAATGGCTTCATCCAAAGGCACTTTCTCTGCATTGACTGAAAAATAGAGGCAGCGCATCGCTTGGGCTTCCGGGGTGAGTTGATCGTCACTATTCTGATTAATTAAGCCTGGCAAGCTCCAGGGCTCTACAGCCATTAAAATAGCGGAAGCTTCCAGTTCTTCACCGTTAGCTAGGCGAACAGTTTGTTCGGTAATTTTTTCGACTAGCGTGTTGAGCTTAATGATGTCATCTGGCAAGCGGCTTGCCAGTTGTTCGGGAATCGAGGAAATGCCATTGGCGGGTAGAGTGGACGATCCTCGGCTCAGCATTGAAAAGACAAATTCAAAAAAACGGCTGGATGTATCCAAACGAGATTCGAGGAAAATACCGGCTAAAAAGGGACGGAAGAATTGTTCTATCATACTTTTGGAAAAGCCGGCATTTTTTAAAGCCTGAAGCGTTGTGGTTTCCGGACGCTTTAAGCGCAGTGTTTCGCTTTGCATTAAAAGGCGGCTTCGCAATTTCAGGAGTTTTAACTTGTCTAATGGCTCAGCGACGGGGCTGAAAAGGCTGCTGAAGACTTCTTCTGGATGCCTGAGTGGATCGGTCACCTTTGTAAAGCCGCTTTTCAGACGGATCATTGCTCCATTGACGAAAGGCTTTAGCTTTAAGGCCTCATAATCCAGAATTTCCTGTGCTTCTGGATAAGCCGTCAAGAAAATATGAAAACCATGATCGAGTAAGAAACCGTCCGGGTGCTGATCGGTCTTCATGCGACCCCCTACACGATCCGAGGACTCTAATACACAGACCGTTAAACCTTTGCGATGTAAGTGCAGTGCGGCAGCAAGACCTGCGATACCTGCACCGATAACGATTACATCAAAACGAGTCGACATAAGATCCCACTTCCCAATGGAGTAAACAATATCAAACTAAATACGTTGGTAAAGACTAAAATAGAGAACTTTTTATTGAATTAAGTTCTACTATTTAAATTTTAATACTTGAGACATGAAAATCTGCTATTCTTCAGTACTAAAGTACTAGGCTTTTTCTAATGCCGCCAGTAAGTCGTCAGTATCTCGGAATTGGAGGTGGTACAACTTATGGTACAAGCCTTCCAGTTCCAGTAAATCCTCGTGAGAGCCACTTTCAACAATGGTTCCCTTATTCAAAACAATGATACGAGAAGCGCAACGAACTGTCGATAGACGATGGGCTATTAGGAAAACGGTCCTATTTTGCATGATTCTCATCAGGGCGTCTTGAACTTTTGCTTCAGACTCATTATCAAGCGCACTGGTCGCTTCATCAAGAATGAGAAGGGGGGAATTCTTTAGAAAAGCGCGTGCAATAGCAACACGCTGACGTTGACCACCGGAAAGGCAACCACCATTAGCACCGACTTGGGTTTCTAAGCCTAAGGGTGCAGCTTCAATGAAATCAATTAGGTTTGCGTCAGTTGCGGCTTGCCAAATCTCATCATCGGTAGCGTCTAATTTGCCCAGGCGAATGTTTTCACGCAAAGTGGCATCAATCAGTAAGGGGTCTTGGGTTACAATCGCAACTTGATTTCTCAACCACTGAAGAGAAATATCCTGAATGCGATGCTGGTTAACGAGAATTTCCCCGGAGCTTACGTCCATAAAACGGGGAATGAGATCCACGAGTGTGGATTTTCCGCCCCCGCTGGGACCAATAAAGGCAATAATTTCGCCTGCACGGACCGAGAAATTGAGATCGGACAGTACCGTTTTATCAGAGTTATAAGCAAAGTTAACATTTTGGAAGTCTAAAGTTTCGAAGCTGTTGAAGGATAGCGGTGATGGGATTTCTTTTAAATCAGAATGCGTATCAAGTTTTTCAAAAACGCGTTCTGCAGGCGCTAATATTCGCTGAACCTTATTCATAATATTGGCCAGTGTTTTAACTGGCTTATACAGTAAAATCAAGGCGACACAGAAAGAGCTAAGCTCTCCTGCTGTCATAGATCCGTTTTTTACCTGAACAGCTCCAAAGAAAACGATTGCAGCAACGCCCATTGAGGCTACCAGCTGCATAATGGGCTTAAGCCATGATCCAGCCTTTAAGATGCGCATTGAAATGGAGAAATACTCATCGAGTGCTTTTCCAAAACGCTTGCGTTGATACCCTTCGAGTTGAAAGCCAATCATCAACTTGGCCTGAGTGATAGCTTCCGTGAAGACGCTAACCATACGGGCCATATTATTCGTGGACTCGTGATCCAGCATCCGGATTTTTTTACTGATGAACTGGAGGGGCAACGTGATAGAGGAAATAATGCTCAGCGCAACCAGCGCAAAAGCCCAGTTCCTATTGACAAGAACAGCGGCTAATCCAATGAAGGTGAAGAGCTGAAGAACAAAATCTTGTAAGTTAGAAACGATAGCCTGTTGTAGTGTTGCGGGATCACTTACGTAGCGTGCATAAAGCTGACCGGTTTGGTTCTTTTTAAAGTAAGCCAAGTCCATACTGGAAAGTTGGTTAAAAAGCTTACTCCTGAGGTCACGAGAGATTGCTGTACCGACATAGTTCGTGCAATAGGTACTGATATAGAAACTAATCCCCTGGATAACTGTGGCCCCAATGAGGACAACAGGGATCAGAAACAAGTCGTTCCCGCTTTGGCTTTTGAGGAAGCGATCGAGGAGAGGGCCAATACTCCATGCGATAGCACCATCCATAGAGGCTGCAGGTATCGAGGCCACCATACCCATAAAGAAACGTTTGTAATAGGGTTTCAAGTAGCCTAGTAAGCGGACATAAAGTGCAGAATCCGATGTGAATTTGGGCTTAGATGAGGCGGTTGGGGATGGTTTCACTGTGGGAGAGTCCCTGGAAGCATTCAGTAAAAATAGATGGATGAATCGCTTGTGTCGAGAATTCGCAGACTAAAAACCAAACAAGTCTGTTCAAATTTATACCATCTTAGGATAATTTTCTTGAGCTTCTTTTAAGCCTCTATAACCCTAAGAATAGGGGAATCATATCACAAAGCACAATTCTAATTATCACTGGGAAATCGAGCATTTAACGAATACACTATAGATGTTTCGATACTCAAATTATGATTAGCGGTGATCGAACGTTAGAAATCACCAGCATTGTATCCATGGTCATCAAAGCGTCCAGATCCAACGTTAACCCCTGTTTGGCCTCCACCATAGTTGGTACCCCATCGATCAGCATCGTGTTTACTGCCAATATCAGCCTGCATTTTTCTGTCTGCACCCGTTTGTGCAAAGCGTGAATGTTGTGCCGAGGTTAAGTTTTGCGAGTCTGCTGTGGTATTTCGGTATGCCTCAACATCTTTGCCTTTACTATTTTGCGCTTGTATTTTTGCAATTCTGGCATTGTTGTAAGCATCGGTATCTGCCCGCCCTGTCCATTTACTGTGCCAATTATTAAAGCGTTGTGTCAGATTATCTTTTAGAGCGGATTTTTCATAAAGGGGACTTGGAGCGGTTTCGGCTTGCTTGTCGGCAACGGCCTTCTCGTATGTTGGCGGTATTTCATCCTGTTTGGACTGCCTGTTGCCTGCTAATTCTTTTTCATGGATTGAAGAGGGTCTGCTGCCAAAGGTTGTGTTTGAAGCTTGACTCCATGGACGCTCTCTAACAAGATCGTTCGGTGACGTCTCTTTGATGCTATTGCCGCCCAATGTGCTCGATGAAGTCCGCCGTATGTTAGCCACAGGAGGTGCATCTTCTAAGTCTTCTCTAAATTTGCTTCTTATAACAGGTTTATTGCCAGCTGCTGAAGTGCTGGGACTTGTAGGGATGTCCTTTTCTGCTTTCTCTGTATAGGCAGGAGGATTAAAGAGACCATCTTTCTCGTTGTAGGAGTTTCTCCAAGGCTGATTCGCCATTGTTGGCGTATCATGTGCAACCGCTTTATTAGTACCGAATTGTCTGGCGGCGGCATTCGCTTTAGCGTCAACCCCATCAGCTTCCCTCTGCATGGATTCTTTCGACCGTCCTGCGTTGACGCCATATTCTTTTGTCATTGCTCGACTATGCCCTGAAAGCAGTTCACGATCAGGGAAATTGGTATGCGTCATTTGTTTGTAATATTTTTCCAGGTTTTCTGGAGGTCTACCACTTGAACGCCAAGCATTTTGCTGTGTTTGAGAAAGCTGGTTGTAATGTGTTTTCTGAATACCCGTAAGATTACCCTCAGCCCAGTTTGCATTCGTGTCTTTCGCTTTTTGGTACTCTGATTTTGGTGCTTCTTTTTTCTTAAAACTAAGTTTTTCAGTCGTTCGTTTATACAGCTTCTCCATGCTTTGCTTTGCCTGTAAGGCTCTGCCTATTGGCTGTTCTACGGCTGTTTTTCCACTGAGGTTTGAAGTGCTGGAGTTTTTACGGCTAAAGCTGACCGTATCTTCTTTGATTTGAGGTTTGGCGTGATTGCCAACATCTTTGACATCTTTTTGAGTAGGATCAGGTTTTTCAGAATTAGCTTTATTCTCTGCAGGATGCACCGGGGTGCCATCATCAACTTTACTCGAATTAGCGTACTCTTTCTCCAGATGCTCTGGAGGCTTTCCTGTTCTTCTCCATTCACTTTGTTGTTCGGGAGTCAGTTTTTTATAATCCGCCGCGGGGCCGGATTCAAGCTCTTTATTGGCATAGTTTTTATTCTTGGCTTTACTGCCTAAACTGCCAAAGCTCTTAAATATGGATTCAAATGATGCCCCAGCCATAACCCCAAACCCCTTGTCCTGATTTTACTTCCCACCATATCCTGAGGATATAAATTCACTTGTATGTATTAATATAAAAACAATCAAAATAATTCTTGTGTTATTAACTTGGATTTTTCCTGGAATAGAGCGCTAAAACGTTGATGATTATTATATTTTTAGAGTTTTAGGTCTCTTCTATGACTTCATAGAGGGAGTCTGCCTGCTGTGCGGAGACCGCATGTGCTGGAACAATCAGGATTCGGGCGCGGATTAAACGGGCTCCAAACTGGATGCTAATCTCGTCTCCAACACTGACGTCATTGGCAGCCTTGGCCACCTTCCCGTTGAGGCTGACCAGTCCCCCACCACATAGTTCTGCAGCCACTGTGCGGCGCTTAATAAGGCGTGAGACCTTCAAATATTTATCGAGACGCATGGTAAAAAGAGCTCTTTTCAAATTTATAGCGAGAAATCATATATCTCTAGGAGATAAAACGTGAATTTTATCCTAGCGTGGATATTCAATGTAGTGCGATAAGTGTAAAATTGCAAAAGTACTGCCAGCGATGAATAATAATCCAAATATCGCGAGAGAAATGATTCTTCTGGCAAAGGGTGTTCTATTCAAGCTAATCGGCCAGAAGGAACACCGCTTCTAAAGACTTTTTTAATGAATGACGATTCGGCAAGCTGCGATTGCGCGAAGGGCTGCCGCTTTTAAGAGGACGAGATGAACGAATTTTACAACGAAACCTTCCTCAATGCCCAAAAGCAGCTCGATCAAGTAGCTGGGCTAATGAATTTGGACAGTGGAATTCTTGAGCGGCTTCGCTATCCTCGAAAAGCGCTGATCGTCTCCGTTCCTATCAAGCTGGATAACGGTAAAACAAAGACCTTTACAGGCTACCGCGTTCAGCATGACCAGTCCTTAGGGCCAACGAAGGGCGGAATTCGTTTCCATCACGGGGTCAACCTCGGTGAAGTCGCCGCTTTGGCGATGTGGATGACCTGGAAATGTGCTCTTCTCAACCTGCCGTACGGTGGTGCTAAGGGCGGCGTATGCTGTTTTCCTGAAGAATTGAGCCAAGGTGAAATGGAGCGCTTAGCGCGTCGTTACACCACTGAAATTTTATCCATGATTGGTCCTGAAAAAGATATTCCTGCTCCCGACATGTATACCAATGAGCAGACCATGGCTTGGATCATGGACACGTACAGCAACTTTATCGGCTATGCGGTTCCTGGTGTTGTTACAGGCAAGCCTGTAGCGGTTGGAGGCTCCTTGGGTCGTAAAGAAGCGACTGGTCGCGGTGTTGCAACCACGGTTCGCCTTGCTTTAGAGAAACTACAGCTAAATATTGAAGATTCATCGGCCGCTGTTCAAGGTTTTGGGAATGTCGGCAGCATTACAGCCAAGTTTTTACACCAGGCTGGCGTTAAGGTGGTTTCTGTTTCTGATGTCCAATGCGCGATTTACAACCCTGCGGGTCTTGATATCCCTCGCCTGCTCAAGTTTGTAGGCGAACATGGAACTGTGATGGGTTTTGATGACTTGCCCAACATGGAAAACAAGGATTTATTGGAGTTAGAGGTTGATATCCTCGTTCCTGCGGCCCTGGCAAATGTTATTACGGAAGAAAATGCAGAGCGCATCAAATGCAAGATTCTCGCAGAAGGTGCTAATGGCCCTGTAACGCCTGAAGCGGACAGCATTCTTCGTAACAGAGGCATCTTCATTATTCCGGGTATTCTTGCGAATGCGGGCGGTGTTGTTGTGTCTTACTTTGAATGGGTACAAGACATCCAACATTTGTTCTGGACTGAAGAACAGGTCAACGAGAAGCTGGTTTACCTCATGAGCAGAGCTTTCGAAGAAGTGTATCAAGTCGGACAAAGCAAAAAGGTGGATAACCGTACCGCCGCCATGATGATCGGTGTCGGTCGCGTTGCCGCTGCGAAAAGCTTAAGAGGCTTGTATCCTTAATTCTGTTTTAAATCCAAACTTTTAAAAAGCCTACTCTGTAAGCAGGGTAGGCTTTTGCATATAGGGTCAAATATCATTCCATTTTAAAAATTGTCATTCCCGCGAAAGCGGGAATCTCATAGCGCGAAGCGTAAGCTTGGCAAAGTCAGGAAATTTAGCAAATTCGTGTCTACTTTTTCTGAAACCCTTTTTAAGGGTTCTACTATATTGTGGAATTTGAAAGTTTAAGATTCCCGCTTTCGCGGGAATGACCCTCTGCACTTGTTGAAGTCTATTTGTGAATGGTATCAGCTTTTTTTGCTCGCTGCCAAGGCTTCTTCGCTAAGTTCCACGCTTTCAGCGGAAAACATGGGCTGTTCATCCTCGTCTGGAACCAGACGATCGAGTTTGCGGAGTTCCGGCCAAAGCGTCATGGTCAGGATAACGCTTGCAATGGTAACCACACCCCCGACAACGACGGCCGCAACCGGTCCTAAAAACTGAGCTGCCACACCGGATTCAAATCCACCCAGCTCGTTGGAAGCGCCGATAAACACAAAGTTAATCGCGGAAACCCGCCCTCTCAAGTGATCGGGCGTTCGCAGTTGAACCAGTGAGCTGCGGATAATAACGCTGATGTTATCGCACATGCCGGTAATAACAAGCATAGCCAGGGATAAGTATAAATTCCGAGATAGCCCGAAAACGATGGTGGATAAGCCAAAGCCTATAATCATAATGGTTAGCAGTTTGCCCGCATTTCGCATCGGACCCATTCGGGACATAAAAAAGCCCATAATAACCGCACCCACTGCGGGGGCTGCCTGAAGCCAACCTAACCCTCCTGCACCCACATGGAGAATATCCTGTGCATACACAGGAAGGAGCGCAACGGCTCCTCCAAACAAGACCGCAAACATATCAAGCGTAATGGCCGCAAGAATAATTTTGGTTTTCCAAACAAAGGAAGCACCCGATACCAGGTTTTTGAAATTCATGGGCTCTTTTTTGATGGGTGCTGTTTGATGACTGTTAATTTGTGACAGCAAAAGCCAGAAAATAAAACACCCGAAGAAGTCCGCAAAATAAACCGGAAGAGAGCTTTTAAAGACTGCGATCAAAATTCCGCCAACAGCAGGGCCCAATACACAGGTGGTCTGGTAAAACATGCTGTTCCAGGTAATGGCATTGGTGAGCAGATCTTTGCCAACCATATTTGGAATCATTGAGGCATTGGATGGCCTGTGAAAAGCGCTTCCGATTCCGGCCAGAAACAGACAGAGATACATGGCACCAACCGGGCTGAGCAGCCATTCAAGGCCATGTAAGTTCGCGGACGATTCCGAATGATAAATGGATAGATAAATCAGCCCGCCAGTCGCAATCAGGTTGACCAATTGTGCCAGGCGTAGCACCCATTTCCGGTCATATTGATCGACAATGTGTCCTGCCGGTAAGGTAAGAAGAATGACTGGAATAACCTGTGCTAAGCCGACAAAGCCCAAAGCAAAAGCGGAATGCGTTCTTGCGTATATATCCCACCCGATGCCAACCGTCAGCATTTGTCGGCCTAGGTTACATAAAAACAAGCCAATCGCGTAGAGCGCGTAATTTTTATCTTTGAGCGAGATGTAGGGATCGGCTTTTAAGACTGGTGAGTTCACAGCAATCCACTCTGTATTAGTCGTTGGTCAGGGGACTATTCTATCAAAAATGGCAACTATTGAATTATTAAGCTCTTTGGCGAGTTAAATTAAGATTAGCATCTTTATTTAAACAATAGTTTTTATGCTGTCAACTCTAGTAATTGGTATGGGCAATCGTAGATTATTAAAGAAAGAGCATTTTACTATGCCTAAGCTACCCGTATCTCCTGATATTCATGTGGCTGAGATAGTTTCCTATCCGGTACATCAGGTTCTCCATCCCGTTACACATCAGGGACCTCCTGTTATTGCAAAGGATTCATTTAAATACGATAAAAAAGATAGAACGTTGCCGCAACACGCAAAACGTTCCCTTCAGGACACAGGGGCTTGGCTTGGGTTTTCAGGGATGGGGATACTGGCTGGGTATGTTGCGCCGCTCATGGGTGCAGCGGGTATTGTCGGGACTGCGCTTGGAGGTCCCGTTGCTAAAAGCGCTACGAAGCTAATCCGAAGACCTCTCATTAAACACAACAAGGGTTTCTATAAATTGCGTCCAGGTGAAAAAGGAAGAATATTCAAATATTATCGTAAAGACAAAAGTGCTTATGCTTCTATTGTAAAAGATATCCACACTATCCAACAACGCCAAGATACGGGAACTAAAAAGTCTTTGCCATATAAAGTTTCTTCTTTCGCTCAGCTTAAGGACAGAGGTGGGAAGCGAAAAAAACCAGTGAAAGTAAGTATTCTAAAATTGGACTTGGACAAGACATTAGAAGAGGATCTCCGCAAAAGCACTGAGGATTGCCAGAAGTTCTATGGAAAACAACGTTATCTTAAAACAAGGCTACTTGAGAAACATCCTGAATATCTAGAAATATTAGAAGCAAATCCTTTTAAACCCTCTGATGTAGCATTTAAAAGTGATTCAAAGTCACTTCACAAAGAATGCTAACCGGTACTTTTTCACTTAAGTAGGTGAGTCGCTTTTTCGGCAGTGTAACGAAGTATTCAAACAATGTGCCCATATACAGCGCGTTACTTCATGATGAGACCTGCTCCTTAAGCTATCAAAGCTCATGTATTCCTGTAATGAACAATGTTGATTAAATGCGTAAATTCCTTTAAATTAAAATTATTGTCGGGACGCTATTGATGGTGTTCTGAGACAAAAAGAAGAGAGATGGATAAAAGCTTTGTAGTGTTTGGGACAGGGATTGCCTGCTATACTCCCGTGATTAATTTCGAAAGGGCTAAAACCTTCTCTTTCAAAGCTTTCTGAGCCAAAAATATCTCTAGACTTATCCTGGGCACTTAGCCTGTCGGCTAATGTAGCCCCCCTGTCTCCGAGTCTAGCATTACTTATTGTCTTACGAAATTTTTACAGATTTGCTTCTTGCATAGCCCTTTTATGAAACGGTTCCTAATCGATGCCTTTTAATTTTGATAAACGCATTCAAGCTCACACTTTTCGATATTTGATCAGTGCTTTAACGTGTGGTTTAACTCTTTCCTATTCCTTGGCTTTGCCGTCCTATGCATGGGTAAGGGGTAAAAATAAGCCAAAGGAAGCTGCGGTAATCTCAAAGCCTTTGGCTCGCAAGTTTCCCTCTCAAAAAATTGCAAGCTCCAGTGCCGGAGAAACCTCTTCTGGAAGAGTTCCTGCTGTTATGTACCCCCCCGTCCAGCATCTTGATCCTGCAATAGCGCCTAGCCCGAATTCTCCGCAGAACACTCCTTCTACCGACTTACCCGTTCGAACGGAAGCGAATCCGATTCATGCCACCTCAGTTCATTCTTTAACACTCAGTGACGCACTGAAGCTTGCGGAAGAATACAATCCTAAATTGCTGGCAGCTCGTAAAACGATTGACGTTAACCTAGCGGGTGTGGGTATTGCCAATGAAATCCCGAATCCACTATTCTCGGCTCAGCATTTTTGGGGAAACATTGTTGCCTTGGGTACAAACGAACAGGTGGGCTTAACCCAGCAAATTGAGACCGCCGGTAAGCGAAAAAAACGAACTGCTGCAGCTAAATCTCAAGTGCTTTTAAGCGTGAATCAATACAAGGCACAGCTTTGGGATATTCGCAGCCTAACCCGGCAAGCGTATATTCAATTGGCAGCAGCGAAAGAAAATATCGACCTGATCGAGGCTCAAAGTGAGCTTGCACAAAATCTCGTTAAAATTGCAGATAAACGAGTGAAGGCTGGCGCCGCTCCTTTATCGGAACAACTTCAGGCAGAACTGGCGTATCGCCAAATCGACGCACAAAGAATTCAGGCTTTAACTCAACTGCGTCAGGCAAAGGGTACCTTTAACTCCTTATTGGGCAGAACTATGTCTCCGGTTGGAATCGTAAGCCCGGTTCCCATTATTGTTCCTGCCGTGGATAAAAAAGCGAAGCCCTCAAAGTCTTCCCCTGTGGCAGTTCCATCCTCCAGAGTTACGATGGCTCCGGCTGTTACTCCCGATAATCAACCCGCAGCCGCCACTTCTCCGATTCCCTTTAATTTGTCTACCGCACCTGAAACTCAAACCGTCAGTGAAGACGAAGGCTATGACATTCTGGATGAAGGGTACTTCAACGGCACTGGAAAAACGGAACTTGTACCCTATCCTAGTATTGCCAGTCCCAATTTCGATACCTTGTTAAAAAAGGCGCAGCAACAACGTCCAGACTTAGTGGCCGCCCTCCAACAAATACGTGTTAACCAGGATCAACTGAAGCTGACCCGGGCACAAAGGGTTCCCGATTTATACCTATCTGTGGGCGTTCCTTTTTTACGAGTGAAAGATCAATTCTCACCGATTAACGGACGCAATAATTACTATGGTATATGGGCGCAGGCTGCTTTTACACTACCGATTTACCATAACCAGAAGTATGAAATTCAGCAGGGACTTGCCACTTTACAGCAGTCGCAACTACAAGTGAATGCGATTCAAAAGCAATTGGTGAGCGATCTCTACTCGGTATTCCAATCGCTTGAAGGCTCCAAGGCGAACATTAATTTGTATCAGCAAAACTTGCTGCCTTCTTCCGCTGAAGTACTCCGCTTGGCTCAAAAAAGCTATCAATATGGAAAAACAGGTTTAACCAGTGTGATTGTTGCTCAGCAACAAATTCAGCAAATTCGCCAAAACTATATCCAGTCGGTTCTGGATTACCACAATTCCTGGTCCTCTTTAGAAAAAACTGTTGGTTTTAAATTGGATTTTTAAAAATAAATCTTATGCATCGTTAGGAAACCCAATGCACAAGCTTTGCCACAATAGAATAGCGTCATTCCCTCGAAAGCGGGAATCTTACCCTTTCAAATTCCATAATGTAGGGGAGTCCCTAGTGGGCTCTCGTTATACAAGAATTCTATAAATTTCTCTGCTCCTGCCAAGCTTACGCTTCGCGCCTTGAGATTCCCGCGAAAGCGGGAATGACATTTTTAAAAAAAGTAATTTGGTGATTTTATCCCTATGTCGACGAACAAATTTAGCTTTAACAACATTATCAGTGCGACGCTTAAACACCGCTACATCACGCTGGGTGTCACATTCTTGATGATTCTGCTCGGTGTGTTTGCGTATCAAACCATGTCTTTGGAAGCTTACCCTGATTTCACCAATCCTTTGGTTCGGATTATCACGTTGTATCCAGGGAAGGGTGCGGAAGAAATTGAGCGGACTATTACTATTCCATTAGAGAAAGAATTGAACGGCATTCCCGGTGAAACGAATTTACGCTCTGCGTCTTTATTTGGACTTTCTGTTGTCTACGTAACCTTTCAGGAAGGGACCGAAAGCTTTAGAGCGCGTCAACAAGTATTGGAACGCTTAGCGGCTGCGGACTTGCCCGATGATGCCAAGCCTCAACTGGACCCGGATGCATCACCCATTGGAGAAGTTTACCGGTATACGCTCGAATCCAAATACTTTGATCCCATGACCTTAAAGGCCCTGCAAGACTGGCAAATGGAAAAAGCGTTTCGCCAGATTCCGGGTGTTATTGATGTCACCAGTTTCGGCGGTCCGGTTAAAACCTATCAGGTCAGTGTCGATCCCGGTCGTTTAAAAGCTTATAACTTGAATGTGTTACAGGTTTTCGATGCTATTAAGGCTTCTAATACAACAACCGGTGGTAACTATATTGCTAATAACGGACAGGCCTATGTTGTTCGGGGCTTGGGCCTTTTAAAAGATATCGATGATCTTAATAATGTGGTTGTTGCAAGCTATTCTTCCGGAACACCGATTCGAGTTAAGGATGTTGCTGATATTTCAGTGGTTCCCGGAGTTCGTTTGGGACAAGTGGGTAAAGACGCCCAAGGGGATGTAGTCGAAGGGATCGTGTTAATGCGACGTGGAGAAAATCCATCCGCTGTTATTGAATCCCTTTATGAAAAATTACCGACTATTCAGGCAACCTTACCGAAAGGTGTAAAACTCGTTCCTCTCTATGACCGCATGGAGTTAATTCGTCGGACCCTGGATACCATTGGTCATAATATTATGGATGGTGTCATCCTGGTTATTGTAGTCTTGCTGGTCTTCCTGTTTGAAGTCCGCTCTGCCTTAATTGCGACAGTAGTTATTCCTTTAGCCCTTCTTTTCGCCTTTCTTCTGCTCAATATTTTCAAAATTCCAGCCAATTTGCTTAGTTTAGGTGCGGTGGACTTTGGGATTATTGTTGATAGTACGGTTGTGATGGTTGAGCATTTGTACCACGAGTTGATGACTAAAGGCCAAAATATGACGCCGACAGAGCGTCTTGGCCTTGTAACTCAATCCGCGCAAGAGATTGGTCGCCCCATTCTGTTTGCGACGGCGATTATTGCGGTCGCCTTTTTGCCTATTTTCGCTTTTGATGGGGTTGCAGGAAAGTTATTCCGTCCTTTGGCTTTCACCATGAACTTTGCCCTTTTGGGTTCGGTTCTCTGTGCGGTGACTTTAATCCCTGTTTTGTGTTGGTTCTTTTTGGCTCAAAAGCCCATTAAACATCATGAAAGCCCGGTTTTTGTCGGCATTGAAAAGCTGTATCATCCCGCCCTAAAAGCTACCATGCGTCATCCTATTCTCACGCTCGGGGCCATGGCAATTCCCATTATTATCAGTGTGATTCTGTTTGCAGGGATTGGAACCGAGTTTTTGCCCAGCTTGGATGAAGGCAATATTTGGTTACGGGTTACGGTACTTCCCAGCAGTGTAGCGCTCGAAAAATCGGTATCCATTGCCAACGAAGTGCGCCAAAAGTTAATGAAATACTCTGAGGTTAAAAATATTGTTTCCCAGGTGGGTTCTCCGGACGATGGTACCGACCCGAACACCCCCAGCAATATTGAGTTTCTGGTGGACCTGAAACTGGCTAAAGAGTGGCGATCGAAATGGCACGAGAACAAGGAAGAACTGATCGCTTCCATGTCCAACGATTTATCGGTTATTCCGGGTATCCTTACCAACTTCTCGCAGTACATTCAAGATAACGTGGATGAGGCGATTGCCGGAGCCAAAGGCCAGGTGGTGATTAAGGTTTACGGTAAAGATCTGGATGAACTCCAAAAAATCGGTTTCAAAATTGCCAAGTTATTCGATAGTGTTCCCGGTATGGTGGATATCGCTGCCGATAAACTGGTTGGGCAGCCACAATACCAAATTGTTGTGGATCGAGCCGAAGCGAATCGTTACGGGATTAACGTCGAAGATATTACCAAAATTATTGAAACGGCTGTTGGCGGTAAAGTCTCTACTCAGCTCGTTGAAGGTGAAAAGCACTTCAATGTTACGGTACGTTTCAGCAAACCCTTCCGTTCTTCGGAAGTCGCTTTGGAAAATCTATTAATTACGACGGCCGATAAGCAACAGGTTCCTTTATCGGAAGTGGCACAACTCAAGGTTAAAACCGGTGCCAGTATGATTTATCGCTCGGATAACTCTCGTGTGATCGTTATTAAGGGAAACGTTCGTGACCGTGACTTGGGAAGCGTTGTTCACGATGCTCAAGCCCTGGTTAATAAGAACGTCAAGCTTCCTGCCGGCTACACAACCAAATGGAGCGGACAGTTTGAAAACCAGCAACGGGCTAATTCCCGCTTACAGGTGGCAGTTCCCTTAACCATTCTGGCTATTTTCGTTCTTCTGTTTGTGACCTTCGGTAACTTTAAAGAAGCATTTATGGGAATGGTACCGATTCCTCTGACCATGATTGGCGGTATCGGAGCACTCTACTTTACACACACTTACTTCTCCGTTTCTGCCGGTGTCGGGTTTATTGCGGCCATGGGGGTATCGGTGCAAAACGGTGTGGTTATTTTGTCTTACATCAAGCAGCTTCGCGAACGAGGACTCGGCTCCTATGTTGCTGCTTACGATGGTGCTAAAGCGAAGATTCGCCCTGTTATTATGGCGGGTACGGTAGCAATTCTGGGCCTTATTCCTGCTGCGACATCCAATGGAATTGGTTCCCAAAGTCAAAAGCCTTTTGCGATTGTCATTATTGGAGGCTTATTTACGGCAACCCTTTTAACAGCCTTTGCTACGCCGGTTGTCTATGCTTTGTTCAACCGTAAATCTACCTCTAAGGATTCGCGCTCGCATCTCAATTATGAGCATATAAGTCGGAATTGATATCTAGATTGATATACCAGGAGCACAAACCCCTCATGTTTAAATTAAATGAAGTCCCCCCCACCCTTAATCCCTCCCCCGCCAGGGGGGAGGGGACACGCCACTCTCAAAAGAATGATGACGTTTGTGAGCCAATTTTCTATAAAGTCCAAAAACAAATCCTCCCTTTAAAGAACCTATGTCCCCTCCCCCCTCTGCGGGGGAGGGCTAGGGTGGGGGGAAGAGCCTTGGCTACTCTGATAGCCCTGAGTCTCTCGCTGACGCCTTTGCTTCAAGGTTGTGGTAACAGTGCCAAAATTCCGGTTGTTCCTTCCCGTCAGGAACAAATGGATATGTCTCCCAGCAAAATTACGCTGACGGTTCCCCAGGAGCAAAATTTAGGGATTACAACTCAGGAAGTTGGCTTCCAAAACTTAAGCAATACCTTACAAACCACAGGAAAGGTACAGGCTGTTAATAACCTTATGTGGCACAGTTTTTCACCGGCTCAAGGTCAGGTGGTGAGTGTCCCTGTTACAGTTGGAAAACATATTCAGCAAGGCCAGGTTCTGGCATGGGTACGTTCCGATCAAATCGGACAGCTCGAGGCTGATTTTCTTCAACAGGCTCTCCAAAATCAGGCTGATATTCTTCAATCTAAAGTTCAATTGAATTTAAGCCAGGCCGTTTATAGGCGGGAACTCAAGCTATTTGGCGATAAAATTACATCCCGTGCGGATTTAGAAACTGCCCAGGCCCAGTTTGAGAAAGATAAAGCGACCGTTGATGCAATCTGGTCCAAACAACAATCCTTACTGACCAGCGCTCAATCCCGACTCAGCTTGTACGGGGCTCCTTCTAACACTGCGGAACAGGTGGTTCGACAGCGTAAATTGTATCCCTTTATTTCCATTCGAGCTCCTAAACCCGGTGTGCTCATTGAACGGAATGTGAACCCTGGTGAGCTTGTGGATACCTCTAAAGAGCTTTTTACCATTGCTGACCTGAATCACGTTTGGTTAGTCGGAGATATTTATGAACGCGATTTGGAAAAAGTAAAATTGGGACAGCCTGTTAGCGTTACCTTGGATAGTATGCCTGGCAGAAATTTTGACGGGAAGGTCACTTTTATTGATGCCATGCTTGATGCTCAGGCGCGTACCCTGGAAATCCGCTCAGAAGTCCACAATGATGATCACTTGCTGAAGCCCAACATGTTTGCCCGTGTTGCCATTAATGTTGCTGAGAAAAAGGTTCTCAGTGTTGCAAACTCCGCACTGCAGAGGAATGGAGACAATCTCTATGTGTATGTTCCGATTGCACTGCATCAGTATGAAGAGCGACTGGTGAAAACGGGTATGGTTAACGGTGGCTATACTGAAGTTGTTAGTGGATTGAAGGCGGGTGAACATGTGGTGACACAGGGGTCGCTCCAACTGAAAGGTGAAGTGTTGAAACAATCCCTCAGAAGTGATGGCCAATAAGTTTCAACTCTGTAACCCAGAAATGGGAGCCCATAAAGGCTCTCCCTATGGGTTGCGATAGAAGATTAAATTAATTGTGTGGTAAATCCAGTATTGAGTACCTAAAAGCCCTTCAGGTAGCTTAAGCGCTAGGGGGTGACGGTGGTGCTTTTTCTACGGGTAAGTTGCCAATCAGCTGGATATTGGCTTTATCAAAATTATCTTCCAAGCGGGCAAGCGCGCTGTAATTGGTTAAATCGTAATGGACGGGCGTGACAGAGACCATATTGTCGCGAACGGCTTCAACATCGGTTTCATCAGTAGATGTGCTGTCAATCAATTCTCCAGCGAGCCAAAAGTAGACATTTCCTCGTGGATCTTCCCGGCGTTCGTAGGTGTCCGTGTACATCCGCGTTCCTAAGGGGGCGATTTTAACGCCTGAAAAGAGATCGCGGGGGACTGCCGGTGTGTTGATATTGAGGATACTGCGGGGGGGGATACCCACTTTCATTGCGACCGGTAGAAAGTCTGCAATAAAGTCGGCACTGTGTCGAAAATTGGCGCTTTTATCGTTTCCGTTGATCAGGGAAACGGCGATACTGGGGATACCATTGATGGCACCCTCTAATGCAGCACTGACAGTACCGGAATAGATAACATCGGAACCCAAGTTCGGGCCATGATTAATCCCGGAAACGAGGACGTCAAATTTCATATTGGGTAATAGGGCATTTAAGGCCAGTTTTACGCAATCACTGGGTGTTCCACTGATGGCAAAGGCTTGTTTAATGGCAGAATCCATTGAAACTTCTTGCATCCGAATCGGTCGGTGGAGCGTTAATGCGTGCCCGGTTGCACTTCTTTCGCTATCAGGCGCAACAACATAGACGTCGTGGTCTTTGGCTAGGCGAGATGCTAGAGCATTGATACCGGCCGCATGGATTCCGTCATCATTGGAGATTAGAATTTTCATCTCTCTTGCTGCTTCCTCGGATTACGTGAAACATCCCAGTTTACGCCGAAATAAATAAAGTAATTACGGTGTTTTCCGCCATTTTCTTTTTTTATTGTTCCGGCGATTGGTATTCGGGTCTGGGTGTGAACAAAGCTATACATTGTATACGACAGCATAGCACCGCATTCAAGTTTCAGGAAGGCCATTTTTAGTAACGCTTAAGCCCCAATTAAAACAGGCTAACACCAGATTCCAACAAATAGTTTTTATACAAATACGGGAAATAGTTTATGCAAGGCATGGGGATGACAGAATGAGTACAGTTGGTCCAAGTAGTTCAGGATCGCCTTATAGTGCAGGTCAGCCTGCATTCGGTCAGGGCGGACAGTCGTCGTCTACGACTAATTTTAGTGGCCAAACACAGGATACGCCTGATACTTTTACGCCTACCAGCAAGAAGCCGCCGGCTCAAAGTTAGAGCTGAAAATAATAAAATGCCCCTGTTTCATTGATACAGGGGCATTTTGCTTTTTATGTTGAACTGACTTTAGGACACGAGCGCGACCATGACGGCTTTTTGAGCATGGAGGCGATTCTCGGCTTGTTCAAAAATGATGTCAGCATGCTCTTCCAGCACCTCTGCGCTAATTTCCTCTCCACGATGAGCCGGGAGGCAGTGCAGTACAATGGCCTCCTGCTTAGCAAGCGCTAGTTTTTCAGCATTAATTTGATAGTCTTTAAAGATTTCCCGACGTGCTTCAGCTTCATCTTCCTGGCCCATGCTGGCCCAAACATCCGTATAAAGAATAGAGGCATTTTTAACCGCTTCCTTGACGTTATCGGAAACAATGATGGTTGTATTCTGAGCTTTGGCAAATTCTTCAGCTTTTTTCACGATATCCGGACGGGGTTGGTACCCTGCGGGAGATGCAATAGTAACATCCATTCCAACCATAGCGCAGCCCAGAAGAAGGCTGTGTGCCATATTATTGCCATCACCAATATAGGTGAGTTTTTGATCTTTAAAGTCTCCAAAATGCTCTTTAATGGCTAATAAATCTGCAAGGACCTGGCAGGGGTGATGATCATCGGTTAAGCCGTTAATTACCGGTGCAGAAGACCATTTAGCAAACTCTTCGACATCATTATGTGCAAAGGTGCGGATCATAATACCGTCAATATAACGGGCCATTGTACGGGCTGTGTCTGCAATGCTTTCGCGAATACCCAGGTTAATTTCTTCTTTTCGTATCATGAAGGGGTGAGCGCCCAAATCAGCAATACCGACTTCAAAGCTAACCCGAGTACGACTGCTTGGCTTTTCGAAGTAAAGGGCAATACTGCGACCCTGAAGGAGGCGATGGGGGATGCGTTTTCTTTTAAGTTGCTTCAAGTTTCCGGCCAGCTCGACCAGTTGTAAAAGCTCATGGGGCGTATATTCCAAAAAGGTTAGAAAATCGCGTCCGTGAAACTGGGTGGGGCGAACAATCAAAGATTCCATTGAGACGGGGGAAAGAGCCATCATCGGTGTATCCTATTAAAAACCAACGAAATTGGAGGGTGAGAAAACGTCCTGCTACAGACGTCTTTGTGAAGATAGCTCTTCATGGTGTTGGAATCTGTAAGGCGTCTGTCGGAATCCGTTATGCTCGCGTGATGGTGAGGAATTGTCAATCAAGTTATTTATTTTTGTCAAAGCCCATATTCATTTGCAAATTTAAACTCCAGTGTTACGTGTGTTTGATCCCCGTTTTACGATGTTGTTTCAGCAGCTGTTTTGTCATTAATAATTTTTTGCAATTCTGCTATTTTAATGTTTTGTACCATTTCTGTACGAGGCGTTTTATCGGTTTCTAATACCGTCTTATAATGCTCTAGGAATGATCCAACAGTCCCATTTTTTTCCATAACAGTTTTGTCTGAGAAAGTTCCATCAGTGTTTATAACCTTCTCGTATGGATAGGGTTCAACTGTACTTCTGTTTTTGAAACTTCCAGCTATTGTAGTCAGATCATACTTTGGATAAGTCATTTCCTCAGTGAGTTTCCTATGATGAAATAAAGCATCCAAAACCTTTGCTCGATCTGCGCTGTTATCGATTTCCGATGTTTTTAGCAAGGAATTCGGAAGATGTTCATCTTGCTTTCCGATTTCCCGAATAAGCGGTAATGCCCTTGTATTGCCGTGTAAGACAATAGAATGACAGAGTTCATTCGCTTGCTCTTTCATGGCTGTTGAGTCAGTTTTTCTGGACGGAAGATGAATCCAAGGAATATATTCTTGTAATTCTTTGAAATTCCCGGGTGGTTTTTTTGAGTCTACTAATAATTTAGCCAATTGTTCTGGCGGTAGCTTTTTCAACATATCCTGTTGCCGTTTCGCACCCAATGCTGATAATTCTTTTGGAGCAGTTACATTACCAGATTGTAAAAGTCGTTCATTCTGTCTTTTAATGACGGAATTTTCAGCTGTTTGCTTCCTGCTTTTCTGTTTTTGAGATTCAAGCGCTTTTTCGCGAGCGTTTAATTTTTCACGTAAATCGGCATTTTCTGTTTGTGTTTTTCGATTGCCGTCGCGGAGGCGATCAGTGGTTTCTGCAGCTTGTTTTTTTGCAGTTCGCCCGCCCCGACCATGGGTCAATGCAAGTAATGCAATCGATGAGATGGCAATACCGGCAGCCAGCAAAATATTCTGTGTGTTTTGTTTCTTTTTCTCATTCTGATCCGGAATAGGCAGTATTTTGCCATTGAAATTATCTTCAGTCGGGGTTATAGGCCCAAAAGGGGAAGCACTGCCGGTTGCATTGGTTACACCTGGAGGTAAGGGAACTGCTGGAACGCTACCAGACCCATAGCCGCCCATGCCTGGCATCATTCCGCCCATGCCCATACCTGGCATCATACCGGCACCCATGCCCATTGGCATACCGGCCATAGGCGTTACAGCACCGCCATAGGCCATTCCCATTGAGGCGAGCACTGGATCTATATTTGATGAACCACCGTATGCCATAATGACTCCCGAAGAAAATTCTCCTTACCCAGACCTCCTTTAAATAAAGAGGCCCACTACCACTCATCTGTTATAGTAATAAAAACATTTTATTGATTACTATTGCTTTATTACTGATTTTCTAAGTGTTTTCCGTGCAAAATGCAGATTAAATTAGGGCTTTATCGTATCGAGTAGACTTGCCAGGCGTTCAGGACTATCCTTTGCGGAGCGTTCTTGGTAAATAGCCCAGGCTTGCCGTTCTTTAATATAGTTTTCATCTGTTTTATGCTGTTTCCAATTCTTGTAACAGCTTTCATGGCTTGTTTTAGCGCTTTCTAATTTGCTATTTAAAGAACCCGTGTTACTTGGAATTTGTTGCTCGTAATGTTCCAATAGAGCTTTGAAATCTTTCCCATCACTCGGTATAAGCGGGTTGAATCGAATGTTTTGTGACACGAGTTCAGCAGCTTGATATTTATTATTTTCCATTAAGCGGTGAAAAAGGGTCATTTTGATACCCGAACCCTCAGGCTTTTCGGGGTCATGTATTGTAACTGTACGATTCAGATCAATTGCTTTATTAGCACAAATGGCTATATGTACATCTCTGGAGAGGTTTGCCATTAAGCATTCTTCAGCTATTGTTTGCTGATAGGGTTTCATGTCCAGATCGTTCAACATCTCGGTTAAAAGACGTTTGTCAAATGTAGCCGGGGGAGGTGCCACTGGATTCCGCTTTACCCACGCTTTGAGTGTCTTGATGTGATCATCCTCATAGCGGGAAATGATCGATTTATAAAGCTCTGTTTTGGATGTGCTTTCAAAATGACTGTTTTTCTTGATATCTTTCCAACGAGTTTTGGCTGTCAAGTCGTTGAGCCAGCTAGCAGATTGTTTTGAGTCTGATGCACTTGCATTTGATACATCTTTTAAAGACTCGGAGTCTTTATGAGTCATTTTTTTCCAAGCTTCGGCAATTTTACCTTTAGAGATATAGATCGTTAAACCACCGATTACAACGCTGCCAGCTATGGTAATCCATTTTAATTTATCGTGTTTTTTCTTCTCTTGAAAATCGGTTGTATCTGATGACTCTAAACTGCTGAAGGGAATATTACCCTGATTTGTAAAGCCTGGATTTGTAGCAGGCATAGCACCAACTGGACTTCCAGAAGAAGCCGAATTCAATGAATTAATTGGATTAGAGTTGGACGACATGCTGATTTCTATCCCTACACTACCCTACTAAGCAAACAGTCAGACAGATCTTTTCCTGGCTTTAAGTAAAGACTTAACCAAGTAAATAAAAACAAATTATTGTCGTAGATTGCTTTAACCTATCTTCAAATGCTTTCTTTACTGAGTTCAGGCAGTAGTCTACTTGCAAAGAATGGCATGAAATGGCACGATAAAGCCTATGAATAATACAGCTTTCCAACTCATCAGCGAGTATGCTCCATCCGGCGATCAACCTAAAGCCATTGAGAAAATGACGGAAGGACTTGAGGCGGGTATGCCTGTTCAAACCCTGTTAGGGGTAACCGGCTCCGGTAAAACCTATAGTGTTGCCAATGTTATCCAGAATGTGCAGCGTCCTACTCTGGTGATGAGTCATAATAAAACCCTGGCAGCTCAGCTTTATAATGAGTTGCGGGAATTTTTTCCCAATAACGCGGTTGAGTACTTTATTAGTTACTACGATTATTATCAACCGGAAGCCTATATTCCTCGGACCGATACTTTCATTGAAAAAACGGCGAGTATCAACGAAGAAATTGACCGTTTACGTCACTCTGCCACACGGAGCCTCTTTGAGCGGCGAGATGTGATTGTTGTTTCTAGTGTCAGCTGTATTTACGGGTTAGGTTTGCCTGAAAACTATTTTAATGCGGCTATTCGTCTAAAAGTAGGCGATATTGTCGATCGTGAAAATCTGCTTTTGCATTTAATTCAAAACCAATATCAACGCAACGACTTAGACTTAAAGCGTTCCGCCTTCCGGGCTCGCGGGGATGTGATTGAGATTCACCCGGCCCACGAAGATAAAATTGTTCGTTTAGAGCTTTTTGATGAAGAAGTGGAGCGCATTAGTATCATTGACCCTGGGACGGGTGAGGTGCTCGATATGCCGACGTCGGTCGTCATTTATCCTGCGATTCACTATGTTGCTAACAGAGATGATGTGGAGCGTGCCACAAAGCAGATTAAGTTGGAATTGGATGAACGGCTGCTTCAGCTGAATGATATTGGCAAGGTCGTTGAAGCCCAACGCATAGAACAACGGGTTTTACGGGACCTGGATATGATTCGGGAAGTGGGCTATTGCAATGGCATCGAGAACTACTCCCGTATTTTTGAGGGTCGTGCTCCTGGTACTCCCCCTAAAACTCTTCTCGATTACTTCCCAAGGGACTTTTTAATGGTTGTAGATGAGTCCCACGTGACGATTCCTCAACTGAGGGGCATGTATCACGGCGACCGTTCCCGTAAAGATGTTTTGGTTGAATATGGGTTTCGCTTGCCTTGCGCTAGAGATAACCGGCCTTTAAAGTTTGAGGAAACGCTTGAGCGTATTGGGCAGCGTATTTTTGTATCAGCAACCCCGAGTAAGTATGAAATTGAAGAATCTTCCCAGATTGTTGAGCAAATTATCCGGCCCACAGGGCTTCTTGATCCCATTGTGACTGTAGAGCCCACAGAAAATCAAGTCGACCACCTTCTGAATGAAATCCGAATCCGTGTATCCCGTCAGGAGCGGGTATTAGTAACGACGTTAACCAAGCGGATGGCGGAAGATTTGACGGAGTACTTGGAAGGTGTCGAAGTTCGGGTACGGTATTTGCACAGTGATATTAAGCCCATTGAGCGGATCGAAATTGTTCGGGACTTACGTTTAGGGACTTTCGACGTATTAATTGGGGTTAATCTGTTGCGAGAGGGTTTGGACTTGCCTGAGGTAACCCTGGTGGCCATTATGGACGCCGATAAAGAAGGCTTTTTACGCTCAGAATCCTCACTCATTCAGACGATTGGGCGTGCTGCACGTAATTCAGCCGGTACGGTTGTATTGTATGCCGACAAAGTGACTGACAGTATGCAGCGAGCGATGGATGAAACCTCTCGCCGTCGTGCTTTGCAAACTAAATATAATGAAAAACATGGAATTACACCGACAACGATTAAGAAAGAGATTAGCTCGGGCTTGTTAGACCTCATTGGGGCAATGCAAAAAGACAGTGGCGATGATGGACCCGGTACAACCGCCTCTAAAGATGTGTCTCAGGTTACTGCACGTAAGGCCAGACGGGTATTGGAAGATGAGCTGCGTCAAAAAGCGCCGTCCGATATGCCTGCCCTTATTGAAGAGCTTGAGTTGGAAATGAGGCAAGCCGCCAAAATGCTTGAGTTTGAAAAGGCGGCTTCTCTGCGTGACCAAATTCTGACAGTGAAGCGCTTTATGGAGCAGGTAACTACCTAATAGAGTAAAATCCCCTGCTTATCGAGACGAAACAGGGGATTAGCTAGTTTTTCAGGACCCTAATAAAGACGCTCATAATTTAACGGATGGACGTTAAATCAGCCGACATGAAATGGTCCGGCTATAGATTTAGTAGGGTAGCCTCTTCTCTTAGGTTGGGTTTTTTGCATTAGTTTTTTATGCTCATTAGTACCAGGACGTGGAGTAGCAGCTTTAACATTGTTTGGTTTAGGTTTTTCATCACCGCTATAAGAATCGGGAACGGTCGATCTGACAGTTGGGGAATGCGGTTTCTCAGTAGTAGTTGTAGATGTATTACCCCATGGAAGCCAGCCGGAAAAGCGAATAGTTGAGATAGTCATGACAAAAAGTCCTTTGTAGACGATAGATGAAACATAAATTTAGGGCTAAGGTGATGCACACTTTTAAGAAATTTAAATGTTAGCTCGCTAAAAGTAACATAAAAGTTAGTGACTTTATTCATACTCTTCAGTAAGCGGAAACACTAGAGGCATCACTTTTAGAGCCACGAAAAGCGAATGCCAATTTTTGGTAAAAAGGAAGAGCTTGAGCCTAGGAATCTCTGTGGGGAGACGGATTCTGGCAATATTTCTTTGTTGTTAAAATGTACTAACTCCTCTATTCAGGGGGTCTTTCTGCGGGACAGTGACATCCATTGCTATAATTTTCACATGGTTGTAGTTTGGGTCATCACCTTTCGAGTTCAGGATAAGTGAGTTCATGAGTTTATCCCCTAAAAGCAAGGCTGAAAGCCGTCAACGCTCCGGTACCCCGGCAAAGGGAGCGGTGATTAGTGATGACTTTATCAAGACGAAGAAACCCAAGGCTTCTAAAGCCTCCCAAGATAAAGAAGAGCTTGAATTAGAAGACGAGACGATTACTATCAATGATGGCCGAGATAGTGTGGACTTCATTGAAGAAGAGGACGACGAAGAAGACGACAAGGATAAGACAAAACTTGAAGTCGATCGTGGTGCAGCAGACGATTCAGTTAAGATTTACTTGCAACAAATTGGCCGGGTTAAACTCCTCAGTACTGAGGAAGAAATTGATTTAGCCAGGCGCATTGCAGAAGGGGATGAGAAGGCAAAGGCTAAGCTCGTACAAGCGAACTTAAGACTGGTTGTCAGTATCGCCAAAAAATATATTGGGCGCGGCTTGTCCTTTATGGACTTGGTTCAAGAAGGCAATCTGGGTTTAATTCGTGCTGCGGAAAAGTTTGATTATAAAAGAGGGTTTAAATTTTCGACCTATGCCACATGGTGGATTCAGCAATCCATAACGCGTGGCATTGCTGATAAATCGAGAACAATCCGCCTGCCAGTCCATATGATTGAAACTATCGGTCGTTTAAAGAAAGTGATGAGAGAGCTCTCTCAGGACAGCGACCATGTGCCGACGAAAGAAGAGTTGGCTGCGAAAATGGGGATTTCCTTAGCCAAGTTACGCTTGGTTCTAAAGGCAACCCAGTCCACGATTAGCTTGGAAACACCGCTACATACTAAAGATGAAGCCTCTAAAATCGGTGATTTTTTAGTGGATGAATCCATTGAATCACCGGATAGTCGTGTTTCCCAGGAGAATTTAGTTGAAGAGCTGGAAAAGATTTTAGAAGCCCTCAGGCCTCGTGAACGCGATGTGCTGAAACTCCGCTTTGGCTTAAATGACGGCAATAAGCGGACTCTCGAGGAAATTGGGCAGCTTTTTGGCGTATCCCGAGAGCGGGTTCGGCAAATTGAAACCCGTGCACTTAACAAACTCAGAAAAATGTGCCGGAGTAATCGGGGTGTTAAAAGCCTCAAGAATTATTTGAGTAATTGAGGCTTAACTAGAAGCCGTATCGGAGTTGGGGATCATTTTCTGAGATTGGATTTCCGACCTGCAAGCTTTTAGAGCCTGCAAAAGCAGCCGAGTTGCTGCCAACATGGTTTTCTTTGTTCCGAAAACCTTCTTTATGAGTGTTTGAGTCAGGACGGATTCTCGGGTCGGTTTCGACTTTTACAGTATGAGTCGAAGGCCCGGTTTCTTGAATTGTTATATTATCGTTCACGGATACGCAGTAGGTAGAGGCCGTTTTCTGATTCACGGATTCTGCCTTCTTATCCAGGTAATCGGTATTGGGAACAGCGGAGATCTTAGATTCCGCCACTTCTATAATGGCAGGCGAGTGCAGGATTGCCATATAGCCATCCATCTGCTTGTAGAGACTCAAAATTGTTTTCGCCAGGCTTTGGGAATCTTTTGCCGAAGGCTCTTCCGGTGTGGCTAACGCCTCGCTTTGTACACCCACGTGGTATTTGAGGATAGACATCATGTCCGAGAGTTGCTCGGTTGCGTGGGTTGCATACTCGATCATTTCCGGGGAATAGGTTACGGTTTCCCGTCTTTTGTTTTTGGAGCTGCGGGAAGGAAATAAGCTTGCCATGCGAAAAACCCCTTCTATTTGAAATTAAGTCAATTAAATACGAAGGATATTTGAACTATATAAATTCTGAAACAGGAAAGTAAAAACTAAAATAATAAACCCGTAGACTGGAATTAACCCGTTGTTCCTGGAAAGGTTCGATTGATATGACATGAATAGCAGTTTTTTTGAAGTTCGTCAAATAGGAAAGACTGTATTTGTTAAAAAATATAAACTCTCTAACATCAAGTAAATACCTTCCTGCTTAATATAGACACAATCGAAAGTCAGATGAAAATAGAGCGATAAACAGGACGGGAAAACGAGTTAATAAAGTTTAAACAGGACTAGCACAAAATAAAACGTTTAAACTTAATATCAGCACAATCGAAAGTCAGATGAAAATAGAGCGATAAACAGGACGGGAAAACGAGTCAATAAAGTTTAAACAGAACTAGCACAAAATAAGACGTTTGAACTTTATATCACCACAATCGAAAAATCAAAGACAAAACAATCGGGACATACATTCAAGAGTCGGGTTCATAACATTTATTTAAGAGGAACGGTGAGCCACCGCAATAAGCCTACAGGGTTTAGCTTTGCTGCGGAACATCGTACAATAAAAGGGGAATTTAAAATGAGTTTTTTCAATACTTCAGCAAGAACCGTTGGTCGTCAAGCTTATAGTGCTGGTATGCATAATGGTCGTTTGCCAATGGCAGCAGCAACTGCTCAAAAATCGAGTCTAACAAAACAAATTGCGACCGGAACTGTGGGTACCTTATTTGGTTTAGGTACTATTAAATACTTAGTACATACTGGTATTAACAGCTTTAGTAAAGAAGGTACTTGGAAAGTTCTTTCAGAGTTAAATAAAGGACTTGCAGCTGATAAACAGATAAGCAAGTGGACTATGGCCTGGAGAACACTCGCTGACTCTGCCCACGATTTCCTCTACTTTGGTAAGAAAAACGCAGCAAGACCTGAAGCACCTGAAAAACCACCAGCTAAGCCTTAGTGACAACAATCATTTAGATGCTTTAACAACCTCCGTGAAAAACGGAGGTTGTTTTTGTGTGTGACTAAAATCTGAATTTAGCTGTCGCCATTAGGCTTTGTCTGCTACTCCTCGAAAAGAAGGGAAGTTTAAACTATTATTCTGCATATTTCCTCCCCTTGAAAGGAAGTTGAATATGTCCGTTATCTTGGGCTATTGACCGAGCTAGCGCCACTCTTTCAATACATAGGAAGTTGAGTGACTTTGTAATTTAAAAGATCTTCCGTGATGGAGTGGCTGTTAGAGCTTAATTGTGGTGGTTCTTCAAGTATACTGCAAAGCTTTTTGTAGAGTTTAGTTTATTCAATTAATACAAAAACTTAATAACGCTAACACAAGAATATCTTCAGGCTCTTTTATGAGGGTGTGAAGAAGAGATAATAAATTAAAAGCTCTCTCTCACTATAAGGGTTTCAGGATTGAATAAAAGCTAATACAAAGTCTGGATGATATTCTGACCGGTTTGGAATTGAATAGATAACCGTATTAGCTCCTAAACAAGACTCGAGAAATAAAGTAAAAATAAAACTTAACATTAATAACACAAAATAATCTTCAGAGTCTTTTAAAGGGTGTAATCAAAAAGACAAAAAGTCTTAAAAGAGCTTAAGAATCAGGGTTTCAGGATAAGAGCGAATATAATAAAAAACGCTCCAATAAAAGATTTAGCGTTTCATAAGTTGGCTTGTATCAGCAAGCAACAAAAAGATTTAATACGGACAGGATGAGGAAGGGACTTTGTTATGTCTATCAATCGCGGTATAGAGCTTGCTACTAGATATCCTCTCGTTGCTCTTGGCGGTGTTGGAGCTGCTTTATTTGCCGGTTCTAAAATGCTGGGTCAAAATGCTGGTAAGAAAATGACCAATGAAGTCCTCGATCAACTGATGCTGAGCCAAGCCCTTAAGAGCGGTTTGAGTACAGGCGCTAAGTGGGGTCTGGGCTTAGGTATCCCTGCTATCGCTACTACGATTGGACTCACTATCGGCCATTTCCTGGCACAAGGAAGATTGAAACAAAAGTTCAGTGAGACCTTTGGTGATAGATTCGTCAATGGTTGGAAAGTTATGTGGCATAGTACATTTGGTAGCTCAAAAGAGCTTAATAAGTTAGTTGATGAGAAAGCTAAGACATCAGGTACAGGTAAAGGTTCTGCTGGTAGTTCTAAGAAAAATAAAAAAGGCACGCATAGGGCAGACTGGTTGAAGGCAGATCCAGAAGTACGTAGAAAACATGCAGAAGCGGGTACAAAATTAAAAATTCTGCAATTTGAAGAGAAACAGTTAAAAGAAGAAATTGAACGCAATGATGCTTTGAAAAAGGCCGCTAAAGATGATAATGAGATGAAACAGGTTTCCAAGATCTTGAAAAAAATTCAAGTTCTTGACAAGAAAAGTGATAAACACACTAGAAAAATTAATTCTGCAGGAAATAATCGTTTTAACTGGCAGCCAGCAAATGCGCGAACTGGAAAATTAGAAAATGTTGATATTCAGCTGGAAGCTCAATATAGCGAATTAGAGTTACACATGCATGATGACTATTCTGACGATGAATTAGGAAAACTGGTAGCAAGTCCTCAATTATATACTTCTAAATTTATTGATGACCACTTTGATTCTAAAGTGACTGCAGAAACAGCACAATTTAATAATATTCAAGCTCAGCGAAAAGTAGCTGAAACGGAGTTTGCTATAGCTGATAAAGCTTTGACGGATCATAAAGCTGATGAGAAGGTTGCTGAAGCAAAAGATAAGGCTCTTCAAGACATTGCTGACGCTGAAGCGCGCCACAATGCAGCACTTAAAGCTGAAGAAGCTAGAACAAAAGCAGCTAAAGACGAAGCAGACAGGTTGCGTAGACCAGCACCCTAGATAAATAAAGTCTCCCCTCCTCCTTCTCAGGGTTCTGGGTAAACCGGTTTTACCGAGAGCTCTGAGAAGTCCCTTCAAAACGGATGGGAGCCTGATAACGAAGAACAAAGCCGATATTGTTTCAAACACTTACAAGTTAAACCACCCACCCAAACTAAAATTTCCGATATTGTTTCCACTTCCCAAACTCAAAAATGCACTTTAAACCACATCAAAATAGAAAAAGCCTCCCCTCCTCCTTCTCAGGGTTCTGGGTAAACCAGTTTTACCGAGAGCTCTGAGAAATCCCTTCAAACCGGAGGGAGGTCCGAAAACGAAGAACAAAGCCGATATTGTTTCCAAAACTTACAAATTAAACCACCCACCCAAACTGAAATTTCCGATATTGTTTCTACTTCCCAAACTAAGAAATTAATTTTTTAAGCCATTCAAATATTCCCCCTCCCCTCCCTAACACTGAAGGTTGAGCGTGTGTTGGCAAAAAGCCAGCCTCGCCGACCTTTTTGTGTAATGTATGATACGCCCAAGCCAAGGAATCTTGTTTTCCGTTCAAAAAACGGAGCTGTGCCTTCCGGAGTGGGTTGATGGGTTCAAGGTTCTCAATATGAACGACCAGTGGTTGGCCACTTTCATCCCATTCGCCGTGGAGTTGACGGACCAGCACTTCCCCGAAGTAACTACCGACACCCATGAGCAATGATGTTTCGATGCTGCGGGTCCGACGGGAGTCAAAATGCTCCGTAATAAATTGGTCGAGCCTTTGGAGGCTGTCTACTGAGTAGTCTAAGGCCAACTGGGGGGCCATTTCATCCATCATGGTCATAAAGGCGCCCGCCTCTTCTGCAAAGTTAACGTTTTCTAACGTTACTGCATCATCATCGATGGATGTATCGCTCACGGTAAACCCTAGCTCTTATCACCTCATTAACCTTATTATACAAATTCGTGAGCATTTTGAGAAACATTCCATTGAACGAATTTATTTCGATTCCCTGAAACTCAAAAGCACCTCGGATATCTCCAAGGTGCTTTTTGAAAGATTGAGAATAAGTTTTAAATTAGAAGCCCATGACGTGGAAACCGGCATCCACATGGATAACTTCACCGGTAACGCCGCGAGAAAGTGGGCTTGCTAAGTAAAGGGCGGTATCGCCAACTTCAGCGGCTTCTACATTGCGACGCATGGGGGTAAGCTCTTCCATTTTTTCAAGAATGCTCGAGAATCCAGAAATGCCCCGTGCAGCCAGCGTTTTGATGGGGCCTGCGGAGATAGCATTCACACGAATATTCTTGGAGCCGAGGTCTGCCGCCAAATAACGAACACTCATTTCAAGAGCTGCTTTTGCAACACCCATGACGTTGTAGTTTTGAACGACACGCTCACCACCTAGGTAGGTCAAGGTAATAACGCTGCCGCCACCGTTTTTTTCCATTAAGGGAACAGCGCCGCGGGTTAAAGCGGTTAAGGAGTAGGAGCTAATGTCTTGAGCAATCTGGTAACCGTTGCGGCTGGTATCCACAAAGCTACCCGCTAAATCTTCTTTTTGAGCAAAGGCAACGCAGTGAACGAGGGTATCCAATTGGCCGTATTCACGGGCAACGGATGCGTAGACGGCATCAATTTCTTCATCCTTGGTGACATCGCAGGGAAGAATCAGGGCTGCGGCGCGTTGTTCTTCGGGGAGGGTATCTACCAGTTCACGAACGTTTTTTTCGAGACGTTCGCCTTGGTATGTGAAGGCCAATTTCATTCCCGCTTTGGACAGGGCCTGTGCAATCGCCCAGGCAATGCTGGTTTTGTGAGCGACACCGAAAATAAGACCTGTTTTACCGGCTAAAAGGCCATTGAGTGCACATTCTGGAGTTTCTGCAGGGGCCGTAATAGACATAAGATTATCCTCTAAGATTTTAATGAGAATTTGTGTCCAGAGTACGAAGAACACAGGGCATTTTCAATGTATTCGCAGTTTAGCTGCTCTTAAAAGGTTCTAAATTTTACCCGGTTTTTGACGCTAACTTTTATGGGCTCAGCACTTGCTGCCCTTTTCCTTTTTTTGGAACTTTGAGATTCGCTATCAGAATCGGAGGAAATAGGTTCGCCAAGTTTTGTTTCCACTTTTTCTCGAACAGCTTTTTTCTCCTTATCCCAATCTTCCTTTGAACCGGTACTCGCTGCGTCTTCAATGCGACGCATAGTAGAAGCTTGTCTCAGCAATTCAATGGGAGTGGAAAGAATTTGATAATGACGTCGTTTAGCAAAATTGGCGTTAAGAAATCGTCTTTTCTCTTTATCTCGTCCCCATTTTAGGCTTGCCCATGTCAAGCTTTCTGAAGGGGGGAATTTCTTACTTCTGGCTATCCCTTCGTTAACAATGAGTATTTGAGCGTCGTTTTGTTCACGGAGTTTCTCTTCAAGCGCGTGCAATTTAGGTAATGCTTCATTTACCGCTACGGGGCGGGGTGAGCTTTTTGCTTGGCCGTAAAAAGGTTGCATGCCGGGCCGTATACCCATAGAATCTGGACTTGGCTTTGGGATTAAAGCCTCAATGTTTGGAACCAAGATCTCCGCTGTGAAAGGGTTTGGATTAGCGGGACGCACGGGACGTTGCTTTCTGTGTTCATTTAAAGCTTGTAGCGTGATTGTATCGAGCTCTTTGTGGGTAATCGCATCAGGATCTAAATCACCAGGACGCAGATAGTCTTTTCTGTCTTTAAGCCATTGCAAAGATTCATAGGAAATTTGATGCTGCAAACCCCTATGTACAATGGGTGATGATGAGGTAATAGCCATAGCGGAAGTCTCTTTTAATTGAGATGTTAGGTAATGAACAAGGTGTTGAATCAAAATAAGTATTATGAGGATGCTAACAAAAAACGACTACCGGGCAAGTACGGGTAGTTTCTAATTGCTATTTATTCTTGGCTTTCGCTAGAGGGTCGCCATGTGCTCTTCTAAGGCTATCTGTTCAGAGTCCTTGGTCGCAGTCTGCCAGTTGGCTTCTTTCTTTGGCTGGGAGGCTTTTTTCTCAGGATCATACTCGGCATAGGCCTTCTGAAGCTCTTCTTTGAACTTCTCCAGTGCTTCGGATTCCGGTACGCGCATCACTTTTTCTTCACCTTTAAAGATGTAGTATTGGCCCATGCCACCAGCGATACCGATATCAGCATGTCCTGCTTCTCCGGGGCCGTTTACGAAGCACCCCATAACGGCGACATCCAGAGACTTGCCGGGATTGTTGCGATCGGCTTCAGCCATAAGTCCTTCAACCTGATTGGCCAGGCTATGCAGATCCACTTCGCAACGTCCGCAGGATGGGCAGCTGATGAGGTTGGATCCATTTTGCCCTAATCCCATTCCGCGCAGGATTTCATGCCCTGCAAAAACTTCTTCAACAGAATCTGCCGTCAGAGAAACACGGATGGTATCGCCAATGCCTTCAGCTAAGAGTTGCCCAAAAGCGAGCGATGTTTTAATCAGTCCACGCTTTAATGTTCCAGCTTCAGTAACTCCTAAATGCAGGGGGTAATCGACGTGAGTTGATAAACGGCGATAGGCGTCGACTGCTAAAAGCGGATCGCTGGCTTTTACGGAGATTTTAAAGTTGAAAAAATCTTCTTCTTCCAGAATGCGGGCATTCAGCAGAGCGCTTTCCACAAGCTGAGTGACCAAATCGTCCGGATATTGTTCTTTAATAGGACGTTCTACCGAGCCGCCATTGACACCAATCCGAATGGGAATGTCTCGTTCCTTGCACTTGTTGACAATCGCTCGGATGAATTCTTTACGAGGTTGATTTCCCGGGTTTACACGAATGCAATGGACGCCGTTGTCCGCTGCGGCTAGGGCCAGGCGGTAGTCAAAGTGAATATCCGCGACAACCGGTATTGGAGAACGTCGAACGATGGACTTAAGTGCTTCAGCCGCTTCCGCATCGGGTACGGCAAGACGGATAATCTGACAGCCTGCATCGGCGAGGCGTTGAATCTGATTAACGCTTTCTTCTATGTTGCGCGTATCGTTTGTGAGCATGGATTGAACAGATATGGGGGCATCCCCACCAATTTTGACGTCTCCCACTTGGATTTGACGCGTTTTCCGTCTGGGGCGAATGGTCATGGTTTAAACCTCGCGGCTTGATAGCATTTTTGTATAAAAAGGGATCAGAAATGAAGCTCAGAATGGTGAAAATGGTATTCGTGCTTATTCTACTTCTCACATGCGACCTCAACAAGTCATGAGAGGCCACTGAATAAATCCGTGTCTTTAAAATTCAAAACAGTTAGATGGGATGAGAAGGCGGGAAGGGCCCTTAAAAAGAACGGCTGACTTTCTCGACATTTTCATATGCGTCAGTCTGTGTAGTGGCTACTCCGGATTTTTGTGGTGAAAGAGGACGACGGTCACAGGATGAAAATGTCCCCTAAGTCCGGCGTTTTTTTAAGGGCCCTTCCGGCTTGGCAAAACTCATTTAGAGGGATAAAGCACGGACTTTTCCGTGTCCTTTTGAGAGAGATTTACAAGAACTTTTCCGATATAAGCTTTAAATCTGTAGTGATTGGAAATAGTGGCCTCTTTTTAGTAGGCTTAAAGGTATTGTCTATCGACATGATGACGAAATTTGCCTGCCGGTTCTGTTTTTAGAAGCGGGAAGCTGTAGCTTCTTTTCAATGAACGTTTTTGTCGCCTGTCCCTCAAGCTGTCTTAAATGGATTCTGTTCTTGACATGAAAATTTTGACCGAACTTTGCTATCTTGCCGCTCCGTACCACACGGCGGAGCAATATGACTTTAATCAGCGCCTTGCCAAGCTGATGCGGGCTTATAATTATCCGCTTTTTATGCCACAGGAACTTCTGGAAGCATTGGAACGGGGCGAGCATCCTTTTCCTGAAACCAGTTACGAGGAAGTTCAGGAGCAAAGCCCTCGCAGCTTGCTGTCATCCATCAGTATGGATATGCTAAATCGCGCTAATTTGGTTGTGGCGGTTTATCATGGAAACGAATTTGAGCCTGCAACCGCGTTTGAAGCTGGTTATGCGATTGCTCGCCGCACGAATGTGATTGCCGTGTGCAGTCCGATTGAGAATGAACCTGCGAATGGCTCTGCTGGCGATACCTGTATGAGTCGCCTAGAGACGCCTCACTTGTGTTCACGTGTGGTAATGGCCCCCTACGACGATGAATCCTTCCCAGATCGACTGATTCCCATCTTAAACCGTTACTTTGTGCCTCATCGCCTCTAGGCTGCGCTGGCAATTGCATCTACTTCGTTGCTGCAGCCCTTCGCAATGCTCACGTATGTTTGTTATGCTGCGCTTGCTCTGGGCCTAGCGACGCCAAGGCGAACACCATCTCTAAGCCCTTACGGGCAAGAGCTGAGGTTTAGTATCTCCTAATTGCCACCACACCCTCGAAAATTAGGATCTCTAAAGATTTTAATGACTTATGGCTTGCTTCAGGAATCCGTTCTCGTTAAAATCTTTTCAAATAGTTGTGTCGGACCGTAGCGCAGCTTGGTAGCGCGTTCCCTTGGGGTGGGAGAGGTCGCAGGTTCAAATCCTGTCGGTCCGACCATTTATTTATCAGTGGGGTGGGATTGCACCTTAATATAAGGTTAGATGACCTTTTAAACTCAACCATAAAGGGTTTCAAGGAAAGCTCAACCATTTACCAGGTATAAAGTGTGAGTTTGTACTCATTATATAGATTGATTTTTTTGAATTTGAGAGAATTCTTACCGATTACGTTAAAAGAGTATATAAATTCTTGTGAACGGTTGAGTATGAAAAAAATCTCTAAAATGCCTAAGGCCTTCTTGCCTCCAGAAGTTATTGTTGCAGTGATTGGCTTACTGCTGACTTTTTTAGTGCATGGAGCTTTAGTGGCTAATGAAGAGCATCAATTAAAGTTTTAACTCAACAGCGACTCGAAACGTTTAAATCACAGCTACAATCTCTCCTAAACAGCCGATTTCAGGCTTTGGAGAGAATAGCACGGCGTTGGGAATATAGAAATGGAACGCCTTATGGGGAATGGGCAGACGATATGAAGTGGTATGTCCAGCACCAGCCTTCTTATCATGCTATTTCCTGGGTTGATTCTACCAATCATGTGAAGTGGACTTATCCCTTAAAAACGAATGCAAAAGCGATCGGAATTAATATTGCTACTGTAAAGTAGACGCTGGGAAGCAGCTCAAATTGCGAAAAAAGAAAACAAGCTTTATGCAACCAAGCCTTTAAAATTGCTCAATGGGGCAGAGGGCTTTGTTGCATTTGTACCGCTAAACAATGCTAATGGTCATTTTGATGGCTATATGACGGGTGTATACAGAATTGACAAGCTTTTTGATCGATTCTTTTCAAATAATAAGATTAAGTATGCCGTTCAGATTAAAGATGGTAATCATGTTATATATCAAGCGCTGGATGCAAAAGGGAGAAAATCTGGCAAGTCCGGCTCTAAACCGTTTGCAATCCAGGATGGCTTTGATATGCAAGGGTTGCATTGGGATATTGTTTTATCCTTGCCTGATTCTGAATATCGACAATTAGAATCGTTTATACCGCAGTCATCAGTCCTATTAGGCTTATTATTAACACTGCTTTCCTCTATAACGGTTTACTTTGGTAGAAAATCGAAACAACAGAAACAAGAATCTCTTGAATCTTTACAAAAATTTGAAGCCATTTTTAATCAAAGTTTCCAGTTTATCGGATTAATGAATCCCGATGGGATTCTAATTGCAGCCAATGAAACAGGCTTACAAGCCGGAGGCGTAAAGGAAAGCGACGTTATTGGCAAGCCCTTTTGGGAAACTGTCTGGTGGTCCCACTCTACTGAATTACAAGAAAAATTAAAAAAAGCTATTGCTGACGGTAGAGACGGTAAATTCAGTCGGTTTGAAGTGCAGCATCCACTACCCAGCGGTGACATGCTTGACGTTGATTTTTCTCTGAAGCCTGTCCAGGATAAAGACGGACACGTTATTCTGTTAATCCCTGAAGGGCGGGATATTACTGATATCAAGAAGGCTGAAAAAAAGTTATCGATTGCAAATTATACGCTTCAGATGATACGACATGCACTGGATCAATCGACGATCGTTGCGATTACAGATCCCAGAGGTGTCATTACCTACGTTAACGATGCTTTTTGCCATATTTCACAATATTCCAGAGAAGAATTGGTTGGTAAAACTCATCAAATTCTGAATTCAGGCTATCACAACAAAGGCTTTTTCAAATCCATGTGGAAAACCATTTCAAGTGGTAGTACTTGGTATGGAGAAGTGAAAAACAAAGCTAAAGATGGCAGTGAATACTGGGTAGATACCACTATTACTCCATTTTTGGATACTGATGGAAAAATAGAAAGCTATATTGCAATTCGGCATGATATTACGGATACCAAAAATTTAGAACAATCTTTAGTGGATGCTAAATCTTTAGCGGAGCAAGCCAGCAAATTCAAGTCAGAGTTTTTGGCCAACATGAGTCATGAAATCCGAACACCCATGAATGGAATTCTAGGGATGACGGAAATCACTTTGGGTACCGAATTGTCTCCAGAGCAACGCCAATATCTGAATATGGTTTATTCTTCAGGTACAAATCTTTTGACGATTATTAATGATATTTTGGACTTCTCTAAAATAGAGGCCGGAAAACTCGAGCTGGATCCCGTGCCATTTAAGTTGCGTGAACTGGTTTCTGAAACGATGCATATGTTCAATGGGCAAGTTCGAGAAAAAGGAATTGAACTGATTTATCACATTGATCCTGAATTGCCTAACTCTTCGGTTGCAGACCCAACTCGATTAAGACAAATATTAACGAATTTGCTCAGCAACTCGATTAAATTTACCTCTGAGGGCGAAGTTTTTGTTTCTGTTGAACTGGAAGAATCGCTTGAAGGTGAAAAAATTAACCTCAAATTTACCGTGAAAGATTCAGGCATTGGAATGTCTGAGAAGCAGATGGAAAAAGTATTTGATCCGTTTACGCAGGCGGATGGATCTATTACCCGTAAATTTGGTGGTACCGGTTTGGGCTTAAGTATTAGTACTCAATTGATTAGAATGATGAATGGTAACGTTTCTGTACAGAGTGAATTAGGAAAAGGAACTCTATTTACCTTTACTGTCGAAACTCAGTGTTCACACGAAGCAGAAGAGGCCCCCTCTGTATTGCTCGATATTGAAGCCTTAAAAAATGTACGGGTACTCATTGTTGATGATAACCAAACCAATTTACATGTCGTAGATAAGATGGTGACGCGTTGGGGAATGGATACTACTTTAGTCGGGAATCCCAGTGACGTAATCAGCTTGATGGAACAGGCTTACCAGGCTAAAAAGCCTTATGAGTTGATTCTCTCTGATTATGGTATGCCGGAAATAGATGGCTTTACCTTAGCAGAGTTTATTAAAAAGCGTACCGAATTTAAGAATACAAAAATCATTATTCTGAGTTCTTATAATCAGTCTGGAGACATGGCAAAATGTCGTGAAATTGGACTGAATGGTTATTTACCAAAGCCTGTGGGTCAACCCGAGCTTTTAAGCTTAATTCGCTCGGTTATGGCCGATTTGGCAAATTCGTCTTCCACAACGTTAAATGCTTCACTAAAAACGAAGCCTTTGATTCGCGAAAAAGGTGCTCCTGTCAAGATTCTGCTTGCAGAAGACAATGAAGTCAATCAAATGGTGGCACGACATATTCTGGAAGAGGCGGGTCATCTGGTTAGCATTGCTAACAATGGTCTTGAAGCCGTTCGAGAATGGCATACGAATGAGTATGACTTGATATTAATGGATGTTATGATGCCTGAAATGGATGGATTAGAAGCGACTAAAATGATACGTCGCGAAGAATTGAGCATGAATGGCTCTCATATTCCCATTGTGGCTTTAACCGCCAATGCCATTAAAGGTGACCGGGAAAAATGCCTTGATAGTGGTATGGATGACTATGTTTCAAAGCCTTTTAGTCGAAGCGAACTCTTATCTGCCGTCGATGCTTTATGCTCAATGGAATCAGAAACAGAGACTTTTTTGAATGAGGCAGAAGCCGCTAACCCAGAAGAAAAAATGGCCTTGTTCAATAAAGATGAATTATTGGATAGAATGGGTGGTGACAAGGAATTTTTAAATAAAATTGTCCGAACCTTTGAAGGGTCTTATAAGGAAAAGCTGGAAAAGCTGGAGCAAGCGATTCAAGAGCACGATTCCGTTTCGTTGCATGAATTAGCACATTCTTTGAAAGGCCAGGTGGGTAATTTCTCGCAGAACAAGCCTTTCCAAATTCTGCAAGAAATTGAAACTGCTGGAAAAACGGAGGACTTTGATAATTCCTACGAGCTTTTAGGCACTCTTAAAGAGGAAATTAAAGACCTTGTTGGCCAATTGATTGAATTTGTAGAAGTGTGATCAGTTCCAATGTTTTCTTACATAGCTATAAATATTTAATGCCAATTGGCTTATTGGCTATGGGATCTTCTTCTCCTTCTTATTGATTCTGTATCTGTGGTGCGACCTTTCTTTTTCCATCTTGCAATTAAATGTTCTCGACTCGAACTTTTTTTAGGAAGTTTTTCCAAGGGACGTTTGAATGTGACCTTCTTCCCCCCTCTGTTCATATCCAAAACGCTACACATACCCTCTTTTACCAGAGAAGAAGCGTCTTCATTGTCAGAAGCCAGATTGAGACTGCCGGCATCGGAGTCAGAAGATTCTGACGGCGGATATCCAGGGGCAAAATAACTGGTATCTCCATTTTTATGAAGCTTTTGTTCGAATAATTGTTGTGGAATTATTTTTTCGCCAGTTGGAATTTTATAAGTCGCTTTTTCAAGAGTAGTTCCCTCTGTATGCGTAATATCAAATTCTTTCTCTATAGGGCGCAATCTGAGACGAACCACTGAGCCATTAGGTAAGTCGTAAGGATTAATCTGAGGAGATAGAGGGGGGCGATATCCAGAAGGATAATAAGTTGTCGCTGCATTTGTATGAATAAATAAATTTCTAAAAGTGTCTGGAGTATATAAACTTTCTTGGGGTGAAATAATGTACCGGCGAGTTATGCGTGTTCCATTTTCCTGGTTTTCAAAGGTTGTGTCAAAATGCTTACGATCCGGAGTAACTGTTATGGATTTTAGAGGTCCGGGTTCCTGTTGATACCTGCGTTCTTCCTTTGATTGAATTCTTACGCTATTTGCTTCAACTGGAACACTCCTGTACGAGACACTACCATCTAGATTTTTAGTTCTAACTGGTAAAGTGCTCGGTGGCTTGAGCCGAGCCAGAGCGGGAATGGAATGTCGTCGGGTAAGCGTTCTCAGAGCTCTCTAGACGGATCTGTAAAGGTTGTTTCAAAATGTGCACGGCTCGGGCTGCGCCTTATAGACTGTAGACGTGCCGGTTCCTGACGATGTTGAACACCTTGATCTGATTCAATCGTGGCTGTATTAACTGGCTCATAAACTTTTCCATAAACAATGCTTTCACCATCTCGTGTTATGACATTGAGAGAAGTCGGAGTTTTACTTGTTTTTTCTTGGCTATAGTGTCGGTTTGCACTCCATCCATCCTTCTCTAAGGTCCGTCCATCCGCCTCTAATTGAATGTATATTTTACTTTTGTTCGGTTTGGAGTTGTCGGGCTTGAATTTGATAGTTTTGATATCGGTCGGAAAAGTATAATGCAAGCCATTTAAGAGAGTTTGATTTGGATTTGTAAGAGTAAAACCGTCAGGTTTGTCTTCTGAACGGTCAACTTCTATTTTAGAATGGTGTATTTTACCGGCATGTTTTTTAGATTCCCGTGTTACTTCTAATTCGAATTTAGCTCCAAACTGAGGAACAGGTTGGTTATTTTGTTTTGATGTGTTGGCGTATGAACTGTGAATAAACATTATGATAGCTGCTTTAAAAAACTGTACTTGTGCAGGCGGAAATAAATTATAAACCACATGTTCCATGAAGCGTATTTTTGGTTACTTTATTAGGCTTTTATGTGGCTTGGCTCGCTGATTTCCAGCAGAGGAAGAAGATTAACCTTTTTTGCGAGGCCTAATTGCTTTAAAATCTGAATGACTTTATAGGTGATATCAAGTTCGTACCAGGCTCTACCCATCTGGGCTGAACGAGGATTCACGTGATGGTTGTTATGCCAGCCTTCTCCGAAGGTTAATAAAGCGACCCACCAATTGTTTCTACTTTCATCCCGAGACGTATACGTTTGGTAGCCCCAGTAATGGGTAGCAGAGTTTACAAGCCAGCTGACCTGCCATAAATAGACAATCCGTAGAATACTGCCCCAAACGAATACAGAAAGCCCTAAATGCCAATTGCTGAAGGCGGTTACGATCGAAAACATCGCAAAGGAAAACGCTAAAAAGATGCCGAAAAAATACTTGTCCATAAAACGCATCACGGGATCCCGATACAGTTCGGGTGCATATTTTTTATATGTCTCTATCGATTCGAGTTCAGGCTGGCGGTAAAAATTCCAGCGCCAGTGACACCAGGCAAAGCCTTCAATGGAGGAATGGGGATCATTCGGGGTGTCGGCATTTTTGTGATGTAAACGATGCGTGGCCACCCAGCGAATAGGGCCACCTTGGAGGGCTAAGCAGCCTAAAAAAGCAAAAATGTATTTAAGCCATTTCGGCGTTTGAAAACTTTGGTGGGTTAATAAGCGGTGAAAACCCAATGTAACACCCAGGCATAATGTGATAGCGCTAAGCCCAATAAAGGTATAGAGTGCAGGCCAGGAGAAAGTGAAAAAAGCGGATATGGCTAAAACATGGAACCCGATAACTGCAATACATGTGTTTAAATCAAAGTGACGGTTTTGTATAGTTTCGGAAGACAAAAAATTTACCTCAAGTTTGGAGAACGAAAAGAAGTGTTCGATTATACCCCTGCTTTTATATAGACTCGCACACTTTGAATAAGTTCAAATTTAACTTCTCTATTACAGCAATTTTGACATGAGGTTAGAGTTTTGTCGAATGAATAGTCTAAACGACTGAGTTGGATTTTAAATGAGTAGCGCTATTTAAGCTGGGCTGTTTCTGAGGGAGCTCTACAATAAAACTTGTGCCTTGGGATGAGGAACTTTCGACCCAGATCCGGCCATGGTGGAGTTCAACCAGTTTTTTTGCTCAATGCTAAACCCAAGCCCAAGCCCTCTTTTTGGCGTTGCTTGTGGTTTTGAATCCGATAATGATCCTGAAAGAGTTTTTGAATTTCTTCTTCAGGAATTCCGGGTCCGTGATCGCGAACGGCAATTTGGATACAAAACTCGGACTGAGAGGTTTCAACACGTACTGTATCGCCTTCATCGGTATATTTAATTGCATTGCTAATTAAATTAATAAGAACTTGCCTGATTCGACGGGCATCTCCCTCGATTAAATCTACGGTTTTATCTAGGATGGATTCTAGAGTTACGGACTTTGTATCTGCAGCCGGAGCCATTAAGGTGACAACATCGTGTACGCATACCGGTTGAATATTGAGTTTGAAGAGTCCGGCCTCTACGGGTGCAATTTCTAAAAGGTCGCTCATCACTTCTCGTAGATGTTTACACCCTTCCAGCATATGTTTGACATATTCTGCCTGAGTATCACTGAGCTCCCCGGCACTCCCGCGATCCAAAAAATTTCCGAACATCCCCGTCGCATTCAAGGGGTTTTTTAGCTCATGGCTCACATAAGCTAAAACCCGACTTTTTCGATCGTTCGAGGCTTCGGTCATATCCTTAGCTATTTGTAATTCCTGTTGCATAAATTGTAAGTCTGCAACCAGTTCAGCTTGCACTTTCTGGGAAACTTTTAAAGTGACCTCAGCCATGGTTTGGCGAACTAAAATTCGAAGCATTGCAAGCTGTTTGTCGGAAAAGTCTCTTTCTTCGTCACTGAGTATTAGTAGATAACCCAGCGGTATGCCGATCTGTGTTTTTAGTGCCAGGCTAACCCCTGATTGGCATTGTGGATACTTCTGAAGGAGGGTATTTGCACTGATTGAGGAGTCCTTCAAAGAGCGGTAACTTTGAATATCGCTTGATAGTAAGGCTTTAGTGCTTGAGTCTATCGGTAATCGTTCTACTTTAAAGCTAATGGCTGCTTTTACCCACTGTTCCTCTGCGTCGACAAAGGCAAAGGCCGCATGAGACCCTTGGCAAATGCACATAGCCAATTGAAGAATATCGTCTAAAACATCGTCTTGATCAAGGTTTAGAACGCCATAATCCTGTAATAACTGGATGGGTCTAGACGGCATGGCATACCTTCCCTTCATTCTGCAAACGTTTAAAAGCCTTTTATCTGAATTGCAGGACAAGTGTAACAGAGGACTTAGTCTTTCTTATTAAGCATTTTCATTTTTGACTGTAGGCATTGATAAATTACAAGAGTAGCAGATTCTAAAACAGGATTTTTAATCCAATGGGTTTAATCGCAATCTTTCATACTCTAGTAAGACGCATTTTTAACTTACAATGAGGTATTTCTAGTAGAGCTTGTTTAAAGCAATTGACGTATACATGTAATGGAATTTGAGCAATGAGTGATTTACCTGCCTGGATTCAAGCAACGGGTTCCTGTATTGCCTGCACACTGGCGGCACTTGCCTGGAGAGCCTCCTTGCAAGCCAATAGAATGTCCTATAAAAGCTTGGAAATTGCCCAAGAGCAAAAACGGAAAGACAACTCGCTTCGTTTCCTGGATGAGTTTAAAAAATCGATTCTGGATCACCAGTACAGCTTATCGGGGAATACGCATAAGTCCGGTCAGGAGCTGGTTTTTTCTTTTTTTAACAGCATCATTTTTCGCAACGAGCACGAGTATTTAGCAGGGCAGAATCCGAGAAAAGAGCACTATTTGAAGTGCGAAGGTTTATCTTTTTTAAAAATTCCTTCAGGCTCTTATATCAACCCGGATTCTTTTTGGACGACGAAGCCGGAAGGTGGTTTTGTTCTGGATTGCTGCTCTCGCTTTGAACTGTTTTTTCGGGGTGTGGAGCAGGCGACATTCGACTTTGATACGGTGAGCTTTGAGCTTGGACAGTTAATGGAATGCCTGTTTTTGATCTTAGATTCCACGCCAGAGAGCCGGGAAAAACTTAGTCTCCAGTTTCCCGATTATTACGCCTTTTATACAGTCCATGCTCCTGAAAAGTTTGGTCATCACAACACTTTAACAGCGACTTCCTTTAAGGCTCAGCCTTGTAGCCATCATGCTCCCAAAATTGAAATCGCAGGCTTTAATTGATAGGTTCTTTGTATCGGTGTTCGGTGTAAATTTATAAAAAGGGTTAAATTTTAGTTTGCAAATATACTTGACTCTATCTACCCAAGTGGCTGATTTCGTTCCGCCTAAGGAGCCCGTTTCAAAAGAAAAGTAGTTCTACTGGCTTCCTATCCTTCTCTTTATGGGGAATAGGAGAATGCCAGAAGTAATCGCTATGCTAAATTGAATGTTTTTTCTAGGAGGAGTTCAACTATGCCACTCACAGAAAAAGGCAAAAAGATTAAAAGCCACATGAAAGAAGAATACGGTGCCAAAAAAGGCGAGCAAGTGTTCTATGCCAGCCAAAATAAAGGCACGATCAAAGGCACTGAAAAGAAACAAACTAAAAAATAAAGACGTTATTTCAGGCATCCGAAACAGGGTGCCTGTTTACTAAATAAAATGGAGTATGAGTGACACTATGAAAGCAGTTGTTTGGGAAGAAGTCGGCAAAATTCAATTGAAGGATGTACCGGAGCCCAAGCTTGAAAAGCCAACCGATGCTATTGTGCGTTTAACGGCCAGCGCTATTTGTGGTACGGATTTGCATATGATCCGAGGCACCATGCCCGGTATGAAAAAAGGGACTATTCTGGGTCATGAAGGGGTAGGAGTTATTGAATCTTTAGGGAAAGATGTCCGTAATTTTCAGGTTGGCGACCGGGTTGTAATCCCAAGCACGATTGCTTGTGGAAACTGCTCTTATTGTCGGGATGGTTATTATGGACAGTGTGATGTCGCAAATCCACATGGTTCCACCGCAGGAACGGCTTTTTTCGGCGGCCCTGCCCAAAGTGGTTCTTTTAACGGTTTACAGGCGGAAAAAGCACTCATTCCTTATGCGAATATTAATCTGGTTAAAATACCGGAAAATGTCTCAGACGAGCAAGCCTTAATTACATCGGATATCTTTCCCACTGCCTACTTTGGAGCGGATATGGCGAATGTGAAAGGTGGAAAATCCGTTGCCGTTTTTGGATGCGGACCTGTGGGTCAACTGACCATTGCAAGTTTAAAATTACTGAATGCAGGTCGTATTTTTGCGATTGATAATCACGACGATCGACTGGAAATGGCTCGTGCCCAAGGCGCTGAAACCATCAATTTCAGCAAAGAAGACCCGGTTAAAACGATACTCCGCTTAACCGATAATATTGGTGTGGATCGTGTTGTTGATGCAGTTGGTGTCGATGCGAATCATGCCAGCAACGAAGGGCACGAGCACGCGGATCAAATTAAACAAATTGCACCGAAACAACACCCCGATCATGGTAATTGGGAACCCGGCAATGCACCTTCTCAAGTCAAAGAATGGGCGGTGCAATGTGTTGCAAAAGCGGGCTTAATTTCTATTATTGGTGTTTACCCGCCAAGCGATAACTTTTACCCCATTGGGACGGCAATGAATAAAAATCTGACCCTTCGCATGGGGAACTGTAATCACCGTAAATATATTCCGATGCTGTTAAATATAATTGCGACAGGAATGATCGATCCGAGTAAAATCTTTACTCAAAAAGAGCCGATGCTTTCAGCAATTGAAGCTTATAAAGCCTTTGATAAACGAGAGCCAGGTTGGATTAAAGTCCAGCTAGAGCCAGATCTGGTAGCTGTATAGCTACTGACCTCATTTTAAACTTATAATTTCTTACGGGAGACATTGTATGAATACTCAAGAAATTAACAGACCTGATAGTCAAGATCTCAGGAATAATGATTTCCAGGAACGGGACTTAGCGAACCGGGATTTTTCATCCGCTGATTTACGCAGTGCTAATTTTACTGGCGCTCTATTACAAAATGCGATATTCAAGGATGCGGACTTGCGAGCCGCCTCTTTTCAAGGCGCGTTTTTAGCCGGCGCGGATTTTAGCGGCGCGAATCTTGAAAATGCTTTACTCATTGGTACCGATTTGACCGGAGCGGATTTTAGCGGCGCAAATCTGGAAGCGGTAAGCTTTTTTAACGCGATGGTCAAGGAAACCAACTTTCAAAACGCTAATTTAGTGGCTGCAGATTTAGAGGGAGTGTGCTTGATTCGTTCTAATTTAACTAACGCTAATTTAGCTGAGGCAAATATGACTCATGAAGGCTATGATATGGCCCCTCAAGGAAACCCTGCGGAAGTCAAAGGCAACGATTTTTCAGGTGCTCACCTTGAAGATGCTCATATGGAAAGCGCGGATATTTTTAACGAAAACAAATTTTCGGGTGCGTGTGTTGATCAAAATACCCGTTTGCCGAAGGAAATTCTCCGCTCCTGGTTTTCTAAATAGTAAATAACTTTCGCATAAAGCCCTCAGCTAATTATTGCTGAGGGCTTTATTATGGAAAGAGAAGTAATTAATGAATTTCAAAGGATACATTTACCACAGCCATTACTTTTTTCTCAATGGCTTGTGTATCGCTAATCCCGCTATCAGAGACTTCAGTCGAGTTCGGGTCGGTAATTTGGAAGACGCCCATTTGAGCGGATGTCATAAATCCGACTTCATTGTCTGTGCTTTTGGCCATGCTTTGTGCACGCTGCCGGGCATTCTGAGTTGCATCCCCCAGCATTTTAACTTTCAGGCTATCTAGCTTGGTGTAGAAGTACTGAGGTTGATCGGAAACAAAGGTAATACCTTGCGTCATCAGTTCGTTACTATCTTTGGCGATGCTGTCGATTTGTTTGACGTTTTCGGAGGCCACGGTCACTGCCTGGTTCAGCTCGTAACTTTCTACGGTGTTGGTGTAGTTTCCATGGATGTCTTTGCTGAAAATAGTATTGGTGTTGACGGTCCCTTCTTCAATCGATTTATTGTCGATGCCGTGCTGGTTTAGAAATTTCCGAACATGGGCAATCTGGCCTTTCAATTGCGTGTAAGCAGCTCCCATTGTATTTGCTCTGCATGTTACACGTCCTTGCCATGTGCCGTAATTGGAGGTGATTAATTGGGAAGCGGCCCCGGTTACCGAGATTTTTTGCGTATCCAGCTTTTTGAAGGTGACCAGACTATTGCCTAAAATCATGGCGGAAATCGTTAAGCCCGCGAGCAGGCAAACGCCGAATACGGTAACCTGATTGTCCTTAAATGTCATTGGTGTTTCACCCCTTCTCTAAACACAACCGCTAAACTCTTCTTAAGGCCATTATGATACAAACAGAACTGAAGCACTTCAATCATAGATCCCATGCAAAAAGCGGCTCCTTCCCTCCAGAAAAACGTCATTCCCGCGAAGGCGGGAATCTCATAGCGCGAAGCGTAGTTTGCTGAAAACTAAGATCATTAACAGTAAAATTTCATATCATTGAAAAATAGTCTTAACCATTGGATGATTATAATAATGATCAGTTTCTGATCAGCGTTAGAGGCCAGTTCAGAGAAATAAAATGACAATACCTAAACTCTTTCTTTCCTACAGTTGGTCCAGTCTTGAGCATGAAGAATTTGTAATTAAGCTTGCGACAGACTTAGTGGAATCGGGAGTAGATGTCAAACTTGATAAATGGGACTTAAAACCCGGCCAAGATGCTTACAAGTTTATGGAGCAAATGGTAACTGATTCTGATATAAAGAAAGTGGCTATCATTTCAGATAAAATATATGCCGAAAAAGCTGACGGCAGGCTGGGTGGTGTTGGTACTGAGACGCAAATTATTTCGAAAGAAGTCTACAATCAAACAAATCAGGAAAAGTTTGTAGCTGTCGTTACAGAAAAAGATGAGCAAGGTAAGCTCTGTTTACCGACCTACTTTAAATCCCGTATTTATATAGACTTAAGTGATGAGAGTACCTATGCAGAAAATTATCAGCGACTTTTATTCTGGATTTTTGATGAACCTTTGTATGTAAAGCCAGAGATTGGTAAGCCTCCAGAGTTTTTGAGTAAGAATGCAGCAATTCAGTTGGGTACAAATTCTCAGTTTATTCGAGCTTTGGACGCTTTGAAGAATCATAGACCTTATGCCTTATCAGCTCTGAAAGAATATTTAACTTTGTTTTCAGAAAATCTAGAACGCTTTAGAATTTCTGATTCTAGACAACAAGATTTTGATGAGGAAGTTATAAAAAACATTGAATCATTTCTACCTTATAGGGATGAGTACATTCAGTTTTTGCACGTGCTTTTGAATCAAGATGCAGAAGATTATCGAGAAGCACTCCATTATTTCTTTGAGCAGCTTATTCAATATTTTGGAGATACTAGAAGTAGTAAACTTTACCATGGTAAAGATATTGATAATTTAAAATTTATTATTCATGAGTTATTCTTATACACAATTGCTATTGCTTTGAAAAAAGAAGCTTTTTCATATTTGGAAACGCTTTTAACTGAAGACTATTATTTCCCTTTTGAATCTAAATTTTCAAAAGAAGGTAGTAGGATGTCACATTTTGGAATTATTCGACCACGCTTAGAATCATTAGCAACTCGTAATCATAGGCTCAATCTTAGATTGGTTGATTTGCATTCAGAATTGTTAAAAGAAAGATGTAAGTCATCAGGGCTGAAGTTCCAATATTTAATGGAAGCTGATTTTGTTTTGTTCTTAAATAGTGAACTTTCTGAGCATATAACGTGGTGGCCTTATACCCTTATCTATTTGGAACATCAATATCATCCGTTTGAAATTTTTGCTCGCTCAGAATCCAAAAGATATTTTGAACGTGTAAAAGGATTTCTAAATATCAATGATTTAAATAATTTGAAAATTCTATTTGATGCTTATCAAAGCGGGGCTAAACATATACCTACATTAAACTATGAAGAGTTGTGTAAACCTGTGACATTAGTAGGCTTCGATAATTTATGTAAAAAACCTTGAACCTGTTGTTAGTTATAAGGTAATTAATTAAGTACGCTTCGCGCTTTGAGATTCCCGCCTGCGCGGGAATGACGTTTTTTAGAGTTGTAGAAGTATACTTTTTCTAAGTCTACGAGAATTCGGATGAGCTCTAAACCTGGTCATAGTGACGCAGGATAGACTCTTTTTATGCCATAATTCTAATGCATCACGCGAACAGGTCATCAACCGGATATGCATGAGCTTTTTTGTGTTCCTTTTTTGTTTGTTCGAGATTTTGGTATGTCCGCAGTGAAAGAATCGTTAACCTTGAGTCGATATACATCTTTGTAAGGATTGTATTGGCCTCCACATTGCGCCATCGTTATGTATCGGGAGTATCGTTATGATCATTGGCGTTCCTAAAGAAATTAAAACCCAAGAGCATCGTGTAGGGCTTGTACCCTCCAGTGTCAAAGAAATGAAGGCGCAAGGACACCATATTCTTGTTGAACACAACGCGGGTGCCGGAATTAATTTCAGTGATGCCGACTATATTGCCGCTGGTGCGACGATCTGCGATACCGCTGCCGAGATTTTTTCCAAAAGCGACATGATTGTGAAGGTGAAGGAGCCACAGCCTCAGGAATGCAAAATGCTGCGCCCAGGGCAAATTCTTTTCACCTACTTACACCTCGCAGCAGACCCCGAGCAAGCGCATGAGCTCATGAAATCGGGGGCTATCTGCATTGCCTATGAAACGGTTACCGGTACAAAGGGTGGCCTTCCCCTGCTGGCTCCCATGAGTGAAATTGCCGGTAGATTGTCCGTTCTGGAAGGGACACATTACCTCCAAAAACATTTAGGTGGCACAGGTCGCCTCTTACCCGGTGTTCCAGGCGTCGGTTCAGCCAAGGTCATCATACTGGGTGGGGGTGTTGCTGGTTATAACGCCGCGCGTATGGCGGTTGGAATGGAAGCCGAAGTCACCATTTTCGAAAAATCCCAGGAGCGCATTCGTTTTCTGGATGATTACTTTGGAAATCGCGCTCGTGTTCTGTATTTCAATCAACACTCCGTAGAACAAGCTTTGATAAAAGCTGATCTTGTCATCGGAGCTGTGCTGATTCCAGGAGCGGCCGCCCCTAAGCTGATTTCACGCGACATGCTAAAAACCATGCAACCGGGCTCCGTCATTGTAGATATCGCCATTGATCAGGGCGGTTGCATCGAAACCAGCAAGCCGACAACCCACGTCGATCCTATCTATACCGTTGAGGGCGTTATCCATTACTGTGTCGCCAACATGCCGGGTGCCGTGGCCCTGACATCGGCGCTGCATCTCAACAACGCAGTTTTGCCTTATGCTATGGCGCTTGCCGACAAAGGCTGGAAGCAGGCTCTAACGGACGACCCCCATCTGCGAAACGGCCTGAATGTTCTCCATGGTGGTATCACGCATGAGGCCGTTGCTCAAGCAATCAATCTGCCTTATACGCCAGCGATTTTCTGATTTTAGAGTTTGGACAGCTCATTCAAAATGCTTTGTGTATCAGTCACTTGCCCAATACGGGGAAATATTTTCTCAATGCTATGGATCTGCGCTGCCGGATCACGCTCTGTCATGGCGTCGCTTGCAAAGGTCACGGAATAGCCCAATTCATAGCCGCTTCGGGCGGTGGATTCAACACCCGCAGACGTTGAGATTCCGGCCAATACAATTTGGGTGACTTTTAATTCTTGCAAAAGTGAATGGAGCTTTGTACCCGTGAAGGCACCCCAGCACTGCTTGGAGAGTTGATGATCGCCGGGCTGGATATTGAGTTCAGGGACCAGCTCAAACCAAATGGCCGGAAGTGATGATAAATCGGGTTGTTCGGCATCCGTTTTGCCCTTCGCTCTACCGGTTACATTCACCCAGATGACAGGCAATCCTTTTTGACGAAACGCTTGGGCCAACTCTGAAGAGCGCTGGACAACCTGATCGGATGAATGGGCTTTCGCTAATCCAACAATCCCTTGTTGTAAATCGATGACAACTAAAGCAGTATGGGGATCAAGCGGTGTTAATGGCATGAATCAAGTCTCCCAATTAAATGATATTAAAGAGCCTCTTTTTGAGTGATGGTATTTTGTTGAGTGAGAAAATGAACGTCACAGAGGGGTTCGGTTCCTTTTTGAATATCTTTTTTTAGACGGGGCCATATTTTTGCGAATCCGATGGAGCCGAATAGGCAGAACACGCCGGTAATGACAACCGTAATGGGAGCTCCGACCTGATGGGCCATTACACCTGCCAATAAGCTGCCGAAAGGAGCACTGCCGAAAAAGGCGGTGCCGTAATAACTCATAACCCGCGCCCGTTTGTCTTCTGGTACCAGTAATTGCAAGGCAGTGTTGCTGATAGAAGCCCCTCCCATTAAGCCAAAACCGCAAAGTACGGCAAAGAAGAAGGAGAGCCAGACGATTTGCGAGCAACCAAGCCCTATGAGTCCGACACCTAAAAGCGTGCTGCTTAAACCCAGGAGAGCAATCGGCTCATCGCTGGCACGTCGCATTGTAAGCCAAAAAGCGGCAATTAAGGCACCCACACTGCTACATGCGGTTAACCATCCCAGCATCATCGCGTCTCCGTGGAGAACCCGCGATGCAAATATCGGCAGCAGCACCATAAACGGGTAGCCCATCAAAGTATTCAGCGAGAAGAGAAGCAGAATGGTGCGGATTGGGCGGTTACCGCGAACATAGTTCCAGCCTTCTTTCATGAGTTGCAAAGAGCTTGCTGGTTCGCGTTTGGCTTCCGTAAATGTAATTTTCATCATCAGAAGCGACGCAATGACGGCGATATAACTCAGGCCATCCCAAAAGAAGCACCACGCCTCTCCAAAGGCACCAATCAAGAGGCCTGCCAGAGTGGGACCTATGAGGCGGGCTCCATTCGTCATAGAGGAGTTGATGGCGATAGCGTGGGCAAGATCTTGCTTATCATCCACCATGCGAATTAAGAAGGATTGGCGTGCGGGGAGATCAAAGGCGTTAATCAATCCTTGAAATGCTGTCAGGAGGATGATTTCCAGAATGCTATCTCGATGACTAAAGGCAAAAAAGGCTAAGAGTAAGGATTGCACTCCGGAAGCCACCTGACACCAGAGAAGAACCTTCTTGCGATCCAGCTTTTCAACCCAGACTCCCGCCAATGGGCCGAGTATAAAGGAGACGATCTGCCCGAAAAAGCTGACAATTCCGAGTAAGAGGGCGGAATGCGTAAGGTGATAAACCAGCCAGGTCGTTGCCAGCCGGGTCATCCAGGTGCCAATCAGGGAAATGCCTTGCCCAAAAATAAAGAGCTGGAAGTTTCTTGAACCTAAGGCTCTCCATTTTCGAGCTGTCCTGCTGCTCGTACTGTCGGCGCTCATAATGCTGCAAGCCTTTTCATAATGTGCATTGCTGCCTTTAAGGTCTGTTGCTCCTCTGTATTCAGCTGGTCAATGGCCTGACCCAGCCAAAGCCGCTTTGATTCCAGCATTTGTCGGCGCACTTCAAGCCCTTGCTCTGTGAGCTCAATTAGAACTTGGCGACCGTCCGTGGGGTGGGCTTTTCGAGTAATAAAACCCCGTTCTTCGAGAACAGTTAGGGTTGTGCGCATCGACTGAGGCTTCATATTTTCGGAGCGCGCCAAATCTGCTGTAGTAGCGGCACCATCCCGGTCTAACTTAGCCAGGACGCCTGACTCGCTCATGGAGAGTTCATGTTCGGCAACCGTGGCGCGAACTCGGCGAACCAGTTTTCCGATGGTGCGTGTAAAATCGACAACGTCGATTTCGGGATCAAGGTGATGTTTCATACTGTTAGAATACAACTAGACAGTTAAACTTGCAAGTCTACCTGTTTAATTGTCAAAATTTAAATTCCTTCTTGAAGAGGGGAATTTAATGAGAAATTTAGTAAGAGCTGTTGAGGTAAGCTGGGGTCGGTGATAACCGATTTTTTAGCGCTGGGAATCAACTCTGTCCCGGCTTCATAGAGTTTTGATAAGGACAAGCCAAGAAGTCTGACAGGTCGACTTCTTGCTTCGGTTTGTTGGAGTAGCATTTCAGCCAGTGCCATCATCTCTTTTGTTTCAGTGATGGGATAAGAGACGGTTTGGCGGCGTGTAATCTGCTCAAAATTGGCGTATTTTACTTTCAGGGTAAGGGTATAACCTTGTTGACTTTTGCGTTTTAACCACTCGCTAAGTTCTTCCGCCAACGGGATTAAGGCATCCAGCATTGCCTCAATCTCAACAATATCTTTGGAGAAAGTTTCTTCGGAGCCGACGGACTTTCGCTCCCAATGCGTCTCGATAGCTCGATCATCAATCCCGCGAACCTGCTCGTAGTAATAGAGTGCGGAACGACCGAAAATAACCTCCAGCTCTTCCAGGCTTAATGCTTTCAGGTCTTTTCCGGTGTGAATGCCCAGTGCGTGAAGCTTTGGTGCTGTTTTGGTTCCGATACCCCGGAATTGCTCAATAGCCAGGGATTCGATGAAGGCTTCAGCCTCGGGTGGCGTCACGACAAAAATTCCATCCGGCTTGCGAAAATCAGAAGCTACTTTGGCGAGAAACTTGTTGTAAGAAACCCCCGCAGAGGCCGTCAACCCTGTTCTTTCAAAGATCTTTGCCTTGATTTCCTTGGCAATGAGTGTGGCTGAGCCAATTCCAGGATGGTTTTCCGTCACATCCAGATAGGCTTCATCCAGGGAGAGAGGCTCAATAAGGTCGGTGTATTCGGCAAAAACACTTCGAATCACCTGAGAAGCCTCTCTGTAAGCTTCAAAGCGACCCGGAACCATTATTAAATGCGGACAAAGCTGCATGGCCCGGAAGCTGGACATGGCCGATCGAACGCCAAATTTCCGAGCTTCATAGCTGGCAGTGGCAACAACACCCCGTCTATTGGGTGAACCACCTACAGCAATGGCTTTTCCGCGTAATTCAGGATTGTCTCGCTGCTCCACGGCGGCGAAAAAGGCATCCATATCGATATGAATTATTTTTCGAATGGATGGCATTCCGCCATCTCCATTTTTTATTTCCAATCCTTAACAGTATAGAATATATTTTCTATAAAGAAATTTGTTTTGATCGCAAAGGTGTTAAATTTGATAAAAAACAGGCTTTTTTTGATGCAAAAAGAGAGATGAAAAAAATCATTGAAAATTTTCGAGTCATTTTCGAGTAGACATGACGTCTACTATTTTAGAAAACTTAACAATTACCGGATTTTCTGAAATGCCTGTAACGCCTCATGACGGGCGTGATCATGGTCGACGATTGGTTCTGGATAGCTTTCTCCGATAGTGAACTGGGCAGGGTGATCCGTCGAGGCCTTCCAGGGTTCATAGATGCTACGGCTACTGAGTGATTTGAGCTCTGGTACCCAGTGTTTAACATATACCGCATCCGGGTCAAACTTTTTGAACTGGGTAGTCGGGTTAAAGATCCTGAAAAAAGGCTGTGCATCAGCTCCGCATCCACCAACCCATTGCCAGTTCATTGTGTTATTGGCGACGTCGGCATCGACCAGGGTGTTCCAGAACCATGCAGCACCCTCTTCCCAGCCAATCAGAAGATGTTTCACCAGAAAAGATCCCACTGCAAGGCGAACCCGGTTATGCATCCAGCCCGTTTCCCAGAGTTGACGCATTCCGGCATCGATCAAGGGGTAGCCGGTCTGCCCCTGTTGCCATTTTTCAAGGAGTATCCGAGCGGCTTTGTCTTGGGAGCCTTTCCAAGGCAAGGCTTTGAAGTTGGCTTTCAGCGGTTGGTCCACCGTGTGGGGGAAATGCCACAGTACATGGTGGGAAAACTCCCGCCAAATCACTTCACGCACAAAGGATGCCTGGTGACGATATTCTTTAACGGCCTCTACAATCTGTCGGGGGGTAATTTCACCGTGGCATAAGTACGGAGACATAAATGATGTCCCATCAATGGAAGGGATATCGCGATCCGTCTCGTAGCGGGATAGCTTGGATTTGAATTCTTCCAGGAGCTTATGGGCTTCTGTTTCACCGGGTTTCCAAGCGTTGATGATTCCTTTGTCCCACGGAATAGTCGGTAAGTAATGAAGATCGTCTATATCCATAGAGCTTGGCCAGTGAGCCGGAGCGGTTAGCTTACTGGGAGCTATCAGTGTTTTTTTAAGCCCGTCTAGTAGGGGTAAAGACTTTCGATAATAGGGCGTGAAAACTTTATAAGGGGTTCCAGAGCCAGTTTGTAAGGATTCAGGTTCAAATAAAAGCCGACCTTCTTCATAGATGCTCAGCTCAAAACCCTGCTTGTGGCTGAGTTCTTCCTGCTCGTTGCGTCCTTCGGGATCATAACGCTTGTTGGCAACCACTAAGCCTGCGTTGACCACTTTAGCCAGCTTGGGGAGCTCTTCTGTCGCGCTACCCTTCGTTAGAATGAGCCGACTACCTAGCTGTTCCAAGCTCTTTTGGAGCGATGCAAGTGAATGGTGAACCCAAACCTTGGCAGCAGCTCCTAGAGGATGGGCTGTATCAGAGAAATAGACTGGAATTATGGGTAACTGATGTTTTACACCCTCGCATAACGCAGGATTATCCGCCAGACGTAAGTCTTGCCGTATCCACCAGATAATGGTCGGTGAACTGGAACTTTCCATCAAACCTGCCTCAATAAGTGAAAGTTAACGATGCGGGTATCTGTTAACTCAATCAGTATCGGGCTTTTCGCCGGAGGCATTTTTTGGAGGCTGAGGAGACGCTTTTGAGAAGTCGGCGGGCTTTTGCTCGGAGTCAATGACACTTTGCTTAGCCTCGGCATCCGCTCCGGGAGGCGTTTTCTGGAAGGCGTGTGTCAACTGTTGCGCCGCGTATACTTCCGCATTTTTGGCTTGACGAACCACTTGTCCGAGTCCAAAAAATCCATGAGTCACACCAGGGTACTCATTCACGGCAACAGAGACACCAGCGTCTTTCATTTTTTGGGCTAAGGCTTCGGCATCCGCTCGGAATGGATCAATTTGGGCGGTAATAATAGTAGTGGGCGGCATACCCGCTACGTCAGCCTTTAGTAGATTAACCTTGGGGCTTTGCCTAGCTTCCTCAGTGGGTAGTTCTTGCTTAAAAAGCCAGCTCATATCCGCTTTGCTTAAGGGCATTGCTAAAGCAGGATTGCTAAAGGCGTCTCCATTCAGTTGCGTGCTAACGATGGGATAAATGAGAAGCTGATAAACAGGAGCCGGTATGGAATGGCTTAAGGCGGATAGAGAAACATTCGCCGCCAGATTTCCACCAGCATCTTCTCCGGCAACCGCGACACGGGCGGAATCACCATTATAGGAACTCGCATTTTTCCAGGCCCACTCATAAGCGGTGTAGGCATCCTGGTGAGAGGCGGGGAAAGGCTTCTCCGGAGCGCGATGATAATCAACAGACACCACGATGGACTGGCTTTCCTTTGCCAAGGCTCTGGCGGAACTATCTGCTGAATCGAGATTCCCTAAAACCCAGGCACCGCCATGATAGTAAACGATAACTGGAAGATCGCCCTGGACACCGTCCGGCTGGTAAATACGAAGAGGTATGGGACCGTTAGGACCTTCAATGGAAAGCGTTTTCGTAGTGATACCGGCGCTTGGACTAACAGGCTTGCCTTCAATTTGTAGGATTTTGCTGCTCGCCTGGCTTAAAGAAGGCTGTTTACGAGCTTCTTCTACTGAAAGCTTGGATAAAGGTTTCAATCCAAGCTTTTTTTGCTCAGTAAGCACCTTCTGCATTTGCGAATCAGGACGGGTATTTCCGGTTGGCATGATTGCAAAAGAAGCTGTCGCAGAACTGACAAGTAAGCTTGTTGCGAGTGCGAGGCTGATAGGGCGGCGCTTTGATAATATTTTTAAAATCATGGAACTTTCAATTCTTTCTTCCGTCAAAAGCTCAAGAGCTCATGTTTACTCAAACATAAATGAGTTTGTTTGCTGATGACAAAGCTTTGCAAACATTTTTAGAACAATGTAATTTGCAAAGAGAGGTTAAACTAATTTTTTAAGGTAGCAGTCTCATTGGATCATGTCATACCCCAGTTGGCTAATTGCATGGATTAACTCAATACAGGTATTAAACATGTAAATGTTTATGTTCTTACTATTAATTCATGGCCTTTAATGTTTTGTATAAACTATGAAAATTAGGTAATACGGTATGGATTTTAAAAATTAGAAATCAGCTTTCCCCCACCGAGTATTGGAACTCCGTTAGTAACCCCGAAATACTGTAGCCAAGCCCTTTCTCCTTGACAGATTGTAATTTTTTCGTTAGATTATAATCACATCTGATACTCTGTATTAAGTACCTTGCGCTCACCGCTTATTAATTTTTTTTATCCATTACTCACTCCCTTTTATTAGCTAGTGTAGGATGATTTATCTTGTCACCCGAATTGCTTTCTGCTCACCAAGTAGAAAATACGATGATGGCTGAAGACGTTTCAGCGGCATCGATTGATGAAGTTACCTCAACCGAAGAAAATGGACATCGTCTTCAGCTACGTCTGAAACGCTTATTCGACATTGCCTGTTCTTTGGTTGGGTTGCTCCTTTTGTCGCCATTTTTGATGTTGGTAGCGCTTTGTGTGCGGCTGTCTTCCCCTGGGCCAATCATCTACAAAAGCCTTCGCATTGGCCAGGACAATAAGCCTTTTTACATGTTCAAATTTCGTACGATGGTCAATAATGCCGATTTGATGCGGGAAGAATTGGCTCGCCAAAATAACCTTGAAGATGGTCTTTTTAAACTTAAAGATGATTGTCGGGTTACCCCTTTGGGTTCTTTCCTGCGAAAGTACAGTATTGATGAATTTCCTCAGTTGTTGAATGTGTTGGCTGGCAATATGAGCTTGGTTGGACCTCGCCCGTATGTTCCGGAAGAAAGCCAACTCTTCACCTATCCCTATTCGATGCGTTTTAAAGTGTTACCGGGTATGACGGGTCCATGGCAAATTAGTGGACGCTCCAACCTTTCTTTTAGTGAAGTGTGCAATCTGGAACTGGCCTATGTTTTGCACTGGAACTTCTTAAAAGATTTATCCATTCTGTTCAGCACGATTCCAGCGGTACTACTGAAACGAGGAGCTTACTAAAATATGAAAGCCGTAGTTTTAGCCGGTGGTAGTGGCACGCGTTTATGGCCTGATTCAACCCCCGGTAAGCCAAAGCAATTTTTAGATGTGAACGGCGAAGGCGCTTTACTGTTCCAGACGTTGAGTCGTACTGCTAACTTTTGTGCGAAAGAAGATATCTATGTGATTTCTCGCCCAGAGTTTGATGCGCATATTGATTGCGTCATGCAGGAATTCCACCCTGAAACAGCCAAAGATAACGTTATTTTTGAGCCGATGCCTCGCAATACCGCAGCTGCAATTTTGTTAGCTGCAAAGTATCTTGAGAGCCGTCCAGGTACCACTCTTGATGATGTGATGTTGGTTCTTCCTTCTGATCATTTAATTAACGATTTCCATGGCAAGTTGAACGACTGTTTCTTACTGGGCCGTCAATTGGCAAAAGAAGGCAATATTGTCGTATTCGGGATTGTTCCAGATAAACCGGAAACAGGCTTTGGATACATCAAATTGTCTCGTCCTTTTGAAACGCCCAAGCATCCGTCTAAATGGATGGCAGAAAGCATGCCGGTTCAAGCCTTTGTTGAAAAACCGCCGCTTCATGTTGCTGAGCAGTACTTAGCTGGTGGAGAGCACCTTTGGAACGCGGGCATTTTCGCGATGACACTTAAAACGCTATATTCAGAGTTAAAGACTTACTTCCCAGAATGTAAGCCTTACTTGGGTATGGATTACGAAACCTTGTACCAGAACTTTGGTGATGTGCCAAAGACGTCTTTCGACTTTGCCGTAATGGAAAAAACACAACGCGCTGTTGTGGTTCCGATGCATATCGATTGGTCGGATGTAGGAAGTTGGGACAGCATTTATGACATGTTGCCTAAAGACGATGCTAATAATGGAATTCAGGGACACGTTTTGGCAACCAATACCATCGACTCTTTGCTCGTAAACCGGACCTCTAAGCCTTTGGTTATTGATGGCATGAATAATATGATTATTATCAAAACCGAAGATGGTTTGTTGGTTACTGCTAGAGGCCAGTCTCAACAGATTGGGGCATTAACGGCTCCTCTTCTAGCGGCTCGTCAAGCTGTTTCTGTATAAGTCGTTTAAAATACATCTTTAGCCGATGAGCGACAATTGTCTCTAATTTGCTACTGAGGTATGCTCAAGTCATGTCACCGCGTTTATTGATAACAGGAGCGAACGGCTCCCTGGGTCAAGATTTTCAGGCTTACGTTCATAAAACGATGCCGGAAGTCTTTGAGTTGATTCCGCTTGCAAAAGCAGATTTCGATTTGTCTTGTTCTGCCGATGATATGTGCTCTCGTCTAAATGACTTAAAGCCAGATATCATTTTAAATGCGGGCGCTTTCACCCAAGTGGATGCGGCGGAAACGCAGCAGGATTTGGCCTTGGCTGCTAATGCCACAGGCCCTGGAATTATGGCAGAATGGACTGCCCGACACCCCGGTAAATATATGATCCATATCAGTACGGATTATGTATTTAACGGACAAAAAGAAATTGGGAAACTTTACGAACCGCATGAATCCACTGACCCTGTAAACTACTATGGTTTATCCAAAGTCAAGGGAGAAAGCTCTGTACTTCAGGCTGCTAATGATCAAGCGCTGGTTCTACGAACCAGTTGGCTTTTCGGTACTCAAGCCCGTGGTTTTCATAGCTTCGTCCATAAAAATCTACGTGAAGCCAAAACCGCTAAAATCACGCAGGATCAATTTGGAACTCCGACTTGGACAGGCTCTTTGAGCAAAATGATTCTTCAAGCGATCAATGATCGTCCTTATGGCGTTTTACATGGGTGTAATGCAGGGTATGCGAGTCGATTGGAACAAGCGCGTTGGATTGCCCAGTGTTTGAATCTTTCTAAAGACGCTCGATTTGAACCCCTTCTAACTCGTGATTTAAATCTTCCTGCTCAACGTCCTATAAATACTGCTATGAAAAGCAGCTTTGATGATATCCTGGATTGGAAATTTGCTACGGAAGAGTTTTTTCATTCTCTGTTAAAAAGGTAATTGCCCCCTAGCCCTCCCCAAAGGAAGAGGGGACAAAAGTCACCAACCACTTGTTTGATTGATAACCTTTTAAATTTGAAATTTCAGAATCTTAACCTGTCTTTTTAATAGCCATATGAAAGATAAAACCTATTCCCCACTATAACTTTATGTCCCTTTTGGGGGCGTCTAGTGTAGGGTTAATCCCACTTAACTCCGAAAGAACCCCATGTTGTCTCGTGCTAAAAAAAATCTTTTAATCACCTTTGCACTTTTATTTTTCACACTTGCAAGCTCGCTCATTGCGATTGCAACGAATTGGAACGCCTTTCGTAAAGTGGAACAGAAACGCTTTCACGGGCAAGTGATTAATTTAACCAATAAGCCAGTACGCTTTACCCATACCGAAGGAACGACAATTTTACCCGCCTGGACGAAAAGTTTGGATATGGGTGTTTTAGATGCGGATGGCTTGATTATTGATCAACCGACTCGCATTGGTCATCACGTCTATAAAAAGGGTACTTTCGTCCTTTGCGACTTTGGTAAAATTACCTTGAAAACTTCTCCCAAGGGAGAAACTGTTTTAGAAGGCAGTCCTGGAACTTATCTTTGTCGTATGCTTTTTGACTACGGTTTTAATCCAATACTTAAAGGCGCTGAATAATATGTCACGTTACATCTACGGAAAAAATAGTGTTAAAGCGGCCTTAGAGGTTAATCCGGAAAAGGTCTTTAAAATTTATATCGCTGAAGGCCTCAAGCCTGATAAACGCTTACAGGCGATTTCAGAAATTGCCAGAAATCGCAAAATCGTGACTCAAATGATTCCTAGAAACCGTTTAGAGCAAATGCTCCGTGTTGAAATGGAAAATGATGGGATTCAGATTAATGATGATCCCTACGATAGTTCAGGCATCGTTCACCAGGGTGTTATGGCCTCGGTTGCTCCTAAAGCGCTCTTAGAGCTCAACCAATTTGTAAAAGATTCCCAAGAGAGAATCGAAGCTGGAGAGCATCCTCGCGTTCTGATTTTAGACGGTGTAACCGATCCTAGAAATTTTGGTGCCATTTTACGGGTGGCGGATGCTGCAGGTATTGATGCGGTTATGATTCCACGCCATAACAGTGCCGGATTCGGCCCAGCTGTCACCAAGACAGCTTCTGGTGCCGAGGAAACTGTTCCTCTAATTTTAAGTGGCAATTTGAATCAAGCGATTCAAATGCTTAAAAAAGCAGGCTTCTGGATTGCTGGTGCGGCCTACCAAGAAAAAGCGGTCTTATATCATAAGCAGGATTACAAAATGCCCTTAGCGCTTGTGCTGGGTAGCGAGGGTGATGGCTTAGGGCCACTCATTCAAAAAAATTGCGACTTTTTAGTCAGTATCCCAATGCGCGGCAGCGTTGATTCCTTGAATGTATCGACAGCAGCAGCTGTTTTGCTATTTGAGATTAACCGCCATGTACCGGCCCGAGTTTTGGCAGCCCCTGCTCTTTAATGTAATCTATACGGCTTAATGTAAAAAACCTAATTTTACTATTCACCTTTATATATCATCACCTTAATTTGAGGCATTTCGAATGCAAGTAGCAAGCCAATCTCCAGCCCAAAAAATGCAAAAAATAATGGACCATTTTGTAAACACAAGGGTGAGGAGTTTTAAAACACCCGAAGAAAAAAATGCCCATCTCCAAAGGTTTGATAAGTTGCCCGCACCTTTTAAAAAGCAAGTTAGTATTGCACGCCAATATAAACATGGATTTACAGAGCATAATAACGATTCATTAGTGTTTGGGCCTTCTACGGCAAATGTCAGCGAAGATACCTTTGCCTCATCCTCGAAACTCCTTACAGCGCCTGAGACGGTTGCAACTTCCCCATTACCACTAGATCCTGTTGCCTCATCCTCCTCTACTCAAGTTGATGAACCTAAAACTCTTGATAAAAGAAAGCACACCTTATCAAAAGACCGTTCAACTTCCCCACCTTCTAATGTCGCTAGCGACTCTGAGATTGCTCCTAAGTCTCCTGGAAGAAGTAAAAAAAGAAAGAAATAAACTTTAAAAACAGGTAAGTACTAAAAGTATATAATTCATACTGGAAGATCAAAGAAGATCTTGGCTCATTTCCTTTGCTTTGATGACAGCTTGGTTTAGGCTTTCTAATTCTTTTTCTCTGGCCTGTTTTGCTTGAAATTTATGATTGTTTATTTGATTTAATTCTTCGAGTTCAAGTTTGGCAGTTTCCAGTGTGTGCTTCTTTGTTTCATACCGTTGCTCTAATATCTAATCTCTTTTTAAACTCATTCGTATCGAGTACGAGTCCCAGTCTCTTTCTGCTTCTTTCAATGATACTGTTTTCAACTTCTAAAGTTTGCTCTCTTTGTCCAAGTTCGATGTTGTTTTTTGTATAGTCAGCTTTAGCTTCAGATAATCTTTTTGATTCTTCCATTCCTGCCGTTACTGCCGCTATGTAAGCTGAGTGGATTTGACGGGGGATCCCCATTCGGGTAACAGATTTTAATTGATCTAAATCGAGCTGAGCCTTTGCTAGCTTTGGCAAGGCGTGAAAAGCTCGATACAAGCATTGAGTCTGTTTTAAGGCTCTTTGGGCCATGCTATCCAGTGCCTGGAGTTTTCTGTTTTTAGGGTGAGCTATCGATCGTTGCTGTTTCCCACGGGTTATTTTTTGATGTCCGGGTTCATATGAAAAGAGAGTTCTGGCTCTTTCGTCAACAGACCGTTTGTTGATTTTGGAAAATCTTTTGCGTGCTTTCTTTGCCTTCTGAGCAATCTCCTTTCGGGTTCCGCTCACTCTTTTTGTCTTTTGTGTAGCCTTTTCTAAGGCTTGTAACTTTGTTTCAACGTCCTTTATCGTCTTCCGAACTTCAAATAAATGAGAGTCAATAGTCTTTGCTTTGAAAGAATCCCGTCCCGTAGGTATCGATGGGGCTGCTTTTTCAAGTTGAGGCTTAAAAGCATTAAGATAGCGCCTACAGGCAACTTGGGAAACGGACATAACACCTCACTACTGAAATAAAACTCCCTATTATAGAAAATGTACTCATGGAGTCAATCCCTACGATTCAAAAAGCGTTTTATATATTGCAATAATATTGCAATAGTGTTAATCTGAGAAAAAGCAGATAATTAATAAGGGTCTGTGAATTTGAATCACCCAGTAAAGGAGGTCGGTATGTTCGATTCTATTTTAGAAACGGCACTGGATCAGGGCAGTGAAGTTATTATTCGAATCAAGAGTCATGCGTGCGACTCTTATATCGGAAAAATTCAAAGCCTGGATACTGAGTACTTCACCCTATTTCACAGTGGTGACGAGGGTGGCATTTTGTGGGCTTTTAAACGGGACGATATTGCTTTTATGGGCTTAGTCGTTGAGGTTCCTGAAGAGTTAAAGGAAATTGGCGCTTTAATGCAGCAAAATATCACGTTGCATTAAACCCTCCCAGAGCTCGGCAATAGCTTCACTCATTAGTGTTTCATCGTCTTCGATGAAATCGTATTAACGCGAATAATTTATTTTATTTTTAGACTGATTATAAAAAGGGAAAACGTCATGACAGCGCAAACACGCTTATTCATTCGGAACTTAAGTTGGTCCGTCACTGAAACGCATCTCTACGATTTATTCTCTGAGGTTGGGGATGTTGTATCCGTTAAAATTCCAACTCGACAAGAAGATGGAAAGCCTCGCGGTTTTGCCTTTGTTGAAATGCAGAATAATGATTTAGCCCAAAAAGCGATTCATCAATTGAATGGCACTATCTTTCAAAATCGTGATTTGGTGGTTGATTTCCAAGATGAAAACAGAGATAAAAACGCTCGTTCTGCCTCTGGACCTGCCGTAAAAAATTCCAAACTCTTTGTAAGAAATATCCATTATTCGGTATCGGAGCCCATGCTCCAAGCGGTATTTGAGCGGGTGGGAATCGTTCACTCTGTCAAAATTGCAATGGATAGAGAAACGGGTGATTCCAAGGGTTTTGCCTTTATTGAAATGGTTTCAACTGATGCCGCACAAGAGGCCATTAATATCCTCAACAAGAGCCACTTGGAAGGAAAGGAAATCATAGTTGATTTTCAAGATCCGAATCGCTCTAAGAATAAACCGTCTCACCCCAATAGTGGCTTTAGTCGCTCAGGCGGCGGTCAGTACGGGCAGAGTTTTTCAAACTACGCTGATAGATGGTAAACTGGCTTTTTCTGTTCTCACGAAGAGGCTGGATATGTCGACTTATCTGGAACACGCATTAGCTACATTAAAAGAAAAGAATTTTCGAATTACTAAACCACGTCGACTGGTTTTGGAACTTTTGGACAGGGCTGATAAAGCCCTGTCTGCTTATGAAATAAAAGATTGCCTGGATTTGCATGGGGAAAAAGTGGATACCGTCAGTGTATATCGTATTTTGGAAACATTCGAAGAAACGCATCTGATCCATCGCGTTTTGACAACGGGTAAAGTGACCAAGTGTCAGTTAGAGCTTGAGGATACGTGTACGCTGGATCAAGCGGATCATTGCCATCATTTACTCATTTGTAGTCAATGCCAATCCATAAAAGAGGTCCACTGTTTTGGAACAGAAAGCCTAGTAAAGGCTTTGAGCAAGCAGGAAAATTTCACGATCCAAAATCACAATTTAGAATTTATTGGGTTATGTGCGAATTGTCGCAATTAAACTTCAAAATTGTATCAGGGATCATTTTTAATTCCAAAATCAGTGATATTTAAGCCAAGCATTGATTCTTATCCATTGGGTGGAGATTTGTCTTGGTATTCCGCGTCTTTAGCCTGAATGACAGCTTGATTTAGTGCATCCAATTCTTTTTCTTTAATTATCAGAGGTTGTAGGGTCGCTTGAATTGATTTTTCAAGATCTTGAAATTTTGATTTTGCTTTTTCAAATTGCTCATTTTTAATTTTATGGAGCCGTTCTTCTTCTTGGTAATTATGGAATTGTGTATTGAAATTAGAGGCTCTTCCCAAGTTTGATCTCATTGAGTTAATCAGCTCTTCTTGTAACAGTAACTGCTTTTTAGTTTCTGCGAGTTTTGCCTTCATTTCTCTATGCCTAGATAGGGAGTCGAATAAGCCTTTTGTCGTTTCGAGTCTATCGTTTACGGCACCCATGTAAGCAGAATGGATTTGACCTGGAATCTTCCACCGAATAAGCGATTCTAAATGGTCTAAAGTTGAGCCATTTTTGAGGGGTAATGCATGAAGCTTTCTATAGAGATTTTTAGCTCGTTTCCATGCGATTTGTGCTTTTCTTTCCAGTGTATGAATTTTTCTATTTTGAGGACTTATATTTGCTCTGTTGTGTTTTGAGTTTGTTGCTCTTTTATAGCGTATTCCAGGTGAAAGCCCTGGGTTTAATTTTTCATTGAGTAATTGTTTATGGAATTTAGAAACAGCTCTTCTGCTGCTTCTTGCTTTTCGAGCAATTTTTCTTTGCTTTCTGGGTAGTTCGGGGGTTTGTAATTTTTCTTCCACCTCTCGTACCTGCTTTTTTGCTTCTATAAGATGAATATCAGTTTTATTTAACTGAGGCTTTGCATCCCAAGGGTATTGTTGTTGAGTTAACGCGTTTAGTTGAGGTTTAAAAGCATTGATATAGCGTCTATAAGCAGCAGAAGGGATTGGCATAGCACCTCACCATAACAATCTAAATTTCTTATTATAGAGAGTGTTGTGAAGGAGTCAACTTTTAGGATTTAAACAGTATTACTCTTCCTCTTCTTCAATGCTTTCGGAAGCGAAGGTGCGGTACATGGTGGGAAGAACGAATAAAGATAAAATAGTTGCTGAAATCAATCCACCAATAATAACGGTGGCAAAAGGTTTTTGGGTTTGAGAGCCAATTTCGTTCGAAATTGCGGCAGGACATAATCCCAACATGGCGACAGTCGCAGTCATTAAAATGGGACGCATCCGTAAGGTGGCACCTTCAACAACGGCTTGATGAAGTGATTTACCCTCATGATGAAGTTGTTCGATAAAGGACACCAGGAAAATACCATTCTGTGTGGCGACACCAAATAGGGCAATAAAGCCGACACCTGCAGCAATTGAAAACGGCATATGCGTGAAATACAAGGCTAAAATGCCGCCAATAGAGGCCATTGGGATTACACAGAAAACAATGAAAGCAGACCGTAGTGAATTTAAAGCCATGTATAAAATAACTAAGATAATGCTCAGGGTTATGGGTAATACGATCTTAATCTGAGCGGAGGCTTCTCGTTGGCGTTGAAACTCACCACTCCAATCCAAGTGATACCCCTCAGGGAATTTTACCTGACGAGCGACCCGGGCTTGAGCCTCATCTACAGCGGAGGCTAGGTCCCGCCCGCGAACATTGGCACGAATCGTGGCTAAGCGGTGTCCGGCTTCTCGCCAAATTTGAGTGGCTCCATTAACGGCGGTAACTTTGGCAAATTGGGAGATCGGAATTTTTCCACCCGACGGGGTATCCACCAGTATATTTTCAAGGGAGCTTTCTGTTTTACGAAAAGGCGCTTGTAAGCGAACGGTGAGATCAAACCGTTTTTCTCCCTCTACGATTTGAGTGGCCGCCTTGCCTGCAATGGCTGTTTCGACCATATCACTTAAATCGCTTACATTAAGCCCATAACGCCCTGCTTTTTCTCGATCAATGCTAATGGTGAGCTGCGGTTGCCCTAGCAAGGGATCGACAATGACATCCACAATACCCGGCGTGTTCCGCATAATGGGTCCGACGTGTTCCCCTAAAGTTTCCAAAACACGTAGATTAGGTCCGGCGATCTTGGCGACTAAGGAGCCCTGTACACCCGACAAAGACTCATCCAGGGTTGTTTGAATGTATTGTGTGAAATAGTAATCGACGTTGGGAATGGCTTGTAAATCTTTGTTCATCGCGGCGATTAACGTTTCTTTATTGCGATTAAAGCTCGGTCGCCACACATGCGTGGATTTTAAATCCACCAGATATTCGTGATCGCCGAAGCGGGCTGGGTCAGAACCGTCATCCGGGCCGCCTTCTTGCGATAAAACTTTTTTGACTTCAGGATACTTGAGTAAGGTTTCTCGAATTTGGTGCGCGACTTTTACCGATTCTGCGAGAGTGACACTCCCCGGTTTAATGGTGGTTCTCAGCCAGATATTTCCCTCTTCCAGGTGGGGTAGAAACTCACTGCCTAAACTGAAGAATAAAAGAACGGTGCCCACGAGAAGAAGCATACTTGCTGATAGGAGCCAGCGGGGATGTTTCAATGCTTTTTGTAGGCCTGAGCTGTAGTGCTGGTGCAAGAAAGCTAGCATCGGGTTATGACGTTCTTTAAGAGGCTTTTTGGTGAGCAGTAAACAGCACAAGGTTGGAATCAGCGTGAGCGCCAGAATACCGGCACCAATGAGTGCGGATACCATCGTAAACGCCAAGGGGCGAAATAGTTTTCCTTCAATGCTGCCGAAAGTAAAAATCGGTAAAAACGTAGTGATAATGGTTAAAATACCGAAAATAACAGGCCTTCCTGCTTCTCCGGCGGAGTGAATGGTTAAACTGATTCGCTGAGCGGGTGTTAAATATTGGCCTTCTTCAGAGAGTTTTCGAACGATGTTTTCCGTCATTACGACAGCGCCATCGACTAAAATCCCGAAATCAATCGCTCCTAAGCTCAATAAGTTGGCGGATACCCCTAAGGTTTTGAGCGCACAAAATGCAAACATAACGGATAAAGGAATCACACTGGCGGTGATCAGGGCTGAGCGCAGATCGAGAAAAAATAAACCTAAAATGGAAACGACTAATAAAATTCCAAGTTCCACATTTTCACCGACCGTCACAAGCGTTTTTTTGATTAACTCGGATCGATCGTAGAGTGGAACTAACTGAACACCTGTAGGAAGCTGCTTTCGGATTTCCGGTAACTTGGCATAGAGTCTATCCAGCACGGCCGATGGGTTTTCTCCGCGCCGCAGTAAAACAATCCCTTCTACGACATCATTGTCATGATCTAAGCCGGCTTGTCCACGTCTAACCTTTGGGCCGATATCAATTGTGGCAACATCGCCAACTCGAATGGGAATTCCATTTTGGTTGCTTGTAATCACAACGGATTGAATATCGGGAAGAGTCTCCAATAAGCCTAAACTTCGGATAATCAACGCTTCGCCATTTCTCTCGATAAAGCTGCCCCCAGTCGAGGCGTTTGAATTACTGAGCGCATCATAAACCTGTTTCAAAGTTAAATGGTTTGCTTTTAAGCGATCGGGATCGACGTTCACACGATACGTTTTGGTTTGGCCACCTTCGCTTACCACGCCGATGACACCTGGAATTTGTCGGAATGCTTTTTCCAGCTCCCATTCCTGAATAGAACGCAGGCTCATTGGCGTGTAATAGGGACTTTCCAAAGTGTAACGATAGATTTCACGTAGCGAGCCCACATCTGGCTCCAAATGGATATCAGCGCCATCTGGCAGCCCCACCTTATCAATACGTTCCAAAACCTGATTTCGAGCTAAAACGGTGGGTGTTCCGTCCTGAAAGACAGAGGTGATGACCGAAAGGCCATTGATGGAAATGGAGCGTAAAGCGGTTTGTCCGGGAATACCGTTAAGTTCTTTCTCAAGGGGTAAGGTAACTAAGCGCTCCAATTCCTCGGGGCCTTTGCCTGGGTACAGCGTAATAATGCGCACTTGTGGATCGGCCAGCTCCGGGTAGGCCTCTAAGGGGAGAAAATGCCACGCGACTGATCCAAATGCGATCAATAGAAAACTACACAGAATAATAATGGGCCGTTTATGCAGCAAGGATTCTATGAATAAGCGGACTTTGGAGGTCTGGGTAGCACTCAAGAGCCGGAACCTCCTGTAACGATTTCACCTCTTTTTTTGATGACCATGCCTTTTAATCCCACCGTGCCGCTCACTGCAATACTCTCTCCCTCGACCAAGCCTTTTTTGATTTCAACATAGCGATCGTTTTGGCGACCGAGGACCACGGAGCGTTCTTCAAATACCATCGGGGCGATTTGTACATAGGCAATGTGGGTATCGCCAATTTCCTCTATGGCCGTTAACGGTATGGAGAGCGTCTTGTAACGTCCGACTTCGATAGACATTCTGGCAAACATGTTCGGCTTCAGGGCCAGGTTAGGGTTAGGAAGTATCCCTGTGACTGCTAATGTGCGCGTTTGAGGATCGAGTAAATTGGAAATGAAATTGATGTGGCCCGTAAATGTACGACTGGGAATGCTGTCTACTTTAACGTGAATGGCTTGTCCTGCTTTGACTTTGGGAATGTCTTTTTCGTAGATGGAGCCAACCAGCCAAACATCCTCAAGGTCACTGATTGTGAGTAAGGGTTTACTGCTATCAATCAATTCGCCAGTATTCACATTTCTTTCCGTCACAATGCCTGTATTCGGCGCAAAAATTGATAAATAAGGATAAATGCGTTTACTGCGAATGACTTGGTTAATGGTTTGATCCGACACACCAAAGAGCGAGAGTCGATCTCTTAAAGATTGAATGCTGGCTGCATTTTTAAAACGGATGGCTTCACGACTGGATTTATCTTTTTTGTACTGTATGCGTGCCGTTTCAAAATCCGCTTTAGAACTGACTTCTTCTTTTAAAAGCTCAGATTCCCGTTTATAGCTTCCCTGAGAGAGTTCTATTTGGGCATTGGCTTGGCGTAAATCTGCTTCGCCTGCTAAGGTCTGCTGAAGGAGCTCGGATTCCAGCTGGCCAATTTCATCGGATTTTATACTGGCAATAACCTGATCTTCATGGACAAATTGTCCCAAACTGGCGGATAAACGCGTAATTCGTCCAGGAGCGGGTGGAAAAACCTGAACTTTTTTCGATTCAATCGTTTGTACTTGTCCGTTACATTCCACCCAGTCGGTTAATTCAACCGAGCGCGCCGTGTCTACGGATAATCCAATATTGCGCTTTTGTGCCTCTGTAATACTAACTTGGATATGAGCGGGTAGCGGGGCATTGTTGTGAGTCTGTGTCTTAGTTTCTGAACAACCTGCTAATAGCCCTGTTAAGCTGATGCAGCTTGCAAAGAGCAAGGTCGTGCTTTTTAGGGAGAGGGTGAGTTTCAACATGAAAGAGATTCCCTGTACTGCTGCCTATTCGGGGTTGCCATTTGGGATTACCAGGCATTCAATGGAGAACCAACGGACTTTTCCAGCTCCCCCCAGGCGTATTGATAATTCACAACGGTTTGCGTGTAATCCGAAATAACTTGCTGAAAACTTTGCTGAGCTAAAATAACATTGGCCATTGGGGTTTTACCCACCTGATAACTGCGCTCGGCCAGATACAATACTTTTTTCCCTTCCGGGATTAAGTCTTTTTGGAAAAGTTGGATATTCTCTTGCGCAACTTTTAGATGGGTATAGGCGGTATCAATCTCAAGTTTGATTTGTCGCTCTAAATCTTTAATACGGAGATCATTCTGGCTCATCGTCGTTTTAAGCTTGGCGATAGTGTTGCCTTGGTTATGGAGAATGGGTAATTCAATGGAGGTTCCAATATTCGGACCTCCAAAGAATTTAGAACCGTAAAATGTATTGGGTGTGATTGCATACTGATAACCGGCCAAAACCGTCAAATCAGGAATGCGCTGAGCCTCGGTAAGTCGTAGCTGCTTTTGAGTGACGATATTTTCCTGACGCAGCGCTTTAAGATCGATGCGTCCGACCATAGCTTTTTGATAAAGCTCCTCTTTTACAGGCAATGCCATGGTAAATGGGGGAGCAATTTCAGTTTTAACGACACGAACCTGAAATAAGCCTGTATCAGAGATATCAAATTGAGGAGGTAAGCGGTTTGCCAGCAAGCTGTTCAGCTGATTCTGGCCCTGTTCCACTTGCCCTAGGGCTTCATTCTTTTTGGTGCCCAATTGGTTGCGGGCTAGTTTGGCCTGATACAGTTCAGAGCCCGGAGCATCTCCTGCCTTGACTCGTTTCCCGGCAATATCCACCAAACGATCAAAGAGACCAATCTGGGCATCCACGAGGGAGGAGTTTTGTTCCGCAGCCAGTAAACCTGCATAGGCTTGGCGTACTTGGCTTCGAACATCCCAACGCAGTGCGTTAAATTGAAGATCTGTTAAGGTGAGTTGAGCGCGGGCAACAGCCGTTCTTTTGCCTCGTTTTCCGGCGGTTTCAATCAGTTGGTTGATCCCGAATTGTTGCGGGTAACTCAATACGGTATAGAGTCGACCCCACGTATAAACCCCGGTGTATTGGGGGTTGGGGATTTGTTTGGCTATGCGGATATCCAGCTGGCTTAAACGCAGATTTTTTTTTGCAGCCTGTATTTGTATGTTGGAGTCATCCGCCCATTGAAGGGCTTCCGTTAAGCTGATCGAATCCCGGAGCGAAATGGTGTCTTGCAGCGCTTCTTTGTTGGGAAGGATAGAGGGTACTTCACTCCATGCCGAGGACAGGGTGCATCCCAATGCAAGCAGAAGAAGGCTAAAGCCCAAAAAACGAGTCCAAGCGGGATTGTAAGTACTGCCTCGATACCTTAAAAATACCATGGGGAGAAATCTCTATTTAAAGACTGGGGTTTAACAAGCTACCTGAGAATAAGCTATCTTTGCTACCGAGGTTAGAACACCAGAAGGGAACTCTGTTAAAGGGTTCTGCCTCTCGATACTGAAAGGGTTTGAATCTGATAATCAACCATTGGAAACCATCATACTAGAGTTCCCATGCTTGATACCAACACAAGAAACATAACGACATGTTTGTAACAATGCGCATGTTACCATTAAAGAATTAATAACTTGTTTAATACTTGTAAAGCATCAATATACACCCGAATCCAGCTTCTCAAGACAGTCGTAAGATGCTAAAAGAGTGGCGTTAATGGGAATCGGTGTGTGCTTGCACATTACGCGAGCATCAGCACATCCACGAGGCCATGGTGCATGAGCACAGCCAGGTGCACGATGAACATCATCAACATGAGCACGGGCCGAACGATCCGCCTGGGGAGCCTCATAGCCATTGGCATGACCATGTGCCGATGACCCACAAACATCCCCACCCGGATATCCATCACCGTCATCGGCATTAAATGCTGCAGAGCAATTAGAAATTATTCATATTAATTAAAAAATGATTCTGAAACGAACTCTTTTAACCCCTGTTACTGGGTTCTGCTTTATAGAATAATTTCCTTATTACCCCAATTTAATGTCATCTTTTTTAAAAGTAAATATGGTTTAAGGATGTTCCGATGCTTACCCAGATTGCGTTCCAAGGTAGTCCTGTAAATAGTCGAAGCATGTCTCCTAAATCAACCGGACCCGGCAGAGGCAGAAAAACATTGGAGGAAGGGAATCATAGCCCTAGTGAAACGATTGCTCATGTTTCATCAACTGGGCTAGAGAGTTCTCCGTCTTCGTTATCAAGGCGTGCTGCATTCCCGACGGGTGAGACTGGACCCTTATCAACGTTCTCGTCAAAGTTACGCACTCGTTGGAGATCACTTTCGTCTAGAAGGAATGGTAGGAAAAAAATTAATCGAGACGGCCAAGAAACAAGAAGTAATGCCTCCAGCCCCACTAGATCCCGGCTGGAAAATACAGAGTTAACCTCGCGCGATTTAGCACTCGAGCCTTCTCCCTTTGTCAGTGATAATGAAAGGAATGTTATTTTCCCTTTGCGCATACAAAATGAGAGTAGAGGGCAGGCGAGTCCGTTTCTAGCTTCAACCCTACAAGATACCCTGCCATTTAGATCTCCAACAAGCAAGTTTAAGCCTCCAATGACTTTAAAGTCGTTAACAATACCTGATAGTTCTATGGCAAGCGGGCAAGTAAAATCCAATAGGGGGAAGCCTCTCAGCCCTATCTCTTATCCAAAATTGATAATAACGCCTACCGTATACGCTCGACCGTTACCTGAGGTCCTTAACCAACAAAATCAAACATTTATAAAAAAAGTCGATGAAGAGCTTAATGAGTGGACTCGTGCTGAATTGTCCCACCCTGAAATAGTCCAAAAGCAAGTAATGTCTCGTTTAGTTGGACTATACAGGCAGGTCTATGAGGCTCCTCATGTCCCAGACAATCTCAATTCTTGGCTGGAAAAGACAATAAATGCTAAGCTAGCAACAAAATAAGCTTCATCAATTTACAGGCGAAATCGTATTTAATCTTTCTTGGGCTTGGCTTGGCTTGTAGCTTTTCTTTATAGAATAATCTTCTTATTCATCTAATTTAGTTCACACTTTATTAAAACAAGTTTTCAACAGATTTAAATTCAAGGACTTTTTAATGATTACTCCGATTATGTTCCAAGGCAGCCGTTCTCCATCACCAAGGCCTCAGGGAAATGGAAAAGCGGGGGAATTGACTGGAGGTGATGGAAACACGACTTCCATAGAAAGAAATGTTAGCTCTGGTAAAAATGCTGTCCTTGAGTCGGATATAGAAGTAGAAAATCGAGGCCGAAGTGGGTCGATTGTTGCTGCTATTCGCTCTACTGCTCGAAAACTCTCTCCTTCCAAGGCCTCATCAAGCTCAGCTCGAGATACACGTCAATCTCGATCAACATCGTCTAGCGTAACAATAACGCAAGAGCTTATGGCGTCCTCTAGAGCTGAAAATGAAACACCATCGTCATCTTCTGCTTCTATACCTCGTCGAAAGTTAAAATCCCGCTCTCCCCGTAGAAATAGATCAAGAGACGGGGAACGTGGTCGTAAGGGTTTCGAGAACAGTCACGCTACCTTAAAGCAGGCCCAAGAGTCCCGTCTCGTCCTGCCATCTCAAAAAACTAATAGGGAAAAAATTGATGATAAACAAATCCAAGTCGTTTTAAGGCTGGAAGATTATGACCGGCAAAGAGAAGCATATTTACGAGATGCCCGACAGTACCATGCTAATCCTAATAAATATGCTAAGGAGTTGGAACAAATAATCACCAGCATGGTTCAACTCCATATGTGCAAGACAGCAGTGAGAGAAAAAGGCAATTCTGTAACAGCGCCTGGATGGGCTCTTCCGAGAACTGCAGATTTACTTGCAACGCTTATAGAACCTCCTTCTGAAGCCGTAATTGAAAAAATTCGGAAACAAGTTCACGGATTGCCAGTGTCTCCTGAATCGTTACCAGTCAGTAGCACAAGCTCGTCTTTCAACTCAAAGCAATCTTCAAATCTTCGCCCACAGAGATCTTCCAGAGATAGAATGTTTCATCAAACCGAGTCTACTATTTCGGCACGGAATACAGAACTCCCTGACACTCCAAAAACTGTTAGTCCTTTCTCATTGTCTCGAATACCTATGCTTGAAACTTCACATGCCCAAGATACACCGACAACGGCTAATATGAGAACGCCTCAATCTTCTTTGACTACGTTGCCACGTCGTCATAGGAGAGAACAGCCTGTTGTAATAATCAACTCAAAAACTCCAATTTTAAATTCGGCTCAATTGGACAGGCCTGTGTCACAGGGAAACTTTTTACCCGTCATTCCACAATTTGATCCTCAAAAGCGTAGAAATAAATTTCTGGCAGATGCGAAGCTTCTCTATCTCAGTAACCCTGAAGATCCTAAATTACGTTTGATTAGTAACGAGTTATCAGAGTTTGATAAGAAATATTCTTCAGCTCTTAATATACGGTCAGAATCACCTAACAGCACTCATCGAACTTTACTTTCACAGTTCAAGGCTGCAGCTCATACGAATGTTACGGCGCAGGCAGTTCCCTCATCTCCTCGTTCCAAAGCGCCTCTAGGAGAACTCCCTGTCCCCAAACCTCAATGGGTAGAAGCACTTGAAAAGTGTCAACCCGATGACTTAAGGAACTCAAGCGTTGTTAATGTTCAAATAATGCCTTACTTAGTTGACATTTACAGAAAAGAACAGGGCTCTGTTTCATCATACGTTCCCGATTCTGTACTTAATAAAATAAGAGATGCAATTGAGGCACAGAGGAAACGTATTTAATCTTAAAAAGTTGTCGAACTGTCGCCGCCCTCACTCCTGTCATTCTCGTCATTTTTATTAAGTGAGTTTTGCAGGGTACAGACCTTTAGAAAGCCCGTTTTAAATCTTAATGCAGGTGAAGATTACTCAATCATCAGTCTAAAGCTGGACAATAAGATGGAGCGCACTTTTTGGCCTTGAGCTGCCTTTATTAGCTTAAGCAAATGGAGTGAGAATTATTGTCGTGCTTTTGCGAATGATTCCCTTTAAAGGCTTGCACCTTTTTTGTCTAATTGGAACCATCGTTTTGAAATCACTGTTTAATTGCCCAGCCTTTTTATTGGGATGTCTGATTTTTACCTTCTTAATTGCAGTGCCACTAAAAGCACATGCGGATGCAGACAATATGCTGCAAACATGGCCCACGGTCGTTCTGGAATTTGAGGGCGACCATGTGGTTGGATTTGGGGAAGTCCAAACTCGAACCGGTTTTGCCTCTAAGCCGGGTGAAGGAATCCAGTATCTGTTTTTACGAGGTGGAGTGGGCTATCGCTTAACGAAGCATTTATCACTACTCCAAGGCTATGCTTATAATCCAGGCTTTCAACCCCAGTTTTTTGTGGAAAACAGACTCTTCCAACAACTCGATTACAAGCGGCATTTGAAAAAAATGAAGGTGAGTTTTCGGAGTCGTTTGGAAGAGCGCTTTATTGAGCATGTGGATGGCGTCGCCATTCGGAATCGGAATAAATTAAAATTGAGTTATCCGATTGGCCATGTGAAACAAGGCGAACATGCCAAGTTAGCGGCGGTGGTCTATGACGAGTACTTTTATTTTTTGAATAGCACGCATTCGCCGGAGTTTCAACGCGGTTTCGATCAGAACCGGGTGTTCGCAGGGTTGGACTATCGATGGAATGAACGTGTAACGACCGAGGTCGGCTACTTAATGCAATACAATAACCGGCACGGCGAGCACGACTTAGTGAACCACGTGATTGCGCTGCAAACAACCGTTAAAGTGGGGAGAATCAAAACAAAAGACAAAAACCCAGACGAGTATGATGACGAGGATTATAACGAAGGCGGCAATTAACCGCAATGCAGTCATTCCCGCGAAAGCGGGAATCTTACTCTTTCAAATTCCTCAAGTTTTGGATTGTGCCTGAGAAGCTTGTAAACTGCTATGATAGAGGGTGTAGCTCAAGCTGAGTCTATATACTTTTCCCACAATTCTTCGCTCCATAATGAGGGCTAAAATCGATGTTGATTTATCAGGTGCTTGCGACTGAGGCGATACTTGTATCGGGATTTGCATGTATTCTTAGCATTATGTCCGGCTATCGGATGGTTATATATAACGCATTGATTCTTCTGCTGGCCTTATGGGCCTCTAACTATGCTACGGCTAATGTTTTACTGATCATTAATTCCGCTATTCTCATATTTTATACGTTCACTCTTCTATTGCTCTTTATCACAGGTATACTTTTTAAGTTGCGTCGCCATACGGCTGCTGTACTGTGTGCCAGAGCTTTCCAGGTTCTCTATCCTTTTACAGGTGTTGAAAACTTTGCAAAATCCATTCAAGCAAGCATTTGTTTGCTAGAGGGAAAAATAGATGAAGCAAACATGCTTTTCAGGGAAACCCTCAATAATAAAACGGATCCCTTTAAAGTCGTGGAATTAACGCTTCGTACAACAGAACGAGATTATAACGGAATTATTGCCCTACACGCTGAAAAAAAGTCGAAGTTTTTTACAGTTGCGGGCGCTAGTTTGATAAAAGCTTATTGTGAAACAGGACGATTTGAAGAAGCTCTTGCTTCAGTAAAGCCTTATATCGACTATATGGGCCTTAATACTGGTTTTGATCGAGAAGCACTCCTTGTTTTAGCAGCGTTTGGCGGCCAGCAGGATATGTTTGAGTATGCTGTCAAAAAAATACGAGGCGGATTTTCCCCTTGTGAAAAATATTATTACCAATCGACATTAAATTATTGTTTAAATGGAAGTATTGGAGAATACCGCTCAGCTTTTAATAGTGCTCCTCCAGCTTTAACGTCAAAGGATAAAATTGCGTTAGAAGATTGGCAAGAGCATATTAGCGATAATAGGCCGCCCACAGTTCCAAGCGAAGAAACCAAAATTGAATTGTCTCATCTCTGGCTTCGGCTAGAAAAAGTCGATCGTTTTCTTTGGGGTAATTATAGACAACTTCCTTGGGTGAGCATCAGTTTATGCTTAATAACTCTTGTTTTATCTGTAATCGCTAATCAGAGTTCTAGTGATTCAGTATTAAGAGATGTTCGAATGGGTGCCCTTGTGTACCCATACAGTTTAAATTTAGGGAACTCCTGGCGTTTCGTTTCAGCCTGTTTTGTGAACCCATCCTTAACCGGCGTTCTAGCTTGTTTTCTTTATGGGGTGTGGGTAGAAAGAGCTATTGGTTCAAAAGCTTATATTGGTATTTTCTTGCTTTCTGGAATTGGTGCTTATTTCAGTTTGTTTCTGTTATATCCGGTAACTCCTAATGTCCCACCGTTTGCACTATTTGGAGCTATTCCTGCTTTGCTAGGAATTTTTGCAACAATGTTTGGTTACAGCCTTAAAACCTTGTTAGAAGAAGAACGCTTTTTTATTGCATGCGGTGGTATTGGACTAGCAGTATTATTGAGTGCAAGCCTTTTCCTAATCGGTTCATACTTATATCCAGCCTCATCTTTGACCAACATACTCGGTTTTGTGATTGGTTTCGTGCTGTTTATGTGTGGAGATTTGTTTTCCAAAACGGGAAAAAAACGATTTAAAGAAAAACTTGGTCTAACTTTCCTTCTTTCCGCGATACTGCTTTTCGGAGCTTACTTAGTGAAGCTGCCCAAAGACTTGCGACAATCAGCTTACAAGTTGGAGGCAGGTTCGCAATTAAGTCGTCTATTTGGAAAAATGAAAGATGCACACCATTGGCACCAAAAAAGTATTCAACTCGCAAATTCCGATCCAGAACAGCAAGGCGAACTAGGATTTAATTATTTATATGAGAATGGCTTGAGTAAGAATAAGGTCAAAGGTCTTTATTTACTTGAGCAGTCTGCTTTAAGAGGAAGTAAGCCATCAGCTGCTGCTTTAAGTGAATACTATTGGCGGGGAAAAGAAACACCGAGAGATAGTGTGAAAGGGTTTTATTGGTCACAGAGGGCCGCAAATCAAAATAATGGTGAAGCTCAAAAGCGTTTGGGAGATGCTTATTTCCATGGCTGGGGAACAAGTAAGGATCTTAAGCAGGCATACGCTTGGTATAGCCGTGCCCTAAAAAGCTCAGATGCTGAGTTTTTGGATCAATTTGAAATTAAAGCCACGATGCGAACAATTAAAGCAAAACTTTAATAGGAGTTGATTTTTGATTTCTGTCAGTCTCACTTTGATGCTTTCTAAGTTCACAATCGCTGGATCGATATTTTTTGCTGTGGGTTTTGCTCAGCGATTTCCTAAAACAATCCTGACAACTGCCATTTTGCTTTTGGCTCTTTGGGCAAATTATGCCGCATCCGAAAGCACAGCCTTTTGGATCAACCTCTTTATTCTCTTCTATTATGCTTTGACATTCTATGTTTCAGTTTTAATCATCATTTATTACTCTAAGAAACAAAGCTATGAAAAAAACAAAAAATTAAATCATCAATTAAGATACATTCTTCCATTCCCTTTGATTCAAGGACAGCCTGACTATATGCAGGCGATGAAATACCTCGATCAAGGAGAAATGGATGCAGGAAAAATTACTTCAAGATAATGCTTCTTCCGGCTTTGACAGTGCTCGACGAGCTGAATTAACCTTGCATATCTTGGATCAGGATTATGAATGGCTGCTTTCGGAAATTAAAGAAAGCGATTTAAAGTACCCTATTGCTTTTGAGTGTAAAATTATCGCTTATGGGGAAACAGGACAGCCGGATAAACTGCTGGATTTTTGTCTGCAAAATGTTGAATCGCTTGCCTCAACGTCATTTGGCACGCGCTTTCCGCTTGCAATGATTGCAGCCTACTGTGCTAATCGATCCCTTTGGGATTTTTCGATGAAACTGCAAGCTCTCCCCTTAACACCGTTTAAAAAGCAATATTGGGAAACTTTGCTCGACTATAACATCACCGAAAATGAGAGCAATTATCGAACTGCTTTAGAAAGCCTTCCTAGTGTTGATAAGGCGATTGAAAGAACTCTGTTGGAAAGACGTCAGGATAATCCAAAAATGATCATCCAAAGTCGTTTCTCTCTTGAAGAAGAACACAATAAAATTTTGGAACTTCAAACGCGTTTTTCAAAATCCAATCATTTCTTCCTTTAATGAATCCGATTAAGCCGATTGCAAGCTTTGTATTCATTGGTTTTGCCTTCATTCTTTTTATAGTGACGGTATTTCTCTATTATTCTTACCCAGAGGCCGAGGCTCAATTGGGGGCCTTAATTTATCCAAATAACCTTATCTTGGATGAGTCTTGGCGTTTTATCTCGTCCTGCTTTTTACCGCTTGACTGGGCTGAATTTTTTAATATTGTCTTTTTCTTTATGTTTATTGTCTTTTTTGAAGGTGTTGTGGGTTGGAGACGTTTCATTCCAATTTATCTTTTATCCGGTGTTGGCACCGCATTAATAGTGTTTTCATTGTTGCCTGCTGTTGCCCCGTTTGCTCCTCCTTTTGCTTTGCCCGGTTTATCGACATGCTGTATGGGTGCACTCGGCGCCACGCTTGGCTTGGTTTTTCAAACCTGGACAGACGATAAAACGAAGGCCTTAAAGTGGTTGAGTAAGGGAGCCTTGGTACTCTACAGTTTTCAATTATTCGATGATTATTTGACTCAACCTGATTTACTGCTTTCCCATACGATCGCGCCTGTTTTAGGTCTTGCACTATTTATGGCGCAAGATTTATTTTCTAGACAAGGCCGTAAACACTGGCGTGCCAAGATAGGATTCTTAGTTGGATTCAGCCTTATCAGTGCTTTATTATTCATAGCTGGATTTGGAAAAACACGAGAATATTGGGATTCGCCTAAAGCAATGATTTCTGGCGCTAAAATTTGCGAGGCCTTAAAAAATGAAGCCTGTACGGCTCATTACTACTTGGAGAGTGCAAAAAAGGAAATTCTGAGGCTCAATGTGAAATCGGATTACGTTATAGTATGGGAATCGGTTTAAAGCAGGATAAGTCCAAGGGTTTTTATTGGATTCAAAAATCAGCCATGCAAGGCTATACTTGGGCTGAAATGAATTTGGGTGAATTGTATTGGGATGGTGACGGTACAACACGGAATGTCGAAAAAGGGTTTTACTGGTCAGAAAAAGCGGCCCATAAAAATATTGGTTTTGCTCAAAAGCGTTTAGGGGATGCCTATTTGCCTGGATGGGGTACTTCTATTGATTTAGCTAAAGCTTATTATTGGTATGGACGAGCCTTGAAAAGTTCTGATCGAAATCAATTAAGAGTCTTCCAAATTGAAGTCACTATGCGCGATTTAGCAGAAAAATTGTCTCAAAAAAGATCGTCACTAAAGTGATGCTGATTTAACTATCCGCCTTTAAATGCATCCAAGGCTTTGGCTTTTTCGGCTGCAATTCGTTCTGCCTTGGGTTTTATGACGCCATGGTCCAATACTTCCCCGGTCTCAGAAATGGCATCAAAATTGAGTCCGGCGGGTGTGTCTTCAAACAGCATAAAATGCCGCTGAGGAATAAAGACTTTCAAAGGGGCTTTTATCGCGGATGGATCCATCTGACTCAGCTGCTGAGAATTTAAAAGTGCACCACCGGCACCACTGACGAAATCGGGAATTTCTTTTGTATTAATATCCGTTCTCTCATAGGCATGGTGATGTCCTGCCAGGTAAGCATCCACCCCATTGCGTTTCAGGATTGGCTCTAAGGTATCGCGTAGCACTTGCGATGTGCCGTGATCCAGCGATGGAACCTGTTCCGCCAAGGAATGGAGGGGATAATGCCCGTAAACAATTTTGTATTTAGCGGTGCTGTGTTTTAAAGCGTCATCCAACCAGGAGACTTGCCGTGCAGCCGCCTGACGTGCTTGTTTCGGATTATTGGGATAGGTATAAATGTATCCGGGAAAAAAGAGTGTCGTATCAATACCGAAAACATCCACATTTCCAATATGGGTTTGATAGTAGCGCGGTGTTCCCCAGTATTTTAATTGCTCGCCGCCTTGGGATGCATCCCGAACATCGTGATTCCCCAGTACGGGATAAAAGCGGACAGATTTATTGCGCAGTGGCTGGAAGGGTTTGCGAATATCCTCATCAAAATAGCGCCGCTCACCATAGGGATAAACGTTATCACCCATGGTTAAAACAGAGGCAAACGGTCTCTTTTCAAAGGTTTTCATCATCTGGCCAACGACCGCATCTTCACCGGAAGCCCCATTCGCTTCCAGGTATTGAGAATGATGCCCGACACCAAAATCGCCAATCACGGCAAAGCGTTTAATGGCATCCGTTTTTGCTAAGGGTGGTATGGGGGAGCTAGCGGCTGTATTGCCGACGATGGATGGAAGCTCGCTGGATCGTTGAAAAACATCCTTAGTGCTTTGTGAGGGATTAGGCGTATTGGATGCATTGGCAGTAAAACGAACCCGTGATAAACGCGCATGCTGCTGAACTGCGGAAGGCCCTAGTGATGCTGCAAAAAGGGATAGCAAGCTAGTCTCTTTAAATCGAGCCTTAACAGGTCGCTGATTATCTTAAGAATCCGCCAAAAATAAGATGAAGTCTATTCTTGAGGTTAGCTTGGCTTTTGGGAAAAGTTTCTGAAATGATATTGTCCTATTGGCACTCTATATTGTCATGTTGCGCGGAGTCGCAGCATCCAGAAAGCTGGGTTTCACTCTGGATTCCGCGACTAACGCGCGGAATGACGGGAGAGGGTGGAGAGATTCCATTGAACCTTTCTGAAGAAGAGCTTGAATTGTGATAGTGATTTCAATTCATGATTGAGGAGTGGATACATACCAAAACTGGCTTGTATCCACTCAATTTAACTTATGATTTTGCGACCGGCTGTAGCACTGCTGCAACTGCTGTGGCCAACGTTGTTGTGGGATGCCCAATGAGTTTGGATAGCTGCTTGCCATTGTCGTACAAGGCATTCTGAGAGGCTTTCACATCCCATTCCGCGAGTGCGTTGGCAAACATCTCGGGTAATCCCAATCCAAGCAAGGCTTTTGCGAAATCTTTTTCAGCTAAGTTTTTGTAGGGAATGCTCCGATCCGTTTGGCGGGATATTTCTGCAGCTAAATTGGTCAGTGTGTAAGCCTCATCACCCGCGAGTTCATAGATTTTTTCTTCATGGCCCGCTTGTGTGAGAACGATAACGGCGGCCTCCGCATAATCAGCCCGTGCAGCCGCTGAAAATTGTCCGTCGCCAGCACTGCCGATAAACGCTCCACCGGCTAAGGCTCCGGGAATGGACGCTGTTTGGTTTTCTAAATACCAACCGTTTCTCAAAATGGTGAATGGAATCTCGGACGCTTGCAGTTCCACTTCAGTGGCACGATGCTCGGCAGCCAAGCTTAAAGGGGAGCTTTCCGCATGTAAAAGGCTCGTGTAAACAATGTGTTTCACGCCCGCTGCTTTCGCTGCTTCAATCACATTGTGATGCTGAGCAATCCTTTGGCCCATGTCCGTGCCGGAAATAAGCATCACTGTATCAACGCCCTGGAAAGCTTCAAGTAGTTTTGCAGGTTCCGTGTAATCCGCTTCACGTACGTAAACCCCTAAATCCTTTGCTTTGGATGCATTGCGCACAACGCCAACAATTTGCTCCGCTGCAACCTTGTTTTTTAAACCAGCGATAATTAAGCGCCCTAATTTGCCGGTCGCCCCTGTCACTGCTATTGTCATAATGATGTCCTCAAAACCTAAAATATAGGTTACTATTTGTTATCTACTTCCTAATAATAACCTTCCATGCATTTCGAACAAGTAGGCACATTTTTGTTACCTAGAGAATCAATTTTATGAAATTCAATCCATATGAGCACAAATTTAATCCTGAGGAGCACTGTCCGGGTGCCCGTAAAATATTGGACCGCATCGGTGATAAATGGAGCCTGTATGTGATTGCGATGTTGAGCAATGGCTCAGTCCGATTTAATCAGCTGCGCAGGGACATTACCGGGATTTCGCAACGCATGCTAACGCTTACCCTAAGGAATTTAGAACGGGATGGCTTAATTACCCGGACTGTTTATAACACCAAGCCACCCAGCGTTGAGTATAGCCTGACGCCGCTCGGCCATACCCTGATGAAACCTGTTTTAGAGCTGATGTCCTGGGCTGTGGAAAATCGAGACACGATTGAAGAAACCCAAATTCAGTACGACCGTCAGAGTGAAAGTTAATGGCTATGCCTGATCTGTTTTTGCTGATCATTCTGCTTATTGTGCTGGCAGTTGTTGTTTCAGTGTTTCTATTCCAGGCCATTACGGGTGTTCCGGCGATGGCATCCGGTCGTGAAGAGATTGCGGATGTCGTTGCGCTCTTGAAAGAAGCTCAGTTGCCGGATGGTGCCATTATTTATGAATTGGGCTGCGCCTGGGGATCGCTTGCGATGGGCTTAGCAGAGGCTTTCCCGCAGGCACAGATTCGCGGGATTGAGATGTCGCCTTTTCCTTACTGGATAGCACGTTTTCGGACGCGGAATATGTCCAATGTGCTCTTGCAAAGAGGCAATTTTTACATGGTGGATTTAAGCGATGCCAATGCGGTCACGTGTTACCTGATGATGAAACCCATGCCAAAGCTGGCGGATTATTTGGATACGATGCTGAAGCCGGGCACGCCTGTTGTCTCTTTGACATTTTGGTTTCGAGGTCGGAAAGTCACTGCAAGGCGTACTGGTCCTGGAATTCGTGGGGAGGCGGCACTCTACTATTGGCCTGCGAATGTGGGAGCACAGCAGCCAAACACCTCAAGCAAAATCAATTAAGCCAAAACTCTATACGGATAATAAATTGTCATAGCTCCTAAAAGCTTTGCTGCTGGAGCCATCTGCCACCAATGAAATGGGTTCATTTTAAAGAAAAATGACTTAATCTGTAATAGTTCTTATACCGTGTCTTTAACGCTACTGGCTAATCTTGTAAAAGATATTCATGCCCAGTATGGCGCAGCTTGTTTGTAAACTTGGATAATTCTTTTAAAAAACAGTGATAGCTGATAATAAGAATGCTATTCGTATACGAAATTTTCAGCAGATGAGAATGACTCGTTTCGTGTTAACAATCCTGTAGGTCTAGATGAATATGGCCTATGCTCATCTAGCTTAGCTTCAACCTTATTTATGAAGTGTTGCCCTCTATAGCCTATTTCTGGTGTTGGCGAATAATATTCAAAAGCTGCATCGATCGGATTGGGTATAAAAGAGAAAGGAGATATTGGAGACAAGGCTCCATCTGTAGGCGAGCTTCCGGGTCGGGAACTTGAGGAGTCTGTTGAGGGTTGTGGCGAAAACGAGCGGGTTTTGGTTGGAGTATGTGGTGAAAAAGGTGGGGATGATGTCGAGTGTGATGAAGATAAATGAGAGGCGTAATTTCGTTCAGAGGGAGTCTTTGGCAAGGAAAATTTCCCCCGCTTTTTTCGAAAAGGAGAAGGACCGCCTTTAATTGAAACGGTATCGCTATTATGTGTCCTGGGTTTGGTATGCGAAGATTTATGGACAGGTCTGAAAACTTCGACTGATGGAATCGCTGATACAGTCTCGACTTCAAGCGTAAATTTAGTTTTCGGTGATGGACTTTTAGAACGTGGAATTGGATGTCCAGCGAAGAGTGGGTTTTTTGGAATAGGCACAGTGATGATCCTTGGGACAAACGTTAGCAGGGATATACTTTACTGCAAACACGGCAAAGTCAATATTCTCGTTTCAGCGACTGTCGTGAATTTAATAGACTAATAGAATGTCTTGCTTCAGATCGAAGTGCTAGTTGAAAAATGACAGGGAGAGGATCGAACCAAGATCCGGCATTAGTTGGCTATCCGATGATGTTTAACTCACTAAATAAGATCAAAGGTAATGCGGATTAAGTCAAAACACTACACGGACGGTAGGTCGTCGCAATGCTAAAGCTCTGCTATTGTAGAAGCTTTAGAGGGTTAAATAAAAGAGGCTATTGTTATGAGAAAACCAGCAGCCTGTAAGGCAATCAAAATGGGGTTGATAGTAAGCGTTTTAGGTCTTTATAAGCTAGGCTTTTTGCCAGGAATCGAGCCCTCTATGGCAAAGCGTAAGCCTTTGAGTTCGGTTGATTCCATGTTTCAGGAAATGAAATATTTGCGAGGAAAGTCTGCCAACGGTACTGACTTGGATGATATAGCAAAGAAGTACCTCAAAATAGATACCTCGAAAGAAGATGTTTTGACCTTTTTCAAGCAATCCAAAAACCACTTAAAAGCCACAGAGTATACCTCTCCAAATGCTAAAGATAATGAAATGAATTTCATTTTAGAGATGAATAACTGGGTCTGTAATAGTTCCTACACTGTGCATTTAACTCTACGAGCCAATCTTGTAAAAGATATTCATGCCCGGTATGACGCAACCTGTTTGTAAGTATTAAATCTATTACCTCGTTGGATATAAAAGGGTAAGATTCCCGCTTTCGCGGGAATGACGTTTGCGTCAGTCTGAAAATTACCGTTTCAGCGCCAATCGAAAAACGACAGGAAGGTGATCCGAGCCGAGATCGGGCGCTAGGTGGCGATCTTTCACGACGATGTTTCTGCTGACGAAGCAATGATCAATTGGAATGCGGATGAAGGCATTAAAACTCGGAAAGCTCGGCTGCAAGCCAAAACCCAGCTGACTGTCATGCAGATTTGTCTTTTGGATGAATTGCTGGAATTCCATGGTCCATGGAGTCGTGTTCATGTCGCCAATTAGCACGAAATCACCTGGGAAATGTCCCCATTGTTTCACCCAGAAATGGAAATGCTCAACCTGCCGCTGATAAAGGTCCGCAAAAACGGGTATGGGCGTATGCGAAAAAAGAAAGGTTACAGGACGGTTTGCGATTTCAATCTGCGTCACAATGCTGACATCCGCTTCTGAAAGACTACCAGCAATCCACTCCAGGTGGGGATTAATCAAGGGTCGTCTGCTGAATATCGCATCGCCGCCTTGTAGGGAAAGGTAGTGATACGGATATTGCCGAAACTCTTTGCTGTAAGTAACTTCATATTGCCACCATTCGGTGTACTCTTGAAGGCTAATGAGGTCAGGGTTTTCACGTTGTACGAATCGGATTAACGCATCCTTATTCCGGTTCGTATAAAGCACGTTAAAATGCAGAATTTTGATGGAATCCGTTGTTGATGGCGGTGTTTGTCGCGGTATATAGTAAGGCACGAGCGGTGCTAGGCAGAGCAGCACGAGAACGCCGGAGAGGATAAGGGCAATAGGAGCCTTTTTAGAGGCTTTTAAGATCGCAAAATACAGGATGAGTATTAATGCGAATAGGAAGAGACTGCCTTCCGCCATTTGAATGCGAAAGTTACTCAGTACTCCCAGAAACCATAAGGTTTCGCTCTGCCGTGGATCGAGGAATGTACTATTCAAGCTTAGTGCGGCATCCAGCCACTGAGCAATGTGAGGAATATAGCTTGCAATCACAATAGCTGATGCACTGAAAAGGAGACCATTCCCCAACTTTAGCGCTATCGCTAAATAGCGATCTGAGTCGTGTTGCATCGTTTCAATCCTACTCAGTGATTATGCCTCTTACCAGCATAACATTGGACTGAGAACCTTTAAAAATGTCTTTTTAGGAGCGCTTTTTGACTGCCAAACGAATAACGACAGGCAAGTGATCTGAGCCCAAATTCGGCCCCAAATGGCGCTCTAATACCACGATGCGATCGCTCACCAGGCAGTGATCAATGGGGATTTCCAGGAAGCCAATAAAAGTCGGAAAGCTGGGCTGCACACCGAAACCCATCTGGCTATCACGAAGGTCGGTCGTTTTGATAAAGTTCTGAAATAGCTTCGTCCATGGTGTGGTATTGAGATCCCCTATGAGCACTAAGTTCTTGCCATACTGCCTGCGATTTTTTGCCCAGAACTCGAAATGCCTTGCCTGACGCTCCATGACGGGTGGATTCATCGGCGTTGGCGGATGGGAAAACAGAAACGTGACCGGCTCGTGATTGATTTTGATCTGCGTCACAATGCCAACATCGGCTCCATAAGGGCTCCCGTAGATGTGTTCCCGATGGATGCCCAGCAGGGGGCGCTTGCTATACACGGCATCGTCGCCATAAGGGGTGATGTAACGATACGGGTAGTGTTGTAGAACCGTATTGTATTGATGAAAGTTTTGTTGCCACCAGGAGCTATACTCTTGTAGGCTGATGAGATCCGGGTTTTCCTGCTGGATATAGCGGGTGAGATCCGCCGTATTGCGGTTTTTAGCCAGGACATTGAAGTGAAGAATCTTGATGGAATCTGTCGAAGCGTTCGAGTGATCGACCGGTAAATAGTAAGGTATCAGAGGCAATAGGCAGATCATTACCACAGTGCCGAGCAAGCCCATAAAGAGGTTTGCGACCAGGGAACGCCGCATGCGCAGGATGTACAAAGGCAAAGCAATTGCGAGAAGTAGCAGGCTCAGCTCCGCCATTTGAACCCGAAAATGGCTCAGGAAGCCTAAAGGGAACAGCAGCTTATGGTCTTGTAGGGTATTCAACATGGGCAAGGTATGCACCAAGTCCGGCAGGTAGCTGGCCAGGACAAACAGCGCAAAAGCAGTTAGGACAAGGTATCCGACGAGTAGAAGAATGCCATCAAATAGCTTAAAAATGCCGAAAAATGGAAACATGCTGGATGCAATCCCTGTTATCAGTGAAATCTAGCGGATTGGAGCCTTATCTGAGAAGTCTAAATGTCCGAGATTGTTTGTGTATAAGGGTTCCACTAGTAATAAAGCCACGTCATTCCTGTGCCTGCGGGAATTATAAACTTATAAAAGTATAAGTGATCATTGGCTTAAAAATTTTGAAAATTGATCATCTCAAGATTAGGGCTAAGGAATTTTTAGCCTTTGAGAAGGATTTTTTTGTTAAGTTTTATAAAACATTACACCTCAATTACACCCTTAACTACTCTCAAAGTGATGCTATGTTGATCATAAAAGGGTGTTATCTAGCACTGAAAAAACACCATCATGCAGTTACTTTTTCGCATTGAAAATCTCATCGGATATTGAGGATGGATATATTGAATCTCACTCACTATAGATCAAGAATTGATTTTGATCATTTTGGGTTTGATTTTAATGATAAACTGGCATATCTCTTTTTAAATTAATGTTTATAAACTGAAAATAATGACATGTATATTAAAGATGAATATTTAATTCTGGAGAAATTGCAGAAAACTATAGACAGTGGAGAAGATCTTATTCTTCATCCCTCCAAAACACTGCACATAATAATCGCTATAGTAAGTTTTTTGGCTGCTTTTTGGATTCTGTTAACCATTCCAAATTCTATTTTATTGAGTTTGATTCTATGGTCTATCACCTACTGGAATGCTGGTTGTTTCTTTTCAAGAGTAGGTCTTTTAATTTTTAATAAAAAAGGTTTAACCATTTATAATCCTTTTGGAATAAATGAGATTCCTTGGCCGGAAATCGAGGGCGCTCATTATGCCTATGCTAAACCTTCTTATTATTTGGCATTGGATTTAAAGCGTGACGGCCAAGTTGAACTTAGTCGATATGATTACAAGAATGTTTCAGGGCAAACATTGATCAAGCTTATCGGAAGAAACTCATACAGTAGCACTAGTAACGAAAGTGTAAGCGGACAAAGTAGTTAGATGTATATTAATCAAAAAGAAAATGCAAAAATAGAAGCCTTTCTGTCAGCAATTGATTCTGGCGAAGTTATCATCTTTCGTCCCTGGAAAGTAGACTTGCTACTTTTTCTAACACATATGGTAATGGTTTCGTTTATTTGTGAATACTTTGCAGAAAAGTTGGAAGGTATTCTAATGATAGCTTTTCCTTTTTTTGTTTTTGCTCTTCTTCAAGATGTGCGTTTTTTCACAAAATCTGGAAGATTGCAATTAAATTCTGAAGGATTAACTTGTTTTGGTCACTCGCAGAGAAATTATTATGCCTGGCACGAAATTGAAAAAATTACATATCATTCAACGAAGGCTTCCCAGTATTTGTTGATTTTTATCCATAATCTAGGCTGGAAGAAAATCAATTGCTATTCTGGGTATAAAGAAATTTCTTTAACAAACTTCATGGAACTTGTCGAACGAAAAATAAGGGCGACACAAGCTGATATTTCAGTACATGGCAAAGGCTAATGATCAAAAGAAAAAGTAACTTAAGTTAAAAACATACCCAATATTTGACAAATATTGAGATGAATTAAATTCTACTGCCATTCTAATAAAATAGATGCAGCAGTCAGTCCAGGGCCAAAGCCCAGCAGTAGGGCTTTTTTGCCGGAGGGAATAGATCGATCCAAATACGATTTAAGAATAAACAAAATCGTCGCACTGGATATATTCCCCATTTCATGTAAAACAGCACGAGAACTATCCAGCCTTTTCCCTACGGGCTGGAGTAGGGCTTCAATATTGCGCAGAATCTTCTCTCCGCCCGGATGCACCAGGAAGTGATCAATCTCTTCTAACTTCCAATGGGCTTGTTCCAAAATGGGACTTACAAAATTCTCGAATTGCTCGCTGATTCTCTCGGGCAAGTGCTTATCGAGAACCATCCGAAAGCCAGTACTACTCAAATCAAACCCTAAAAGATCAATGGAATCCTTGAAGTGATACATAGAGGACGCTCGAATCTCAGGGCGATTTTCCGGAGTATCTCCTAAAATGGCACACGCGATGCCATCGCCGAAAATAGCGCTACTGACGACATTGGCCCAGGAAAAATCATCATTCTGAAAGGTAATGCTCGTCAATTCCGCTGTCACCAAAGCAACTTTTTTATCGGGATACGCCCGCAGATAATTCTCGGCATAAATCAGTCCCGCAAGTCCGCCAATACAGCCCATTTCCATCACAGGGAGGCGTTGCACGGAGGGCTTCATTTCCATGCGGTTCATTAAAAACGCATCGATTGAAGGAGACATATGCCCCGTGCAGCTGGTAACGATCAGGCAATCAATGTCTTGTGCGGTTAAATGCGCTTGTGTCAGAGCGTCTCGTACAGCCTGCTCTGCATAATCCAATATTTTAGTTCTATAAATGCCATTTTTCGCATCAAGAGTCATGGGCTTAAACGTGTCAGCGATGGGCAACACCGTGTAGCGTTTTTTTACCCCGGAGTTTCGAAAAATTCGGTCCACTTTGCGCTGAAAAACGGGATCTTTCTCACTCACCCAAAGGCGCGCTATTTCCAGGATGTCCACCATCCAGACCTCATGCTCCGGGAGCACGGTGGCGATGGAAATGACTTTTGGCGCTGGCATTAAAATGGGATCCGATTGGCTTGCTTCGCTGTACCATAGCATAGGCTCTATCAAACTGCTTTTAGCCACTCATTCAATTTGGAGAGTGATTTTTTATGCCTCTGTTAATGCCTGATACCCAAACGCGCAGTGTGGAATCTGAAATTATGGATGAACCCTCGGTTACGCCGACAGAGTTCGTCCGTGCCCTGCGGGAAATCCGATGGGTGAATCGCTATTTGGGTGGCACTGCTGCCATTTTAGAGGCGCTTCAATCGCTGTGCAAAACGGACAACGAGCCACTCCGCATTTTGGATATCGGGACCGGTTCGGCAGATATTCCCGTTGCTTTGGCGCAGTGGAGTCGGGCCACGAGACGTCGAATCCACATTACGGCGGTGGATCTTCATCCCTTAGCCGTTCAGGAGGCAAGGGCGCGTGTTGCACATTACCCTGAAATTACGGTAATCGCCTGCGATGCCTTCCAATTGCCGTATCCGCAGGAGAGCTTTGACTTTGTGATCAGTTCCATGTTTTTGCACCATTGCGATGACTCCCAAAGTGTTACCTTAATCGCACGCATGGCACAGATGGCAAGTCGAGGCGTCATCATTAACGATCTAGAAAGGCACACCCTGGCTTGGTTGGGTATTCGTATCTTGAGTATTCTGACCGCTAAGGGGGCAGTTTTCTATAACGATTCCGCTTTATCGGTACTGCGTGGTTTTAAAAAGTCAGAGTTGAACACGTACTGCGAGCAAGCCGGATTAAGTGGTTTTGAAATTCAGCACCGACATCCCTTTCGCTGGTTATTGATTTGGCAGCGTAACCCTGATCCAAACAACGTGTGACCATTTTGAGCGATACACGCCATATTCCGATTTTGATTTGCGGGGCGGGTTTAGCGGGAACGGCCTGCGCGATTCAACTGACGCAATTGGGTCACAAGGTTGTACTCATTGATAAGGCTAAATTTCCACGGCGCAAACTGTGTGGAGAATTTTTAGGCCCGGATGCCATGCCAATTTTAGACGCATTGGGTATTTTGGATGCCGTGAAAGATCAATGCCAAAAACCGGTTGAAAATATCCATATTTACAATGCGCGCGGGCAGGCTTTGCATGTGAAAACAACTTGGTTCCGCAAGGATTATCCTTACGCCTTGGCCTTGCAGCGGGCGGAGCTGGACACGCTTTTATTACGTCATGCGCAGGCCTTGGGTGTAGAGGTTTGGGAAGCGCATGAGGTTCAGGACTATCAGCAGCTGGGCGATGGCAGTTTTGAGCTTTCCATACAAGCATTAAATAAAAAGGGTAAACATGCTCTTTCTCAATCGAGTCAATCGTTTAAGGTGAAAACCCCGCTCCTCATTGATGCCTCCGGCCGAAACAGTCGTTTGGCTAATTTAGCGCATCGAAAGGAAAAATCCTTAAAGCCGTCGAGCCTGGAAATCAATGTTGGCGTTCAATGCCATGTGCAGTATGAAAGCATGAATAACGATCTCAGTATGTTCTTTTTCCCCGGTGGCTATGGTGGGCTGCAACCCATTTCGAAAGACCAAGCCAATTTATGTTGTTGGATGACGCCGCAACAAGCTCAAAGTGGCCGGGCCCATAGTGGTAGGAAAACTTTAGCAGCTCTTTTTGAAAATACCTTGGCTTTGAATCAAGCGGCGAAACCTTTATTGAAGTCAATGGAGGTGCTTGAGCCAATCCAAATGGTGGCTGGTCTTCATAAGCTGAATCGACCCCCATCCGAGCTTCCCTTTATCAGTATTGGCGATGCCTTGCTGACCGTGGAGCCCTTCAGTGGATTTGGCATGGCCCATGCCCTCAAGAGTGGTGTGATGGCTGCGAGTTGCATTGATGACAATCAAAAAGCGGGAAATCCGTATTCTGTGATACGTAAGCAGTATTTGCATCGCTACCAAGCAGCGTTCAAAAATCATTTATTCCGGCTGCGGATCTTTCAACCCGCCCTTAAATCGGAATCAATTCAGAGCATTTTATGGCCTGTTCTGAACCCTTTCCTTCCCTTGCTGACAGCATTATACCGCTAATTTGAGACTAGTTTAATTTAGAGTTAAAATTAACAGCTCTCTTTAAAAAGGTAAGTCTTCCTTCGCTTCGAAATCATTAGTCTTTCAATGCGACTATGGAAGAAGTCCCGGATAGTTGATCGCCTTGGCGAATGCGATTATCCAGGTTTGCAATTCTCGTCTCTTCATTATGAGTTCCTGCAAGATTATGAGCGTTGCTCACTTCAAGAGCAGAGGTTTTTGAGCCCAAATAATGACCATGAACATTCAGTTGGATGCCATGTTTTTCTGAAGTAAAGGGAAGGGATGATGGGTGATCCATATTAGAGTAATGATTGACTAAACTGGAAAAGAGTTGTTTCTCAAAGAGCAGATTTTTATCTCTATTTTTTGGAGGTACTGAAATCATTTTAGCAATGAAGTTCTGATAAGCTTTATTAATTGAATCAACAAAGCGAGGTAAATTTTTAGAATTAAGCTGATCGTAGTTTGGAATTTTATTCCCAACCACATTGAGCCCCCACGATGCGGTTTTTAGGCAGTCTTTGGAAATGGGTGCGTGAGAAAAAATAGTTTTATTTTTCTCATCCAAGTACATCACCTTAGATTTCAGCAAATGGTCAAGATAGTCACTTTTTAAATTTAATACGTCTCTAGGTGAATTTTTATACGCAAGAAGACTTTTTTCCATTGAATGAACATTGATGGACAAAGGATTTTTTAATTTACCCGACACTATAAATCCTAAGGTACTATGGCCGTGATTGGACGCGAGGTATTCTAGATTTCCTGGAGCAATGCTATCCAGGTGTTTAAATAGTTTTAGTATTGTGGAATCAAATGCGCCTCGGTCAGCGACTTCATCCCCAATGATAATCAATTTTCGGCTTTTGTCTTTCCACGCGATATGAGGAACTAATTGACTCACTTCGGCATCGTATTTGACTAATTTTTTGAGATTGTTATCCAGGGTTTTTTGTAAAAGAGGGGAAAGCGTTGTTTTCTGGTCTAGTAGTTTATTGGTCAAGTTACCCATATTGTCCATTTTTAAAAGCAATTTATGCAATGCTTTCAAGCAGTTTTCCGGCATATGAATTAAATCACCTACAAGCAAGGTTTCAAACAGTTTCAGGCAGGAGGAATGTAGGTCCCCAATACTCAACGTTTTAGCATGTTTGAGCGCATCAGCGGCATCTGTAGGCAAGAGGGTTTTAACAACAGGTTTTTTCCCCTTAATTCCATCCACGTCTATGACCATAAAATGATAGGGAATAGAAATGGGTCCGACTTGAGATAACGGATTAGACGATTCCAGGGAAGGTGTATTGCGGTTGTATGAAGCCCATATGTCTGTTGTTGGCTTGATGTGTGAAAGAGCTGCTGCTGTTGTTGTTGATTCGGGAATAGGTTTGGCATGGGAAATTTGACCGGGAGATTTAAAAGTCGACATGCTTTTGATGGGTAACATACTAAAAATACTCAAGTTAAAGGATGACTTAAGATCGTCATTAGAAATGAATAAAAATTTTAAATACAAGTAGTGACAACTCAGAACGGGAACAATGGCACTCTCGATCAACGGGAATTGGGGGCTACGTATCGGACTCTTTGCAAAGTAGATAAACCAAGGTTTTCTGAACTTAAACTAATGAACGATATCTAAACTTCAAAGTGGAAAAATTAGGAAATTTTAAACTCTGCAGCAGGCCCCTGATAACTCTACGACAGAATCCTTCCAAAGTGTACCTGTTATTGTATAGAAGTCGCTAAGATTCCAGACGATTCTGGTGTTGGAGGATCCCTTTTCTGCCGTGCTTGACACCCCTGTCCCGTTAATCGGGATAAAGGCATATTTAATGAGCCCTTGGGTTTTATCAAAGCTAGAGTCTATTGAATTTTAGGTCATTATGTTCGATCACATTGAAAAATTTTTCCATCACTATTCCAGTACCATTGCCTTCTTAGCGGCATTTGGGAATATTTGTACCAGCCTCATGCTGTATTTCACTTTGGTTGTGAATGGTCAGTTTACTCGCTTTAAAGGAAGCGCGGTTATCAAGCCAGGAAATGCTACTGACATTTTACGGACTGATAATACTCCGACGCTGGTTTTGGAAGTCGTTAATGATGGTGCGACAACAGTCTATTTTTCGGATCGATGCCTGGAGTTAAGCGTACCGCTTTCGCCTAATCATTTTTTAGTGCCGTTTTTCCTTCCTCAAATTAACGGACCGCTGCCCCAGCAATTCAAAATTATGCCGGGTTCCTTTTTGACGTTTCACATCCTGCCACAATCTTTGGAAACGGCCCGAGAATTTTTTGCCAATAGCTATAATCAAGGGTTTTTGAGTGATTTGTTCAGTCACTATGCTGTACTCCATTTACGCTCCGTTGCTGGGAAAAAGGTGAGAGTGCACTCGTCCTTCAAATGGTTGAGTGAAACCGTATAACGCAATAGTTAATATAAGCTTTAACATCCTTCTTCCTTTTCGGAAAAATGGATGACATGCCACAAAGGTCCGTCAGAAGTCTTATAACGGTACGCCAAGCAGCTCATTCCTCAACTCCGGAATGGTGTTATAGTCAATTTTTGAGGAAGGCAGGTGAAAATGAATCAGCCATTAGACGGCTTAGTAGAGGATGAAACCCAGACTGCAAATAGTCCAAGTGAACCGGATATCATCATCGGATCGCGTGAGCAGTTATTTTATTTGCTGGCTGAAGCGTCTGAAATTGAGCATACGCTGATGTGCAACTATTTATATGCTGTTTTTAGTCTTAAGACGGGAAATGATAGCAACTTATCTGAGCGGGAATCCAAAGCCGTGTTGGGGTGGCAAAAAATGATGATGAGCGTCGCCATTGAAGAAATGGGACATTTGCTTATGGTTGCCAATTTAACCTCTGCGCTCGGAGGTCTTCCGCACTTTGGCCGACCAAACTTTCCTGTAAAGCCTGGCTATTTCCCATCGGGTGTCGTTTTAAAATTAACACCGTTTAATCAGGAAACGCTGGACCATTTTATTTTCCTGGAGCGCCCAATGGGTACTGACGCAGAAGATGCTAAGGGCTTTGATGATGCTGGTTTTAACCGAGAACAATCCTATCAGGGGTTAATGCCAAGCGCTCAGGATTACGAGACGGTCAGCCATTTATATGAAGCCATTCGCGCTAATATTATCGCTTTTCACGACCGTGTTGAATCGGATAGCGTGTTCATTGGATCCGTGGATTCGCAAATTGGTCCCAATTTGATTCAAATGCCAGGGATTGAAAAAATAAACGACTTACCGGCTGCTATGCGTGCTATCGATTTGATTGTTGAGCAGGGTGAGGGTTCATCATCCGATTCTGAGGATTCCCATTACCACCGTTTTCAGCAAATCAAAGATGAGTATGAAAGCCTGCTCATTCAGAATCCTGATTTCGCGCCATCCAACCCATTAGCTGAAAACCCTGTCATGCGCAAATCCGCGGAGATGGACAATCGCGTCTATATCGATAGTCAACCTGCGTCCCAAGCCCTGGATCTTGCCAATGCCATTTATGGTACTCTGCTTCGATTTTTAATGCAGGCCTATACAAAACCCGAGTCCGATCCGCTTAAAGAGAAACTGGTATCAGCCGCTTTCGACTTAATGCACCTACTCGGAGCAATTTCTAAAATTATTGCAAAACTTCCCGCGAGTGAAAATTTTCCTGGCGTTAATGCCGGCATGACTTTTACGATGCTTCGCGGTATTGAGCCTTATAGTAATGGCTCAGCTGAAATTATTTTAATTCAAGAACGTCTAAAACAGCTCTATGAAGGAGCCAAACAAGTTTCCAAAGTTCTTCCTGAAAGTGAGGTGTTAATGGGTAAATTCCAGACGCTACAACAGAAATTTTAACTGCAAATTATCATAGGTTTTAAAACAAGAAATCCCTCGCATTCCTGGCGAAGGATTTTGTTGTAATGATTCTAATCTACTGATAAGCGGATGATTCAAACGCTTCCACTTTTTTGCCTTCGGCCTCAAAGCCTTGAAGGGCAGTTTTATGGCTTTCACTGGAGAAAGGACCGTAGGCCATTTCTGCAATCACAAGCGCCTGCTGTAATTCTGCTGTAGTTCTGTCTTCAGTCGTTCGATACAGATTCCACCAGGATCGCCTCACGATAAAATCTTCCGTTCCTCCACCTTCCGGACCCGCCACTGAGATATAATCGCCCGTCTGTGGTACTGCATCCAGTTCAACTTCAACTGACTGTACAGCTTCACCCCCCCCCGGTGGAAGTACGGATATAAAAACTTTCATGCCAAATCCCTATCTTAAATAGTCGTGTTTCCTTTGCTCCTAGCATTGTAATACCCTTCAGGTAAATGGTCTCCTTGAATTAAGCATTGAAAACGAGGACTTCCCAAAAATCAAATACAGTATTGCGATTTGGACGTTTCAATAGCTGTTTGTATTCGGTCATCGACCGACAATTTTCTCAAAATATTGGCGATGCGTTTTTTAGCGGTCATGAAACTAACATCCATAAAGCCCGCAATTTCCTGCATATCTTTCCCGGCAACTATCGATTGCAACAAGTCGATTTCTTTCTGGTCTATTCTTGAGTTGCTAGCAGGGAGCTCTTCTTTTAGGCCGTTCATTGCGGACGAAAGCTCTGAATTCAATAGCAAATTAAACACGATGGACGCGATGAATGGATCAAGCCAAGCACCTCCTTCATTCACAGCTTGAATAATTTCAAACAATTTCGATGGTTTAACGTCTTTAAGGACGTAAGCGTCTGCTCCAGTGCCTATGGCTTGGAGTAGGCCATCCTCATCATTGTGAGACGTTAAAATGATGACTTTCATCTTTGACCACTGTTTGCGCACAATCTGAGCCATATCGATCCCACTCATGCCTGGAAGCCCCAGATCCAGTAATAAGATATCAGGCTGGACTTCAGGAAGCAGAAGAAGGCCTTCTTCTGCTGATTCAGCCTCTCCGACGACATCGATTCCCGGAAAGGTCTTTAAGGCAGTCATTATCGCTACGCGGGCTAAAAAATAATCTTCAATGATGAACAGTCGAATATTAGGTGCGGTAAATGTGGGAACAGAATCGGAATGTTCCATGCAGAGCATCCTTTACACTATTTAAGATAATCTAACCACTTTAAACCCATTACATGTGAGAAAGGAGTTTAACTCCCATTATGATGTATAACTTGTTTTGAAAATAAAGCCTACTGCACTGCAGGCTAGTTTTTCTTTCTACAAATGGATTTTATTCCATTTAAAAATTGGAATAAAATCCAGCTATTAAGCCTGGAAACCCCCTCCCAAAACAAAAAATCCCTCGCCATAGATGCGAAGGATTCAAGATAAAAATGGTACCCCCAGGGGAATTCGAATCCCCGTCGCCTCCGTGAAAGGGAGGTGTCCTAGGCCTCTAGACGATGAGGGCAAGTACCGTGCAGCCGTATTGGCTACTGTTTCAAGATACTTAAAGCATTGAGTCGAGTCAAGTATTTTCTCCTCATCCATTCCTCAAACCCGCATTTCTCATGTTGAGTATCCCTAAAAGATCCTGAAAAGCTTCATTAGTAAGCCATATTCAGGAATATAGAATCCTTCACCCTTAGCATTGAAAGGTGTTTCGGCTCAAGCTAAGCTTTCTGGGGAACTCTGGGCTTCACATCCACTTGCTGACAATATGACTTCACCGGGCAGATATCGCACTTCGGACCAATCGGCCGACATGTCTGCTGACCGTGCAACACCATCGCCCGATTAATGATCAACCAATACGAGGCCGGTAGCTTCTCCCGTAAGGCCATTTCCGTCGCTTCCGGGTCCTTAGTGACCAAATAACCCAAACGATTGCAGATACGGTGCACGTGGATATCTACGCAAATCGCCGGTAAATGGAATCCTAAGCCCAACACCAGGTTCGCTGTCTTACGGCCCACACCTTTCAGCGTCAGGAGTTCTTCCATCGTATTGGGAACCTGTCCGCCAAAGTCATCGAGGATTTGCTTCGTAAAAATCAGGATGTCTCTCGATTTGTTCTTATAAAAACCGGTTGGGAAAATTGTGCGCTCAATCTGCTCTGCTTCTAGCTTGATGATTTCTTCGGGAGTATCCGCCAGCATAAACAGACGTTTGCTCGCCGGAATCGAAACTGTATCCTGCGTCCGTAAACTCAGTACACAGGCCACTAAAACGCGATAAGGCTGCCCGGAGGTCAGCTCCCCCATCGGGTGAACCTCGTAGCGGGTATCCAGAATAGCCAGCACCTTCTCCATATCCGCTGTTGAAAGAGGCTCAGATTTTTCTTTTTCCGCAGGAATTGCTTTATGAGTTACGGTGCCTGCCAAGCGCTTGGACATAAGACTGTTTTAAAAACCTCTATCTACGAAAGGGCGTGTTCACGAGGAGGAGCGATAAGGCGCTAGGAGACCAGCGCCCGCAGCGTATGCAGACATATGTGAAACCCTATGCTCTTGCTCTTTAGAGCTTAGAGATAGGAGTTCGTCGGAACGACGCCACCGACCAACGCTGTACCCTTGTGAATGCTTCATTTAGCCTCGATACTCGGCAACGTTGTTTGCCGTTTCTCTGAGTCGGAGGCGGGTCAGTTGAGCGGGAGCGGGGATGTGAGGTAAAAGCTCGTTCCACATCGCGCGGACAATATTCTCGGCGGTCGGGATCAAGCCCTGCATGAAATCGACATCCATGTTGAGATTTTGATGATCGACGCGATCAAGAATGACGCGCTGCACCATTTGATCGAGCGCATATAAATCAGCCACCATCCCTAATCGCGGATCTGGCGTGCCACCCAGGGTCACTTCTAATTCGTAGTTATGACCATGCCCATTGATGTTATTACACTTGCGAAAAACGCGGGCGTTTTCTTCATCGCTCCACTCAGGGTTGTAGAGGCGATGCCCAGCGGGGAAGGTGTAGGTGCGGGATAAATATGCCCAGTTTTCTTGAGCTGCTTCAGGATTGGTTTGGGAAGGCATAGTAAGTGAGCCTCGTGTTATCTCAGAATCATCAAAAAGAGATTTGCCGCCACGATAATCCACGAATAAATCAGCGCTTTCTAAAACCCGTAGTGCTTCCAGATGCAAGGACATCGCATCAAGAGCAGGATTCAGTTCGGCCCAAATGAATTGTGCTAAATTTTCCAAAGTGGTCAGGCGGTTCACGAAAAAAGGAACTTGTTGATTGAGGTTTTTGAAATCCAACGGCAGAATAACGCGATCGTGGATCAACTTTTTGAGGTCGTTGAGATTCACGACCATTCCTGTATCGGCCTCAACCGGTCCGCGAACGCTGACTTCCAACTCGTAGTTGTGCCCATGCGCAAAGGTATTGCTGCTGGGACCGAATCGTCGAAGATTCTCTTCGTCATTGAGCTCCGGTAAGGCAAGGTAATGAGCTGCGGCAAACTGTGCCCGGCGGATGACGGTGACTTGGTCTTGGTTTGTCTTTAACTCTGACACCAATGATCTCTTCTTCGATTAACTGAATCTGGTCTAAGGCGTGTTCGCAATTAGGAGCTAGGAGGCGGCAGCGTATGCAAAACACACGCGAGGACGGTTGACGACGCAGCAATGAATTAGATGCAATTGCAAACCGACCTAGAGGAAGTTCTCGGAATGAGCAGACCACGCATTGTGTGCGTGAATGCTTTCTAACGCTTCCACTTCCAGTTGGAAACCTTTCGCGCCATTTAGGCCGCGTAAAAACAAAGTAGCTTCCCGAATCACATCTTCCACAAAGCGTGGATTATCGTAGGCTTTTTCGGTGATGAACTTTTCATCGACACGCTTAATCAATGGGTAGACAGGGCAGGAAGATGCATTTTCCAGACCCTCTACGAGGTCTTCAATCCACACCATGCTCTGGGGTTTGGAAACGGAATTATCCGGCTTCAGGCGAACTTGCGCCCGGATTTCAGCACGCTGATTGTGAGCACCATAATCGGAAATCGCTTTGCTGCAAGGGCATAAAGTCGCACAAGGAACACTGACAGATAGGGTTAAGTGGAATTGGTTGTGTTCATCCACACTGCCGTGGAAAATGCACTCGTAGGCCATTTTGGCGGAAAGGCCACTGACAGGTGCCTTTTTCGTCATAAAGTATTTGAACTTTAGTTCAATAAAAGCGGAGGGGGCATCTAAGCGTTCGCGCGACTCAAGTAGAAATTCATGCAGGTTGAGAGAAAAAATACGGCTTTCGCTCCATTCATCCAGCAAAATAATGAAGCGGGACATGTGGGTCCCTTTGCTTTCAGCGGGTAATCCTACGCTCATGGTAGCTGTAGCTTGTACAATCTGTGTGTGCCCATCTTTTTGCAGAATACGGATAGGAATGTCAACACGGCTCACACCCACTTGATCCAGGGTCACGCCGCGTTGATCCATGAGGCCTTGGATATCAGGTAAAGCGGACAGACATGGGGTGGCAGATTCTAACGGTGTCATAAAACTATCTACTCCTGAGGCACGGGGAAGGTTGAAAGGTATCAATGAGTTTGACCCAATTTGATTACATCAGGGGGCCTAAAACTAAGAAACGAGGAAAATAAAAATTTTTGCTTAAATCGAATCAATATTTACGATTCAAGCAACCAGTATGATACCGCAAGCGAATTCATTTTCCAGCCAAAAGGCATTCAGGGCTACGTTGGATGCCTGTACCTGCTTATAAAGAATCTGCTATAATGCTTTATAAACATCGATTCAGTTTTTAAGATATGAACTGTTCCCTGAAGTACAGAGACTACCCTTGTTTCTATTCCAAAGTGACTGGAAGCTAGGCTTTTTCTTAGAACATTTACAATATGATTCTTCCTAACAACGTATTTGGAAATGAGCGTAAAAATTTAGTGATGGTTGAGAGAGCGTTAAGGATGTGGAATGACTAAAGATGAGCTGAACGAGATTTTAGGTGGTGAAAACCTGACGCATACGTTGGATGTTAGGACTTTGGTCATGGATATTTTTAGAGAAATGCCCGAAGATGAATTGCTTGCTATCTTTTGGGATAAACTTCCTGCTCTCTCCGTCGATTATGTCCGGGATTACCTCTACATGCGTCGCGGGTAACGAGGTAGTTAAGAGCCTGCCTTTTCAGGTTTTCTAGAGAATGATATTCCATGCTTGCCAATGCTAAGCTTGGGTAAATTGAGCTTATTGGTAGAAACTTGTTTTAAATCTTTTTCTTTCGTTTTTTGAACTTTAATTGCTTTTGCTTCAACTCTTCCTTGATGTCCTCTATAAACTCGCTGAATGATTTTCGCTGCTTGAGCTCTTTCGACGTGACACTTTTTCGCTTCAACTCTCCCTTGGTGTCCTCTATAAACTCGCTGAATGATTTTCGCTGCTTGAGCTCTTTCGACGTGACATTTTTTCGCTTCAACTCTCCCTTGGTGTCCTCTATAAATCCGTTGGATTGTTTTAGTAGCTTTTTCAACTTTTTCAAGCTCTTTGAGAGTTTTAGCCGTATTTATCATTTTTGTTGCCCGAGAATTGATATCTTTTCTTCTTCGATACCATGCCGTAATGACCTCAGCGGCACCTTGCATTTGCTTTTGTTGTTTATTGTAGTCTTTTTTCTTGCTCCAAGATCGCCAGATTATATCTTTCGCTTCTTTAAAGCGTCTATAATTTTGATGAGGCGTGTTATCAAAATTTACAGTATCTGGATTAAAGTGTGACCATATTTTTTTCATTACCTTACTTGTAGTAGCTGGTGCTGTATATCGATTTTGATTTCTATGATTTGGACTAAGGGTTACTTTACGTCTATCGACAGCATCAACGTAAATGGTTCCAGGCACATTAGGTTTATTGCACTCAATAAAGATGTCGTTGACCTGTTGCCTTCCCACTTCTGTTTTGTAGGTTGCTTTAGCTTCTTGAAATCTATTTTCTGCTCTTTTTTGACGCGCTATAACTGGGTCGGGAGCTTTAAAACCATAATGTTCACGTAAATTTTGATAGAGTGCTGGAAGGCTTGAAAATTGTGAAGAATATTTTTGGATTTTTGAGTAATCTGTGTTCTCTGCTGGGTTTAGATAGGGCAATAATCCTTCAAACTCTTCTGGAGAGCTTAAAGCGGTATCACTGATAGACTTGATTGCAAGTTCAGGAAGCGTTTTTATACCCTTTATTATTAAGTTTCCATTTAAATCTCTAGGACAGCGCTCGTCTAAATCGGATTCTGTACTCAGTCTATGTCTATTGTCATAATTAAAAGAATGTTGGATCTTTCCCCCTGGTAAATAAGTTACCGTTAAAGTTCCTGTTTCTAAAGAAATTCGGATGTTTTCAGCGGGTTTTTTGTTCTTAGCGTCGAATACTGTAGCAACATCTGTTTCGATAAGCTCTGTCTTGGGGAACTTTTTAGTAATTTCTGTGGCGCCTTCAACAACTTCTTGTTTCATATCCTTCCTTAGATAAGGAGCGATAATATAAATGGAATCTTTTGTGTCAGTGTGCAATCCGCAATTATCAGCACTTGTTTTTAAAACATGGGCATGGATACCTTGATGGGTGTAATGAAATTGTTGAAAATCCTCTTGAGGGATTCCAAATTTGTCTCTTTTTAATGATTTATAGCCATGCTTAAATCCATTGGATCCATTCTGTTTGGCGGTTTTCCATACACGTTCAGTTTGTTTTGTTGAGTATTGAGATGGTGTAAACCCTGGCATTAAAGATGATAAGGAGGGGGCCATATAGAGCTACTCTACAATAAAAAGTGATATACTAATCGACCTGACTTGAAGCAAGTCTGGTTATAAAATAGGATAAAACGAAACAAAAAAGAAATTTTCAGTATTTGTTGTTTGTCTTTAACTAGAGCTTAAATCTGACAATATACTGCGTGCAATAACAGTACGCTGAATTTCAGAAGTCCCTTCACCGATTTCGCACAATTTGGCATCACGCAGGTAGCGCTCAACAGGGAAGTCCTTGGTGTAGCCATAGCCACCATGGATCTGAATGGCTTCATTGGCGGCTCTCATTGCGACTTCTGACGAATAAAGCTTGGCCATGGCAGCTTCGCGCCCAAAGGGTCGTCCTGCTAGTTTTAATTGGGCGGCGTTGTACACCAGTAAACGGGCAGCTTCAATTTCCATAGCCATGTCGGCGAGTTTAAATTGAATGATTTGGAATTCAGAAATTGATTTACCGAACTGCCGCCGTTCTTTGGCGTATTTCAAGGCTTTATCCAGGGCGCCTTGCGCAATACCTACGGCTAAGGCTCCGATAGATATTCTGCCATTATCCAGGGTTTGCATAAAGTATTTAAAGCCCTTGCCTTCTTCTCCAATTAAATTTTCTGTGGGAATTTCAGCCTGATCAAACTGAAGGGTTCCCCAGTCGGAACCTCGCATGCCTAATTTTTCATCTTTGCCGCCTAAACTGAACCCTTTTGTGTCCTTGGGGAAAACAAAGGCGCTGATGCCCTTAGTTCCTACCCCGGGACTAGTTACGGCTGTCGCAATAAAGGTGCTGGCATAATTGGCGTTGGTAATGAAAATTTTATTGCCATTTAAATGGTAGCAATCGGATTTTCCATCCGCGCTTTTCCCTTTTAATGCTGTGGTTTGCGTTCCACCGGAGTCTGAGCCCGCATTGGGCTCTGTGAGTCCGTAGGCGCCCAGCACTTTACCGCTGGCTAAATCAGGTAAATATTTTTCTTTTTGTGCTGGACTTCCAAATAAAAATAAGGGCATGCAAACCAAAGAGGTATGAGCTGCAACACCTAAGGCGGTCGATGCACAAACTCGGGCTAACTCTTCTATCGCAACGGCATAGGACAAATAATCTGCTCCTGCTCCGGAAAATTCCTCAGGAATGGGTAATCCCAGCATTCCTAACTCAGCCATTTCGGAAAAGGTTTCCACAGGAAAGCGTTGATTATGGTCAATTTCTTTAGCACGGGGCTCAACTTTTTCCACAGCAAATTCTCGCACCATCTCGCGAATCATGCGTTGCTCTTCATTGAGTCCCCATTTGTCTTGTGCCAGATCAATTCCCATAGATTCTGTCTCTCTCTGTCTTTATCGCTTTCCAGGCCCACGGTTCAGATTTTTGTTTTTTACGTTAATTTATGGTAACGCAGAATTTACCACTCTGCCTAGTCTTAGCGTGAAGAATACACTCTGCATACACTTTTTTATTTTCATTAGCTTCTCAAATTGAATTAATAGGTGGTGGCGGGCGTTAAAAAAAAGGCCTCTAAATAGTGGATAAATCTTCATGATTCATAGTCGTGCTCATGAAAATATGCTATGCTCTAATACAATCTGTGGATTTGAAGTGAATGTGCTGGAGCTTTGTGTGGACACCGGTTTTCCAGTTTTTATTTTCTACTAAATATCCCTCCTGGAGCTTGGTTTTAATTTTTTCAAACAAGTCATTGTTAGCCAATGATTAATTTTCGTTTTACTTTAGAGAGATTTTTGCAGCCCTAATCTTTAACCCGATAAGTAGAGTAGCAGTATGGCCTTAACGAATCGACAACAAGTAGCCTATTACGAGTATCAGGAGCAGTTTAGTCCTTCTGAGCTACCGTCGGTTCAGCCTATACCCCAGAAGCCTCTTCAATCTCGCCAGAAAAAGCGAATGACGCGTGGAGAAGGCTTCTTCTATATTGCAGTTAACGTTGCACTGGTTTTTGGTGTACTTCAATGTGCTCGTACCTTTATCGGTGATAGCTTTAATATTGCTCGTTTGCTGCAAAGTCAGTCTTCCGTTCAAAAGTTTAACCACCAAACATTAGCGGAACAAAAACAGCTTAAAGATCGCATCCGTATTTACTCTTCTGCCTCTGGCATTGAAGAGTTAGCTCGGAACTACCTGGATATGGTAGGTGACAACGAGCTTCCTGTCCGCGTCCAATAATAGCAAGTTTTTTAGCATTTTAAAAGGCCGTCTGCTTAGCCAGACGGCCTTTTATGCATAGTAAGATAATTTGTATCAATTTGGTGTGGAACGACAATTCTTTCGCTTGAGGGGGTTTTAGTCTGTGATGTACCACGATTGACCATAGTACCCTTCCCTTCGTATGAATGCTTCTCTTACTCATTGCCCTATTGCTCCAGTAACTTCCTCGGCCGAAAGCTTAGTGAGAAAAGAGCTGCTGCAAACTAAGTCTGCGATGAAGCCAGGCTCAGATTCTCTTGAAAAGAAAAAAATGAGTCCTGCACAGAAGCTTACGGAGACTAAAGCGCTATCCGTAGGAATTAAAGAGCAATCCATGCACCTTATGGATTGGATTGAATCATTTCCCTGGCCTGATACAGGCATGATGAAGCTTGCCCTTGCCTCCTTTTTTAAAAAGGTGAAAGACTTTTTTGTTCCGATTATCGAAAAGCTGAAAACGCGTTCTTTTCTTAAAAAGCTCTATAGCGGTGAGACGTCTTTAACACAGCCAATGATCGACTTTCTGGAAACCTTCATGCTGTTTTCCCCTCAGAAAGACAGTTCGCTTCAAAAGCTTTCTCCCGAGCTTCGTAAGGGGATTGGGAATACGCGCTTCTTTAACGTTCCAGAGTTAAATGGGGTTGAATTAGCCTCCTGGCACCTTCCTGCTAAAAAAGGAAAGCCAACCGTTCTGTTTAATTACGGCCGTTACTCAAGTATGGGATATTATGCACATCTCTTCCAAACCTTACAAAAGGAAGGGTATGGGTTCTTTGCATACGACTATCCTGGTTTTGGTAAAAGTGACGGGCGTTCGTCGATTACAACAGTTCATCACGCGGCCATGGCGGCACAGAAGGAACTTATGTCGCGAGGAGTGCCTTCAGATCAACATATATTAACGGGTTTCTCGCTCGGTGGTGCCGTTGCAACCAACCATTTACACCGCCTACTCGGCCGGGCGGACTTTGAAAAATATCGTCCCAAAGCCATGCTTCTCTTGAATACTCTGGCTCAACCCGGTGATGTGATTCGCTCCCAGGCCCAAGAGTACAAGCTTTATTCCAATTGGCTCTACAAGCACACCCCCGATGTGTTTATTCGTTTTCCTGAGTTCAATGATTTCTTTGAGCTTGATTCTAAGGTTGCAGATATTGCCAAAAAAGGAATACCAACCCTGGTCATTCATAGTAATAAGGATCGGTTATTTCCATCGATTCAGGGTCAACGCTTATATAATGCTGCACGGCAGGCTGCATCCTCAGACCTTCCCCTTCAGTTTAAGATTGTTAAGGGCTATCACGAGATCGATAAAAAATTCTGTAAGCAAGTTCCCCCGGTCTTAAATAGCTTTCTGGATCAGATCAATAAACGGAAAGCTCCTCTTCACCCTGATTGATAGGGATTGGTTATTCCACGAGTGAGTTTTGAATAAGCCAATCGAGCGCTAAGCGGTAGCCATGTGCTCCCAGACCACAAATAACGCCTTGAACAGCTTCACTGGTATAGGTATGGCGACGATAGGCTTCGCGCTTATGAACATTCGAGAGGTGAACTTCTACAATCGGGTGATTGTAGGAAGAAACAGCATCTTTTAAGGCGATACTGGTGTGTCCGTATGCCCCTGGATTGATAATGAGACCTACGGTCGTACTTCGGGCTTCCTGGATGGCTTCGACTAAATCACCCTCGTGATTGCTTTGTTTGCAAATGACAGCGTAACCCGCTTTTTTAGCCTGCTCAGTAAAGCGCTCTTCAATTTGAGCCAGCGTGTCGTAACCATAGATATGGGGCTCACGCTCACCGAGTAAGTTTAAATTGGGGCCATTCAATAGCAAAATTGTTTTAGCGGTCATTCCAAATTTCTCCAAATAAAACCAGTTGCTCAGTTGTCAGTTCGCTCTAGCTGTAGCATCTTGCTTGCGTTGCTGCACCATTCTTAAATAAGCTTCTACGAAGGGCTTTAAGTCGCCGTTCATGACCGCTTCCACATCTGAGCTTTCTTCGTTAGTGCGGTGATCTTTCACCATGCGGTAGGGGTGGAAAACATAGGAGCGAATCTGGCTTCCAAAATTCACATCCATGGCTTCGCCTCGCTCTGCTGCAAGTTTGGCTTCATGCTCGGCAATTTTCAAGGAAAGCAAGCGAGAACGCAGCATATCCATTGCAATTTCGCGGTTTTGCAACTGGCTTCGTTCTTGTTGGGAACGAACGACGATTCCACTGGGTTTGTGGACAATACGAACGGCAGTTTCAACTTTGTTGACGTTTTGTCCACCTGCACCGCCACTGCGAGAGGTGTCTAACTCAATATCTTCTGGACGAATGACAATATCTGCCGTACTGACTCCGGTAACAACGGGGCTGACCTCTAAAGAAGCAAAACTGGTTTGACGCTTTCCCGAGGCGTTGAATGGAGAAATACGAACGAGTCGATGAACGCCTCGCTCTGCCTTGGTATAACCATAGGCGTATTTTCCGGTGAGGCGGATGCTGGTGCTTTTAATACCCGCTTCCTCGCCTTCACTCACATCTAGAACAGTGGCTGTGTAGCCTTGTTGCTCTGCCCAGCGTAAATACATACGCATCAGCATTTGGGTCCAGTCTTGGGCATCCGTTCCTCCTGCTCCGGCAGTTAGGGTTAAAATGACATCATAGGTGTCGTATTCGTCTTGTAAGAGATTCAGGAGTTCCCAGGACGAAATCTCAGCCTCAAGAGCACGACCTTCTTGAATGAGCTCCGGTAGAACGCTATCATCTCGCTCTTCTTGAGCCATGCTGACCAGAACATCCATGTCACTCAAACGATTGCTCCAACCAATAACCTTCTCGCGGCCCGATTTTAAGTCTCCGAGTTTTTGCATTAACTCTTGAGCCCGCTCCGGTTCATTCCAAAAATCTGGGTTTCCACCTTCGTTTTCTAGTTGAGCGATTTGTTCCCGAACATCAGCGTTGTCAAAGAAACCTCCGAGCGGCCTCTACACGAGGACGAAAAGATTCCATTAAACGTTTAATGTCGGTAAAATCCACGAATAGGCCATCCTTATTGGTATCGAATATTCCGGGCTTATTATAACGACAAGCTTTTGAGAGATAAAGGATTTATGCAAAATAAGGAAAGTAGATGTCAGTACTGCCTCTATAGCAATAATATTGATATCTATTTCCATTATTTTGTGTGAATCCAAGAAAAAGCGTTAAGCGTCATGGATTCCATTACGACTTACTTTTTTAGGAAGGTGCACAGTAAAATAGGCACCCTTGCCCAATTCGCTATCGACAGTAATGCGACCGCCATGTTTTTCGATAATCCGATAACACAAAGCCAATCCTAAACCGGTGCCGACACCCACACCTTTTGTCGTAAAGCCGGGATCAAATACTTTTTTCAAATTTTCCGGAGCAATGCCTTTGCCGGTATCTTGAATCCGAATCAGTGCTGTTTGAGAGTCTGCAACCCATTCGCTGTGTATCGTAATGCTCATGTTTTTTGGATCGCTTTGCATAGTTGGGTCGGTGGATTCCAATCGTTCTACAATGGCATGGCCTGCATTGACAACAAGGTTCATAAACACTTGATTGAGCAAGCCAGGGAAGCATTGTAAGGGGGGGAAATTCGGATCGTATTCACGAATAATTTGAATGCGCGGGTCGATACTGCTTTCAAGAAGAAGCAGAGTGCTATCGATGCCTTCGTGTAAATTAACCGTTTTTAACTCGGACTCATCTAAACGGGCAAAATTGCGGAGGTTTCGCACAATTTCCTGAATGCGAGACCCAGCCAAGGTGTTGAGTGAGAATAAACGGTCCATCCCTTGGATGATACGTTGCTCGTTTTCAGAGGGACTAACTAAGACATTTTCTTTTAGCTGTTGGAAGCAGGTGGCGAGTGTATTGTTATTGCTCATCATGGTTCCCAGTGGCGTATTCACCTCGTGGGCAATCCCGGCAACAAATTGTCCTAATACCGCCATTTTTTCAGATTGAATTAAATACAGTTGTGCTTGTTGCAGCTCCTCCAATGTATTTTCCAGATCGTGAGTTCGTTGATCTAAGGTTTCAAATAAGGTTGCTTGCTGGAGGGCGACCCCTAGATGTTCTGCCATTGCGGAAAGCAAGGTAATATCTTCTGCTACCCAAGAGCGATAAGCATCGCACTGGTGGAGAGAGATAATACCGACTAAGGTTTCCTGAAGTAGGATGGGAATCACAGCTAAAGATTTGAGCTGACAGCGTGTCAATGTTTCCTGAGACATCCAGGCTTCAGGACAATCGCGCGTATCGTTGAGAATAAAGGGGTTATATCGATTTTGCTGACGTTTTTCGAAAATATTATATTCCGCTAAATCTTCAGGTTGATTGATCGAAAGCGGTGTAATGCTGGCAATTTGATAGGCAAATACCTTGGTTTTAAAATCCTCTTCTTTGGATAAAGAGGATTGAGACTGTTCTGGCAGGTTTAAATAGTTGCTTTCCTGGGCGCTTATTTCTTTGAGTGTAACTTGATCGGAGAATGTGGTTTTTAAGGCTGACGGGAAATAGCAGATAAAGCAGCGACTTACTCCTAAAACCTTGCCTAATTCACGAACAGCAGTTCCTAGAATCACATCGATTTCTAAGGACTGACGAACGGAACGGGTGAGCTGATTGATAAGGAATTCTCGTCCCGCCTGGCTCTGTGTTTGCCAGTATAAGCGTGCGTTTTCTACGGCGACTGCGAGTTGATGAGACACTTCGCTCAAAAGAAGTTCTTGTTTTACAGAGAATGCAGCATCCTCTGTCTTGTTTTCATTTGCGGATAAAGCGAGTAAGCCGATTACAACGCCTTTATTAATTAAAGGAACCAGGAGCGCAGCACTGGGAGGTATAGTGAATAAGCCGGACTGGCTTTCTTCTCGATTGAGTCGATAGGGGCGCGCATCTCGTAAAACGCGATCGACTAAAGGCTCGTATCCCGCAAAGGCGTGATGTTCTCCGCTTAGTTCCAGAGAACCATCGGAGCTGATGCGGACTAAGGTTTTAATCCCATTTTGGCTTTCATCCAAAATGACAATGACGGCTTCTTCATAAGGAATAAATTCATAAAGCACCTCGCCGAGGGCTTCAAAAATATCTTCTAAAATCAATGATGAATTGACAGCCTGACTGACAGCCTGGAAGAAGCGGAGCTGCTCGTGGACATCACTCATAACAAAACCTCTCCTCGATCGCACTCAACAGAAGCAATGGGGAAGTGATAATATTAAAGGGTGCGCTCGTTATAGAGAGTTCCGGGGTATTGTTAAATTGTTGAGCATCAGCGGCGATTGTCTGGAAGCCTCCTTTAGCTTAATCTTTTGGCTCCTCTGTCTCTATCTCTATTTTATAGGACTTATGCCAACGAGGACGTACTAAAAAGAAACGGTAATTTTATGCGTATCGAGAAGCAAAGCTTTTTCAAAATTTTCTTACTCCTCCTGCTGATCATTTCTATGTCAGGAGTGGAAACAGTTGTGCTTGCAGAAATTGCGCCCGACCAACCTTTGAAGCTCGCTCCTGCTCCTGCGGCTGAACAAAAAGAGGGTTTGGATAGTTCAGCTAAGCATGAAGGATCATCTAATACCAAAAAAGTTTCCGCTGAAGGAACAAAAGGTAATTCCGCGAAGACACCCTCTGAGCTATCCCCAAAAGCAAACGATGCTACGGCGGATGATCCTAATAAATCCACGAAAGAAAAAGCGCCTGAGATTGCCGTACCCAATACGCCAACCCCTCCGATCGATCCGAATGCCATTGATCCGCAAGCAAACCCAGTTAACTCTTCCATCCCTGTAGCACCACCTAAACCTGCGACACCGGCACAAGAAGCAAGCAAAGATGCCAAGAATGCACCTACAGCTAAGGAAAAGAAAACGGATGCACTAAGTAGGCTAGTTGATGCCGGAATTATTTCAGCGGATTTGCAAAAGAACCCCAAAAAGTTCGTGACGCGTGCCCAGCTGGCGACCATTATGGTGAAGGCCTTAAATCATAACCAAGAACTTTACGAGCTTTTCCCCTTTTATCGGGATGTTCCACGCAGTCACCCGGATTATGTTGCCATTGAAGTTGCGCGTGAAACCGGTTTACTGATCTTCCCTCAAAATCATGGCTTTTATCATCCCGATTGGTCCATTACTTATACCTCTGTATATATGGCTATTTCACACGCTCTGACGGGTCCTAACCCAACAGTTCCAGAGCAGGAGCATTTACTGAAATCCTTTGGGGGTATCCATACCTTTCCATTATGGCTTGCTCCCGCGATTGCCAAAATGACACGCCTACGCTTTTTTGTGACAGAAACCGGTCACATCAACCCGGATCTTCGTTTAAAGGAAAATGTGACGGTTGAAGGTTTAGCCCCTTTACTCGCGTCTTTAATGCACGTTATTGAGCTGAGAAGTACCGCTACAGAGCAGACGGATCAATCTGAAACTGCTTCTATTCTTCCAGGTGGGTTATCGCTCGTAATGAGTCCTAGTACGACGATTTTCGAATCGCAGTTGTCGCCTGGGCAGAGAGTCTATTTCTCTTTATCGGAAGATGTAAGTCCGCTTGCGAAAGAAAGCCGTGTTCGAGCAATGGTTCGCGAGGTGGATGCCAATTTACACCGATACACATTAATGGTTGACGAGGTTCGTACACCCGAAGGCGTTTTATATAAAACCCAGGGTACTGTTATTATTACATTCCCGCCACGTCGACGGACTCCCTTTCTGGTACCTGGTCAATTACTGGAAACTGTCACCGAAGCCCTCCCTGTTCCCAAGGAAGTACAGCCATCTGTAACCCCAGCTCATACGCCAGCAACCCCCAATACGCCTAAACCATCGAATCCTGGTGGCACTGTCCCAACTACTAAAAAAGCTCCTGCAACGGGCATTCCGTTTAAAGTTACTCCAGCAAAACGCTCATTTAAAAAACGTTGAGATATAGACAACTTGGCTGTAGAGAGCAATGTACCTATTTTTCAGTAAAAGCTAACCTTGTAAAATGGGGATAAGAGAAAGGACCCGAGTTAGTAAGGCGCCGACTCCAAAGGCGAGAATCCAGGAACCGGCAAGTACTAACATGCCTTCCCGCATGCCGCGCTCTTTCCAAATAACAGTTGCAGAGGCAAAGCAGGGAACAAAAAGGGTAATGACCATTAAGCAGGTGAGGAGTTGAATCGCACTTAACTTATCGGCCATAAAATATAAGCCTGCGGCCCCAAAGTCACGGCGCACTAAGCCCATCACAAATACTTGTGCCGTTTGTGCGGGCAGATGCAGAACGGCTTGAATGACCGGACCTAAAGCATTCTGAATGGCCTCTAAGCCGTGGGTCGCTTGGAGTACTGATACTAAAAGGGAACCCAACATAAAAAGTGGAGCGGCTTCTTGAAGGAAAACCACGGTGCGTACCCAAGTTTTACGCGCAATATTACGAATATTCGGCAAGCGCATAGGGGGTAAATCTAAAACCAATCCTGTGGAACGACCCGGCAACAATTTATTGAGCGCACTGCCCAAAACAGTCAGAATAATAAGCAAAGTACCGCAGTAGACGGCCCAGGCACTAACACCGCCTGCTTTCGCCATTAAGGCAATTAAAACACCGAGTTGAGCGGAACATGGAATGGTTATCGCTAAAATCGTAGAGGCAATGGTGCGTTCCCGATTGGAGGTCAGCACACGAGTGGAAACCGTCGCCATCGTAACGCAACCCAAGCCCAGAATCAGGGGAATGACCGCGCGGCCATTGAGGCCAATTCGCATCAGCAGAGCATCGGCCATAACCGCGATACGGGGCAGATAGCCACAGTCTTCCAGAATGGAAATATAAACATAGAAGCCGAGTACGAGAGGGAAAAGAACCCCAAAAATGTATTGAACACTCATGGTGAGAACACCGAACTCACCACCTAGAATGGTATAGGCGATAGTCCCTGGAGCAACCACTTTGCTGATCAATCCCTGCATAATGGGGACCAATCCTGGCCATATGCCGGCATCCTGCCCGAGCATAAATTTGCCTTCAGTCAGGGTAACCAAATCTCCCGCAACCCAGATACCAATCACTTGATACAATGCAAAGAGCACAAGTAGCATGCTGAACAAGGCAACCACGGGATTCAGAAGGGCCTGTCCTAAGCGTTGGGATAAGCTGACTTTATCACCCGACTTCGATTTGGGCGTAAAGACCGCATTTTTAGCGACGGCATTCACATGTGCACGTCTCAATCCGTAAATTTGCATGCGTCGAAGGGGCTGAGTTTCCAACGCCAATAAGTCTTCAGGCGAAGGACAATCAGCAATGGCTAAGCCCTTGGATGCTTTTGGTAAGGCTTCTATAAGCTGGGTTAAACCTTCACGAGCAGTAGCAACGGTTGGAATAACAGGAACGCCTAAGTGTTTTTCCAGATACGCCAAATCGATCTTGAGATGCCGGGCTTCGGCTTCATCCATCTGATTCACGGCCACTACCATGTTTAGGCCGTAATCGATTAATTGCTGGGTCAGAAAGAGATCTCGCTCCAAACTCAGCGCGCTGACTACGTTGATTACATAATCAGCATTGCGAATGGCTTCTTCAGCGACGCGCTCTTCTTCACTCAGTGCAGATAACCCATAGACACCGGGTGTATCCATGATTAGGGTGTTTGAGAAAGTTTTATAGCCTTGCATCATCCCTTTCGGGATATCGATAGTAGTTCCCGGAAAATTGGAAACGTTTACATACATACCCGTATAGGCATTAAAAAAAAGGGATTTTCCAACATTCGGATTTCCAGCCAATACAACGATTTGCTGAACAGTCGGAAATTTTTTGTGAATAGCGTCTGAAAAGGTGGTGTTAGGGGCTTTTTCAACGTCTATCGACGTTTCTGAGCTTGGCATAGAAGCGCCTTGTAGAGGATTTACTGAAAGCACGAGACTGTCTTTGTTACAGGTCTGCGAAAGGAGTCGGTATCTTCAATCGAGTGTACTTGTTGAGATTGAGGAATAATTTGAATGTGTTGGCAAATGCTACGACCTAAGGCGAGTTCACGGCTACCTTGGCGAAGGACAACGGGTCCACCTGGAATTCTTGAGATTACGGTTACCTGTTCACCTTCACTTACACCCAGGCGCAACGCCAACATGGCCGTTTCAGGATCTCCGATAGCCGCAATGACGCAATTCTCACCAATACATGCTTTTTCTAAAGTAGGGTGCATTAGAGACATCGCTTGTTACCTATTTTCTGATTTTAAAGAAGGAGCTTGCTATAGGAGGTAAAAAGAAACAAATAATCTTATTGAGAATTATTATCAAAAAAGGTAAAAACTTCAATCCTTTTTTAAGGACTGTATGCAAATAGAAACTGAAAAGATGAGTTTCTTGACTTTTTTGTTAGCCTTCAAAATTAAACCTATATAAAACAAATGTGTAAGCTCAAAAAGCTCAAAGTTTGGTATTATTTATTCTTGTTTCAGGATTTGGGTTTCAGACATGCACAGCAAGTTGAATAACTCGCTCATACTATTGCTGAGTTTTGGATTGGCTCTGCAGCCCGTCTATTTAGCCACTGCTTTAGCAAAGAAGCCTTTAGAGGCCGTACTTCCTACGACCACTATTGCTTCGGCAATTCAAAAATCAGCCCACTATATCAACCTTCCAGCTGCGCTGAAAAAAACACTGAAAAGCTCCATCTTAACGCTGTATGGAGAAGCACAAACGGATGAGATTTTCCGTCAGGTATCGGACATCATCCGGAGAAGTCGGATGCTCCGCTCTACAAAGCTTATTAAAAGTGATTTCAAACGAGAACCTGACTGGTATAAGGATGAGATTGTTTACATCGTATACACCCATGGCTTTGATGGAAGAACCCAGAATCTACACAATAGTGACAAACATTTAAAATCGATGCTTCCCTACCTTAAGCAGTTAGGAATTACGACCCTTCAAATTTTGCCCCCACCCAAATGTCGTCTCGTTCAGATTACCGGCAAAGATAATCATTGCGGTTTATTGGAGAGCGAAGCGACTGTTAAATCCTTGATTGAGGCCGCTCACAGTAAAAAAATCAACATAGAATACGATTTTAACGATCTCCCTAATCAAAATAGTACTGAGAGCAAAGGGCTGGAGGAGCTTACTCAAGGGGTTACTTTGCCGGTTAGCTCGCTTTATCCGCTACTGGAAAGAATCAGTTACTGGTCTAATCAGGGCATTGATATTTTCCACCTTGATGCCAATGTGTTTTTTAACGCCCAAAACAGTGAAGAGGCCGCTGCAAAAAATCAGGCTATCGTTCAACTTTTAAGTGGTTTTGTCCAAGCCATAGGGCCTCGTTCCATTTTGCACGTTGAAGCGAAGCAAGGCCCTGAAAAACTATTTCCCTACTTTGGAAAAGAGCAAAGCTACACCTTTACCGATCCTCAAAAATCAAAACTCATGATCCGTAGTACGCAGGGGCAAATTGCAACCCATTACTTTTACCCAGCTTTCTTATGGAGTTCATTGATTTTGGGCAGCAATCAAGCTTTTTGGAATGCTTACCTGGAAACCCCACCCTTTACCAAAAAAGAAACATGGACGTTCTTCTTGAGGAATCAGGATGAATTGAATCTTGAAATGCTGGATTCTGCCACTCGAAACCGACTCTATGATCAATTACTGCCTAAGGGAGAAGATTTCCAAAAGGGACGTGGAGTTAGTGGGCGCTTAGCAGACTTTTTAGACAATGATCCCTTTCGAATTAGCCAAGCCTTTGATCTTTTACTGTCTCTCCCTGGCATCCCGATGATTTATTATGGAGATGCCATTGCTGCCAGAAGTAATTACTGCTATGCAAAACAACTGAGTAAAGAAGCACAAAACAAGCACAAAAAAACAACAGCACATGCCATAACAGAATCTCTACCGGATAGTCGGGAGATTCATCGGGCGCCCATACCGCAAAAACGTTTTTACAAAGCGGGCAGCTCAACCGACACAACGTCTGGTTTGGTTTATCAACACTTACAAAAAGCAATTTCGGTACGCCAGAAAACACCAGCGTTGCTTCATGGGCAATTTTTACCAGTCTTCAGTGATGAGCGAAGCGTATTATCTTATGTTCGATATACTCCCGAGCAAGTTATTTTAGTTGTCCATAATCTTTCAAACGTACCGGTGCACAGCACACTTACTTTACGGAAAAAAATACAGTTTACTTTGGAATCGACAACTATTAATAACCTTTTAACCGGTAAACCTTTACCCATTAAACAATCCGGACAAAAAATGACGCTTTCCCTTGAGCCTTATCAAAGCTACTGGTTCATACTTTAGAGAACACGGGAAGGCTTCAAGCTGTCTAGTTGATCTCAGATTGCAGAGTATTGATCCCGTGAAAATGCATTGGACATGTAGTAATTTTGATTTGAATTCAACCAAAATGACCCTATCGCTTCACAGGTTTTAGTAAATTCGTTATAACTGACCGGCTTCTGGACATAGGCATTCACATTGAGTTCGTAAGCTTTTTCGATGTCTCTTTGATCTTTCGAGCTGGTTAAAACGACAATCGGAAGCATTCTCATTTTAGGATTAGTCCTGATCGCATGCAATACATCCAAGCCGTCAATTTTAGGAATATTGAGATCGAGAATAACTAACTGGGGTAAATTTTCAACCGCGCATTCTTCAAGGTGAGTTAATGCCGCTTCCCCATCACGAGCCACTACAATGTCATTCTTAACTTCGGCTTTTTTCAAAGCCTTGACGGTTAATAATTCATCGGTTTCGTTGTCTTCAACCAAAAGAATAACGCGTGGCATAAAACTCTTAGCTCCTGATTATGAGGGCAAAGTAAAGTAAAAAGTTGCACCTTTTCCAAGTTCAGATTCAGCCCAAACACGACCGCCATGACGATGGACTATTCGTTGCACAATCGCCAAGCCGATTCCTAAACCCGGAAATTCGTTTCGATTGTGCAACCGTTGAAAAGCTAAGTACAACTTCTTTGAGTACGCCATATTGAAGCCAGCGCCATTGTCACGAACAAAATAAGTGATTACTCCGTCAGCGTTCTGGCTACTTCCAAATTCAATTTTGGCAGCATTTTGCTGAGATGTAAATTTCCAGGCATTGGAAATTAAATTTTGTAATAGAGTGGCAGTGAGTCTTTCATCGGCTAAAGCAAGCACGTTGTCTTGAATAACCCAGGAAATGGCTCTGGTCGAGTCTCTTTTCTGAAAATCAGGCGTTATTTTTTGAACCATCTCGCTCAGATTTAACTGTTTTTTAATGACTTTCAATTGTGTCAGCCAAGCCAGAGAGGTGAGATTGTCAATCACTGTCCCCATCCGCCGGGACTCAGTTTGAACGTGATCGATATAGTCCCTACCTTTATCGTCCAAAACAGTTGCATACTCATCCGCTAATAATTGGCTATAGCCATCGATAGCTCTTAACGGTGTACGCAAGTCATGCGATACCGAATAACTGAATTCCTCCAGCTCCTGGTTGACTGAGGTCAATTGAGTCAGGCTTTCCGCCAGCTTTTCTTTGGATTCAATCATTTGGAATTGCGCATTGAGATGAAAGCCAATCAGTTCGGCAAATAACTTGAACATCCCGATTGTTTTGGCATTGTTGACTTGGGCCGGCTTCGGATCAATGGCTCACAAAGTCCCAAAAATACTGCCATCTTCCAATAGAATCGGAACAGAAATATAACTCTCAAAGCCATAAAGCGCGGGCGTATGATGGTTGCAATATAAGGCATTCTCTGAGACATGATCGATGACCACGAGCTCGCCAGTGCTATGTATCTCGTGGCAAATTGTTGATTTGATTTCTAACTCTCCACCCGACTTTAATCCAAAATCAATTTCGTCTCGAACGCTACAAGCAATCCACTTTTCTTCTGTCACTCTGGCAACGGCAGCAAAACCCATGCCTGTCGTTTGACAGACAACTTCGAGTATAGCCGGTACAGCCGTGATCTGGTGTACAGCCTGGATATCATCTTCAAAATGCTTATCCATAAGCTGCTTATAGCATACAGGAGAATTAATTGCGAATAACGATTTTCCAGTTAAAATCAGTGAACTTTTTTTTGTCTTTATCATCATTTAAAATGACACTGATTTTTTCAATGGTTTGGAATCGTGAATGAGGTTTTTATTAATCCAATGATGAATTGCTCTCTATCCCGTACAAGACAGATCCGTAGTGCTCTAAGTACGGTTATTTTGATTAGTCTGTCTGCGAGTGTCAGTATTTTGCCGAGTCGGGCGCAAACTGAAGGTTATCCCGCTGGGGGCTATCAGGCGCCCCAATACAAGACAACACAGGCCTCCGAAAACACGGCTCCTCCGAATGACGCTGCCTACGATGAACGTGACACTCAACCCGACTCAGAACCAGGCAGCAATTCTTTTACTCCTTCAACACAAAGACGTTCCAACCGCTCAGGCGCTTCTTCATCCACTTGGGTTGCTCCAGCTTGGACTGCTCCAGCTTCCAAGCCGATGCGCTCCGCCTCGGTTCCTATGACGTCTAATCTTATTGCTGATGTTGCAGAAGTACTGGCCCCCTCGGTCGTCAATATTGATGTGGCTGAAACACGCAAAACCATGTCGATTCCTTGGGATACCGATCTGTTAAAACGTTTCTTCGGGTTTGATTTGGATGCACCTCTCGGAGCTCCTAAAAACAACATTCCTAATCAGAGCCAAAAACAAGTTCCGCCCCAAAGCAAGCCAGCAGAAACAACAGTGGTTATCGGTAGTGGTTCCGGGATGATTATGGATTCCCAAGGTTATATTCTCACGAACAACCATGTTGTTTCATCTGCATCAAAAATGACGGTGACTCTTAACGATGGTCGTCGTTTTCCGGCTCGCCTGATTGGTCGCGACAGTTACTCGGATGTTGCTATTATTAAGATCGATGCACCTAATTTAAGACCGATTCATCTCGGCAACAGCGACTCGCTTCGCCCAGGGGAATGGGTCATCGCTGTCGGTAGCCCTCTCGGTTATGACCATACAGTGACACAAGGGATCATCAGTGCCCTGGCACGTCGCATTCCAGAGTTAAACTCCAATGTGTCTTTTATTCAAACGGATGCGGCGATCAATCCGGGTAATTCGGGTGGTCCGTTGGCTAATCTCAACGGCGAAGTGATCGGTGTGAATACGGCAATTTCTGGTCGGGGACAAAATATCGGTTTTGCGATTCCGATTAATACCGTAAAAGATATTGCCAACACGCTGATTGCAGGTAAACCAATTGTGCGGCCTTGGGTCGGCATTGCAATGATGGATTTGAATCCGGATTTAGCAAAACAAATGGGTATCGCTCCAAATAGCACTGGTGTCGTGGTAGATCGAGTTAATCCAGGATCGCCAGCAGAACAAGCGGGCTTGCAATCCGGAGATTTAATCAGACGAGTTAATGGTTCGGCAATTGATAAAGCAGATCAATTCCAGTCTTTGGTGCGTGCGAAGGCTCCAGGAACACGGTTAAGTTTGGATGTGTTGAGAGAAGGCAAACCGTTCACACTTTATTTGGTGACAGGCACGCTGCCTTCTGAAAATCAGATTGAGGCGAACAATGCTTCACCGGCATCCAGCCAAGCGCTTGCGCCTCGTAATAATACTGGTTCAGGCCAGGGGAAGGTACGTCAATTCTCTGGAAAAACCCCGGAAGGGGCTCAGTATTGGGGCTATACGCAACAATACCCGTAAATAAAACGATAATACTTAAAAAGCCCTGGATTGATCTCAATTCAGGGCTTTTAATAATTTAAATCTAATTGTTAGTAGTAGCCAGATTCTTCGGACTGAGCCACTTCATTCAATTTATCCATATTCGTGATGAGGATTTTACCGCCACGAAGGTATTGAATGCAGTCGTATTTCTTTTTGAGACGACTGATAATTCGAACCGATTCTTCGTAGGCAATCCCGGTCATGCTGGCAATGTAATCATGCGGTAATCGCATATTCAGCATTTCGCCCTCAGGGGTGGTCGTAAAACCTTCACGACGACCGTGGTAGAGCAAAATTTTGGAAACACGGGCTTCGGTCTTTTTAACAACCTGGTTGTGTGTTTCGTATCCGAACCACAATAACTCGCCTAAGGCTGTAAGCATGCCGAGTGCAATAGCAGGATGATCCTGAACAGCAGCCAGAAAGCGGTTTTTTTCAATATAAAGAACTTGGGTATCTGTGAATGCTTCTGCTGAGTAAGGCATAGGGCTCGACTTCAAAGCAGCGGTTGCACCGAAGAACTCACCGGGTGAGCAAAGGCGAACAATCGTGCTTTCTCCGTCACTGGAATATTTCACCAGTTTCACGCAGCCATTGAGAACAAAATAAATTTTTGAACCAATGGTCGCAGGAAGATCGCGTTCGTGAAAAATCACGGTTTCCTTGAGGTAGTTGGCTTCATAGAAATCACTATTTAGTGAAGCTAAAACCTCTTCTGAAAACGAGGCGAATAATGGGATTCGCCGTAAACGCTCGCAAGAAGCAGCAGAGATGGATGATGACGATAACATAGGATGATCTTTTGATTGGACGGGGTGAAAAACAGCCACAACGATGACCTCGGAGGAAGAGAAGGAAAAAGTACAAACCGTTTATGACTGGTGAAGCCGATAATGCCGGTAAGAGATACTCATTATAGACGAAGGGTCAGAGACAGCAAGCATAAGCCATCACTTGCGTTTTCAATGATAAATCTATCGCAAACATACGCACATCCAAAGGAAAATTTATAGAATATATCTCATCTATTTCAGGTCTTTTCTGGATGTTTTTTTGAAGAAATTCCGTTTACAGTCAGTAGGAAATCGACCGGGATATCCCAAGAGCTTTTGGGGAGTGTGGACTCACTAAGAGGTAAGGTACTCACGCCCATCAAGCAGGCTTCAATGGGCGTGGAGGCTGATAAAAATCGATCATAATAGCCTTTGCCATAGCCTAAGCGATTTCCCCAAGCATCGAAAAGCAATCCAGGTAACAGAATCAAATCGCCCGCTTGAGCCTTTTGAATTAGTTCGATACCGGGTTCTGGCTCTAAAATGCCATACTTACCGGCTTTTAAGTGGCTTGTAGTATCTCCCTCTCCCGGTAGGTACTGAGCAAAAGCCATTTGCTTATTCTCTTGCGTAATAGGGAGAAACCACGGTATGGGATGGAAGCGTCTTGCCAGGAGAAGTAAGTCTGCCTCTCCTCGGAAAGGGGCATAGGCCAGAATCCGAGAAAACTGTCCCCATTGTGGCCAAGACTGCAAATGGTTGCGCATTTGTTCAGACACACGAACGATATCGAGCGCCTGTCTTTGAAGCAGCGCCTCTTTTCGGAGTTTAGTTTTAGTTTGATCCATTGCTGAATCCTCAATGCAAAATGTGGTTGGTTAGCCCGTAAATGTCATTCCCGCGAAAGCGGGAATCTTTCCCTTTCAATTCCGCAATAGATTTAAAGATAGCAAACAATGCGTCAACAAAAGGGCGGTTTCTAGCGAGTTTACGCTTCGCGCTTTGAGATTCCCGCTTTCGCGGGAATGACGATTTTTGAAGTCGATTTTACCCAGCATTTTTTATAAACGGATTGCCGTTCGGAGTTTTGCGCTTCGGGAGCGAGGGTTTTCAGCAATTTCTTCATCAGTCGCCGTAATGGCTTTGTTTTTGAGCAGCTTGAAACTTGGTTTTGTTTCACACTGACAAATGGGGAAACGAGGGGGGCAAATGCACGTGATACTTGCATTTTTGAAAAACTGTTTCACTAAGCGATCTTCCAGGGAATGAAAGCTGATAATCGCGACTCGTGCTCCGGGTGCTAATAAATCCGGGAGGCTTTCCAAAAGCGTTTTCAAAACACCCAGCTCGTTATTCACTTCAATTCTTAGCGCTTGGAAAATCCGTGTTGCCGGGTGGATTTTTCCAGATTTTCCACCGGTTACCATGTTTCGCCCCTTGTATTGATTGTAAATGAGCTGAGACAATTCCTGGGTTTCCACAAAGGGTTTTTCTTCCCGTCGGCGGAGAATCGCCAGTGTAATGGGTGCCGTCAGGCGTTCTTCACCGTACTCGTAAAAAATTTTACGCAAGTCGGTATCAGAATACGTGTTGACCACATCTGCAGCGGTTAAAGTTTGCTTTGGAGACATCCGCATATCTAGCGGGGCATTCTTGCTGAAGCTAAACCCACGTTCAGCGGTATCCAACTGCATCGAGGAAACGCCTAAATCAACGAGTAAGCCGCCACTAATGGGTAAAGTCGATAAAGGCAACATATGGCTCAGTTGAGAGAAATTTCCCTCAACCGCTTGAAAGCTATTTCCATAGGCGGAAAGACGCTCTTGGGCAATGCCGAGTGCAACCGGATCCTGATCGACGCCAATCAAGGCGGGTGTTAAATTGGATTGACCCGAATCCGTAAATAAGGCTTTCAAGATCGCTTCACTATGGCCACCGGCACCAAGCGTTGCATCCACATAGGGTAAACCCGCTGTGGGATTGAGTGCTTCTAAAACCGGGGAAAGCAAAACCGGTGTATGTCCAAAATCAGCCAAAAATAAACTCCGAACGTATAATTTTTAATGAGTATAAATCAAACGTAAATGACAGAGAGAGACAGAATCCATTATGGAATCCACTATTTTAACAAGGCGCCCTATTCAAGAGATTATTGCAAGGCAAAGTTTCGGTTCCGTATCTGGCAACTCGGAAGACGATATCATTAAAAGCCTTTCTCCCTTTGTCCCCAATTTTTCCGGGATTGTAAAAATTAGCCAGTCACTTGGAAAGGCGATGGGACTGAAAAGTCGCCAACAGTGCGTAAAAATACACACTTGTACTTACGATAAGGCTGTTCTCTCTTATTTTATGGCGGTTAAGCAAATGGAGCTGGACATTCAAACGCTATACGATACCAATACGGGTTCAGCGCTAGAAGCGAAACTTCCAAACGACGTTTTTACATTAGGGACTCGTTTAAAACTTGAAATTATTGATGAAGCCTCACAAATTCGCGTGCGTGCTTCAACGGAAGTTAAAGGACAGCTATACGACTGGGGCAAGGGTTCTCGACTTTTAAACGATCTCTGTGAAGCCGCAAATCAATACATCGAGATCATTCACATACCGGGTCATTAAACTCCGAAATTACCCTAAATTGAAAACAGTTCTAAGAGCTTACAACGGCTGAATTTTTAATAGAAACACTATTGCTGGAATTGGAACGCGCTTTTAGCAATAATGTTAGATTACATTGAATCTCTTATCATTTTTGTTTTAGCTCACCAGGAAAACCGTATGCAAATTTCTGTTTCAAATCCATCTCGGCATCCTATTCCTCGTCTTTCCAGTCAGTCGGATCCGCCTCAGCCCCCAACCCCACCTAATACACCTGTATCGAGAAAAAAGCCTGTTATGCCTAATTTAAAAAATAAGCTTCACCTAACCGGCTAATTTCAAAGTTTTCTCTACAGCCATAGTGCAGAAATTTTAGAAGCCTATGAGATAAGTTTGAAGCTGCTTGTTTTCAAGCGTTACGGGCTCTGCAAAAATCTGGGCAGTAGCGAAAGGCTCATTAAGTAGGTTCACTCGGGTTAAGCTAACAAACGGTAAATCCGAATATAAGCGCGCCTTAACAGCTTTTTCTGTGGTGTTAAGTAACCGTAAAAGTAAAACACCGTGTTGAGGCGGACTCTTTTCAGCAGCACTGGGAGCATCTTTTTTTGCGGGTAGCCAATGGCATGCGGTTGCAACTAAGCCGGGTGCATCCCAATGAATCAAAGAAAAATTAGGATTGGAAGAGAGCTGGGAATTGAGCGATGGATTCTCCTGGCTTGAGTTTGAGGATTTCGATTCTAAAACTTTAGGACCTGTTTCATGGGGAATAGAGTGAGGGCCAAAGGCCTGAATCACCCCATAAAAGTTTTTAGAAAGTCGATCCAGCTCACCCGGCTCCGAGGGAGTGGGCAACCACGCCATGCGTGATTTTAAAACTCGATTTTGACATGCACCTTCCGGTGTTTTAAAAATAGGCCCGGCCTGGGCTCCGCGAACACCCGTTTTATTACTGGATAAGTCGCCAAATGCCCGTAATAAAGTGATGCCGACTTGAGAACGAATCACCTCATATTCAGCAAGGCCCTCTGTAATCCAGCTCTGTCCGTTCGCACTGATATAGCGCTGTATGGGACCTGTATTACTTTTTAATTCCTTCCACGGTGCCGCAGGCATGTGCTTTTCTGCTGTGTAATCTGAGTTGTAGTCACGAATGACTTCACTATAGTGGCTTTCAACTATAACCTGAGATACGGGATGCCCTGTTTCAAATTGCAGTTGAACTTTATGTTGGGTGAGCGGATGCGATTCTATAACCGTTTCGATCTGAAGCAGTGGAGAGCCTGCCTCTAAAATGAAATGAACGGTGATGTCCCAAGGGGTCGGGGAGCAGGGACCTGAAAAGGAATAGTGAAGCTGGATATCCCCGTGTAAAGGACCTGTATGACTTATTGAGGCACTTTTAAATTGAGCAGACTCTATGGTGCCGACAGGCGCGGTGTTGTAAGAGTCACCCTGATCGGCTTGCAGATTGATGCTCATTAAGCCGGGGTAGGATTGTTTGGTTCTGAAATCTGTGACATTGATTTCGCCTTGATCGGTGATTTGCACAGTCAATAATCCATTAGTAATGGACTCTGCTGTTACTTCCACCGGCGTGATTGAACTGGGTAAAGTTACCGGAGAAGCCTCAGAGAGCAATCGTATCCCGTAAGCGGGAATTTTATCGACCCATATCCAGGCGTGGTAACGCTTTTTGGATAAGTGCGATTGAGGAATTCGATGGATATCGTATAAATAACTGTCTTGTAAGATTTCGGTCGAATGCTTCAATTGCAGCGAATTGCTTTGAATGCGTGATTTGGCTTGAATGGATTCTAGGGCTTTCCTGTCATCGTCTTGGAGTTCAGTGCTCATAATGGGAACACTTCCAGCAGGCATTTGCTCGGAAGCGGGACCATCCAGGTTGAGTAAAGCCACACCGGTATAGGAGTGATCGCTGGTATTGAGAATCCAGCCTTCTTGCTTGAGTTCTGGAATTGCAGAACCTAAGTGATGAATGGCGCGATTGTGTAGTGCCTCAATAAGTTGCTGGACTTGTAAAAAGCGGACTTCATTTTCACGGTGCACATCATCCACACTGCATCCGCAAATGCTATCGTGCGGATGATTCAAAATCAGGGTTTCCCAAGCCAGTTTTAGTTCGGAAGCTGGGTAGCGGAACGCTTCATTCGAAAGGCTTTGCACCAAAGCGAGTAAGGGTTCTAAGCGATGAAGCAAGGCGTGCTCTAAACGGCGATTTTCTTGCTTCAAGTATAGGCGCGCAGACCAGACACCTGGTAGCAAGAAAGCACCTTGATGATCCAAAAGCTCTCGCTCGACGCACTCAAGTTCAAATGGGACTGATGCTGTCTTCGCCATCATGGCTACAGGCGTGGTTTCAAGCAGATTGGGAAAGGCTTCTTTCAATAGCGCTCGGGCATCGGGCTGAGTCGGCCCCAGATGATCGCCGCCTGCTGGTATGAGTATGGGGAACTCACTGCTGGGTGATGCCTCGACCAATTTTTTAGCGAGTGCTTTGAGCCCTTCAATGCGTTGATCTCGGTTCAGAGTCCAATCACTGGGCGAAATTTGCAGGTAGCCATCCGTCAAATGCAAGGTTCTAACTGTTGCGCCAGAGGGTGCCTGCCACGTAAATAGACTTTTTTGAGGAGAAACACCTCGCCAAAGTACAGCAGAATCAATATTGACGCCCTGCAAGATCGTTGGGATATCGGCAGAGTGTCCAAAAGTATCCGGTAAATAGCCGGTGAATTGCTCACATCCCCATGTGTTGGATTCCTGGATTCCAAAAAGCAGGTTCCTTAAAAGGCTTTCGCCGCAAACGAGGAATTCATCTGGCATTACCAGCCAGGGGCCGATACTAATCCTGCCAGACTGAATGAGACGTTTTAAGCGGTCACAATTTTCGGGACGTAATTCCAGGTAGTCTCGTAAAACAACGGTCTGCCCGTCCAGCATAAAACACGGGAGATCGTCTTGCTCCAAGCGTTCCAGGATTTCATCAACGACCTCTGCCAGCCGCACCTGATAAGAGCGGAACGGCTGGTACCATTCACGGTCCCAATGGGTATGATAATAAACACAAAACTGACTCATGATAAGGAGCTGTTCCTTTTTATGAAAATTAAAGAAGCCAAAAACTCCCGCCCAAAAGAAAGAGCCATCAACACTATTTATCTATTTTAAACAATTATTTCAGCCTTCAGTAACATCAAAATGTTTTGCCAAGCTTTAAGACATCATCAATATAAAGACAACTTATATTTTCTATTGGGTCAGTGAAGGGATTTTAAAATTATGAAATTCAGCTCGTATCTTTTGCCGGGTTTATTATCCTCAACAGTAGCTGTCGCGCCACCTGTTACGGCAGCTTCAACGCATTCAATAACTAGTTTACCAACGCCGACTAACAACCTGTCACCAACCACAGATGGCTTTTTTCATAAGCGAGCTGCTGCAACGACTCAACCTCCAAGTTATCTAGATCTTTGTCCAGATGTTCCTGCAGAGGTTAAGTCGATTGATCAACAAATTTATAGTCAAGCCAAGAATCAAAGTAAGCATAGCTATCCAGATGAGATATATCGGGCACCTGATGGTAACAGAGCCGTTTATTTAGTCGATCGAATCAACATTGATGGTGGATGTAAGGGATACAAAGCAAGTGTAGAAGACACCTGTAAGGCCTGGAAAGACACTGCTAAAGAGGGCCAAACGCCTCAAGAACATTACAAAGGCTTCGATGAAAAAGTGCCTTATGACAAAAGAACATGGGAAGCTTGTAAATGGGGCTATGACAACTATGACGGGTATCTTAGAAATGAATCAGCTTATCCGGGTTGTGAATGGGCTGCTCCGGAAGACACTAAAACGTTAACTCCAGTCAATCCGGATTCTTTTGAATGCAAAACCATTAGTGCCAACAACTACAATACCAGCAGGCCTTCTACAACGTTGCAAAGTCTTACCAGAGAAACCATCACGAGCCCGTTTACCAGTAGCACCAGCAATTCTATCAAACCCGCAATTACTTCCTCTCCTGCTATCAGAAAAGCCATTCCCGGAGCTGGTGCGGCAAAATGCATCAAGCAAATGGCTCGTGGACTTCGCGTAGTGTAAAACAATTTAAATTAAGACTTGAAAACCCCCTTATTTCACTCGTACGAGATAAGGGGGTTTTCATTTTCAATAAGTTTCAAATCCATTTTTGAATTTTCAAGAGTCCTGCGAAGCAATATGGTTTTAAACTCTCGTTTTGTAAAGTTTTCTAAAATAGTAGACGTCATGTCTACCCATGAATCAATTTTAAAATGACTATTTTAAGTCGTTTTATGCTTTTGGCAGTTCATTTTATTGTGAAAAATGACAAAATGAATGGAGCTTTTCAAACTAGGCAGTTGACCATTTTTAGGTGATTATTATAAACCCTTAATTTGTGAGGCTTAAGGCACGGTGATGAGCTGCTTGCTCTGTATTGTCGTTAAGTGTATCTAATGTAACAACGCCATAGCGCCGCTCTAGCGCCTTTGTGATTAATTCGTCAGCCAGTTCCGGGTTTTTGGGGAGTAGGGAGCCATGAAGGTAGGTGCCGTAAAGGTTATTGATGGCAGCGCCCTCAAAACCATCTTCACCATTGTTCCCGTTACCTTTTAAAACTTTCCCTAAGGGTAAAACGCCCTCTCCAAGATAAGTTCTGCCACTATGGTTCTCAAAACCGACAATAGTCTTACCATTGCGCTCAATCACAACGTTTCCGATGTAACGCGTATCGCCTGCTACCGTGTGGGCATCCATCAAGCTCAACCCACGGAGCTCTTCACCGTTCATAGGCTTGTAATAATGGCCTAATAACTGGTATCCACCACAAATGGTGAGGAAAACTGCACCTTGTTGGGCAGCTTCCTTCAATGGGGAAGCTTTGTGACGATGAAGATCATCGCAAACCTGGATTTGCTGAGTATCCTGGCCTCCACCCATAAAGTAAAGATCGGCTGTGTCCGGGTTAATGCTTTCACCCAAGCCAATAGGCAAGACCACAGCATTGATTCCGCGCCATTGGCAGCGCTGATAGAGGGATAGGATATTCCCGCGATCCCCGTAAATACTGAGGTGATCGGGATATAGGTAGGCAATTCGAAGTTCCATAATACTTCTATTGTAAGGCTGAATGAGTCGTGGGGTAAAGAAAAAGCACGGTAAAAATAGGATTTAGAGTTTTGTATTCATAAACGTGCATTATCGCTTGTATAGAAGGGCTAAACGTGCTAAAAATTGGGCACTATGTTTGAAGTTATGGTAGAAAAACATTTTGCTGCGGCGCATCACCTTTTGAACTATCGGGGTAAGTGCGAAAATCCGCACGGCCACAACTATGTGGTCCAGGTGTGGGCTAAAAAAGCCACGCTCGACAAGGCCAACGTCGCCTTCGATTTTACGCAGCTCAAGCAGGAGCTGAACGTCATTGTGAACCATCTGGACCACTCTGATCTCAACCTCTTGCCGGATTTTAACGGTGAAAGTCCTAGTGCTGAGTTCATTGCACGCTACATTTATCAGCGCTTAAAAGTAAATATCCCCGAAATAACCAAGACTTGTGTTTTTGAAACGCCCACCCAGTGTGCGTGTTACTTCGAAGATTAGCAAAGCTGCCTATTTATCGGCTCCATAGGCCAATGGACTCAACTGATTGACTGGATTCGCAAATTGCGATCCCCCTAAAGTTTCATTAAAGGAGATAAAGATGACTTCTCAGACAGATGGTTGCTCCTTACGCATTAAGCATCGGGGTTTAATTGGCATTAAGCCAAAGCTCCCTATTCGTGATTCCAAAACTCTGAGCTGGGTTTACACACCTGGTGTTGCAAAGCCCTGCCTGGAAATCGAAAAAAACCATCTTGCCTCCTTTGATTACACCATGCGTGGCAACACGATTGCTATTATTTCGGATGGTTCCAGCGTTTACGGATTAGGCAATATTGGCCCTAAAGCGGCACTACCAATGCTTGAAGCCAAAAGCGCGATTCATAAAAACTTTGCGGGAATCGATGGTTTCCCCATCGCTCTGGATACCCAGGATGTGGATGAAATCGTTGAAGTTATCCGCCGCTTATCCCCCACTTTCGGTGGTATCCACCTGGAAGACATCTCCGCACCACGCTGTTTTGCGATTGCTGAGCGTTTAAAACGTGCTGTATCGCTTCCGGTCCTTCATGCCGATCAACATGCCTCCGCAACGGCTGTTATGGCTGCATTGTTGAATGCAGCTAAAATCGTAAACAAAAAAGTGGAAGATCTTTCCGTTGTAATTAACGGTGCCGGTGCCGCGGGTTTAGCGACCGCTAAAATGCTCAAAATTTGGGGCTTTGTTGATGTCAAAGTCCTCGATAGGCATGGCGCTATCTATTACCGTCGTACTGAAGGCTTGAACTATGTGAAGTCTGAAATCGCTCGCCTGACCAATCCAGAAGATAAAAAAGGCGATTTGGCAACCATGCTGAAAGGTGCGGATGCTTTTATCGGATTTTCTTCAAAAGGTGTTTTGACACCCGAGATGATTGGCAGTATGGCGAAAGATCCCATCGTATTCGCATTAGCATTGCCTGAGCCTGAAATTTCTTACCAAGCGGCTAAAGAGGCCGGGGCACGGGTTGTTGCAACCAGCCTTAGCAATTCACCCAATGTTTTAGATTCCTCTTTGGTTATTCCTGGTATTTTCCGGGGTGCCTTGGACGTTCGCGCTACCGACATTAACCACGAAATGCTTCGCGCCGCTGCCGTTGCAATGGCTGACTTAGTCACTGAAGACGAGTTGAGCCAAGGTCTTATCCTGCCTCAGCCTCTTGATTATCGTACAGCTGCAAAAATTGCACGCGCTGTTGCCCAAGCTGCTATTGCGACTGGGGCTGCACAACTGATTCTTGATCCCTCTACAGTTGAAGAGAAAGTGATGCGCTTCGTTTACGAAGGTTCTGAAGCGTGGATTGAGCCCGATGAAGTTCTCGATGATCCTGCCGCTGAAACGGGATCAGGCGATGAAGGGATTGATGCTATCTCTCTTCGTAACCATAAGCGTTACCACGGTGTCATTGAAACTGTTTCCTATGTGCCAATTAAAGATCAATACATTTACAACTTGGTCTACTCCCAGCCTGAGGCGTCTCGTCCTTGCGAAATGATTCACAAAAATCCTGATTTAGCCTATGATATGACGCTTAAAAATAACCTGGTCGGCGTTGTAACCGACGGTAGTGCTGTACTGGGTCTTGGAAATATTGGTCCCGGTGCTGGTTTACCGGTTATGGAAGGTAAAGCGGTTCTTTTCAAAACCTTTGGCGGCGTTGAAGCTTTCCCTATCTGTATTCGGACGCAGAGTGTGGAAGAAATCATCGATACCGTTAAAAAGATTGCTCCTGGTTTTGGTGGGATTAACCTGGAAGATATTTCGGCTCCCCGTTGTTTTGAAATTGAAAAACGCCTTAGCGAAGAGCTCGATATTCCTGTTTTCCACGACGACCAACATGGGACCGCTGTCGTTGTATTGGCAGCCTTGCTAAACTCAGTAAAGATTGCCGGGAAACCTATTTCTGAAGTCAGCATCATTGTAAATGGTGCGGGCGCAGCTTCCCTGAGCGTATCGAAACTCTTGTTGCAGGCTGGTGTTAAAGACATCATTATTTGCGATACGACCGGCGTTATTTACAAGGGTCGTACCAAAGGGATGAATGACTTTAAACATGCCATTGCCGAAATTACCAACCTCCGTGGCGCTACGGGCACACTCACTGATGTTGTAAAGGGCGCTGATATGTTCCTTGGGCTTTCTGCTCCAGGAATGCTAGATGCGGACATGGTCCGTTCGATGGCACCTAACCCTATTATCTTCGCTTTGGCAAACCCAGTACCTGAAATTATGCCCGATGAAGCGATTGCAGCGGGTGCAAAAGTTATGGCTACCGGTAGAAGCGACTTCCCCAACCAAGTCAATAACTCGCTCGCCTTCCCCGGTATATTTAGAGGTGCCCTTGATGTTCGCGCTCGTGAAATCAATGATGAAATGAAGATTGCAGCGGCTGAAGCCATTGCCAGTTTGATTGATGAACATACCCTCTCAGAAGGAACCATTATTCCTCACGCATTAGACTTCCGTGTTCCTCCTGCAGTTGCGGCGGCCGTTGCAGCGGCAGCCGTGAAAACCGGTGTAGCCCGTAAAGATGTGAGTCCTCAAGCGGTGGAAAAGCAGTTGAAACATTACATTGAGGAAGGTCAGCTGACTGCTACCTTCTAGCTTCAATGCTTAATCCGTTATCCATCATTTGAAAAAAATTAAAGCATCGATCCTATTTCAGATCGGTGCTTTAATCCTTTCTGACACTTAAAAGATTTTTCATGTAAAGCTAAACCTATGAAATTGTGTCGTTTTTAGTAGAATGATAAAGATGATAGCTTGGTCAAAAGTGTGCCTCTACTCAGCTGAAGTTTTCCTGTTCCCTCAGTTTTCTTTAAAAGCTTGATACTTTAGCAATTATGATTTAATTTACAAAGTATAGTCTTAGCTTTTTTCCGATTTGTCATCATCCAAGATTGAACCTTTTACTCCTCAGATACTGCTGAGTGGAACGAAATTTTTTTCTATGCTTAATCAGGAGAAGCGTTTTATGGCCGTCGCCCAAACCCCACCTAATGCCGAAAAATCTTTAAAGTCGGAGAAGGACTCTTCCTCTGGCGATTTTAAATACCCGGGTATTCCTGGCACAACCGATGGCTCTGGAATTGTTGTCCATGTTGAGGTTCGCGCTTGCGAAGCCGGTATTGCATACCCTATTACCCCGTCTACCAGTATGGGTGTTGGTTATCAAACCGCTTACTCTAACGGTGCAACCAACTTATGGGGCAAACCCATTATTTGGATTCAACCGGAATCTGAGCACAGTTCCGCTTCTGCCTCTGAAGGTTACGCTGTTGCCGGTGGCCGTGTTACCAACTTTACCTCGGGTCAAGGCCTCGTGCTGATGAAAGAGGTTCTTTACACCATTTCCGGTAAACGTCTCGGGCTCGTATTCAATATTGGTGCTCGTGCGCTAACGTCTCATTCCCTGAACGTTCATGCGGGTCATGACGATGTTATGTCCGTCACCGATGTCGGCTGGGGTATGGTGTTCGCTCAAAACGCTCAAGAAGCGGGCGACTTGTGTTTGATTGCACGCCGCACCGCTGAAGCGACTAAAACTCCCTTTATGAATATTCAAGACGGTTTCTTGACGACTCATACTATTGAGAATGTTCTTTTCCACGAAGATGAGTTGATTAAAGACTACCTTGATGCGCCAGAAAACAAGTTACGCAAATTGTTTGATCCTAATTTCCCATTGATGAGCGGTGTGGTTCAAAACCAAGACAGCTACATGACGGGTAAAGTGGCTCAACGTTTCTTCTACGACAAGGTTGCTGATGAACTCCAAAAGTCAATGGATGAGTTCTATGCCTTAACAGGTCGTCGTTACCGTATGATTGATGAGCATCAGCTTGCTGACGCTGATTACGCCATTGTTTCATTGGGTTCCACGGCAGAGACAGCTTCTGTATCGCTGGATCATATCCGCTCTAAGGGTTATAAAACGGGTAGCCTTGGCATTACCAGCTTCCGTCCTTTCCCTGGTCCACAAATCGTTGAAGCGTTGAAAAACGTAAAAGCGCTTTCAGTGATTGAACGGATGGATAATCCCTTGGGTGTTTCCAATCCTTTAACCGCTGAAATCGAAGCTGCTTTTGCCAAAGCGATGATGGGCACTCCTGGATACCCTAAAATTGACCGAGTTCCAGTTATTTTCTCTGGTGTTGGTGGTTTGGGTAGCCGTGATGTTACTCCGGGCCAAATGGTCTCCATTGTTGAAAACATGATCAAAGGCGACGCTGGCAAGCGCTTCTTCAGCTTAGGTATCGACCATTCCTCTGCTCTCCATGTTGATGATGAGCCCGATGTTCGCCCAGCTGGATCCTTCTCGATTCGCGGCCACTCGGTAGGTGGATTTGGTTCGGTAACAACCAACAAAATTATCGCAACCTGTTTGGGTGATATCTTCGGGTTCAAAGTTCAGGCATCTCCTAAATACGGTTCCGAGAAAAAAGGATTACCGACCAATACTTACCTGACCACTACTCGCGAAGGCCGTATTGGAACCCACAGTGAACTGATTCAGGTTGAATTTGTTCCTCTGATGGATCCCAACACCTGGAACATGGGTAACCCCTTGGTTGGTTTACAGCCGGGCTGCACACTGTTCCAACACACCACGGATGAAAACCCGGAAACCCTCTGGAAATCTGTTCCAGACTGGGCTAAATTCTACATTCTTGAAAACAAAATTCGCTTCTTCAGTGTCGATACCATCCGAATTGCACACGAAAGCTGTAAAACAGATGATTCGCTCCTTCAGCGTTTCCAAGGAATCGTATTGCTCGGCGTATTCTTACGCTTAACACCATTCCAAAAAGATGCTGGCTTAAGTGAGTCCGAGCTTTTTGATCGCGTTCGAATTCCGATTGAAAAATACTTTGGCCGTAAAGGTGCTGCTGTTGTTCAGGACAACCTTGCAGCAGCTCAAAAAGGCTACCAGGAAGTCTTCGAAGTACCGCGCTCAGTTATGGAAGCAACCCCGGCTGAAATTATTGAAAAAGGACGTCAGGAATGGGAAGCAAAAGGTAAGGATACGAACGCGTTCTTTATCTAGAACGTATTCTTTCCAAAGCTTTAACCTATTTCTAGACTTTAAAGGAGTTTAAACTCGATGTCAGTTCAAGAAAAATCAGAACAAGATAAAGCAGCTCACTGGTACGACTATAAGCGTGCTGCTGAAGTGCTCGATGCTTACAATAAAGGTGCTGGTTCCAGTCAGCCTGCGGATGAATTTGTTGCTCAAAGCGTATTGCCTGGTGGTACCGGTGGTGCTCGTGACTTCAGCTACATTGCTCCGGAATTGCCTGAATACCTTGCTGAAAACTGTGTTGGTTGCATGGATTGTGTTAACAACTGTCCAGATACCGCTATCTTAGGCAAAATTACAAAACAAGAAGATCTGGATGCTGAACTGGCGAAAGTCAGTGATGAATCTCACCGTGAATACTTGCGCGAGCAATTTGCTAAAACGGTTAAGTACCACGGTCAGTTCGAGAAAAAGCACGACAAAGATCCCAGCCTTCCTAAAGGTGCTCTCTTTGGTATTTTCATTGACCCTACCAAATGTAAGGGTTGTGGCGAATGTGTGGATGTCTGCGGCAACCACGACGCCTTGAAAATGATCAAGAAAACGCCAGAAAACCTTCCGACTTACTTGGAAACCTTTGGCTTCTACAAAACACTTCCTGCTTCTCCTGACACGCACATCAATAAAACTGACATGCGTGACTTGATGTTGAAGCTTGGCAACCTGGATATGTACAAAGGCGGCGCCGGTTCTTGCATGGGCTGTGGTGAAGCGTCTGTACTGCGTCAAATGCTTGCTGCAACGCATGAAAAAGTAGGCGATCGTTTCGGAATCGTTGCCTCAACAGGGTGCAACACGGTTTACGGTTCTACTTATCCTTACAACCCATACACTGTGCCCTGGACAAACTCTTTGTTTGAAAATGGCCCAACTGATGCAATGGGTATCCGCGCATACTGGGATCAAAACGGTAACACTGACTGGGTTCTCTGGAACATCGGTGGCGACGGTGCGATGCTTGACATCGGCTTCCAGGCTTTGAGCCGGATGTTGATGTCTGGGATGAACATCAAAGTTCTTGTATTGGATACTCAGGTTTACTCCAACACGGGTGGTCAGCAATCGACCTCTTCCTACACCGGTCAAGAGTCCAAAATGGGTGCTTACGGTAAATCGAAGCACGGAAAAATTGAGCGTCGTAAGGAATTGGGACAGATCATGATCATGCATCCCAATGTTTATGTGGCTCAAACCATCGGTTCGAATGCAACTCACTTCTTTAAAGCGATTAATCGTGCCTTAGAGTTCAAAGGACCGGCTGTTATCAACGTCTTTACCACCTGCCAGCCTGAGCATGGTGTTGCCGATAACTTGGCAGCACATCAGGCGAAGCTGGCTGTGCAGAGTCGTGCTTTCCCTGTCTTTACCTACGATCCAGACTTAGGCCCGACAATGAAAAGTCGCTTTAGCCTTGCGGGTAACCCTAATCCCGATCGCGACTGGGCTCAAGTTAAAGGTGCAGATGGTGCGATGACTGATCTAACCTTCATCGATTGGGCTAAAACAGAAGGTCGTTTCAAGAAGCATTTTGATAAAGATGGTAATGCCGTTACGCCTGACATTCAAAATGCGAAGTTGGATCGACTCCTGAACTGGCGCCAGTTACAAGAGTTAGCAGGTGTTGAAAACAAAGACGCACTGGCTGAATACGAAGCTAAAAAAGCAGCCGCTGTTTAACCCCCACCCTTGATCCCTCCCCCTCTGCGGGGGGAGGTGAGAATAAATTGAAAAAATTAAAAGGTTCGGCTTTTAGTCGAACCTTTTTAAATGCTAAAAAGCTTTTTGCCCTTAAAAAGCTGATCTCCTGAAGTTTTTAGGCTCGGAATATTTAACTCCCCTCCCCCCGCAAGGGGGAGGGATCAAGGGTGGGGGCGTGACTCATGGAATAGTGGGTCTTTTAGGCAATAGCAAGAAGAATCCGTTCGCAATATAATACAAACACTAAGATGGTTTCTGCCATGAAAAGCTCGACAAAATTGATTGGGGTTCTTTTACCCACACTTTTTCTAATTACCCCACCGGCACTTTCGACACATTCTAGCCATTTGTCAACCTCTGCAGCTTTGGAAAGAGCACAAGTACATCAAGTAGCGCAGATGATCGATCATCATCATCCTAATTGGGTTGATGCCGCAACGAAGCAATCTTATATAGAAATCACCGCAATAAAAGAACAAATTGAAGGTATAGCTCCCGCTAAGCCAACCTGGGTTAGTCCCTTACACCATTAAATAAGCAAAGAAAAACCCTCCTTATGGGAGGGTTTAGTATTGTACTGTGTATAACCACGCTGATACTTGCTACTTGGGTTAAAAGTGGTTTTATTCTCTGGCAGTATTTTAGGTGAATGAGCCCTCCAAAAGACTTCGCCAGATGGCTAGTTTTATCCTCCATCTGTACTACTTGTTTAAATTAGGGTATAAAAAGACAGGCTTTTTTTATAGACGCTTGGCTAGTACACGACACTGATAATCTGTCGATTGCAACTACTGTTTTTAGTACTTACGTAAAATAACGAAAGCAGATATTAATGGGGATTTAAAATTAGGAAATTTTTTATGTTGTTTTGATATCTATTTCGTTATTTTTGCGAGAGTTCTATTTTCTGTCTTGCAGTTTCAGTGATAGAATCAATACGCTTCAATGTGTGTGAAAGGGCTAGTATGGACGCTTCAGGGTCAAATCGTCAGCAGAAAATCCCGACCATGTTACTGGGTTTATTCACTATCGCACTGTGTGTAAGCTTAGCAGGATGCGGTTGGAACCCCTTCAACAATACAAAAAATAATTCTCCTTCTTTATCGACAACGGAGACGACTACCGATGAAGATAATGACACCACTCAAAAAGAAGTAAGTGTGTTTTTTAGTCATGGAACGACCGGAGAGCCCGTTGATGTTTTAAGACCACTTCCAGAAGATCTTCAGAAACAACCCATTCGCTTTGCCGTGGGCGAACTTTTAAAAGGTCCTAATGAAACTGAAAAGAAAAAGGGCTTTTTCACCGAAATTCCGGCAGGAACAGAGCTTTTAGGCGTTAGTCGTCATGATGCCGTGATCACGGTTGATATGTCTCATAAATTTGCAAGCGGTGGCGGTTCGAACAGCATGACCCAACGGGTCGAAGAATTGAAACGGACTGTTTACGCTTTAGATAAAAAGCATCAATTGCGGGTTTCGATCGAGGGGAAGCCTCTTGATGTAATGGGCGGAGAAGGTTTAGAAGTCAACGACACCTTAAAACGCCAACTCCAATAGGGCGTGTTCTCAATGGCATCTACTTCGTTACTGCAGCCCTTCGCACTTCTCACGTATTTCTTATATGCTGCGGCGTGCTCAGGGCTTAGCGCCTTGTATCTACTCATTGTTAACAGGCCCTATATATTTCTACCTAAAAAAGTTGTTTATAATGCTGTCTGAAAGCTCTTTTATAGATTGGTTGGCTAACAATGGAGCTGATCAACAGGCCTTACAGGATGACACCTTCTTTGATCCGGCTAGCCGTCAATTTTATACGACGGATACCTTGGTAGAAGGGCAGCATTTTAGTAGAGCTTATTGCTCTGCTTATGATATTGGCTGGAAAGCCGCTGCGGTTAATATCAGTGATATTGCAGCGATGGGAGGAGAACCGCTTTATTTATTGGTTTCTGTCTCTGTTCCTGAAGCGTATGATATGGCTTGGCTGAAAGAACTCTATCAAGGTCTTTTTGCTGCGTGTGAGCAATTTAATGCTCGGATTGTCGGAGGAGATACGGTTGGAAGCCCTGTTTTCTCGATAACAGTGACTGCCATTGGCCATTGTTCTGAATCTAAACAACCGGCTCACCGCTGGTTAGCGGAAGCAGGCGATTTGCTAATTACAACAGGCCCTCATGGACTCAGTCATGTTGGCTTATTAACCTTAAATAGCGGTTTAGACAATTATCCTGTTTCTCAAAAATTGCACCGTCGGCCTCAACCTCAAGTAGCAGCGGGTTTATTATTGCAGAAGCATTTTTCACGCATTGCAATGATGGATACCAGTGATGGTTTAGCAGATGCGGCTCTCAAGATGGCTCAGGCGAGTCAAAAAATTCTGGTTTTAAATGAGACTCAAATTGAAATTCATCCGGAACTCCGCGCATACGCTGCTGTTCATAAGCTCAGAGCCTTGGATTTGGCACTGTATGGTGGTGAAGATTTTCAGCTCTTAGCATGTGTTTCTGCTGAAGAATGGAAGAAGCAGGGGTCTGAGTTGGCACAGTCTTTTCAAATTATTGGAAAAGTAGTTGACTTAAAAGACGTTCCTCACTCAGTGGAAAAAATCCAGAAATTCGCTTATGTTAATTTGGACAGAGAGCCCATGATCTGGCTCCCTCTTCAAACAGAAAAGACTTTTCAGCATTTTAGTCGGTAATAACGTTTATTTTCCAGTCTTATAGACAGAATTCGTAGCAATGGCTAATAGACTATCTAATGAAATAATACTGGCTACTAGACTGAAGAGTATTTTTATTTATTCAAGATAATGTCATTCTAGTAGTTTGCAATTAATAGAATTAGGCATGTCATAGGGAATAGATGGTCTTGGCGCAGCTCTTTTCTGACAGTCTCCTGGCTAATGGAAATAAGCTTCTCAAACAGATTAATGCCTTAATTGACGAGAAATCCTAGCAAAGGGAGGCTTTTGAGCTTTTAATGAAATTAATTTCTAAAAAGAATCTTGTATTCATTTTTTTATGTCTGAGTATTCCTGCTTTTGCAGCAGTTGGTAAAGTAGTAAAAGTTGGTTATGAGTATCCTTCCTTCAAAAAATCTTATGAAGCAGAGTCTTTTATCCATTTCACGATGATTCACCGTACATTTAAAACACTCTCTGAAAAATTTAATGGGACTGTGAAATCATTTAGTATTTCTGGTCAGTTAGTGGGAGAAACCTTTGAGAATCCAGAGGTTAAATTCAATGTTTTGGATATGGATACAGATAATGGCATGCGCAATGAAAAAATGCAAAAATACAGTCTTTCTGCAAAACAGTGTCCTGTAATTACAGTTAACTTTGGAAATCAGCTTAAACTGGGTAGCCAAACTGTGACAGGGACTATTAATATTTTAGGCAATAATAAACCCATTATTTTACCTATTCTGATTCAAGATGACGGTAATGCCTATAAAGCAACAGGTAAAACTACGGTGCTTCTTTCTGCTTTGGGTATTCCCAAACCTAACTTTATATCGGATGCAATTGCCTCAGTGGATGATCGCGTTAATTTAAACTATCAAGTTATTATTCTGAAATCCAAGCTCTGAGCTTGAGCGAATGACCTTTTACTGAGGAATAAACTATGCCAATAATCTCTCTAAATAAGCATTTTTTTTATCGCGCTTCTCTTGCCTCTTTAGCTAGCTGGCTGCTCAGTTTACCAGTCTATGCAGATAACAATGGCTTGGAGCCTAGTAGTATTTGGTATCCTAAAGTGGCTCCTATTTTTCAAAATAGTTGTAGTCAGTGTCATGTGGCAAAAGAAAACGGTAGGAAGGGGTTGGCTGCTCGAAAATTAGATTTGACAGATTACCTTTCCACTAAAAAATTAACGCTCTCTGGAACGGAGCTAGCGATGATCGAGAAGGTTCTTCAAAGTGGAAAAATGCCACCCAAAGCTTACTTGTGGATGCACCCCGAATGCAAAGTATCTGAATCAGACAAGGCTATGATTCTCAATTGGATTAAAGCTGAAAAAACACAGTAATAAATTAGGTGTGAGCTTTAGCTCCCCACTTAATCAGACCAATGCTGGAAGCGATTTTGCTTGGTTTTAATGTAATTCAGATTATGGATGTTTTCACCGACATGCAGGCCGATTCGTTCTGTAACGGTAATGCCTAAATCTTCTAAGGCTTGAACTTTAAGAGGGTTATTCGTCATCAAACGCACTGAAGACACGCCTAGCATTGCAAAAATATCAGCAGCGGTGTCATATTGGCGAAGATCGTCTTCTAAACCAAGTAAGCGATTCGCATCGACGGTATCTGCGCCTTGCTCTTGCAGCTGGTAAGCACGAATTTTGTTGTATAGGCCTATGCCGCGCCCTTCTTGGCGAAGGTAGACTAAAACGCCACGACCTTCTTTAGCAATGGCTTCCATCGCCGCATGCAATTGAGCTTCGCAGTCACAACGACGGCTGGAGAAGACATCGCCTGTCAGACATTCAGAATGTACACGGGCAAGAACGGGTTCGCCGTCATCAACGCTTCCCATACTCAAGACAACGGGCTCCGAATGGAGTGCCGGAAGCACGCGCATTTCAAATTCGCCCCATTGAGTCGGTAAATTGCATTTAGCACAAGGTTTATCGACTAGTGGGAGAACTTTTAACTGTCGCATTCGCGGACCCTCAAGGTGATGTTATGAACTATACTTTTCAGCAATTTCGGGGCTTTGGCTTCATTCGCTAGAGCTTGCTTTACTGTATCGCCATTTTTTTTGAAAAATAGAATCTTTCGACTACGCAGATCGTATGAATAGGGGAGAACAAGCCTTTTCAATAACATTTTTTTACAGCAAATCTCCAAGCAAAAACAGGCTTCAAGAAACCTGCAAGAGTCTTAAAGCCTGATATGCCAGAGAATAAAATTTTAAATGACTAACTCCGAGGGTATTCCCGGATGATTCGGTAAGCCGTATCCCGTTGGACGGCATCATATCCAGCACCGTGGATTACCTTAACCATTTCTTCAACCGTTTTACGAGTGGGGTTTACGCCACACTGGGTAACGACGTTTTCTTCGAGCAGTAAGCCGCCCATATCGTTGGCACCAAAGCTCAATGCGGTTTGTCCGAGTTTTAAACCTTGTGTAATCCAGCTGGAGCCAATCTGTGGGACATTATCTAATACGATACGAGCCAAAGCAGTCACACGTAAATACTCAACGGCTGTAGCGGGTGGTTTTTTGAGGTTTTCCAGCTTTGTATTGGCTCTTTGAAAGGTCCAGGGGAAGAAGCTTAAAAAGCCGCCTGTTCTGTCCTGTAAATTGCGGATCTGGATGAGGTGATCGATGATATGCCAGTCGTCTTCCATCATTCCAAACATCATCGTGGCTGATGTACTGAGCCCCTCACCGTGAGCAACTTCCATCACTTCTAGCCAGTCATGCGTATTTACTTTTTTAGGGCTTACTTTACGACGGATTTCGTCATGTAAAATCTCTCCGCCTGCACCGGGAATTGAGGAAATACCGGCTTCTTTTAACTGACGGATAACCCATTGGAGACTCTGTCCCGTAATAGTGGCCATCCATGCAATTTCTGTGGGAGAGAAGGAGTGGAGCGTCAGATCTGGAAAATCACGGCGTAACTGACGCACGATATCCAGGTAATAGTCAAAAGGAATATCGGGATTGACGCCGCCTTGTAGTAGCAGCTGAGTTCCATCAGCGTCGACCAGTTCCTGAACTTTTTCTTTGATTTGTTCATAAGTCAGCGTATAAGCATCAGGCGCATCGGCGTGGCGATAAAAGCCGCAGAAGGCGCAATCTACGTTACAGACATTGGTGTAGTTGACGTTGCGGTCAATTACGAATCCTACGGGTGAACCCTTGGGATGAAAACGCTCTTTGACTTTCTGAGCTATAATGCCCAGCTCAAACAGGTCTGCTTCACGAAATAAGCGTAACGCTTCCGCCTCGCTAACTCGACCTGGGTAGATAGTTTGGTGATCTAAATTGGAATCTACTAACGCAGTACTAGTAGATGGAGAAGAAGCGAGCGAGGACATGGGGCAAACACTCCATTATGACGTTTCAAAGAGGCTGCACCTACTTTAACAAAAAAGCATCCTAAATAATGAGGCAGGTTCAGTAAAACTTTGAAACTAATCTGTAAATAGAACGCAAGGGTATGCTACCGTACTAAACTACTTGTCACTGAAACAACAGTTTTAATCATAGAAAGGGGTATTTAATGATACGAAATGCTGCCCGTGCAATACCAAGGCATATGCCAACAAGAGTAGTGCAGCCACGCTCGTTCCATTCAACATCATCAACGCTGCCTGTCCAAGGAACCCATAATAATAAATTGAAGGTAGATGAAGTAATCTCTAAACCTAAAGAACAAGCTTCAACAAGCAATGCAAACAATTCTCAACCCACTCCAACAGCTTCAAAAACATCGACAAAGACAACTGAAAGTCCTTTTAAAAATCCCACTATTAATACGGGTAAGAAACGATACATACCTAAATATTTATATTTGGATTTGTAGTTTTAAATAGAAACGAAGTTTCGTCATTGTTATGGCTATTCCTATTTATACCTGGGCTGAAACATCGGAAGAAATTCGTCAAAGAATTTTCCGTCGGGCAGAAGCGGATATCAGCGGCTTATTAGCCACTGTCAGCCCGGTTCTAGAGCGCATTCGTTCTGAAGGCGATAAAGCGCTCTTGCAGTATGAAGCCGAATTTGATGGCGCACAGTTTTCCGATGGTAGTCAGCTTCGCGTTAGCTCAGCTGAGTTCTATGCAGCCGAAAAACAATTGGATGACACGCTCAAATCAGCCATTAGGCTTTGTGTTGGGAATGTCCGGCATTTCCACGAAGCTCAGAAAAACCGAGAAAGCCAACGCTGGATGCAGGAACTGGCTCCAGGGGTTTGGGCAGGAGAGCAGATTAATGCGATTCCTTCTGTCGGATTATACGTACCCCGTGGAAAAGGGGATTTTCCGTCGGTGATGTATATGCTCTGCACGCCTGCAAGGGTTGCTGGCGTTCCCAGAGTGATTGTTTGTACGCCTCCGAAAGCGGATGGAAGTATTGATGATGCCTCTCTATTTGCCGCCAAGCTGTGTGGCGTTCAAGAAATCTATAAACTGGGCGGTGCTCAGGCTATAGCAGCCATGGCGTATGGAACGGAAACGATTCCGAAGGTTTCTAAAGTTCTGGGACCGGGTAGTCCCTACGTCGCTGCTGCCAAGAGGCTTGTTCAGCATGTCGTGGATACCGGTATGCCGGCAGGCCCAAGCGAAGCCATTATTTTGGCCGATGAATCCGCTCATATCAAAAATACGGCACTGGATCTCCTGAACGAAGCCGAACATGGACCTGATTCAGCAGCGTTGCTGGTGACGCATTCCGGTAAATTGGCTGAAGCCATTCAAATGCTTTTACCGAAACTGATAGAGTCTTTGCCTGAGCCACGCCAAACCTTCTGTAAAAAGGTATTCTCAGGCTATGGCGGTATTGTACTGACGCAATCCCTGGAGGAATCCATTCAGTTTTGTAACGAATACGCCGTTGAGCATCTTCATTTAAAAGTGCGTTACCCGGATCAGGTTTTGCCTCTGTTGCGTCACGCGGGAGAAATCCTCATTGGAGAGCATACGCCGATTGCGATGGGGAACTTTGGTATTGGTGTTAATGCGATATTACCAACAGGTGGCCATGCACGAACCCATTCAGCGACCTCTATTTGGGATTTTTTAAAGCGCACGTCCCTGGCTTACAATACCGCTGAAGGGTTTCAGTCCTTAAAGCAGGCTATCGTGACTCTGGCCGATTACGAAGGCTTTCCGGCCCATGCCAATGCCGTCACTCAACGCTGTTTGCAGCACAGAGATTCATTTTCGCCGGAGGCATTTTTAGAATAGTGATTCAGGCTCTCTAACTCAATTAATCGTTCTTTTCTGAGAAACCACTTCAGCCTTCGCTAAGCCCATTTTTGCCAGGACAAAGTCAAAGGGCACAAAGCCAAACATGGAATTGAGCGCCCAATTGCCCCATTTGATTTTACCGTCGTTGTTCTTTTGCCGCCAATACTCCAGTCCGGAAGCCGTTACACCACCAGCAGCCATACTGATTCCTACTTTGGCTGCATTAGACCAGGCTTCAGGTATAAAGCGACGACTTCCCACGCTGGCAATAACCGGTAGAGTCCAGGCCATAGTGGAAATAATCCAACGCGGAACGTTACCTTTAGGTTTGCTGTCTTCTTGAGACGGGTTGTCTTCTTTAGGCTGTTCTCTCTTTAAGTTCTCGGATTCAAAACTATCGGAAGGCGTGCTGTCGGATGCCTTAGAGGAGAACACGGGCGTGTTCCCTCCTTGCGGCGAATTAACGCCGTTTGAATAGGCAAGAGCCATTTTGCTTGGATCTACCGAAGCCATATGAACCCAATCCTGAAATGCAAACCTTAATAGCATTAAAACAAGCTTTTGGCTTTTTATGCGGCTTGTGTTCTTTAAAAACTGTTGCAAGTCGTCGTTAATTGAGTATTTTGGGGTATAATTACGGACCAGCTCGTCTATAGAAGATTTTTTACACAAAAAACATGTCAACGAGCTGCTTGTGACGCTCTCCTTTGTTTTGTGTTTGCCTGAACCCTTTAGAGTTTGCTTGATCTTTTCAAGTCAACAGGTTGAAATAGCCCTTACATATCCTCTCTTCTCTTGATGTGTTCTTCTCTCAAATCGGCTAGGCTAAATTTAAATCTGCAAGGAAGCGTTATAAATTTTTTGTTTGGTCGTTCAGGACTGTCCATCTCTTTGTAAAAACTTGAACGGACAAAACTGACAATATGAAAGGAATCTGGCGTGGCCCATTTGCACCTCGTTAATGATGTTGATTACCAAGTTAAGTCGGGTACGGATATCGCCCACATGATGGTGGTAGAAATACCGGCAGGTACTAATGAAAAATGGCAGACTAGTGCTTTAACCGGTTCGCTTTACTTTGAGCACGTTGACGGTAAGCCACGCATTATTCAGTACCTTTCTTACCCTTTTAACTACGGTTTCATTCCCCAAACCCTACATTCCAAAGAAACCGGTGGCGATGGTGACCCAATTGATGTGGTATTGATTGGTCCTGCGCTCCAACGTGGTTCTTTACACCCGGTTAAAATCCTCGGCGCTATTAAGTTTCTGGATGACGGCGAAGAAGACACCAAATTGATCGGTGTTGCGGTTGACGGTCCTTTTAACGACCTGAACGATATTGAAGACTTGCTGTTGAAATACTACGGTGCTTTGGAAATTATTCGTTTGTGGTTTGAAGGCTACAAAGGTCCCGGTTCACTCTTCTTCCAGGGCTACGCGCGTCGTAAAGAAGCACTTGAAAGTATCGAGCACGCTCACAAAGACTGGAAATGGGAAACGGGCCGGGCTAACAATCCCTCAGCTCAGCCATCTCCTTCTGCAGCTGAGTTGGAATCTAACGGCAAAACCAAGCAACAAGCTCACTCATAATATCCTTATAGAAAAGACCGGTTTCCTTGCGGAACCGGTCTTTTTTTGCGTTCACCTGGCATGAAGCCAGGCTTTGCATTCTCTCTCTCTTTTCAAATACTGTTAATTCTTTAGTCGAAGAGCTCTGCTAAACAGGCATTCAGGTAGCTCCGTTCAAAGTGTGTTTTTTCAGATGCTGCATCCAGATCCTGAGCTTTTCGGAAGCAACGAGCCGCTTCGATCCGTTGACCACAAAGGCTGTAGGCGCGTCCGAGATTGTAAGCTGCAATCGCATCGTCGGGATTAACCTCTAAAACGCTTTTGAATAATTCAATGGCTTGTTCTGGATCGCCCAAATTATCGAGGTAAAGCGTTCCTAAATTGTGTAACGGTAGGGTATACTGAGCATCCAGGGCAATGGACTGACGGTAACTTGCCATCGCTTCTTCTAAGCGGCCATTGGCTTTATATAAATAGCCGAGCTTGGCGTGTAAATTTGCATCATCGGGATCGAGTTGAATGGCCTGACGGTTCAGTAGTTCTGCATTGCCCAATGCTTCACTGTGGTAGTAGAGTTCGCCCAGTTCTTTGTAGTTATCTACATCGGTGGGATTCAGAACTTTGGCCATTTCAAAGTAGGCCTGAGCCGTATTTAAATCGCTGAATGCATTGAGGTAGATTTGGCCGAGGTTAATTGCAATGAGCGCTTTCCACTCATGATCCCGAACCAGGTGCAAGGCTGTTTTATAGCTCTCAATGGCCTTAGGATAGAGCTTCGCTTGAGTGAAAGCACTGGCGAGGTGTTCCCAAGCTTGTGCATTGGCGGGACGCCAGCGTAGGATTTCTTCGCTTAAGAAGATGGCTCTTTCTGTATCTTCTTGCGATTGAGCGATTTCCAGTAAGCCAGAAAGTGCACCTAAGTGGCCGGGATGACGATTTAAAACCTTTTGATACCAGAAGTTAGACATAATGAAGTCTTTTTGTTCCCGATAAGACCGTGCCAGTTTCATTCCGATATCGGCATGGCCCGGGAATTTTTCGCTCAAGGCAAACAATATCTGTTGTGCCCGGCTTTCTTCACCGGCACTGAATAAAACCTTGGCTTTAAAAGACTTCCCTGCAATCTCCAAGGCTTTTTCAATACGGCTGAACTTGGAGAGAGATGCCAGCTTTTTGAGGCTTTGTCCTACTAGAATGGAACCTAACGCTTTGGGGGCAAGTGTACAGAAGTTGAAAAAGGATGAATTTTCGCTTCTGGCAAGGGACCACTGAGCCAATCCCCATCCTGTAAAGGCGGAGCTCTGTAAGCAGAACGCATCCCAGTACAGGGCTTGTGAAAAGGCGATGCGGGCTTCTGCAAATTCGCCCCGGCGGAGTTTAATGCTTCCTAAAACCATTGAGGCTTCAGCGTAAGGACTCTCTTTTCCCGGGTAAGATGCTGCAATAATGGCGCTTTGTGCTTGCCTTTGAGCATTCGAGTAGCGTCCAAGCAGTAAGCTGGTTCTGGAAAGTCCACTGAGGGCGTCCGCGCTGCCGGGGCTATACTCTAAAGAACGTTGGAATGAGGTTTCCGCTTGTTCCAGCCAATGGGTTCCACCTTCGGAAATACTCTCAAACTGGCTCAAGGCATGATGAGCATCTTTTAAAAACTGTTGCGCTTCTAACGTGTCGCTGTCTAAGCTAACTTTTTTGACGGTGACCGTCACTTTAGCTTTTTTGATTTTTTTAAATTGAGCAATCCATGTTTTTAACATAAGTGGCTCCTGCTTCCAAACCTCGCTAAAAGAGGTTTCGGCGAAAGCTCGGAAAAGCCGTAGGGTATGTAAACTGGATTGTTACATTTTATAAAAATAAGTTTAATCGTTTAAATTCCCCTCCTCGGGGCGCTTTAGCGCGGGGTGACCACGCAATATTTTATATCACCCCGTCCGGCTGTGCCGTCCACCCCTCCGGGGGAGGGGAATTAAAGACGCTCTCGATTAAACGGTTTCGGCTTGCACATCAATAGTTGTTTTGTAGTGTGTGGAACTGCCTCTATCACGAGCACCGTGTTGTTTATAGCCTTCTTCCAAGAGTTTTATATTGAGTTTATTAGATTTAAAGAAAAAGTCAGCCATATCGCCAACCACTGGAAGAAGGCCCAATACGATATCAATGATCAGGTAGCTCAGCATGCGCGTTGTAATGTGAGTCGGTAAACCAATCTCCCAGGAAACATAAACAATATAAAAGCCCATGACGGCGGCAATCACATCCCCGCTGATAGGTAATAGTCCCAGTATCGGGTCTAATCCAATCTTTTTATTGATAACAGGAATGGTAATGGCGCTATCAAGCAGTGTCGCCAATTTTCGGGCGCGTTCGATAGACGGGTGAGTCGGCTCAGGAATAAATTCTTTCTTTTTATGAAACACGCGAACAACCCCTTACCTTTGGGAAGTGATGATAATTACAGCCTCGATCACTATAGGGGATTTTTTGTCCCTCGTAAAGCTGAAGGATATGGATATAGGTCGCTCTATGGAGTGAAATAGCACAAAATACACGTGTTTGGTTTTTCTTTGTTTGAAAAGACGTATGCCTAATTTAGATTAGGTCGATCCATCCAGGGAGAAACGATATCGATGTCTATGCAACCCCAAATGATGCAACCGATAATTCTACAAGCTCCAACTATGGGTGGAATTCCTATGTATCCGGCCAGTTTGCAAGCTGGAATGCAAGCACCGATGCAAGCGGCAATGCCGATGCCAATGCAACAGCCAGGTATGCCGCCTGCATTGAATAACCAAGTCGGTGTACAGCGGTATATGCCGCTGAGTTCGATGAAACGCCCGTTTAGTGAAGTTGACAATGCTGCCATTAAAAAGGGTGAAGATCAATGGATTCCAAGCGTTGGAAATAATTATTCCACACCCATTCCTAGCCTCTTAGCCAGTCCAACCAAGGCAGGCTTGATGAGTGGGGCTCTGCTCGGCGGTTTAGTGGGTATTACAACGCGTATTCTCGCATCAGGCAGTTCTAATCTTGCCTTGAAGGTGATTATTGCATCATTAATTGGCGGCGGCGTTGGTGCCTTTACAGGCTTTATCCACCGGAAGCAGAAGAACGGCGATATGCTCGACCTCATGCAGCGTTTGCCTGAGGGAGCAACGAAGCGCGATATGCTCTCCGATCCGGTTTATCAGTCGGATCTCAATCGTGGCACACAAGGAGGCAGCTCCTATGGTTCTACGGAGGGCTTAATGACCGGCATGTTGGCAGGTTCGTTGATGTCTAGGCCGTATTCGTCCAGCCATTCTAATAGCAGACCCTCAAGCTACCATTCCTCATCAGGCAGCTCAAAATCGAGCAGTAAGTAGTCAATACTACAGTACAGTTGAAAGAGATAACCTAAGGGTGGGTTATAGTCTTTTAATAAGCTGATTCTAGTGCCAGTTATCGGCTCGGCGGGGATGTCGATCGATTTTAGAGCGAGTATGGGTTTTTTGGGCTAGTTTGTTGAGTGCATGATGGGCTTCGTTTAGGAAAACTGCACCTTCAGACTCTTCATCTTCAAGTTCGAGACTGGACTCTTCTGAGTCCTCTTCCTCGTTCCAGTAGCCATCTTCTTCAAAAAACAGAGTTTGTTCGGGGTTGGGTTGGTTGGGTTGACGGGAATCCACAGCCTAAGTGCTCCTCTTTATATTATGTGGATGAGAATTACGACTTTTCTTATAAGGGCATGGTGACCTGAAGCCGCTCCAATAACATCGGCGAAATAGGGGAAAGCTTGAAAGATTTTTAAGGATCATAAAGCTCTAGGAGGTACCACAGAACTAGATCTCTTTCATACTTTTGAGGATTCGAATTAAATCGTCAGGTTTATACTCCCCAGAAGGCTCCTGAGACAAATAAATTGAGATTCTTTGCCTTGGTGGATTGAGCCATATAAGGTTATAAGAGATATAGCCAGGTTGTTTAGGATGGTGAATATAAATTTCACCTTTAATTCCTCGATACAAAAATTCCTTCACTAAGGTTGAGGCATTGTGACCATAGATGCATTGAACACTTTCTGAAATATTTAAATTGACTCGTTTACCATTCATATTTTTTGAGTAATGAACGGAATAGTCACGCTTCGTATAATTATGTTTTATTTCTTTAAATCCAAAAGGTATAGTATCAGGACCTGGAATAAGAAACCCTTTATAAGGAGTACTTCTGGGACCAAAGTTTTCACGAATCGGATCGGGAACCACTTTCAAATAGAGCTGACTCATTAGGTAGGTGGCAGCAATTAGAAATAGTGGAAGTATAATTGCAATTTTGTATTTTGACTTTTTATAAAATATAAAGGTTAAAAGACTTGTTAGAGGCAAAATTAGACAAGGTGATAAAAATGCTATGAGTCGGGATAGCTGAAGCCATTGGAGTCCAGGCCAAAAAGCCCCGCCTGCTCTCAGTACAAGATTGTAAAACCAGAGGAAGATTGCCGATAAAACAATGAATAATACGATTTGAATAATTAAAATTGAAATCGAAGCTATCTTCATTGAAGACCCTTTACTTGAATAAATTATTCTTGATTTTAAAAAAATAGTTTTAGGGGCTTGCAATTCCTCACAAGCCCCTAGAGATTAATTAGAGTTTCTGACCATTCTCGAACCGATCCAAGTTCATTACTTTAGTCCACGCGGCAATAAAGTCATGAAGGAATTTCTCTTTCGAGTCACTCGATGCATAGACTTCGGAGACCGCACGAAGCTCGGAATGGGAACCGAAAATCAGATCTGTGGAAGTCGCTGTCCAGCGAACTTTACCGCTTTTACGATCGAGTCCTTCATATAATTTTTCGTCTTTTTCTGATTTTTGCCATTTCGTGGACATATCCAGAAGGTTAACGAAGAAATCATTGCTCAAAGTACCAGGACGATCCGTCAACACGCCGACTTTGGATTGATCCGTGTTGGCATTTAAGGCGCGCAGTCCGCCGACTAAAACGGTCATTTCAGGAACCGTTAAATTCAACAGCGTGGCACGATCAACCAAGAGTTGCGGTGGGGATTTTTGATTATCCGGCCCGAAGTAGTTCCGGAAACCATCGGCTTTCGGCTCTAATACGGCAAACGCTTTCGCGTCTGTCTGATCCTGGGATGCATCCGTTCTACCGGCTTTGAAAGGAACGCTTACCTTTTCATAACCGGCATCTTTCGCCGCTTTTTCAAGGGCAGCGGAACCGGCTAAAACAATGGTATCCGCAAAAGAAATTTTCTTGCCGCCTTTTAAGCTGCTATTAAAATTCTTTTGGATGGATTCCAAGCGAGTCAGCACTTTGGAAAGCTCCGCAGGATTATTCACCGCCCAATTCTTTTCAGGTAATAAGCGGATACGGGCGCCATTGGCCCCACCGCGCATATCGGTACCCCGGAAGCTGGCAGCAGAGCCCCAGGAAACCCGAACCAGTTCAGAAACAGTGAGATCGGACTTTAAGATTTTCTTTTTTAAGGCATCGACATCTTTTGCGTCAATTAACTTATAGTTCGCAACAGGAACCGGATCTTGCCAGAGGAGTCGCTCTTTCGGCACTTCAGGCCCTAAGTAACGACTCGTCGGTCCCATATCTCGATGGGTGAGTTTGAACCAGGCCTTGGCGAAAGCCAAATCCAGCTCTTTTGGATTTTCCTGGAAACGCTTTGCAATCACTTGATAGGCAGGATCAAACTTCAAGGCGAGGTCGGTCGTGAACATCATCGGAGCGTGTTTCTTATCCGCGATATGCGCATCGGGAACGGTATTGGCTCCGGCGTCGTTTTTGGGAATCCATACCGTCGCTCCGGCAGGGGATTTGGTTTGAACCCAATCAAACTTAAAAAGATTGTCTAAGTAGTTGTGACTCCATGCAACGGGCGTCTGACTCCATGTGCCTTCTAAGCCGCTGGTGACGGTGTCTTCAGCATTGCCTTTGCCACATTTGTTTTCCCAGCCAAAGCCTTGTTTTTCGATACCGGCACCGGCTGGCTCGGGTCCGTCGCAGGTCGCGGCATGGGCACCATGCGCTTTTCCGAAGGCATGTCCGCCAGCGATTAAGGCGACGGTTTCTTCATCGTTCATGGCCATGCGACCGAAGGATTCGCGAATATCTTTCGCAGCCGCAAGCGGATCGGGAACGCGATTCGGACCTTCAGGATTCACGTAAATCAATCCCATTTCAATAGCGGCCAGTGGGTTCTGAACATGGCCAGCCGCATCTTTACGTTTATCGGTCAGCCATTTTTTTTCAGGACCCCAATAGGTCTGATCCGCTTCCCAGTCATCTTGGCGTCCGCCTGCAAAGCCAAAGGTTTTAAAGCCCATGTTTTCCAAGGCGACATTTCCGGTCAGGATGATGAGATCGGACCATGAAATTTTATCGCCGTACTTCTGTTTGATGGGCCAGAGCAATCGGCGCGCTTTATCGAGATTGGCATTATCCGGCCAGCTGTTGAGGGGCTCAAAGCGTTGTTGTCCGCCATCGGAACCGCCACGACCATCGCTCATGCGGTAGGTTCCGGCACTGTGCCAGGACATCCGGATAAAGAAGGGGCCGTAATTTTTATAATCGGAAGGCCACCAATCTTGAGAGCTGGTCAATAAGGCATTGATATCCTGCTTCACGGCTTTCAGATCAAGGCTATTGAATTCTTTGGCATAATTGAATTGCGAACCCAGTGGGTTGGATTCCACATTGTCGTGACGCAATTGACTTAAATCCAGGAGTTCCGGCCACCAGAAAAAATTGGTTGGGCTGGGTCCTTCCGCGATGGTTGCGCTCAAGGCGACGGACTGCGCGAGCGAAAATGTCATAAGCCCCATAAGAAGGCCGCTGAGTATGCGTGTACGTTTGATCACTATGTCTCTCATCCTTTTAATACACAAAATAGGGTTTGAATTGATAGGGGATTACTTACATTTAGGTGAATAAAAAATCATAAAAAAGAGGTGCTTACTGCACAGCCATAATACCAAACCTTTACGCCAAGAGTAACCGGGTTCATGCGATGGCTCTTGTGAAAATTCCCTGAAATTTAATTATTCTAACCAGTCTTATGTCAGGCTGCGCGATAAAAAGGGCAGCTTTGCGAATAGTCACAGCATCCAGAAAGACAGTCGAGTATCTGGATTCCGCGACTAACGCTCAGAATGACCAATAAGAAGAAATCCCATGTAGAGAAATTCCGTAAACTTTTCTGAACACCCGTATATTTTTCGGTAAGCAACGGCTAGCCATTGACTGTGAAATACAATGATAGTGCGCTTTATTAAATTGCGAGTTTCAAAAATGAAAGCACCGCCAACTCCTCACAGGATAGGCCTGTCTGAGCCTGTTCATCTGAATTGCTTTGGGGTCGCCAACACTCGTGAAACTTGCAATCCATGTAAGTTTGCAGCACATGGGGATGAATATAACTTTTTCGACAAACAGCTGGTGTATTACCCAGGTGTTGAGCCACTTGTTTAACTGCCTGCACCATATTCTTTTTAGCTGCGCTGACGGAGGTGACCGGCTCAAACTGTTGCAATGCGGTTGCCGCATGAACCGTTCCGGCCCAGGTTCTGAAATATTTAGCCGTAATCTCCTGGCTGGTAACCTCTTTTAAATAGGTATTCACATCATCAGAGGCAATTTCGCGAACAGCCCCTGTCTCATCAACGTAATTAAATAGCGCTTGCCCGCCAATCGATTCACACCGCTTAATGATCTCCGCAAGCCGCTTATCACGGATATCTAGCTCCCATTCCTGGCCGCTTTTGCCAATAAATTCAAAGTGAATTTTTGATCCACTCACGTCAACGTGTTCGTTGAGCATGGTCGTCAGACCATAGGAGTTATTTTCTCTCGCATATTGTTCATTGCCGATTCGGATATGCGTGATATCTAGCAGTTTGACCACGGCAGCCATGACCTTCGCCCAAGGTAAACCTGGAAGCTTAAGGTCAGCTTCAATTTTTTTCCGAATATCAGGTAACAGCGTGCCAAACGCCAACATCTGGCCGAATTTGTTTTCATCCCGCACTTCTTTCCAGCGCGTATGATACCGATATTGCTTACGTCCCCTTGCATCCAACCCTGTCGCCTGTATGTGGCCATTCTCAAGCGGGCAGATCCACACCTTACGGTAGGCCGGTGGTATACCAATTTTATTAATCCGCTCGACTTCCTCGGTTGTACTAATCCGCTGACCTTTAGTGTCATAGTAGAAGAACGTCTTGCCGCGACGTTTCCGTGTAAAGCCTGGTTTGGAATCAGTAACGTATTTTAAATGAGCGCGTTTGGCGCACAAGGCCGGGTCCGTCTCAGGCAAAGTGGTCGTTGATTTTTCGAGCGTCATTAAGGAAATCGCCTTCATTCCAGGGATTTTTTGTTGATTTTAGGCGTGTTGGAATCAAGGAACAATTGAGCTATGGCGGTATTTGTTCATTCAACCATTGGCGTTTAAATACTTATGCGGCCTCAGTGAGTATTCCAGTTTATAAGCGCAACGGTTTACTTGGATGCTAACTTCAAACCAAATTGGTTTTCAGTTAACTGTCATTCTGCGCGCAGTCGCAGAATCCAGAATTTAGTGCGGTGAGATAATGGATAGACAAGCTTTTATTGATAGATTTGCCAATTAACTGTCATTCTGCGCGCAGTCGCAGAATCCAGAATTTATGCGGTGGCGATAATGGATAGAGAAGCTTTTTGATAGATTTGCCAATCAGAGAGATGGAACGAGTTGGCGAGATTTAAGTTTGTATTTCTATGCGACTGCGCGCAGAATGACGAAGGAGTCTTCTACAACGCAAGGGTTTAGACGGATGGTATAGAAATGTCTATAGTTATCTTGGTAGCCCGAGTCGGATGGGTCCATGAACGTTGCGCATGTCTATTGGCTGGCCTTTTTGAGTAATGATCAATCGATGCTGCGCAGCTAGATTGTTGGCCGCCACGCGAACTGTTTCCATATGATCGCGCCAATCCTCGGGCCATAAAGCCCGAGCGACTTCTGAAGGACAGATAGTCTTAGTTGCTGAGCCTGGCCCGGCTGTTCGCACTGCGAGTAAAGAGAGAATTTTACCTTCGATATCACCATCAAAATCAGCCATAATTGCCTTCACTTCAGTGCCTAAAGTAGAATCCAAATCAATAGAGAATTGACGTAGAGGTGAACAAAACATAAGCAGCGCATACTGCAGCGCCATGATATCAAATTTTCACTGAAGGTAAGCTGCTTTGCACGGTCCTAGAGGAACGTTTATAAACCCAAAAAGATATCTTATAAGCATTGCTGTAGAACTTCTAATTTTCTTTTAAAAATAGGCTTGAATACTTTAGAGTTTGGCAGCCTCACTTTAAAAAAATGTCATTCCCGCGAAAGCGGGAAATCTCAAAGCGCGAAGCGTATATTAGGAGGGAAAAGGGATTTTTTAATTTTTGTAGTAAGTCAGTTTGATTAAATAGATCTTAACTTATGATACACAATAAACGGCGTTAAATAAGGATGTGCTATACTAAATGCTGATGAAAAGACCTCCTACTGTTACTATTTAGGCTATTTTCGTATCTGAAATTGCAGGGGTTGTATAACGTTATGGCGAGCGAAAAAGAATTTGAATGGGGAATAGCATTAAAAATAAACGCTTTCTATTACATTTTTACGGGAACTATAGCGTCACTTTATTTAACTCACTCTGAATTTAAAAACCTTAATCACATTCTGATTCTTCCAAGTTATTTAGGACTTGCTTTGGGTGTTTACTTTTGTATAGTCAATAGTTTTGTCTATAGAGAGGATAAGGAAGAAATCAGGAAAAACCATTCACGAGAACGTAAAATTACAGTTAGAACCTCAGAATCAATGATTATATTTTTATCTATAAGTAGTGGGTTATTTCTTTTAACAGCTTTGTTAACTGGCTTCTTCTATTGTCAGACACTCTACTCCAACTCTCAAGTTATAAACAGTACCGCAAACTTGGATAATCCAAGCAAACAATGCTTTGAGAAAGAGAAGAGCAGTGATAGCCATATTGAAAAATCATTGCCTATTAATAATCTGAAAAAAGTATCTATAAAATAGTACTTACATAAGATTTATATTTTGGCATCTTCGGTTAACATTATTCCCTTGAATCGAAAATTCTACTCTTTCAGATTCGCAAAAATAAAGTTGTAATCATAGATTTCATGACTTAGAATATCTTACTATAGGATCTCAATTAAAATACTCCAACTTCAGTTTGGAATTAAAGAGGCTTTTATCACTATGGAAGAAAAAAATAATTTATTAAATACTCAATTAGAGCCTCAGCCTAAAGCTAATACAGATCAAACTACATCTAAAACTCAGCCAGTTAGAACAAATTTATTCCAGTCCTTAAGTAGTACTCAACGGTTAATGAAAGACCACGGTATAGAAAACAAATAACTGGTAATGACAGGGCAATTAGAGGTGCATATATTAACATCCTCATTGCTTTGTCAAAACAAGTGGATATTTTAAGATTTCTAATATGTTCAAGTCGAATTCTTCCATAGTAATCCTGCCCTTGTGCAATAACTAGTTCTGCCCATGAACAGGTAATAAGGTTTTTAGTCATTAGCATTTCTGGAGGTGTTCCATTGCAATATGATCCATAAGGAGTAATGATAGGCAATATATAGCGTAATAAAATAAAAAACTGTAAGAAGATTAATACCCCTATAGAAACCATTAGGTAAGGATTATTTGACTTTCCAAGGATAATGCTAATTTCTGCTAATATCAGTGCATTGACTAAAGCTAAAACTTTATAAGAATTGTCAACTATGCGTTTATTTTTTTCTTGTGACTCAATAAAATATATCTTGACCTCTTTAAGTGCAGCATCAAGATTTTCTTTGCTCTGTGATTGATATATATCAGGAATTTCTGTTATTTCACAAATCCAATTTTCTTTTAATTCCATTAACTTAAACCCTGCTAAATAGGTAAATATTCTTGTTAGATTCGGATTCAAAATGTTATTTGTGACTGTCTGTTGAAACAATTAAAAGCCAAAGAATGCCCTTATCTCCTATAACAAGATCTCGACAATTGTTATAATCTTCCTTGCTGAGTTCATCAATATGAGCAGCTTTATTTCTAAAATTACTAATTAATAAAGTTAGGCTTTTGTGTAGGCCCTCATAATCAAGAATCCAATGAGAACCTACCAATTGAGTAGTTAATTTCAAAAATATTTGGATTAGGTTACTAGTTTTTCGGCGTTTTTGGCTATAAATAATTGTTTGTAAAAAATGAGAAAAAGTACCAAGCTCAGGTGGTTTTCGGTTTGGATCAAGACAGAATGAGGCTATGCGACCCAGATCTTTATCGGTCTTATCTGAGGTCAGATCTTGATTAGCTGAAATATTGCTTAAAGGTCGGATGAGTCGATTTACTACTTCCAATTCGACGGCTTTACACATCCCAATTATAGCTGGCGACCATTCAAGCTGGGGAGCGGAATCTAGTTGTCCTGCAATATATTCAGAAGTAGCAACGAATCTTAAAGCCTCTGGCGACAACAGTTGAGAACGGCTTTCAGAAACTTTAAATAACTGCTCAGCTCTGCGTTGCTCATCTACAGCAACAATTGAAAAAAGTGCATCTGCTAACGCTTCAATTTTTTCATGCTCTGATGCTGTGCCGCATTTGATATCGTACAGTGAAAGTAGTCTTCCGTAACATCCATTACAAAGCCTTTGTTTTTGGTCGCCACCATAAACTGTAATTAATTTTGATTTTTTAGAAAATCCGCAGCGAAAGCACGTAAAAGCTGTTGCCTGAGAAAAACGAAATTGTTGTATTGGCCCGTGTGCAGGATATGTTTTCTCAACAGGTAGTGTGGTTTCCATGCTATGAATATTATCCTTTATAATCTAGCATTCATACCCTCTGGTTTTGGTGTTTGTAGAAGACTTTAATAGTCCTCTTTTAAACTTTTAATCGAATTTAGTTTGAATTATGTTGCACGTGTTATTCTTTAAAAGTTCAAATTATTTTCTAAAATCAATCCTTCAAGTTTAATCCTGGAGTGATAGTTCCGGTATACGATGACATGCGGCCCAATGTCCTGGTAAGTATTCTTTGAGTTCCTGCTTTTCCTGCTTGCATTTATCCACGACAAAGGGGCAACGCGTATGGAAACGGCAGCCACTCGGTGGATTCGCCGGACTGGGGAGATCCCCCGTCAATAAAATGCGCTTGCTGCGATCCATATCTGGATCGGGCAAGGGAATCGCGGACATCAACGCCTTGGTATAGGGATGCAAGGGCTTGTGATACAGAGCCTCAGCAGGCGATAATTCTACAATGCCACCCAGATACATCACGGCAACCCGGTCGCTGATATACTCCACGACACTGAGGTTATGCGCGATAAATAAATAGGTAATGCCCATCTCATTCTTCAGATCCATTAATAAATTGAGAATCTGCGCTTGAATTGAGACATCCAATGCACTTACGGGTTCATCGGCCACAATAAAACGAGGATTCAAAGCAATGGCGCGCGCAATGCCCACCCGTTGACGCTGCCCGCCGGAAAATTCATGCGGATAACGCCGTGCCGCATCGGCAGGAAGGCCCACTCGATCTAAAAGCTCTAAAATCCGTTTCTGAAGGGCGGGACCCTTGCATATTTTATGGACTTCCAGGGGCTCGGCCAGGGTATCGCCTATCGTCATCCGAGGATCAAGACTGGAATAGGGATTCTGGAAAACAATTTGCATGTCTCGGCGCATGGGACGCAAGGCATGTCCGGAAACACTGGTTAAATCAATGGCCTCTCCCTCTTTTTCCGGATAGAGAAGCACTTTGCCTGCCGTCGGGCGAATGAGTTGCAGAATACAACGGCCCAGCGTCGATTTTCCACAGCCAGACTCGCCAACAATTCCGAGGGTCTCACCCGGATAAACTGTAAGGGTAATCTCATTGACGGCCTGCACGGCTCCCACTTGCTTGTTGAAAAAGCCCTTGCGAATGGGGAAATGCTTACTGACCCCTTCCAGTTTAAGGAGGGGTTGCGCAACGGTAATGGGAGAGCTTGTTGAAGCTGGGGCAGGAGTAGCGTTTGTCATCTTCCTATTCTAATCGATTGGCGTGGACTTATACAAAACTCGTAAAGACTTCCGAGAGACGCTCTTCTATAATATCCTTTAGCATCAGAGATGACAGAAGAGAGACAGTCCAATAGCCCAATCCGTAATAGGGCATCCTGTAAGCGGCAAGAGACGGGCTAATGGGGGAAAGGAAACCCTTATCCATGACGACTTTGGCGGAACAGTATCCGATTATTCGAAAAAATGCCTTAGAAACGACCCTCGCGAAAAGCGATGCTGCCTATCACGATCTCTATGACTCCTTTCAGTGGGAACAGATGAGCCAAGAGCTCAAGCTGCCACGAGCCAACGGCATTAACAAGGCGACGATCTGCATTGATGATCACTCCCCGGAGGTCATGAAGAAAGACGCCCTTCTCTGGGAGGGAAGTTCCGGACAAAAAGAGCGTTATACCTTTGATGATTTACGGATAGAAACCAATCGTTTTGCGAATGTTCTCAAAAATCTCGGCATTCAGAAGGGGGATCGAGTCTTCATCTTTCTGGAGCGCGTCCCTGAAACCTTTATCACCCTTTTCGGCACCTTAAAGCTATGTGCCATCGCCTCCCCGCTTTTCTCTGCCTTCGGGCCGGATGCTATTAAAGATCGACTGCTTGATAGTGAGGCTATCGCGATTATCACGAGCCCCGCCCTCAAGCCACGACTCGACCAAATTCGACATGAATTGCCTCACTTGAAGCATGTGATTTTGGTCGATAGAAACGAGAATGCTTCACCCAAAAACGCTTCTTCCGAGCCTGGCTTGGTGCATTATAAAACGGCAATGGCAGAGGCCAGTCCTGAATTTACCGTTCCTTATACCGATCCCGACGATTACTCCATTATGCATTACACGTCCGGCACGACGGGTAAACCTAAGGGGGTTGTGCATCGCCATGCCGCTATAATCGCGCAGGCTGCCACCGGAAAAATAGTCCTTGATTTCAAACCTCAAACCGATCGCTATTGGTGTACGGCTGATCCCGGCTGGGTTACGGGCACCTCCTATGGGATGTTCGCACCTTGGGCCTTGGGCGTCACGATGCTTGTATATGAAGGCGCTTTCCAGGCCTCGTCCTGGTATCGCCTGATTCAGGAATATGGCATTACGGTTTGGTATACTGCACCTACTGCGATTCGGATGCTCATGAAAGCCGGTGATGACATTGTCCGGCAGTACGATCTGTCTTGTTTACGCCACTTGTGTAGTGTCGGTGAACCCTTGAACCCGGAAGCCATTGTATGGGGACAGAAAGTCTTTGGACATGTCTTCCATGATACTTGGTGGCAAACCGAAACCGGGGCGATCCACATTAGTAACCTTCCCTGTTTGGACGTGAAGCCCGGTTCTATGGGCAAACCTATTCCAGGATCCCGTGCAGTAATCCTGGATGATGAGTGGAACCCCCTCCCCGATGGCGAGGAGGGAAATTTAGCTGTTGGAGTCGAGGCCCCGTCTATTTTCCGAACCTACTGGAAAAAAGAAGATGTCTATCAGTCTCGTTTTCGCAATAACTGGTATATTACGGGCGATCGAGCCAGTGTCGACAAAGATGGTTACTACTGGTTCATTGGGCGGGCGGATGACGTCATTAACACCGCCGGTCACCTGGTAGGACCTTTTGAGGTGGAAAGCGCACTGGTGGCACACCCCGCCGTGGCTGAAGCAGGCGTTATCGGAAAACCGGACAAGGAACGTATGGAGGTCGTGAAGGCCTTCATTGCCTTGAAAGCAGGCTATGAACCGTCGGATAAGTTAAAGCAAGAAATCCAAACCTTTGTTCGGGGACGTTTGGCGGCCCATGCCTACCCACGGGAAATTGAATTTTTAGCGGACGGACTGCCTAAGACCCGCAGTGGCAAGATTATGCGCCGCCTTCTCAAGGCTAGGGAACTTGGCCTGCCGGAGGGCGACATCTCCACCCTAGAAGACTAGAGCGATTGCCAATTGCGCTTACTGCGTTGCTGTGTCGTCAGCAGTCCTCACGTAGGTTTTGCCTACGCTGCGGGTGCTATCCTCCTGGCGCCTTGTAATCATCAATTATCAAAGCGCTCTAGCGCATCAGAACAGGATTTAAGGTGCTCATTTATTCGAAGTCGCTGCTAAATAAATAGTTCCGGTCATAGAATTTGATGATGGGACGGCGCTCAGTCGTGCTATCCAGCCAAATCAGCGGATGATGCGGGATCTTGCCATTGTCGGCTGGGACATAACGCTGTACACGGTGAATCGGAATCACGGCGACCACACGGCCCATCTTTTTAAAGATGAAAACCCGTGGCATTTTGAGGTGCTTCTCGGAGCGTGGATCGGGTGCATAGGGATCGGTGAGAAGAGGGGGGAGAATCTTCCTTAGAGGGCCTGTAATCCGCTTTGCTTTAGGCGGCTTTTTGTCTGCCATTACAATTGGGAAGTCGTCAAAAGCTGCCCCACTGGCTGCTAGCAGGCTATGATTAATTTCTGGGGCATCGCTCTGCAATAAATGATGACCTTCTAAAACAGGCAGCTCGTCCAATGGGGAAGATTTCAAAGCCTCTGCAAGCTGCTCTGGCATTGTGCTCGATTGGGAAATATCCTCTATAGCCAGCATCCCGGTTAAGTCCGGGTAGGCTCCAGAATCAAGGCTGCTACCGCCGCGCGCTTTTCCGCCTGTTGGCTTGTTGGGTCCTGTTTGTTGCAGGGTTTTATCCCCGGAAGCCCCATTGGGATCATGCGCTTTGGGGGAGCCATCACCGGCATCCCCTGCTTTCACGAGGTAATATCCGAGTGGCAAAGTGATGTCTGCGCCATAATGCAGGGTTTGAGTCAGTCTTAAAAGCGCATAGGGAGAATAATCCGGTCGGCGATGTCTCCCGAAATACTCGCTGAGTTCTTCTGGATCAACATCTTCATACTTACGGGGTGCGGCTTCAAAATAGGTTTGAGGGTCAGGGGAGAATCCTGCCTTACCTGTGCTGTCTTCGGAATCGTAGAGATATTTACCGGAGGGAGCCTCAATCCAATTTCCATCCCAGGCATTGCTGTTTGGCGACAATGATAGGCAATATGCAAGACTCATGAGTAAGCAAAGTCCGCTAAGCCAACGACGCCGAACCATATGAGACCGCCTCCCGAATCAATGAGCTGTATTGACCTCTGAAAAATAAAAATCATCAATGAGGCTATCTCTTATATCGGAAGAGTGTGAGTGTTTCTGAAGAAATTGCAAAAAAGGCGATTTTTAGCTTTTTTCTCCCTGAAAAATGCTCGTAATTGGATCTCTTTGATCTCACACTACTCAAAATAAGCGCCATTCATGGGTGTAAATGACGTCTACTATTTTAGATTTCTTAACAAGCGAAGGCGAAGGTGAATATCGTTCCCCTGCAGAGCTATTACTCGAAAAACTTTCAACTACCCTCTGATGCGCGTGATGGCATCGGCCATATTGTTGGCCTTGAATACCGCAGAGCCGGAAACAAGAACGTTAGCGCCAGCTTCTCTTACAACATGAGCATTGTCAGGTGTAATGCCGCCATCAACCTCAATAAAAATGGGTCGGTCGCCCACTAAGGCTTTTACAGCTTTTAATTTATCAATCGTGGAGGGGATAAACTTTTGTCCGCCAAAGCCTGGATTCACGGACATGACCAGAATGAGATCAATCTCATCGAGTACGTAACGCAATGTTTCTGGTGATGTTCCCGGGTTTAAAGATACACCAGCCTTTGCGCCCAAGCGACGAATTTCAGAAAGAGTACGGTGAAGATGAGTACAAGCTTCCTGATGTACAGTAATCACGTCAGCACCTGCACCTCGGAAATCTTCCAGGTAGCGTTCCGGCTTTTCAATCATTAAATGAACATCGAATGGCAATTGGCTATGAAACCGCAAAGCCTTTATTATGGGTGGCCCAATGGTCAAATTCGGGACGAAAAGCCCGTCCATGACATCAACATGAATCCAGTCGGATCCTGCTGTGCCTAGTGTTTCTAAAGCATTGCCGAGTGCAGAGAAGTCGGCTGACAGTATGGAAGGAGAAACCAGTGTTCTCCCTGCTTGAAATTCAATAGTCCTCATCATGACGGCATTTTAGCTCAAGATTAGTCTCAAAAAAAGCAGTCTTTACTGATAAACTTAATATTTACCCCCACCCTGCACCCTCCCCCGCAAAGGGGAGGGGAGAGCCTTGATAGGTGTGTAAATGATGAGTCTCCTTACCCAAAACCAGCTCAGGACCAGCCAGCACACGGTACAAATCAAAAATCTTCCCGCTGCTTTTAAAGGGCTTTGCGTGGTTCAGATTTCTGATTTGCATTTCTACGAGCATACCGATCATGCTTATTATAACCGTGTTATAGAGACAATTCATTCTTTAAACCCTGATATTATTGTGCTAACGGGTGACATTATTCACTATGGCCCTGACTATGTGGCTCAAGCTGGTGTGTTTTTGTCAAAATTACACGCTAAAATGGATAAAGTGGCTATTCTCGGCAATCATGATTACAACGACGGTGCACTAAGCTATTCAATTCGCCGAATTTTCCGTGATAGTGGTTTTGAACTCCTTTTAAATAGCCATAAAAAGTATCAACGAGGTGATGCAGCCTTCTATATCGCAGGCTTGGATGACCTCTGGTACGGCGTGCCTGATATCGAACTGGCTTTAAAAGAGATTCCTGAAAATTCAGCGACAGTAATGCTAATCCATAACCCGTTGCTTTTTGACCCCATTGCAATGGCTTACCCGGGACGTGTACAGCTGGTTTTGGCGGGCCACACCCACGCTGGTCATGTGTATATTCCTTTTTTAGGGCCTATTTATCGGAAAGTTTTTCGGATGAAGTTCCGGTATGGTTTTCAGGATAAGAATACGACTCGGCTGTATGTCACGAGTGGCGTTGGTTCTGCGGCTTTTTATCTTAAAAAGAGAAAAATTGGTTTTCCCCGTTTTCGCTTTAATACTTGGCCTGAAATCGCTAGCTTTACCTTGGAATAGGGGTAACATTCTAAAATTGAAATATTACGGGCTGTTAAAAAATTAGGCACAAAAAGCCTTTTGAATGTTTTTATACTTTTACAGACTTATGAATGACTTTGATATGTAGGCTTGGGATTTTAATTAAAGGATTAGACAGCTTAAAGCAATCATAGCTTTATGTGCATGGGTTTGGGGATTTAATACGGTAAGCAAGAAGGGGATATCCACATGGCGTTTGGAATTGTTCGGACTAAAACAAAGGTTGCTAATCATAAATCGGATCATAAAAAAACGCTTGATGCAAAAGATGATATGTATAAAGGCAAACCTGATAGTGCCGGTAAAACGTATCAGGAAAAAACTCGGAATATGAGTAAGGATGAAAAAGAAAAGTACAGACAGGAAAACCCTGGAGAGTATGCAGCTTATAAACAAGATAAAGATGCAAACTTGCCTGGTTATTCATATTACAAAGATGGCAAGAAAGACATAACAGATCAGGGTGGCGTAAGCGGATTTATGCAAAAAGGGAGCACTCAGTTGTTTATGGGTGGTGCACCCCTACTTCTGATGGGAGCTCCTATGCTTATGGGCAGTGGCGACAAGCCAGCAGAAGAGCCGGCACCCCCACTCGATCCAACAACCAACGGTATGCCTCCTGTTACGGCGTAACAGAGAGGTTGAGGCTCAAGTGCTGCATACGGTCAGCGGCTGCAGCACTACATAAAAATAAACGATCAAACACTAAATAGTAAGCGAAGGGAGTATAAGATTATGGCAGGTTTAGTTGATTTGGCACACATCGTTAAAACCGGTAACAGAGCCAATGGTGCTCAAAAAAACGTCAAAAAAATGACAACCCCTCCACCACCTAAGCCATTAATTGGTCCTGGTAGCTAATTTGTATTGACAATCTGGAGGCAAAGGTTTTTGAGACGACTCATCAGCGTAGATTGTTTATAGGTTAAAGGATTGCATTTCCTAAAAAGCGACTTTATACTATAACAAATAAAGCTAATAGAAAAAGGATGAGCCTCGTGTCAAAACAAAGCAGAACGCTTTTGCCTCCAGACATCTCAGCGCAGATGTCTACAAACACGAGTGCCGAGGTTGACGGTTTAAATCGCTTGTTACTGGGTGAGCTTTATGAGCTTGAAAAACCCATTGAGCGTGCGATGGAACTGGTTGGGGACAAGTATACCCTTCAAATGTTGCACCTGTTGTTAACTCGCAAGGTTATGCGCTTTGTAGAGTTAGAACAGGAAATTACTGGGATTTCACCTAGAACATTGAGCGCTCGCCTCAAGCACTTGGAAAAGGTGCGTCTGATTGTTCGGGAACAGTATGCAACGATTCCTCCTAAGGTTGAATATACTTTAACCGAACGGGGTGCTGATTTGGCACAAACCTTAATGGCTTTGGAAAATTGGGTGGAACGTTGGTACCCTCGTTTGAAAAACGATCAAGAATAAAAACTCTTTTCTTGCTTAAATTCAATTGAAAAGGCTTGGTTTAAATAACCAGGCTTTTTTAATTTGGAAATTTAATTTAAATTAGCGAATTAATCCCCAAACACTTGCAAAGGCATAATCCCCATCATGGGAAATACTGAGTCGCCAATCCTGAATAGAAAGCAGCTCCTGCTTTTCCAGAGCCGTTCTGGAAAGCTGAAGCGTTGGAGGGGCATTTTCAGTACTGACTACTTCAATATCTTGCCATCGTATGCCCTGACCCCACCCTAAGCCATTTAAACCGCAGCCTAAGGCTTTTGCAACAGCCTCTTTAGCTGCAATTCTGGCAGCGGCACGACGTAAGGTATGTTTGGCATGTCCTTGCTGACAATAGACCCACTCTGCTTCAGTCAGTATCTTTAAAAAGAATGCTGCTCCTAGACGCTCAAAAGGTCGCTTTAAACGAGGGATATGAACTAAGTCTGTTCCAACTCGAATGTCATTGATGGCTTGATTTTTAAGATCAAAATCCCCCTCTTTTGAAGGGGATTTTGAAGGATCTGCAGATTCAAAAGACTCAGTAATTTTATGAGACACGATTCAGAGAACTCTGCCCAAAGAAGGGGTTATTAGTCACTCCACTGAACTGCGAGGACTGCTCGTCATGCTTATTCTCGTGATTTTTCTTGTCATGTTTCTTATTTTTTGCATTGCTCACATAAGCGGGCTCACTGAAGGCATCTGGATCCGGAGGCTGGTTTGCGTTGGCTTGTCGGTTAATCCAATCCACAACATCGCTGGAGTGTCTGCGTGTAAAGCGTTCCAGAAGCATGCCACCCACATAAAGAGCAATACCGCCGGCAACGCCGACAGGAGTCCAGCGGTATGCTATTTCGATTGCTTTCTTAGGGTTTGTCATATTTTCTTTGCCTAAGCGACGGCGCACAAAGTTAACCGTACCAATCAGGCCTTTTGCACGAGACGTATCCGCTTGAAACTCTTCTGACCGAGCAAGCGCATTACTCCAGTCTGGAGCCGCTGTTTTGTAATTAGGATCATGACGGTTTTGGGCTGCGGTAGCAATATTTTTCCAGAGTGAGTAGCTATGAGCATCCCCATCTTTGATATGCCAAACCTTTTTCATGGCGGATTTAATGGCATAGGTGCTGGCTAGAATAATCCCGTACGAGCTCATAAAGCCGCCGACTTCCCGGATATCCGTACGGATAGATTCTTGTGCCCGATAGTTGGCATCCGGGGTGCCTTGGGCTTTGGCAGCGGAAAAGCTGGCTACGACAACACGGCCTACGACTAAAATTAAAGACGATAAGGCTAAGGCGTTCATTTTGAAAGCCATTGGATCTTGAAGGACGCTTTGGCCTTTATGTCCGAGTGCTAAACCTGTATTTTTCGCAAAACGACCCCAGTTTTGGAGCGGGCGGGATGCAGAATTAGTCACATTCATGGGTTCTGCCTCCGTCCTTGGAAGGTATAAGCAGCACCACTAAACGCCATATGATTTGAGTGCGAGTCGGAATCATTGCCTATGGGTTGATTAATGTAATTTTTGGGAATCATGGGATGCTCAGGTTTCAAATGGTGCAGCATACCACTTTTTTCAGCAGCGGCTTTTTGAGTTTTGTCATGCTCGTCAGGAGAGAGGCCATTGAGCTGATTGCCAGACTTTCTGGAACCATCGGGGAACTGCTTATTCAGCCAGCTTTTAGCGGCAGGCGCTACAACGGTATCGTTAAGCCGTTGAGTGACAACACCACCGAGAGTTGCGCTAAACAAAACCCCAGCCATCAGGCTCAGGCAGCCATAACGGTTTAAATGCATACTGAACTTGGTAAGTTCAGGCAAATGTTCCATGGCCTTTCCGTATAGGGGATCTCCAAGTTCTTTCCTCAGGTTGGAAAGACTGGCACGGATCGAGCTCTTTTTGCCATCGGGTAAAGTAATCGGTTTACCGAAAAGCATCCGAGAAATCAGTCCTGTTGGGTCCGCTACAAACGTGTGTTCTCCTTCTTTTTGAAGCCCAAAAACCTTGAGAATCGCCTGGTTAATTTGCTCTCGCTCTACTGTGGATACTGCCCGGTGTTCACGCAATTGAGGAATCGTTAAAGATTTGGCTGTTTTTTCGACAGCCTTATTCATTAAATCTTGTCCGAGGTGTAGGGGCACAACGGTGAATAGGAATGTGCCGATACCTTCTACGAAAAAGCGCTCTAAAAGAGCCTGTCTTTTTTCGTTTTTGGTTAATTCTGGATTTTCATTTTTGCTGGGTTTGTTTTCATTAACACGAATGGCAGCAACACCAATCCGCGCAACAATGGCAGACGTGGCAAGGTACGGCAGATTTGCCGGACGTAATGGGTTCAGTTTTGCGGTTATCGGGAACAATGTCACCTTTATCCTCAAGATAAACGGTATAAATTGCCAGGTCTTTAGCACACCATATACTGGTTATAATCTCAGGATCACCAGGGCAAATCAATGCTCTAGGACCTGTTGACAATTGCATCTACTTCGTTGCTGCGGCACCTCGCAATCAACACGTATTTGTTATACGCTGTGGCTTGCTCAGTTTCTAGCGCCTCGTACCTACTAATTGCAACGGGCCCTAGCGAACTATTCAATTATGGAAACAGGTGAAACTTCAACGAATTATTGCGTCAACACCTTCACACGACTTTATCCAGGGTAAATTCAGCTTAGATTGAGGGAACTAAACGAATTGACAGGGTTGTCCCTAAAAGGCGTGAAAGACACTAGCATGAAAACAATACCATAGCGTTTAGTGCGCCGTAAACGATTTTTTATACTTTGCTTAGAAGTTATGGAAAATAATGAAAGCAGTATATTGATAATCATATGCTTTTTATATTGTTTTGATATCTATTTTCATTATTTTCCATAACTTCTATCTCTGACATTTAAATTTATTTTAGAATAAAATGGTTGGGATTGTAAATTTGGGGGGCTATAGCAGTGACGCTGTTTTCAAGTTTCAGTAGATTCAAAAAGACACTCGGACTCTCTCTGTCCTTGCTCGTTATGGGTGGCATTGTTTTTGCTAAAACACATCAATCTGCAGCTCTGAAAAAAAGCCAAAACCCAGTTTCGGACAGTTTCCAAGAGGATATTTCAAGCCAAGCAGAGATTCCAAGTTTGCAACGGAAAGAGATTCCCCAAGGGACTCTCTATAGCCTTAAAGTCTCGCCTAAAAGCTCCTATCACTTGCGTTTAGGTCTTTCCCCTAAATTACACCCCGTGGATAGCCCGTTTTGGCAAACCCTGGCTCCTGAAAAGCCAATCTTTGTGATTAATGCTGGCTTTTTTGACCCTGCTAATCAACTCACAAGCTCTTTTTTAACTCAAGATTCGGTTCGCGTGGGAAATCCCAGGCTGAATCCTCACTTGATAGAAAATCCTAAATTAAAACCCTATCTTCCTCAAATCATGAATCGTTCAGAATTCAGAGTTTATCAATGTGATTCCTCCCCCGAGAAGTTTGAGATAGCTAGGCATCAGGCACCCATTCCAATCAACTGCGTTTTGAGAATTGCAATTGGAGCTGGTCCCCTCTTACTGCCTCAGAGAACTGATAAAGAAGAAGGTTTTGTGGATTTTGATGCCCAAGGCCGTCGAGTCCGCGATCCCATTGGTGTCGATGCTGCCAATGCGCGATCAGCAATAGGGCTTACAGCACAAGGTGATGCGGTTTTGATGATGGTCGCTCAACATGCAGATGGCAGGGGCGGGGTGAATCTGTCTGAATTATCAGGATTACTCAAGGAGCAAGGGGTTGTTCGGGCACTTGCTCTGGATGGCGGAAGTTCCAGCAGCTTGCGTTACAAGGATGAAGTCATTTGGGGAAAGATTAACAGTAAAGGGCAAGCCGTTCAGCGTCCCGTAAAGTCGGTTTGGTTGGTATTACCCCATAAATAGAGACGATGTGGGCCCTGTATTAGCTCTGCCCTTTCTTTTGAACGATACGATTTCTTTGGAAATGCTTTTTAAACAGACGGGTTTGCGGTAAAATTGCCGCTTGTTGTACGCCTGTTTTGGCGGTTATACCCATTTACTGGTAGCCCAATAATACTTAGAGGGTGGCGACTCCATTAATGTTTAGAAATACGAAGATTAACCTCATTGTTATCGTTGCCTTGGTGATGCTTGCGAGCTGGACCTTGGTGAAAGACTATTCTAATATTCGCCTGGGGCTTGACCTTAAAGGTGGAACTCGACTGACGCTTCAGGCGGAGCCTACACCTGCTGTTCCCACGATTGGGCAACGCGAGATGGATAGCCTGCAGTCCGTCATTGAACGACGTGTTAACGGTATGGGTATTGGGGAATCCGTTGTTCAAAAAGCAGGGGCGGATCGCTTAATTGTTGAAATTCCGGGTGTCAAAGATCCTGAAGAAGCTCGTCGTCGCTTGGGCCGTGTTGGAGAATTGGATTTTCGTCGTTTAGGAACCGATGGCAAGTGGACCCACACCGGAATTTCGGGAAAAGACTTTCTGAAAGCGGATGTCGGAACTCAAGCCGCAGGTGATTGGATCGTTCTTTTTGAACTCAACCCAGATGGCGCCAAAAAGTTTGGTGAGTTAACCTCTCAGCTGGCTCCTAACCATGCGCCCCTCGGCATTTTCTTTGATAACCAACAGATTTCCGCGCCTGTAGTCAATGAGCCTATTATTGATGGTAGCGGTATGATTCAAGGCCACTTCACTCACGAGAGTGCTAAGGAATTGGTAGATACCTTGAATGCCGGTGCTTTGCCGGTTAACATCAATGTGGTTGAGGAAAACACAGTCGGACCGCTTCTTGGACGGGCCTCAATTGATAAAAGTTTATCTGCCGGACTCATTGGGTTAGCCTTTGTTTTGGGCTTCATGGTACTGTGCTACCGTTTACGGGGCGTTGTTGCTGGTGTTGCTCTGGTTGTGTATACCTTACTGACCTTTGCTCTGTTTATGATGGTAGGTGTTACCTTCACGCTGGCCGGTATTGCAGGATTTATTCTGAGTATCGGGATGGCGGTGGACGCGAATATCCTGATTTTTGAACGGACCAAAGAAGAATTGCGCGCCGGGCGTTCCAAGTGGAAAGCCATTGAAGCGGGCTTTGATCGTGCCTTCCCCTCGATTTTTGATAGCAATACCACAACGCTCATTACTTGCTTATTGCTTTGGGTAATGGGTACGGGTTCAGTCAAAGGCTTTGCCTTAACTTTGGCCATTGGGGTTGCAGTCAGTATGTTCTCTGCGATCACGGTCACTCGAACCTTGCTGCACTTAATTGATAATCCCGCTGGAATGGGACGCGATCAAGCGGCTTAATGACGTTCGTTTTAAGTTGGAATTTGTATTCCTGTTTCGCTGTCTCGTTTTTCCTCTATTTTTTATGTTAACAAGTTTGATGAGTCCTATCCTCTATGACCTTGACTAAATCCCCCTCTGCTTCGTCTGCCAGCTCAGCCTCAGCAAGTGCTGCTGAAGCGGCATTGACTGCCAAAGGCTTGGATGTTTATAAACATCGCTGGCTCTTTTTAGGAGTCTCCCTTCTCTTTCTGATTCCTGGCATTTATTTTATCGGGGCCAATATGGCCAATCCGGAGATTAAAGCGCCATTAAGATTGGGTATCGATTTTAAAGGTGGAACTCTGATCGAGCTGGGTTTTTCCGGCAAGGTGCAGCAATCCGATATCCCACAAATTCGGGATGAATTTGATAAAAAAGGCTATACGGGGAGCATTATCCAAATTCAGAATGCGCCTTCTTCTATGTCTCAACCCAATGGCACAGCGGAAAAAAGTGCTTCTTCAACACTTGCAAGCAGTCAAGTAACACCGCCTGTATTGCCTGCAACAGGTTCGGAAGAAACCTCTAAATTACCATCATCAGCAAAGCAACTTCCACCAGACACCGTTAAAACGGATAAAGTGCTTGCTAAAGACCAAGTGCTCCCAGCTCAACCTGCTCTCACAGAAAACCATCACATCGCCAGTGTCGTTTCCATTCGGAGTAAACAAATTCACGGGCAGGACGATGTCGTTATTCGCCAAGCCCTGGAAAAACGATATGGTCAGCTCACGGTACTTCAAAAAGTATCGATGGGCCCTGCCTTAGCTCGCGAGCTTTTTACCAATGGTATTTTAGCTTTAGGGTTAGCGTATTTACTGATTTTAGGGTACTTAACCTTTCGCTTTCAGTTTGACTTTGCAATCTGTGCGATGGTAGCCCTACTCCACGATACACTTTTTCTGCTTGGCATGTTTGCTATGTTTGGTGCACTGTTCAACACCGAAGTGGATAGCTTATTTGTAACCGCGGTCTTAACGGTTGTCGGTTTCAGCGTTCACGATACCATCGTTGTTTTTGATCGAATTCGTGAAAACGTTAAAGTCTATTACACACGCAAAACACCTTTCATTAAAATCGTGAATGTGAGTGTAAACCAAACGCTGACACGGAGTATTAATACCTCTTTAACCGCACTTCTTTCCATGTTGGCGCTTTACTTCTTTGGGGGTGAAACCACAAGAGACTTCGTTCTTGCCATAATTATCGGTATCGCAGCGGGAACCTATTCCAGTATCTTCAATGCCAGTGTTTTATTGGCAATGTGGAGAAGTCGCTCAGCATCTCAAGCAGTGAGCGCTTAAACACTACAGTTTGTAATTTAAATAATAAAAAAGCCACCTGATTCAGGTGGCTTTTTTATTGTTATAGAGTCCTATACCGCTTGGGGTACGGCATATGCCTCGGCAAAGGATACAAACTTGTTTTCACCTTCTTTGTAGACTTCAATTTGTCCACTTTCAATGTCATAGACCCAGCCATGAAGTTGAACTTGGTTTTGGGTTAAACGCACCGTTACAGACGGTAAGGTTCTGAGGTGGGAAAGTTGAACTGGAATATTCAATTTCGTGCAGCAGTTCGCTTGTTCTTCTTCTTTTAAGTGAGAAATGTTTTCCGCTTTCAATAAAGCACGAGTTCCTTCAGCAAAGGAAAGCCAGCGTTTGATGGCGGGCAAGGTTTCCACATTTTCAGGATGAAGTAGTGCTTTCATGGCACCACAAGAGTTATGTCCACAAACAATAATGTGTTCAACTTTGAGGACTGAAACCGCAAACTCAATCGATGCACCCACACCACCTTCGGCGGCACCATGGGGGGGTACAATATTGCCGGCATTTTGAATGCTGAACATGTCCCCAGGTTCGGTTTGCGTTAAAAGAGCTGCATCGATCCGCGAATCAGAACATGTGATAAACAAAATCTTGGGTTCTTGCGCTTTAGCTAACTTGTGAAAAAGTTCACGCTTTTCAGCATAGATACTGGTTTGGAAGTGATTAACACCATCGATAATTTTAGAAATAGAATTGTTTAAATTAGGTGTGCTCAAAGGGAGGACCCTCCTCAGATTAAGATGATTAGCTAAAGCTAATCATACAGGGATAACAATTTTATTGGGCTCGGATGTAGTTATTATAAGATCGCGAGTTATGCGATTTGTAGCACCAGTAGGCTTATTCCGCATGAATTTTTATATAAAAATTCATATCCAATAATCTGTAGGCACTCATTCCATCATACCTCGATTAAAAAGAGGTATGCTTTCGCACACCTCTTTCATCGATTTTGATGTCTTAGCTGACCCTTTGGAACGATTGACTAAGCTGTTGGAGCACCGTTAGTAACCCGTTTTAAGTCATCTAAGCTGAAGAATGTTTTATGAGTTGGATCTAAAGCATTCATTGTTTTGTCGTCAGACATTATCAATATTGCAGTCGCTTTAGCATCCACATTACTGTCTAGCGCACCACTGGTAACCGCCGTGAAGAGGTCTTCACCGTTAATGTAGCCTTGATTATAGATGTCGATGCTGGGCCACATTGCAGTCAGGGCATTGTAGCCTTTTTGCGTGATGAGGCCTGCCTCATTCCGCACACTGCCTGTAGTCGTATCACCATACGCTGTATCGTGCAGAGTGGAAGGTCCATATGTGCTTTTATCTGCAGTTAAGCGAGTGGTTTGAAGACGGCCGTAGGTGTTTTTTCCTTTATCGGTTGTAAAGGTATTAATAGGATTAGTCTCGTCATATTTTCCGACATTGCCGGATTCTCTGACAAAATCACCCTTAATCATGATGCCGTTGTGATCGACACCATCAATGGCTGTTAATTGACCTGGGTTATTCAGAAGAACAATGGCGGCAGCTTTACCTTCTGTCGTTAACTTACCGCCTTGTAAGGCATCGAAAATGCTATCTGGTGTAATTTGTCCAGCATTCGAAATCAAGGCCAGGTTATCGGGATGCAGGAGTGCATCGAAGCCTACTTTATTCAGCCATCCATTGTCACTCTTCACTTTCGTGAGATCGGGATCTTGCAACATTTCAACGCGACTTGCGTTGCTACCCAAAATAAAGGTCTTACGGACGCTATCCCAGTGGCTCAGGCCAGCTTTGGTATAGTTACCATCGATTGTTGTGACCGGGTTGTTAGAAGAATTCGATGAGCCAGATGAAGTGGACGATCCAGACGAACTCGAAGAACCTGAAGAGCTAGAGGAACCTGACGAGGTCGATGATCCTGAGGAACAGGATGAGCCGGAAGAATTTGAGGATCCACTATCACTGGAAGAGCCCGAGGAGCTGGAGGATCCGCTGTCACTGGAGGATCCGCTTTCACAGGAAGAACCAGAATGACCACTGGAATGACAATGACCCGTTGAAGAAGATTCTCCAGTTGAACTTGACTCTCCTGTTGAACTTGAATCATCAATGGGGTCGTCGCCCAATTCAGTATCACCCAGGGAGCTGGGATCATCACTAGAGCTGGAGTCATCGATAGAGCCTAAGCTACCGGTTCCGCCAGAGCCCATAAATGATTGCTGCAAAACACTGAACATCATTTGCATCATGCCCATCATCATGTCCATCATTTGGCTCATTTGAGACATTGCGGCGTCACTAGAACCACTTCCAACTGAAGGAGCTGGCGTCATGCCAAGTCCTAACTGACTGCTATAGCCAGGGGTGTAAGCGGTACTACCCAAACTGTAGGCTTGGGTTGCGTAAGGACTGACTGTCGGGCTAGGAGTATATCCAGACGCTGCTGAAAGGGTATTACTATAGTTTGGGTATCCAAGTTGGCTCGTCAAATTATACACGTCTACTTCCCTCAATCTACTCTACTTAAACTTTTACTGTCTCTCCCCACGCAAGATTACATAACCGGTAATCTTACTGAACTTAAATCTATCTCTACTCTACCTGCTACGTTAACTCCATTCTGGAGATAACAACTAAAGTAATAAAGTATTTTAGATAGCAATAATTGACTTATTTTTAGATGAAAATTAATTTTATTTAAAATTGTTTACACGGTTTTGTTTTTCCCTCTGAAAGAAAAGCTAAAAAGCTTAGAGGTTGTCATAATGGCCTCTAAGCTTTTATATTTTGAATAGGTTGATTGTCTGCTTGTAAATCGAGATGGTTCTATTTAATTAAGAGCATCTGGAGCTGCTGCCAATAAGCGTTGAAAGTCTTCCTTACTAATTAAGCCGTTATGGTCTGCACCATCCAATTTATTTAATTCATCATGGCTAATACTTAGGTAAAGTGCTGCTTGTTGTGCAGCAGTACCTTTTGTGAAATTTCCACCTTTATTTTCAAGTAATGCATTGTACAGGTCTTGTGAGCTGATCGATCCACCAGAATCGGATTTATCAATCGAATTCCAATTATCAAGAATGGCTTGGTAGCCTTTCTTAATCATTTTGGCATCTTTTCCGACCACATCTCCATAGTTAGATAACATATGAATCTTGCCAGATGCGAGATCGGTCTGTTTATAAGTACCGTCTTTGAACTGAGCGACTTCTCCTTTTAGAAAGGAATCACTACTGCCCGCATATTTATCAGCATCATCCGTATTGGCTTGATAAACCATTTGCTGAGCTTGGTCTGACGTAAAACCACCTTTATTTTCAACGGCTGTATCATCTCCGACAATACGGTTTGTCGTATTGCCTAATTGGGCTGTGCTGATTGTGTTCATTAATTCAGGGCTTGTAGCGAGAATCATTGCGGTATGCTTGGCATCCGGTAATTTATCTAAACTGCCATTGGAAATTGCGGTAAACAATTCATTAGCATTGATGTTGTTGTTGTTATCGGCGTCAATGAGGGCAAAATTATCTTTTATGGCTTGCCAACCGTCACTTTTTACGCCATGAGACTTCGTATTTCTGTGACTAAAATCAACAATCCCAGAGACTTCTGGATCGTGGCTTGCGCGGTTGCCGTCGTCACCACCGGTCGTATATTTCTTTTTATCGGCATCCCAGTGGGCTTGATCTGTAGAACGCTTCCAAACATTGGAAGGTGTTTTGAATGAGTCATAAGTTAATGATGTGTCAGTTGAAGAGTCAGAATCATCCGTATCGTCTGTGGAGTCATCAATGGGATCATCCAGAATACCTGAATCATCCGTACCTGAATAATCAACATCATCGGTCTCTGAGTCATCGGTGGAGGAATCGTCAATGGTTTCGGAATCCACTGTAGAATAATCACTGATACCCGAGGACGATTGTTGTTGCAGACAGCCTTGCTGGACGACACTGAACATCATTTTCATCATGCTCATCATAACAGTCATCATTTGGCTCATTTGAGAAAGCTGTGCATCGGCATAGTTTCCGCCACCAGTCATTCCTAAACCAGCCTGAGTGCTATAACTGGGTGTGAATCCCGTATTCATACCATAGCCAGAAGCATAAGAGGGTGTTGCATCGCTTTGATAGGGAGTTGCCTGAGCACCGTATGGGCTTGCGCCATAAGGGGAAGCCGAGTTGCCATACGCAGCTAATAAAGCATTGCTACCAGTCGGAAGAAATGACATATAATTTCCTCTTCTCTACTCAATCTACTCTCAAACTCTGACCGCGACTTAAAACACAACCTTGCATAAAAGGTTAAGTCTTATAGCTGCTTTAAAAAACTACACCTACCTCTAGGGATATCATTCTAAAATTCAATTGGAAGTGGATTAAAAATGACATCTATAGGAATAAAGTATTTTGGAAATAGTGAATTTACCAAATCAATAAAAAAACATTCAATTTTGAAGTTTTGTAAACACAGCCTTATAAAATATCTAAGAGACGATTCCTTGGGATCGTCTCTTAGAATGATGATTAAAATTGATTAGAAACCGCTTCTAAATGGGGAGCTATTAAAAAGCCAAACCCAATCCATTGAAAATTTAAATCTGAACAATGTCTTCGTATACAGTAGTATGAAGGATTAAGAAAGAAGCAATTCTTTATTATTTAATTGGACCTAATTATTCAACTGAACCAGGGCTTGTTCGTGTCCTTGGGAGAGTAATTTTTCGAGCATTTCGACTTGCCGGGGATTTTTAGTCTTACAAGCAACTTCGAAATGAGACCTTAATCCCAAGTCCCAAGAGAGCAGACAACCCTCACCATTTTCCAGAACTTTTGCATGAGGAATGTCTTTTAGACTTTTAATTTCCATAAACAAAGTACCTTCAGGGATTTCGCCACACATTAGTTATAAATTTCAGTCTAGCCGATGCTTTCAAGAAAAGCTTTCTATTTCCATGCTTATTTTACAGAGCTTTACAGAATAGACAAACATTTTTTTGCTTATATGTCTGGATTATAGAATCCAGGCAATAAAAACAAGCCTTTTACATAAGGCTTTATCGGTACTTATTGAGAGCTTTTTAGCCAAACTTTCATAAATTTACATCCTATGCATGCTCCTCCTTTATAATGAGTGAAGGGCCGACTTGAGAGATTTGGGGTTAGCATGTGGTAAGATTCTGAAATTGGTTGTGTCCAAACCCACTTCATTGATGGGTCCTTGGGGATGTTTTTTGAAGGCATAAAATCTTTTTGAGGAGTGGCAAGCAATGACTTTAAATGACCCTCTCTCATCACTTCTTTTGCGTTCCCAACAATCATAGAACCATGTTAGCAAGCCCGTATTTTATGATGACGCCAAAAGCCCCTAACCCAAAATCTCCTTTTGCATCGGCCGCCTTTACCCCGCCAGCGACACCCAAATCGAAGGGTAGTCCTTGGAAGCTTATGGTGGCATGTTTAGTGATCGGAGGCGTGGTCTTTTTTGTTGCGAGTTCCGGGAATTCTTCCAGTTCTCCGTTTTCCCAACTCAAAAACATACTTTCCGGCTCCGGTGGCTACGATGTTTCTGAAGTGTTTGTCCCTCAACCTGACCTCAATCAGGAAGGGGCCGCTTCACTCTATCGGCAAGCCGTTGCAAATCTTCAGAGTGGCGAGTTTCAAACCGCCCTTGATCAATTCAAAAAATTGGAACCTGCTTACCCAATCCTAAAGGATATGCTTTGGGTTAGAGAAGCCGAGTGCTACGTAGGTCTTGGCAATGAGTGGGCAGTCCAAAAAAAGCTTCATTCCGTTATGGATGACTTAGGTACCAGCCCCTTAAAAATTCTGGCACGCTATCGGATTGGTCAATCTCAATTCCGGGGACGTGAGTGGGATAAAGCCAAAGAAACTTTTCAGCAAATTCGGGAAAAATCCCCGGATAGCCCTTATGCAGCCGGAAGTTTGTATTATCTTGCAGCCTTGTTGGGTCGGAAGCCTGAAACCCATACGCAGGCAATTCAGTATTTGAGATCCTATCTTTCCAAATACTCCGACGGGAAGTTTGGACTAGAAGCTGCCACACTTTTAGAAAGGCTTCAAACTCAGCCCGATGCGAACGATCATGCCTGGATGGGATTGGCGTTTGCGACTTCTTCAAGTGATGCTCAAAAAGCATTAGCTCACTTAAAACAAGGAAGCCTTAAACAAACGTGGCATAAGATGGGGCACCTGTTAATTCGTGGTGGCCAGACCAGTTCTGGGGTCAATGTTTTATTAGCCGGTTTGCCTTATGCAAAAGATACTGAAGAGTTTTCCCAGGGGTTGGATGCTATTTTAGCGGCAACTCGGTCCGATCAAAAAGTAGCGCTACTGAAAGCATTGGTAGCTAAGCACTACGTAACGGGTGGAGATTATGCACTTTGGAAGCTTGCTGAGCTTGATGAGGCTAGTGTTCAAGACGCTTCTCGGCAGATCGTCACTTTGTTTCCCAAGGGAGACTATGCTCCTGAGAGCATGTGGCGTCTCATGTGGCCGCTCATCACGCAAAATCGCTTGAGTGACTATATCAGCCAGGCTCAACAGTTTATGGAGCATTATAGCTATGCTCGCTCAGCACCCAAGGTTTTATTTTGGATGGGTAAGGCACAAGAAAAAATCGATCTTACAGCCGCTGCACAAAACTATACTCGGCTTCGCGACAATTACCCCAACACCTATTACACATTTCGTGCTAATTCCCGGTTAGATGTGATTAATAACGGACAAGAGGACAAAGGCTGGAAAATCAATAAGCCCGATTCCAGCGGATATATCACTAAAAATACAAATTTGAATACGCTCGATATTTTTCCTGCTTCTTCTCGGTTTGGAAATGCAGACGAGGGTGAAAGAAGACGGAAAGAAGCGCAAACACTGGAATTTATCGGCGTCCAGGAAGATGTCCGTCTGTTCTGTACTGAAGCGATAGGCTCTTTACCGGCAGCGGTTGAGAGTTGGGCTGCTCAAATAAATGGTGAACGGGCAAGAGGCATTCGCATTGTTCGAACCGCGCTTGAAAAACGAAATCGCCAAACAATTGAGAGTAGCGGGCAAACCATTTTATCGGATGCAGAAAGTAGCACGCCTGATGAAATGAAGTTACTCTTCCCGATTTATTTTTCTCAATGGATTGAACCTGCAGCTGAAAAAACTGGGCTTGATCCCTTCCTCATTCAGGCGCTGATGAGAGAAGAAAGTTACTTTAACGAGTTTGCCGTAAGCGGTTCCAATGCGCGCGGCCTGATGCAGCTTTTACCTGCCACAGCTGCTGATGTTGCGAAATGGGAGCAAATGTCGGATTTCAAAACGGCCGATCTTTTTATTCCGCAAACCAATATTCGCTTGGGATCTCGTTATTTAACGTATATTCGAAATCTCTTTGATGGCAATTTAATGCCAACTGTTGGAGCCTACAATGGTGGACCTGGTGCAATGAGGCGTTGGGTTAACGCTCCCTCCAGTCATTTTTCAAGTGATCCGGATATGTTTGTAGAAGGCATTCCTTACGGACAAAGCCGAGATTACATTAAAAAAGTTTTTGGTGCCTATTGGAATTACCAAAAGCTTTACGGTCGTTCCTAAAAACCAATTTTCATCAGGCGTCTTACTTGGCTTAACGTATCCTGGCAGACTGCGCGGGCTTTTTCTCCGCCTTCTTTTAGAATCTTTTCAACCTGAGCGCGATCCGAGGCATACATGGCGCGACGTTCCCGCATGGGAGCCATTTCTGCATTGATAAATTCAGCTAAGATTTTTTTGCAGTCCATGCAGCCTCTGGCAGCTGTGCGGCACTCTTGTGCTGCCAAGGAGCGAGCTTCTTCAGTGGCAAAAGCCTCGTAATAAGGATAAACAACCGTACAATTAGCAGGTTCGCCAGGATCGGTCTTGAGTTTACGCTGAGGATCGGTGATTGCGGTTTTAATTTTTTTCCAGGTCTCTTCTTCGCTATCCGATAAGGAAATCGCGTTATTGTAGGATTTACCCATTTTTCGGCCGTCTAAACCGGTTAACAAGGGTGTTTCCGTTAATAAGGGTCGAGGTTCGACAAATAAGTTTTCGCCATAAACATGATTAAATCGACGTGCAATATCACGACTGATTTCCAAATGAGCTAACTGGTCTTTACCAACCGGCACCAAGTTGCCTTTTACACAAAGAATATCAACGGTTTGAAGAATAGGATAGCCAAGAAGCCCGTAAGAGAGGTCTTCATGGAGCATTGCGACCATATCTTTTAAGGTAGGATCAGTCTGAACCCACTTTGCAGGTGTAATCATGCTCATCATCAGATGCAGTTCAGCCGTTTCTGGCAAAGAGGATTGAACATACATGGTTGCCTTTTCGGGATCAATCCCGGCGGCTAACCAATCTAAGGCCATATCCAAAGTATTTTCACGAAGCGCATTTGACGCTTCGTATTTGGTAGTTAAAGCATGCCAATCCGCTACCATAAAATAACAGGGGTATTGGTTCTGAAGTTGAACCCAATTCCTCAAAACGCCCATATAATGCCCAAGGTGCAGACGCCCTGTCGGACGCATGCCGGACATTACCACGGGAGCAGTTGGCATTTTAGGGGAGGAATCGTCCTTGGATTCACCTGTCATTGTCATGGTTGAGAAGTTTTCCAATGCGCTTAAACGAGTTACTTGTTTTTGCTTTATAAAATCTTATCAAAAGCACGGGAATATCATTAAGGTTGAGGCATTCCACAGAGTGATCGGTATAAACAGTATTTGTCTGGACATGTATCCGGCAATTGATAGGTTTCCTCTTGCCTGAGTTGTTCTATCGTAGAGATAAGAATTTGCCTCGTTGCCTCATGCTGAGCAGAAGAATACTGAACTTGAACTTCCTCAACAGGGCTGTGAGCATCGCCTTTTACAATAACGTAGAGAAAACCCAGATTTTCTGGAGTTAAATCCAAAATTGCCAGATCTTGCGCCGAAACACTTTTTGCCACTTCTACCAGGGCAAAAAGGTAAACGCGTGTTTGCCAATCTTCATGAGGGTTTTTAGGGGCACCCATGCCGGTTTTCCAGTCAATAATCCAGACTTTTCCGTTCTTGTCTCTTGCAATCCTGTCTATACGGCCATTGAGCCATTCTACGGCTTGTTCGTTTCCCTGGTGCTGTTCTTGTGGGGATTGAGTATTTTCATTATTTTTAAGACTGAGGGGGATATTAAATTCCCACTCACTGCCTAGGATTTCCCATTGCGTACTGCGATGTAAGGCCAATTTTTCGCAACTGCGGCGTACTTTTTCATCCGCAGAAGCGAGTAATTTTTTACACGATAAATTGCGGGACTGATAATCCAAAAGTTTGTGGACTTCTCGCCCTAAGCTAAAATGACGGACATCCGATGGCCATTTCAGCTTGGCGACATATTTATAAGCAAACTGACGCTTGCAACGACTCCAACTTTTCAAAGCATCTGCTGACGTTCGACTGAACGTTGCCGGAGGATACATTTTAAGGGTTTCAGTTGCTAATTCGGACATCTAGTTGCTAGTTCCATAATTTGAATTTTTTAGAGTTTTGAAGCAGCGTTTAGCTTAACTGCTGAGCACAGGCTGAGCCTCTGCTTTGAAATGTAAATAAGCAGACAATTTTTGAAAAGCCAATGCGGGCTCCGTTTGTTGCAAGCGCTGGAATTTATAGGCTTGCTGATGGGCCGTCATATAAAGCGCTTTTCGAGCACGGGTAATGCCCACATACAAAAGTCGGGCTTCTTCTTCAATTTTTTCGCGCTTTTTCCCATCGACATAACGGGAATTCAGCTCCTGATCGGTAATCACTTTTTGTCCTTGCTGTGCTGCAATGACCCGATCCAAGTCTCGAATCAATTTATCCGACTCGTCGAAACGAATCGCGCTCATTTGGTTGGGAAAAGCGCTTGCCTGTAAAAAGGGAATGAAAACAGCGTCAAACTCTTGCCCTTTTGACTTATGAAGCGTCATTACCTGAACAATTTCTGAGCCGTGACGATCGAGCAAGTCACCAAACCCTTTACGCCCTCTCCAGGAGCGCTGAAAGGCTTCAAAGCGGGCAATAACGATATCAAGCGTGGAATGACTCAATACGGATTGCTCACTGAGCTCACCCATTTGTTGGCGAGTTTCTTTTAAGATTTCGGCAGCCATCAGTGCGCATAAATAGCCGTTACTGCGATCGTCCGCTGACGGACAGAGGATATCGGCCAGTTTTGCAATCAGATTACCCAGATTGGCGCTCGCGGTTTGGCGACTAAAATCGATTAAATTGTAATGCCATTGCGTGAGCCATTCGTCTTCTAATTCCGTGGGTTGGGCGTATAACAAAGAAGAATTTTCCAGGAAGTTTAATCGGAGCTGCATCTGCTTGGTATCGGGTAACAGGCCTGCATCTTGAAGGTTTTTAGCCCAAGCTTTCTGTAAGGAGAGATCTCCCGGATTAGCCAATAAACGCAAGGTGTTTAAAACGCGTTTGAAAACGGGACTCGCGTTAATATTCTCGCTAAGGCTCACTGCTTTAATTCCAGCCGCTTGCAAAAAGCCACTTACGCGATTCACCTGGAAATTATTACGAACCAAAACAGCGATAGAGGCGTTAGGATGCTGGATTTTTAAATCGAGAATTTTTTGAGTGAGCCAGCTTTCTTCAGCCAGTTCATTCGTAAAGAGTTGGGAATGTAAGGGCTCAATTAAAGCAGGATTTTGCCCTTCAACGGCTTTCATCGCCACGGGTTGAAACGCTTTTTCAAGACCAGCTTCGGCTGAAGCCGTCTGAATCCAATAATTCGCTAAATTCATCACTTCGGGTGCACAGCGACCACTTTGATCCATAAGAACTTTGCTATCCGCTTCTAAAATAAAATTCCGAAAGACAGCGGGCTCGGCAGAACTGAAGGTCGTAGTGATTGATTGGTTGGTATCGCCGGTTCGAATTAAATTCGGTCGCTCACCGCCCAAAAGCTGAATAAACTCCTGGAGTGTGCGGGAAGAATCCTGTGCTTCGTCTTCAATCACAAATCGAAAACGCTCCTGGTACCGAGCCCGAACATCGGGATAGGTTTTCAGGATGGAAATCGCATTGCGAATCAAATCGGAAAAGTCGAGACTGCCGCTTTCAAATAAGCTTTTCTCGTAGGCCTCATACGCGGGTAGAAATTCAGTTACTCGAAAGGTCTTTGAAGAACTTGCTGCAATATCCGCAGGACGAAGCCCCATCATTTTTGCGTGGCTAACAGCGCGATCAATCGCGCGTAGCCAGTCACTCTCTTTTCTGGCTGATTCCGGTCGGGTGGCGGACGAAACTTGTGTTAACAACTCACCCCGGGCAAATTCGTCTAGAATCGTCATATCATCCGGCATACGATTCAACAGCAACGCCTGATCATTTTCCGTCAGGATACGAAGCGCCAAACTGTGAATCGTTGAAATAACGGGCAATTTGCGGGTAGTGCCTGCCAATTTCTTTTTGAGGCGAGACAGTAAGGTTTTCGCTGCCGCATCCATATAGGTAAGGACTAAAATGCTATCCGGCTCAACACCGTTTTCAATGAGCTCTAAAAGCAGTTCAACGTTAACAAAGGTTTTACCGGCACCGGGTACTGCACTAATGGCCATCGTACCGGAGCGATACTCCAAAATCGGTGCCTGATCGGGGCGAAGCGTTGCTCTTTGAATTTCAGTGTCTCCCAATAAAACGGTTGTTTGTAAGCGCGGTTCCAGCAAGCTTTCCTGACTGCCCCCCATGTCATCCAATTCGCTGGCGTAGGTCTGTATTTCTTCTGTGGCCAGCAGCATCAGGGAGCGAGTGATATGCCCCGCTCGGGCCCGAATGACAGCCTCGTTAAATTCTTCGCTAAAAGCCGTATTGGACCCATCCCAAACAGCGGAATGCACCCAAGCATTATAGAGAGGGGCATTATCGCTACGCGACCATTCTCGACAGGTAATATCGAGCCAGAGCTGGCGCTTTCGATAAACCTCCGCATCGATCAGTTTTTGAGGTGTCGCAATAATAATGCTATCGGGTTCAATTGCTTCAGGTGCATCAGGCGTATCGGCAACCGCGCCATTTTTAATCTGTGTAAACCACCATCGGTCAAAATCGGGTGTCGATTCCGTGTCTGCCGGTTGAGAACTCAAGAGTTCATCGAAAATGTTCTTTTGTCGGATGTAGCTTTCAATAATCCGGTTCAGATCCCGATAGGCATTCCGCTCAGCCTTATACTCGCTCGTAAAATGGTTCATGAGATCCTGGAACGCGCTGAACAGCTGACGATCAAAACTCAAGTGCTGAGCTTTTTCCAACCAAATAGCCAATTTCTGGATCGATGCCTGCACGATAGGGTCGTGTGACTGGAAACCCTGTGTAGATTCAGGCAGTTCCCCCCCACCCTTAATCCCTCCCCCGCCAGGGGAGAGGGGAGAAGAAGGCTCTAAGGGAAGATCATTTTGTGCTGAATATAAGCTACTCTCTTTGGCTAAATCACTTTCAACAGATTCAATTGGTTCTACCCTATTTAAATAGGGTCTCCCCTCCCCCCTGGCGGGGGAGGGATTAAGGGTGGGGGGGACATCAGTTTGTGATGGGGAACTCGGCTCAGGCTCAGAAATATAAAGTGATTCCGGAACAAGGGAGGGTAGGGGTAAAAGGCTATCTTTCGGAAATTGAATGACCTCAATCGCTCGTGAACACAAGCTTTGAACCAAGGCATCTAATGATGCTTCCTGGATACCGGGCCAGATTAAAGCATCTACGCCATGAATCAGGCAATTTTTTAGATCGATAGCAGACGGTGCATAGCCCCAACGTCGACCATTTGCCCAATGAATCAGGGTTAAAAATGCGCGACAGGCCGGGTTATCACTGGGACGCTGGGTACCCGAAAGCAATTGAAAGGGTAAGCCCAGGCGGTGCAGGCGGGAAGACAGCTGATGCAAACTCAGAAAGTCAGTTTTAGGAAGAATGATACAAAAATCACCGGCCTTTGCTCCCGAGGATAAGGCCGTCATTAAGTCATCAACTACCTGAGACAGCATCTCCAAGCGTGTCATCGTGCTTGGTGCGTTTTGAATAACGGGCGGGAGAACTTCAAAGTTGTCTTGTTGATACCAGTTCCGTAACAGGGTTTGTCCGGCGGTATAAAAGAGATCGGAGCGTTCTAATATGTCTGTAGGTCCCGGTCGAAAGGCTTTTAAGGCTTGCCAATCATACGGGTAAGCGTTCAAATAGCCCCGCCGGGATCCACCATCCACATCCGCTGCTAAAACAAGGCTTTCTACTGAAGGAGCCATCCATTGAATGAAAAGTTGCTGAGCGTGGATGGTTTCATCGACATCGTCTACCAACAAATGCTGAACTTTGGAACGGAGGTCCGAGGAGAGAGGGTTTTCAGCCTTAATTAAACTGTGAAAAACATCCAGCTGTTTATTGGCATCCAAAGTTCGAAGGCGATAGCTAACACGATCAAACTGTTGCTCCAGAAAATTTGTTTCTTCCTGACACGTCTCGTTGAGCAAGTTGGATCGTGTCGCCATATCCTCCCGAGTCAGCTGGTTCTCGGAGCGCTGGCGGAGTCGACGCACGATTTGCTTGAGAATATGGTTATCATTCCCGGGGAAATCCTCATAAGGAGGCGGAAGCCCTTGCAGGTGGCGCTGAGTTCTGAGCTGAGATAACAGTAAGCGCAGGATGAGTTCGGAATCTTCCAGGCCGGACAGATGCGGCTGAATAATGGATTGCCCTTGCTTGAGTATGTCCTCGACCAAAGGCCAATAATTAAAGAGGGTATTGCGGACAAAACCGGCATAGGTATAAACCGGCATTTGCGCTAAAGGGATATTGATATCAGCCAGCAGGCGCTCTACAAAACGCTCTTTTCGATTGTGATTACTGCACAACACGAGGATGGACGACGCGGGGACGCTTTCCAATAAGGTTTTCGTATGGTGTAGAAGACGGCTGGTTTTTCCAGAACCCAACGGCCCTTCGACGTAACCGATCATGCTGTATCCAAATCACTAGAATAAGGGTGTACTCGATATTTTATTCTATAAGCTGTGAGAATGGAAAGCTCTGGTAAATGTTCGGTTTTGCTTTTTGGACACTCCGTCGGCCGTTTCCTCTTACTTAATGTTGGTTTGTGTTTCCCCTTTAAAAACCGGAGCTGCGGTCCATGGCCCGCTTTACCCTGCCCGGCGGTAGGGGATCTGATTCCACTCACAGATCAATTGGAGCCTGTTTGCGAACGGCTAGAAAGGAGTCCGTTATTAACCCAAACGACCAGAATGGGATTAGTTCAGAGAAGCCC
>Ga0190273_10000009_pt1 | contig 176665 bp, 176 predicted proteins | sample Popmic504IS_FD_134513 | JGI IMG/M metagenome (GOLD analysis project Ga0190273, IMG submission 134513) | Populus adjacent soil microbial communities from riparian zone of Shoshone River, Wyoming, USA - 504 IS | ecosystem: Environmental > Terrestrial > Soil > Riparian zone > Trees stand...
AAAAAGGCGTGGTGCTTTCCGAATATGGCCGGCGCAGCGAGATTTCGAAGAAATTGGGCGACGTGATGCGGCCGCTGTTCTTTGCCGGTGTGAAGATGGCGAACCGCGACACGATCGGCACCGAGGCGACGCTCAAGGCCGCCAATGCGCCGGGCCTCAAGGCCTTTTACGAGCGCTGGTACCGGCCCGAGCGGGCGACCCTGGTGCTGGTCGGCGATGCCGATCCGGCCTTGCTGGAAAAGCTCGCGGCGAAGCATTTCGGCGGCTGGAAGGGCAGCGGCCCGGCGCCGGCCGAGCCCGATTACGGCGCGCCCGCCGACGTCGCCGAGCGGACCGGGGCGCTTGCCTATCCGGGCTCGCCGCACTTCGCGACTTTGAGCTGGGTGCGCCCCTATGTGGCGGTGCCGCCGACCAAGGCACGCGAGAAAGCGGAATTGGCGGAAGCGATCGCCAAGCGGATCCTGAACCGCCGGCTCGAAGCCAAGGCGCGGGGGGAATCGAGCTTCCTCAGCGCGCAAGTGGGGGGCGACGATAACGTCAACATCGCCGATTACACGCAGGTGCAGGTGATGGCCAAGGAGGGGCGCTGGAAGGAAGCGCTGGCCGAAACCTATGGGATATTGGCGGATGCGCTGAACAGCCCGCCGAGCGGCACCGAGATTGCGCGCGAGATGCAGAATCTGCGGACGGGCGCGCGGGCGGCGGTGGAGGGCGAGGCGACGACCAAATCGCCGAGCCATGCCCAGCGGCTGATCTCAGCAATCGACGGCAACAGCGTGGTCTCCACCGCGACGGTCAATGCCGCGCTGATCGAGGAACTGGCGCCGGCGATGACGCCTGCCTTCGTGGAAGAACGGATGAAGGCGCTGTTCACCGGCTCCGGCCCGCGAATCGCGATGCTCTCGCCGACGCCGGTGACGGGCCTTGGCGAAGCGCTGGCGGCGGCGGAAAAGGTGGGCCCGGCGGTGCGCGCCGCCGAGCGGACGGTGACCATGAACGACCTTCCCAAGCTCGGCAAAGCCGGCCGGGAAGTGTCGCGCCAGCAGATCGCCGATCTTGGCGTGACCATTGTGCGCTTTTCGAACGGCTCGAGCCTGGTATTCAAGAAGACCGATTTCGAGCAGGGGCGGGTCAATGTCGGGCTGCGCTTCGGCACCGGAATGTCGGGCCTTCCCAGCGACCGAAAGACGCTGGCGTGGATGGGCAATCTGATTGGATCGACCGGCGTCGCCGGGCTCGATCTCGACGCGCTGGAGCGGCTGCTGACCGGGCGGCGGATGAGCCTGAGCTTCGGGGTGGGCGAGGATGCGTTCGAGATGGGCGGCACCACCAATGCCGCGGAGCTCCCCGACCAGTTGCGGCTGCTTGCCACCAAGATCGCCTATCCGCGCTGGGACGCGCCCTTGTTCCAGCGCTCTAAGACGGCGGCGCTGGAGAATTACGATCTTGCGTTCTCGTCCGCCTCGTCGCGGGCCGGGCGCGAGTTCGGCGGGGTGACAAGGCGCGGCGATGCGCGCTGGGCGCCGACCGAGAAGGCCGAGATCGCCGCCGCGACTCCGCAGGCGTTCGAGCAGATGTTCGCGCCGTTGATGCAAGAGGGGCCGATCGAGGCGGTGATCGTCGGCGATGTGGACCTCGAAGCGGCGGTGAAGGCGATGCTCGGCACCGTCGCGGCCTTGCCCAAGCGGGCGGAGGTCAAGGCGCCGGCCGCCTCGCTCAAGGTGCTGCCGCCCGCGCCGATGGCCAAGGCGGTGACGTTCGACCATCGCGGCGATCCCAACCAGGCTTATGCGATGCTCGGCTGGTCGACCTTTGGCGGGGTGGAGCGCGTGCGCGAGCGCCGCGCGCTGCAGCTTGCCGGCAACATGGTGCAGGTGCGGTTGTTCGAGAAACTGCGCGACGTGGAAGGCGCGACCTATTCGCCGAGCGCCGGGGCGACCTCGTCCGAGACCTTCGCCGATTGGGGCGTCTTCTACACCGCCGCCGAGATCCGGCCGGAGCGTGCCGACCTGTTCTTCCGCCTGGCGCGCGAGACGGTGGCCGATCTTGCCGCGGCGCCGGTCGAGGCGGACGAATTCACCCGCGCGATCAATCCGGTGCTGAGCGGGCTGGATCGGCGGCTGAAGACCAACGGCTATTGGCTGTCGGCGATGGAGGGCTGGTCGCGCGATCCGCGGCTGATCGATCAGACCCGCACGATCCTGTCCGATTACCGCTCAATGACGGCCGCCGACGTGCAGGCGGCGGTCGCGCGCTACGTTCGCGACGAGGGCGACTGGTCGATCCTGGTTTTGCCCGCTAGATTGACCGGCGGTGTCAACTAACGCGATCCAAGGAGCGGCGCCCGGAAGCGCCGGAACGGGAACTGCCTGGAAGCCCCCAAAGCTTCAGCAGCAGCCCTTCTTCGAAGACAAGAACCGCGCCTTCTGGATTCTCCAGTCGGCGGGGTGGGCGGGCTATTTCGTGCTGCGAACCCTGTCGGGCGTCGCCAACGCGATGGGGTGGAGCTACGTCGTCCACACCGCCTTGCTGACCGCGACCGGCTATTCGATCACCTTGCTGATGGGCGCGATCTTCCGGCGGCTGATCCGGATGCGGCCGATCGTCACCTGGACGGTGTCGGTGGCGATCGTGCTGGTCGCGGCCGGCGCCTTTTCGGCGATCGAGACGTGGAGCCACGCCACCTTTATCGAGCCCGGCGCGCGGCCGGGGGGCCTGCGGTTCCTGGGCTCGATCCTGCTGACCAGCGCTCTGCTGGTGGCGTGGACCGCGCTTTATTATTCGATCAATTACTACCTTCTGCTGGAGGAGCAGAGCGACCGGCTCCTGAGGCTCGAGCATCAGGCGTCGAGCGCGCAGCTCGCGATGCTGCGCTACCAACTCAACCCGCATTTCCTGTTCAACACGCTGAATTCGATCTCCACCCTGGTGCTCTTGAAGCAGACCGAGCGGGCCAATGCGATGCTGTCGCGCCTGTCGTCCTTTTTGCGCTATACCCTGGTCAACGAGCCGATGGGCACGGTGACGATGGCGCAGGAGGTGGAGACGCTGAAGCTCTACCTCGAGATCGAGAAGATGCGCTTCGAGGACAGGCTGCGGCCGCGCTTCGACATCGATCCCGACGTGTCGCTGGCGCGGCTCCCCTCCCTGCTGCTCCAGCCGCTGGTTGAGAATGCAATCAAATATGCGGTCACCCCGCAGGAGGAAGGCGCGGACATCGAAGTCGCCGCCCGTCGGGTGGGCGACCGGGTGCTGATCCGGGTCAAGGATACCGGCCCCGGGGCGGAGGATCATTGGGTCAAGGCGCAGGAATCGACCGGCGTCGGCCTGGCGAATATCCGCGACCGGCTGGCCCAGGCTTATGGGCCGGACCAGAAAATCGATACGGAGTCGAACAGAAGCGGGGGCTTTAGCGTTACCATCGAAATACCCTATCAGATTGACGTAGCCGAGGAGCCGAAATGACCATCCGCACGATTCTCGTGGACGACGAGCCGCTCGCCATCCAGGGCCTGCAGCTCCGCCTCGAGCGGTTCGAAGATGTCGAAATCATCGAAACCTGCTCGAACGGCCGCGAGGCGATCCGCGCGATCAAGACAATAAGCCGGACTTGGTGTTTCTCGACATCCAGATGCCGGGCTTCGACGGTTTCTCGGTGATCCAGGGCCTGATGGAGGTCGAGCCGCCGTTGTTCGTGTTCGTCACGGCCTATTCCGACCACGCGATCCGCGCCTTTGAAGCGCAGGCGGTGGATTACCTGATGAAGCCGGTCGAGGAAGACCGCCTCGCCGATACGCTTGACCGGGTGCGCAATCGCCTGGCCGAAAAGCGCGGCGCCGAGGAGGTGGGGCGTTTGAAGGAAGTGCTCGCCGAGGTCGCGCCCGACGCGGTGGACCAGGTGGCGGCGGCGACCAGCACCGACGATGGGCCGGCGTCCAACCGCTATGAAAAGCTGATCAACATCAAGGATCGCGGGCAGATTTTCCGGGTCGATGTGGACTCGATCGAGAAGATCGATGCGGCCGGCGATTACATGTGCATCTACACCGGCGACAACACGCTGATCCTGCGCGAGACCATGAAGGACCTGGAAAAGCGCCTCGATCCGCGCCGCTTCCAGCGCGTGCACCGGAGCTGCATCGTCAACCTGGACCAGGTCCGGCAGGTCAAGCCGCATACCAACGGCGAGTGCTTCCTGGTGCTGGAGAGCGGCAGCCAGGTGAAGGTTTCCCGGTCGTACCGCGATGTGGTGGCGAGGTTCGTGCACTGATGGACTTCTAGCCCCTCCCCTTCAGGGGATGGGTTGGGGAGGGGAATGTTTGTGTTGAAACGGGCCTACCTTGTTCACGGGCGGGCCCCTCCCCAAACCCCTCCCCTGAAGGGGAGGGGCTTAAGAAGTGAGAGTGACCATGCTGTTTGTGCTTCTGCTTCAGGCCGCCGCGGCTCAGCCGTTGCCGGATATCGAGCTTGAGGTCCGCGCCCGGGCGCGGTCGGTGGAGATCGAACGGAAGGGCGAGGCGAAGCTTGAGGTTCGGGCCGAGCCCGATGCTGGGAGCCGCGTCGACGTGCGGGTCGAGCCCGTGCCGGAGGGGCGCACGTCCCTGCGCAATGTCGAGGTCAACATCCGCGCCGAGGCCCGTCTGGGCGAGGGCGTGAAAGTGGACGCCCAAGCGGAAACCGAGCGCCCGCAATAACGTTACGCCTCCCGTTAACAGGGAGATTTCACATGCGTTACGTTCCACTCGCCGCCGTTGCGGCCATTGCCCTCGCCGCAGCCCCGGCCGCCGCCCAGAACCGGCGCGAGCAGCAGCCGGCGCGCGGCGCGCCGCAATCGACGGCCTTGGCCCAGCAGGTGTCGGCGGGCGGCGAGCAGCCGGACGTGATCCTCGACATCCCGAACCTGTCGATCGACGAAGTGACTGTGGATGTGCAGAATCTGGTCGTCGACATCTCGCTCGACGCGCGGCTCGCCAACCTCCTCAAGCTCACCGCCGGCGCCCATGCCAGCGTCGATCAGGTAAAGATCCAGATCAAGGGCGTGCAGGCGACCGCGACTTTGGTGGTGCGGCTCGACAATGTGCGGGCAATTATCGAGCGCACGCTGCAGACGCTGGACAACAATCCGCAGATCGTGACGCAGCTGCTTTCGACGGTGGACAATACGGTCGGTACCGTCGGCGGGGTGGCGAACAATGCGGTGGGCACGGTGGGCGGCATCGCGTCTTCGGCGCTGCGTTCGGGCGCGGTGCTGGATTTGGCGCGGGCCGGGCTGACCGAAGTGTCGCGGACGGTGAACGGCACAGGGCAGACGGTGCGCCAGGTGCGCGACAATGCCGGGCAGCTTTTGGAAGTGGTAACGGATACGGCGGGCAAGGTCGTTTCCTCGCGGCGGGTTGTGCGTTGATCCAAGGCTGATCCACCCACGTCACCCCCGCGAAAGCGGGGGTCCCGCTTCTTCCTGGCCTTTGAGAAGAAGAAGCGGGATTCCCGCTTTCGCGGGAATGACGGTAGAAGGTGCGAAACTGGGAGGGACCACATGGCGAAAGTGACCGGGCTCGGGGGCGTGTTCTACAAGGTGGCGGATACGGAGCGCACCGCGCGCTGGTATCGGGAGACGCTCGGCCTTGGCGGCGAGTGGGGAATCATGCTGCCGTGGAAGGCGGACGAGACCGGGGAGGCGTTCAGCCTGTTTTCGGCGTTCAAGCAGGACAGCGATTATTTCGCGCCCAGTGCGGAGCGGTTCATGGTGAATTTGCGGGTGGACGACCTCGACGCCATGGTGGTGGAGCTTGAGGGCAAGGGGGTGGAGATCCTCGGCCGGCAGGAAGAGGATTATGGCAAGTTCGCCTGGATCATGGATTGCGACGGCGTGAAACTGGAGCTTTGGGAGCAGAAAGGGCCCGCGGGGTAAACTCGGGCAACGCCTTCTTCGTTCGTTTCTCGACTTCGCTCGAAACGAACGGGGTTGGTGGATGCACTGCAGCGAGGGATGCGGCCGCTCAGGCCTTCTTGCTCCGGGCGGCGGTGTAGCCACTGCTAGGCACTCTGATCCGTTCGTCTCGAGCGAAGTCGAGAGACGCTGCACTATCGTGGGGGGGGCGCGATTCTCGACTTCGCTCGTTTCTCGACTTCGCTCGAAACGAACGGGGTTGGTGGATGCACTGCAGCGAGGGATGCGGGCGCTCAGGCCTGCTTTTCCTCCCCGGAACGGGGAGGGGGACCGGCCGAAGGCTGGTGGAGGGGGCCCACCTCCGTGCCACCCTCTACGCTGGGCCCCCTCCACCGCACTACGTGCGGTCCCCCTCCCCGTTCCGGGGAGGATTTAGGCCTTACTCTTCTTGGTCCGGATCACGGCCATGGAGCCGCCGCCGGATTTGAGCACGTTGCGGCGGAACAGGGTCGCGCCGAGGCTTACGATGAGCCAGACCCAGAGGACCTGCCACGCCAGCGCCAGAAGGTGCGGCCAGAGTTCGGGGAGTTGCGCGGCCCGCGCTACCATGGTCAGTGGGGAGCTGAACGGGAAGATGGCGGCGCCCAGGCCCAGGAGGTTGTTGGGCTGGCCGATCGCGAAGGAGGCGAGCAGGAAGATCAGCATCTGGCCGACGGTGATCGGCATGGACAGGGTCTGCACCTCGCGGACGCTGTTGGCCTGACTGCCGATGCCGAGGAACAGGGCGCCGAGCAGCAGGTAGTTGGCCGCGTAATAGAGGATCACCAGGATCACGAAGAGCGGCCAGCCGACGGCGGGATCGGGCAGGCTGGACGGGTCCTTGACCCAGACCGACACGGCGATCAGCGCGCCCGCCGCCCAGACCGCGATTCCGACCAGGCTGACGGCGAGCATCGAAAAGAGCTTGCCGGTGAACACCGCGTCGATCGGGAGCGCGGCGGCGAGCACTTCGATGATCTTGTTCGATTTCTCCTCCAGCAGGTTCGAAAGCAGCATGCCGGCGAGCAGCACGGTGATCATGAACAGGAGGAGCTGGGCCATGCGCGCGGTGAGCGCGCGCCCGGTGGCAAGCGCGCCGGCCGATTGCTCGACCTCGACGACGCGGATGTCCGTGGCTGCGAAGCCGCCGGTTTTGGCGAGCGCCTGAGTCTGGCGGGCTTCGTCGAAGATCAGGCCGAGTTGCTTGCGGATGGAGCCGTCGGGGCTGACCGACCCGGTGAGAACGGGGCGGGCAAGGCCGCCGGTGAGCACCGCGACGATCTTCTTGTCGCCGGCGCCGAGCAATTGCTCGGTCTGGAGGCCCTGGTCGTAATCGGGCTCGATGCGGCTGAGATCGGGCAAGGTGGCTTCGCGGAACACGGGCTCGACCTTGGCGCGGGCCGCTTCGATCGGCGCGAAGTCGGCCGCCGTGGCGATCACCGCGACGGTGGAGCGCACGTCGTTGCGCGCCATCTTGCTGCTGACGTTGCCGAACATCACCGAGATACCGATGATCAGCAGCGGGCCGAGCAGGAAGAAGAGGAAGGTGCGCGACCAGACGGTGGCGATGAAATCGCGGCGGCCGATCACGAACGCGCTTTGAACGAAGCTCATCATGCTGCGCGCTCCTCGGCGGCCTGGTTCATGGCGCGGGCCGCGGCCTCGCCGGCGATGGCGACGAAGGCGTCGTGGAGGCCCGGCCGCTCGATGGAGAGTTCCTCGATGCCCGCGCCGCCGTCGATCAGCGCCTTCAAGAGGGGCTCGATGCCCGCGGCGGGAAGCTCGAACTGCCAGACGCGGTCGGCAAGCGCCGCGTCGGCGGGGAGGGCCGCGCGCCAGCGGCCGTCGGCGTTGCGCGTCTTGAGGCGGACTTGCGGGCGCAGGCGGTCGCGGGCTTCGGCGACCTGGCCTTCGAAGCGCACTTCGCCGCCGGCGATGATGGCGATCCGCTCGCACAGGCGCTCGGCATGGGCGATGACGTGGGTGGAGAAGATGATGGTTGCACCGCCGGCCGCTTCCTCGCGGATCAGGGTTTCGAGGCGGCCCTGGTTGATCGCGTCGAGGCCGGAGAAAGGCTCGTCGAGGACGATGAGCTTGGGGCGGTGGACGATGGTGCCGAACAGCTGAACGGTTTGCGCCATGCCCTTGGAGAGGGAGCGGATCGGCTTGTCGACATAGTCGCCGAGGCCGTTGTCCTTTAGTAGGCCGGCGGCCCGGCTGCGGCCGACCGCGAGGGGAAGGCCGCGAAGGGCGCCCATGAAGGCGATGGCGTCGCGCGCGGTCATCGCCGGGTAGAGGCCGCGTTCCTCGGGCAGGTAGCCGACGAGGTTGGCGGCCTGGAGCGGCTCCTTGTGGCCAAGCATGGTGCGGGTGCCCTGGTCCGGATCGATGATGCCGAGCAGCATGCGCAAGGTGGTGGTCTTGCCGGCGCCGTTGGGGCCGAGAATGCCGTAGATCGTGCCTTCGGGCACGGCGATGTCGATGCCCTTGACGGCAGGTTTGCCGTCGAAAGACTTGAAGAGGCCTTTTGCCTCAATAGCTAAGCTGTTCACCCGGTGTCCCCTTGCCCGGTGCTGTGGTAGCGAGGCGCGGTGTCCCAAGGCAAGCAACCATATTCACGAGAACGGCTGGAAGAAAAGGCGCGCGAGCTCGGCTTCGCCGCGTTCGGGGTGGCGCGCGCGGATGCGGCGCCGAAGACCGGGGAGCGGCTGCGCCAGTGGCTGAGTGAAGGCTGCCATGGCGACATGATCTGGATGGCCGACACGGAAGAGCGCCGCGCCTCGCCCAAGGGGCTGTGGGCGGAGGTGCGGTCGGTGATCTCGCTGGGGATGAGCTATGCGCCCGGGGTGGACCCGCTGGCCTTGGCGGAGGCGCCGGAGGTTGGACGGATTTCGGTCTATGCGCAGGGCGCGGACTATCATGACACGGTGAAAAAGGCGCTCAAGGCACTGGCGCGGTGGATGGTCGAAGAGGCCGGCTGCGAACTCAAGGTGTTCGTCGATACCGCGCCGGTGATGGAGAAGCCGCTTGCCGAGGCGGCGGGGCTTGGGTGGCAGGGGAAGCATACCAATCTGGTCAGCCGGGCCGATGGGAGCTGGCTGTTCCTTGGGGCCATTTACACGACGCTGGAGCTTGAGCCTTCGAAGGCGCCGCACCCGGTGCATTGCGGGAGCTGCACGGCGTGCCTCGATGCGTGCCCGACGGGGGCGTTTCCGGCGCCGTTCCGCCTGGATGCGCGGCGGTGCATTTCATACCTGACGATCGAGCATAAGGGGCCGATTCCGGAGGAATTCCGGGCGGCGATGGGCAACCGCATCTACGGCTGCGACGATTGCCTGTCGGTGTGCCCGTGGAACCGGTTTGCCGATACGGCTCGGCGCAACCAGGCGTTCTTGCCGCGGGCGGAGCTGGTGGCGCCGGCGCTGGCGGATCTGCTGGCGCTGGACGATGCGGGGTTTCGGCAGGTGTTCTCGGGCTCGCCGATCAAGCGGATCGGCCGGGGGCGGATGGTGAGGAACGCGGCGATCGCGGCGGGGAATAGCGGGCGGGCGGAGTTGTTGCCGGTTCTGGAGCGGCTCGTGGGCGATGAGGATGCGGTGGTGGCGGAGGCTGCGGGGTGGGCTGTGGATAAGCTCCAGAATCCCCCTCTCCCTTGAGGGAGAGGGTTGCGCAGCCTTAGTGAGCCTCTTTGGCGAACTTAGGCGAAGCTGGGAGAGGGTGACAGCGCGTGAGGATACTCACAGACGGTGTCACCCTCTCCAACTTCGCCTAAGCGGCATAGCCGCTAAGGCTTCGTACCCTCTCCCTCCAAGGGAGAGGGAAGTAAGGAAGACGGGAGAGGGAAGCTCCCCTTAGCGCCGCGCCTGGGTGATGGCCTGGACGCAACTCGCGCGGTCGAAGTCTGCGCCGTTGGGGAGGCGGGCGTCGACGTGGGTGACGATCGGCTCTCTGGCGCCGGCCTTGGGCGGGTAGAGGTAGGCGTCCAGGACGCAAGCGGGGGCGGAGAATTGGAGCTTGCGGGCGGTGCCCTCGCGGATGTCGAGATCGGGGCGGCCGAACTGGGCCTGGAGGGTCGCGGCGGTGCGGCCGATCACGGCTTCGAGGCCGGTGACGGGGTAGCTTTGCACGCGCACCGGGGGCGGCGCGGCGACCGGCTTGACGGTCTGCTTGGGCGCGCAGGCCGATGCTAGGAGGAGAAGGGCGAGCGCGCCCGATCTGGCGTGAGGCGTCATTTCTTCCCCCGGTGGAACATGTGCGTCGCGGCCGCCGCGCTTAGCAACGGCGCGAGGAGATTGGCAAAAGGGATCAGGAAAAGCCACGCCGAGCCGAGGCCAAGCGTCGCGCGGCGAAGGCGGGTGGCCGCAAGCCAGCGCTTCATGGCCTCGCCGTCGTGGTGGCGGGCGGCGACCATTTCGCCGAGGTCCCGGCCCAAGACCAGGGCGTTGACCAGGCTGAACAGGATCAGCGGGCCGATCGCGGTGATCATCAGGATCAGGTAGAATGGCGCGGCGAGCAGGTTCCAGAGGAGCAGGCGGGCGACCGAGGCGAGCGAGAGCTTGAGCGAACGGCCGAGCGGCACGGGGCGCCCGGCTGCTTCGGGGTAGTGGCGGCGCTCGACGGCTTCCACCACCTCGTCGGCGAAGACCCCGATCACGCCGATGGCGACGGCGGGGAACAGGAACCACAGGCCGGCAAAGCCGAGCAGCAGCGACACCAGCGCGCCGGAGCCGGCGTCGATCCGGCATTCGTAGGGAAGCGGCCCCCAGCCGCAGGGGTTGGTGCCGGTGAGCAGCCAGCCGAGCAGCATTGCGAGGGCGGCGAAGATTAGGATGGTGACGGCGAGCGACTTCACGAGGACGCGTCGCACGGCCGGGTCGGCGAGATCTCCTAATGCGCGGGCGAAGGCGGTGAGCATATGCGAGGGGTGGGGGGAGGAGAGGCCCCCGGTCAAGCTATTGCTGGTGGGCGACTCCCCCTCTCCCCGACCCTCTCCCCAGAGGGGAGAGGGGAAGTCCGGTGCCAAGCTCCCCAGAGGGGAGAGGGGAAGTTCGGCGCCAAGCTCCCTCTCCCCTCTGGGGAGAGGGTTGGGGAGAGGGGCAGAGGGGGTAGTGGGGCAGAGTGTTGGGGAGAGGGGGAGTGTCGATCCACCCCCCCCCCCCGCAGGTTGATCCCCTCCGCTCCCGCCGCTAGGGCGCCGCTTTCCTTCCCATCACACGAAAGCGCCTCAAAGCCATGGCCGACACCCGCCTCGACGTCCTCTGCATCGGCAACGCCATCGTCGATGTCATCGCCGCGACAAGCGATGCCTTTCTCGCCGCCGAAGGGCTGGACAAGGGCTCGATGCGGCTGATCGACGCGGAGGAGGCGACTCGGCTGTACGGCAAGATGGGGCCGGGCCGCGAGATCAGCGGCGGATCGGCGGGCAACACCGCGGCGGGCATCGCGATGCTGGGCGGCAAGGCGGGCTTTGTCGGCCAGGTGGCGGACGATCAGTTGGGCGAGGTCTATGCCCATGACGTCCGCTCGATCGGGGTGGAGTTCACTACGCCGGCGTCCCCGGCGGCGGAGATGCCGACGGCGCGCAGCCTGGTGCTGGTGACGCCCGATGCGCAGCGGACCATGAACACCTTCCTCGGCGCCGCGCAGTCGCTGGACACGGCCAAGCTCGACGAGAGCCAGGTGCGCGATGCGGCGATCCTGTATCTCGAGGGGTATCTTTGGGATCCGGAAACCCCGCGCGCCGCGATGGAGCGGGCGATTGCGGTTGCGCATGAGGCCGGGCGGCGGGTTGCCTTCACGCTGTCCGACAGCTTCTGCGTCGATCGCCACCGCGACGGCTTCAACCAGCTCATCGACGACAAGAAGGTCGACATCCTGTTCGCCAACGAGGCGGAGATCGTGTCGCTGACCGGCGAGGGGGATTTCGATTCGGCCGTGGCGAGCGCCGCCGGGCGCGTGCCGCTGCTGGTCGTCACGCGCGGCGAGCAGGGCGCGATCGCGGTTGAGGGCGGGCAGCGCGTGGATGTGGCCGCCGAGCCGGTTTCCCAGGTGATCGACACCACCGGCGCGGGCGATCTGTTCGCCGCCGGCTTCCTTGCCGGCCTGGCGCAAGAGCGGGGCCTCGAGCAGAGCCTGCGCATGGGCGCCATCGCCGCGGCGGAGGTGATCTCCCACTACGGCGCGCGGCCCGAAGCGGATCTGAAGGCGCTGGTCGCCGAGAAGCTGGGCTGATCCTTATTCCTCCCTGCCGCGCCAGCGGTGGGGATTACGCCCTCTTCCCCTCCCCAACCCCTCCCCTGAAGGGGAGGGGCTTTAGACAAAAAAAGGGAGGCCGGAGCCTCCCTTTTTCTTTGGCTGGGGCCGCTCCGCTCAGCGGGTGCGGTCCTCGTCGTCGACGCCGGGAATGCCGGGCTCGAGCGCCGACACTTCGGTTTCGTGCACTTCCACCAGACCGCGGCCGAGGTGGCTGTTGCGGTAGCCGTAGAGGGCGTAGAAAACCACGCCGACCGCCGTCCAGATCGGCAGCACGAGCATCGCTTCAAGCGGCAGGTTGAAGAACAGGAACAAGCAGCCGAGCACCGTCAGCGTCGCGACCAGGCCGACGGCCGGCACCCGGAAGGCGCGGCGGCGGGTGGGATCGATCTTGCGAAGCTGCCACACCGCGATCGCGACCATCAGGAACGCGTACAGCGTGCCCGCATTGGCAACGTCGGCAAGCGCACCCACCGGGAAGAAGGCCGCGGCAACCGCGACGATCACGCCGGTGATCAAGGTAACGACGTGCGGCGTCTTCCAGCGCGGATGGACCCGCGACAGCGCTTCCGGAAGCAGGCCGTCGCGCGCCATCACGAAGAAGATGCGGGTCTGGCCGAACAGCAGGATGAGAATGACGGAAGGAAGCGCGATAAAGGCGGCGTAGCCGAGCATGTTGCCGACCGTGCCGTAGCCGATGGTGTGAAGAACGTGGGCAAGCGGCTCACGCGAGCAGACCAGCGCGTTCATATATTGCGCGGTAGCGCACTGCGTGGACAAAGCCTCGCCGGTGGGAAGCGGAACGCCGTTCGCGCCCATCACCGGCTGGCCGCCCATTGCGCCGATCGCACCCGCCGTCACCAGCATGTAGAAGATCGTGCAGATGGCGAGGGAGCCGATCAGGCCGATCGGCACGTTGCGCTGCGGGTTCTTGGTTTCCTCGGCCGCGGTGGAGACCGCGTCGAAGCCGACATAGGCGAAGAACATCGTTGCCGCCGCGCCGACCACGCCGACGCCGCTGCCGAAGCCGCCGAACATGCCGGCGGGCGCGAAGGGGGTGAAATTCTCCGCCTTCGAGACCGGCAAGGTGAGGATCACGAACGCGGTAAGCGCCGTCACCTTGATCGCCACCAGGATGGCGTTGAACTTGGCGCTTTCCGAGGTGCCCCGGACGAGGAGCAGGGTCATGAGGAGGGCGATGGTGAAGGCGGGAAGGTTGATGAACCCGCCGGCCTTGCCGCCCAGGATCAGCGGCCCGGAGCTCAGCCAATCCGGGAAGTTCAGTCCCCAGCTTCGCTCGATCACCGTGTCTATGAAATAGTTGGACCAGCCGACCGACACGGCGGACGCACCGACGGCATATTCGAGCAGCAGCGCCCAGCCCACCGTCCAGGCGAGGAATTCGCCCTGAACGGCGTAGGAGTAAGTGTAAGCGGAGCCGGCGACCGGCACCATCGAGGCGATTTCGGCGTAGCACAAGGCGGCGACCACGCAGACCGCGCCGGCGATGATGAAGCTGATCAGCAGGCCCGGCCCGGCTTTCTGAGCGCCAACCGAGGTCAGCACGAAGATACCCGTTCCGATAATGCAGCCAACGCCGAACAGAGTCAGCTGAATGGCCCCGAGGGAGCGATGCAGCGACTTCTTTTCGGCGGTGGCTAGGATTGCGTCGAGAGGCTTAACGCGCCCGAAAATCATATCCGTCCCCTTGCGACGGGCGTCCTCGAACGGCGCCCCTGTGTGTCAGTGCGGCGAAACCTAGCCAGTAATGCGGCAACAGCAAAGCGTTAAACGCCCTCAGCGCGCGAGCATCGGGCCGAGCGGGCCGCCGCCGAAAAGATGGACGTGGAGGTGGGGCACTTCCTGGCCGCCATGCTGGCCCACGTTGGCGAGCAGGCGGTAGCCGGGATCGACCAGGCCGTGGCTGCGGGCGACGTGGCCGACGGCGCGGACGAAGCCGGCAATTTCCTCGGCGGCGGCGCGGGCCGAGAAATCGTCCCACGAGACATAGGCGCCCTTGGGAATGACCAGGATGTGGAGGGGCGCGGCGGGGGCGATGTCGTGAAAGGCGAGTGCGTATTCGTCCTCGTGGACGGTGCGGTTGGGGATCTCGCCGCGCAGGATCTTCGCGAAGATGTTCTGCGGGTCGTAAGGGCGGGTGGCGTCGATCGGCATGCGGGCTCCTCCTGTCGCAAGCGGCTCCAACATGGATTAGCGAGGCGACGCAAGACGGTTGACCAAGCGGCGTGCGGCGCTACCAACGAAATCATGCAGGACGACATGCCCGACAGCCTGATTCCGTACGACGAAATCGTCCAGGAGGCGCTTCGCGCCGTGGTCGGCCGGGTGCTGGGCGAGGTGGAAACAACCGGCGTCCTTCCCGGCGAGCACCATTTTTACATCACCTTCAAGACCGGCGCGGTGGGTGTGGATATCCCCCGCCATCTGTCCGAGCGCTTCCCCGATGAAATGACCATCGTCATCCAGAACCGTTTCTGGGACTTGAAGGTCAACGAGGACGGGTTCGAGGTCGGCTTGAGCTTCAACCAGGCGCCGGCGCGGCTGGTGATCCCCTTCTCCGCGGTGACCGGCTTCGTCGATCCGGCGGTGAACTTCGCGCTTCAGTTCCAGGCGCAGGTCGATGACGCCGATGCGCAGGGGCATGAGGAAGCGGAGAACGACCGCCCGGCGGCCGAGCCGGTCGAAGATGGGTCCAACGTCGTATCGGTGGATTTCAGCCGGAAGAAGTAGGGGCTGGGCGGCTCAGGCTCGCTTTCCGTTACCCTCCACTGTCATTCCCGCGAAAGCGGGAATCCCGCTTCTTGTTCTTCTTTGTGCGTAAGAGCCCCGCTGCTGCAGGCAGTAGGAAGCGGGATTCCCGCTTTCGCGGGAATGACGGGTGGAGCGGATGTCGCGGAACCATCTCCGCCGGCCGCGTGCCCCCGCCGCTTTTGCCCGTCTTTCCTTCCTCCACATTCCGCCTTAGGGCGGCGGCGAGTTCCAGCGCCTGATCGAGGAAGACAATGACGTCCATCACCCGCTCCGAAACCGACAGCTTCGGCGCCATCGAAGTGCCCGGCGACAGCTATTGGGGCGCGCAGACGCAGCGCTCGATCCAGAATTTCCCGTTCGGACCGCGCGAAACCATGCCGGCGGAGATCGTCCACGCATTGGGCTTTGTGAAGCAGGCGGCGGCGCGGGTGAATGCGCGGATCGGCGGGCTGGACGCTGAGATCGCCGAGGCGGTGCAGCAGGCCGCGGGCGAGGTTGCGGCGGGCACCCATGACGACCAGTTTCCGCTGGTGATCTGGCAGACCGGCTCCGGCACGCAGTCTAATATGAACGCCAACGAGGTGATCGCCGGCCGCGCCAACGAAATCCTGACGGGAACGCGCGGCGGCAAGAGCCCGGTTCACCCCAACGACCACGTCAACAAGGGCCAGTCGTCCAACGACAGCTTTCCGACCGCGATGCACATCGCCGCGGCGCGGGCGGTGGAAGGGCGGCTGATCCCGGCGCTTCAGCAGATGCACCGGCGGCTGTCGGCGCAGGCGACCGCGTGGGACCGGATCGTGAAGATCGGCCGCACGCACCTCCAGGATGCGACGCCGCTGACGCTTGGCCAGGAGTTTTCCGGCTATGCGGCTCAGGTCGAGGTGGGGATCGAGCGGCTGCGGTCGGTGCAGCCGCGAGTGCTTCAGCTTGCCCAGGGCGGCACCGCGGTGGGCACCGGCCTGAACGCGCCCAAGGGGTTCGCCGAAGCCTTTGCGCAGCAGGTGGCGAGCCTGACCAAGCTGCCCTTCACCTCGGCCCACAACAAGTTCGAGGCGCTGGCGGCGCACGACACGCTGGTCGAACTGTCGGGCGTGCTCAACGTGATCGCGGTGTCCCTGACCAAGATCGCCAACGACATCCGCCTGTTGGGCTCCGGCCCGCGCTGCGGGCTTGGCGAGCTCAAGCTGCCGGAGAACGAGCCGGGCAGTTCGATCATGCCGGGCAAGGTCAACCCGACTCAGGCCGAGATGCTGACCATGGTTGCCGCGCAGGTGATGGGCAACCACACCGCCGTCACGGTCGGCGGCCTGCAGGGACATCTGGAGCTCAACGTGTTCAAGCCGCTGATCGCGGCCAACGTGCTTCGCTCGATCGACCTGCTGACGGTGGGCGTGGAAAGCTTCACGGAGCGGACGCTGGACGGGCTGGAGCCGGACGAGCAGCGCATCTCGGATCTGATGAACCGCTCGCTGATGCTGGTCACCGCGCTTGCGCCGGAGATCGGCTACGACAATGCCGCCGGCATCGCCAAGCACGCGCACAAGAACGGCATGACGTTGAAGGAAGCCGGGCTCGACCTCGGCCTGGTGGATGCGGAAACGTTCGACCGGGTGGTCAAGCCGGAGACGATGCTGGGCCGCTAGAGGCGGCTCAGAACAGCAGCAGGCCGATTGCGGCGCCGCATTGCAGGGCGGCGATCACTATCAGGTTGGTGGAGAAAGGCTGCTTGCGCGTCTTGTGGCGGAACAGGCGCCTGGCAAGGAAGGCGCCGGGCGTGCCGCCGATCAGGGCAAAGCTGAGCAGGTTCGCTTCGGGGATGCGCCGGCCGCCGGCCACAGCACGCCGTTTGTCCAGCCGGAAGAGCCAGATCGTCCAGAGGTTGATCAGCAGGACGGCGAGGGGGATGGCTGCGGCGGCGGACATGGCTTTGTTTGCTTAACCGCCATTCCTTACCCCCGGGTTTTCGCCGGATGTGGAGCGGACCTGCCGCGCGGTTCAATGGGCGTCGGGTTTGGGCAGGGCCACGCCGTGTCGAGCGGCGGTGCCTTCCAGGATGGGGCGTTCCAAGGCTTTGTCCTTCCCGGGCAGGCGGACGCTCAGCTCCAGCATCGACATCTCCTCCTCGGGGAGCAGGATCACCAGTCCCGAGATCGGGTCGCGCGCGGGAAGGAGGAAGTGGGCGGTGCCGAGTCCTTTCTTGTTTGCGGGCGTGGTGAAGGCAATCGCCTCGTCGCTGAGGCGGACCACAAGGTTGCCCGGGTAGGGCCGGTTCGGCATCGGATCGGTGTCGATCTCCATCGCCTGGACTTCGCGCACGAAATCCCGGTGGCGCGGGAACAAGCGAGCGATCGTACGGGCGACTTGGAAGCGTCCCGACGTGAAGCCGTAGGTGAGACCGATCGCCACGGCCGGGCCTTTGGTCATGCTTCCGCTTCGGCCCAAAAGGTCGCGGAGCGGGTCGCGGGTGACGAGCAGATATTCGCCGCCCGACCCGGATAGCGCGGAACAATGCCAGCCTTCGGGCGCCAGCGTGCCGAGGCTGTGAGTCGCATAATAAGCGAGGCCGGGGGCGGCCTGCGCCGGGATATGGTCGACTTCGCCCCGCGCCGGAGGGGCGACCGGGCCGACCTGGCCGTCCGAGCCGCAGCCGACGAACGGGACCTCGGCCGCCGCCGGAGCAGCGAAGAGCAGAAGCAGCGGCGTGAGGAAGGAGGCTTTCATGCGGGGAGGCTATCAGCCCCGCGCGGTCACCGGAAGCGGTAGTTGAGGCGCATGCCGATCGTGTCGATGCCCGGGTTCTGCTCGCCGAACAATTGGGCGTGGCTGAGGTGGACCCAGCTCGCCTCCACCGACAGGCGCTGGTTGAGCTGCACGCCGGCACCGATTTCGGGCTCGAACAGAATTCGCGAGCCGAAGTCGATTCGGCCATCGCCCGGCACCATTCGGCCGGGGCCGGTGTGGACGGCAAGGCCGATGCCAGGGCGGATGTAGACCGTTTTGCCGATCTTCCAGTTCACGCCGGCGGCGGCGAAATGGGTGTCGCCGGCGCTGTTCACCGAGACGAAGGCGTGCGGGGTCGCCGTGCCGACGATGCTCAGGAAGCCGATCCGCTTGCCGCGCCAGCCGAGTTCGAAATCCACGCCGTCCTCGAAGCCGCTGCGGGTCAGGCCGGTGTCGACATCGTGGGCGTAGACGCCGCCGAAAACCTCCTGCGCGGCGGCTGGGGAGGCGGCGGCGCAGGCGAGGGCGCAGGCGGCGGCGAGGGTGATCGGGCGCATAGCTGTTCCTTGTAGCCGCGGCGGGTGCGCCGGTGAAGCGTTTGCGTTGCCTCCCCGGTTCCGCCGGAACCGGGCGGGGGCGCGTGCGCTTTGGGGGCATAGCTCCGGAGATTCGCTGCCTTGCTCGACACGCTTCCCACCCTTCGCCCCTCGGCAAGCGCCGCCTGGGGCGCCGATTCCGCTTACGGCCGGCTGACCCGCGTGCTGCTCTCGCCGCCGCCGGTGCATGACGATTGGCACCACAGCGCGGAGGACCAGCACAATTCACTGCGCGAGGCGCTGGAGGACGAGGGCGTAAAGGTGGAGCTCGCGCCGAGCTGGGCCGAGCGGGCGGACATGCCGTTTACCCGCGATCCGCTGCTGATGACGCCCTGGGGCCTGGTCGAGCTTGCCATGCAGGCGCCGGCGCGGCGCGGCGAGGAGGCGCGGCTTCGGGACTATGTCGAAGCGCTCGGCGTGCCGGTGGCCGGGAAGGTGCGCCAGGGCCATGTCGAGGGCGGCGACGTGTCGGTGGTCCGGCCGGGGCTGCTGGTGGTCGGCTATTCGGGCGAGCGCACCACGCTGGAGGGCGCGAAGGCGCTGGCGGCGATCTTCGAGGCGAAGGGGTGGCGCAGTTATTTCCATCCCTTCGAGGAGCGCCATCTTCACCTCGATCTGCTGTTCACGGTGATCGGCAAGGATGAGGCGGTGGCGTGCAAGGCTCTGCTCGGGCCGGATTTCTGCGCGAAGATGGAAGCGTTCGGGATCTCACTGATCGATGTGACGCCTGAGGAGAACGAGGCGTTCGGCTGTAACCTGCTGGGGCTTGGCGACAAGCGGGTGATCTCGGTCGCCGGGCACGAGCGGCTGAACGGCGAGCTTCGCCGGCGCGGCTACCGCGTGATCGAGCGGGAGGTCTCCGCCTTCACCGCTAACCGCGGGGCAGTGCATTGCATGACCTGCGAGCTCGCCCGCGAGCCGGGCTGAGGGAACATGCGGCGCGGCTGCGGCATTGATCCCGCATGACCCAGAGCCCCGAAGCGCCCGGCGACGAAGCCGCCCCCGGAACCCCCGGCACCGGTGAGAACCTGTGCCGCCACTGCAACGGCACCGGCGAGCATGACGGCGTGCCCTGCCCGGTCTGCGACGGCACCGGCAAGGTGATCGAGGGTCTCGCCGGCGGGTGAGGCGGTGCGGGATCGTCCCGGCGCCGCGACGAACCTCCTAACCTCAATCAGGAGCACGGTTTTTTGCGGAACCGGGCGCGGGTCCTCCCGGTTGCCGCTGTTGTCCCGAGGGACACGAGCCGACACCTGAGGAGACCCGAAATGTTCAAGCCACTGCTGCTTTGCGCCGCCGCCGCTCTTTCCCTGTCCGCCTGCGCAAGCACCGAAGCCGACATGCAGGCCGATGCCGCCATGGCCGCCGGCGACATGACGCCGACCCAGCGCGGAGCCTATGTCGAGATGGCCGCCGCAAGCGACCTGTTCGAAATCCAGTCCGGCCGCCTCGCCGCCCAGCAGGGCCGCAGCGCCGCGGTTCGTACCTACGGGCAGATGTTGGTCGACCACCACACCCGCACCACCGCGCAACTGAGCGCCGCGGCGACCGCCTCGGGCGTGATGCCGACGCCCGATCTGATGCCGATGCAGGCGCAGATGATGAGCGAACTGCGCGCCTCGTCGAACAGCAGCTTCGACCAGGTCTTCATCCGCCAGCAGGTCCAGGCGCATGAAATGGCGCTGGCGCTGCACAGCAATTATGCGTCGAGCGGCGACACGCCTGCTCTGCGTGCGGTTGCCTCGGCGGCGGTGCCGGTGGTCCGCCAGCACCTCGAGCAAGCCCGCGGCATGCGCTGACCCTTATTCCTCCCCACCGCTTCCCGGCGGGGAGGAACTTCAGGCGCCCGCCTGCCAGGCTCTGATCGCGTCGACCGGCGCGACGAGCATGACGACGTTTAGCGTCAAATTGTCCCGGATCACCGCCAGGGTGAGCAGCTCAAACCCCACTGCGAGCGCCACTGTGCCCCACACCGGCAGCCGCCGGGCGATGCCGAAGCCGAGCATCATCCAGCATATGTCGGCCAGTGAGTTGATCACCGCGTCGCCGTTATAGCCCAATGCCATTGTCGCCTCGCGATATCGGTCGATGATGTATTGGCTGTTTTCGAGTAGCTCCCAGCCCGCTTCGATCAGGATCGCCCCGAGCAGGCGGTCGCCGGGCGGGTTGCGGCGGAGCACTGCCCAGCCGAGCGCGTAGAACAGGAAGCCGTGGATGATGTGGCTTGGCGTGTACCAGTCGGCGAGGTGCTGGCTGTTGTCCGGCCCGTTTACCGTCCCGACCCACAGCTTCACCGTGCCGCAGGTGCAGATCGCCGGCCGGCCCATCCACAACAGGATGAGCGCGGCGACGGCGGCGAGGGCGAAGGCGAGCAGCCAGTAGCGGCGCTCGATCACGGGGACGGGCTGCACAGCATCTCTTTTACCGCCAGGATCGTGCGCCAGTTGCGCGCCGTCCAAACGTCTTTGCCGGGCGGGGCGGCGGCAAGCATGGAGCGGCCGGCGCCGTTCGGGAGCCACAGCCAGATCGCCGCGCCGGCGCACTCGACCTGCTCGCCGTCGGACGCACGCGGGCGCAGGGCGGCTGCGTCGGCGTCGGTGGCGGGGCGCTTGCCGATCGTCATCATCAGCTTGCTTGGGTCGGCGGCGCCCTCTTCGGGAAAGGGGTTGGCGGCGGCATAGGCCTGCCACTGCGCGGGGGTGCGGACCAGGACGGCGACCGGGAAGCCGAATTTGGCTTGGATGGCGGTTTCCAGCTTTGCCTCCAGCGCGCGGGGCGTGCCGTCACCTTCGAAGACGAGGTTGCCGCTGGCGATCAGCGTCCGCACCCGAGTCAGGCCGAGGCCTTCCGCTAGTCCACGCAGCTCGGCCATCGGCACCTTGCGGTTCCCGCCGACATTGATCCCGCGCAGCAGCGCGACTTTCGCCCCCATGGACGCATCTTAGCACGCGCTTCGCCCATGTCTGCCCTTGACGGCACCGCACGCCCCACGCCAGTAGCGCCCATGGAAATCGCAAGCGCGTTCAAGCGGCGAGGCCTTCTCTTCGTCCTTTCAAGCCCCAGCGGCGCGGGCAAGTCCACGATTGCGCGCATGCTGCTCGCCGCGGACGACGGCATTGCGATGTCTGTATCGGCGACGACGCGAACGCCCAGGCCGGGCGAAGTGGACGGCCGCGACTACCATTTCGTTTCCAACGAACGCTTCGACGAACTGGTCGCGGGGGGCGAGTTCCTGGAATGGGCGACGGTGTTCGGCAACCGCTACGGCACGCTGAAGAGCGAAGTGGTGCGGGTGATCGAGAACAGCCGCGACGTGCTGCTCGACATCGACTGGCAGGGCACGCAGCAGTTGAAGCAGGTCGATCCCGACATCGTCCGCGCTTTCATCCTGCCGCCCTCCATGGAGGAACTCGAACGCCGCCTGCGCCACCGCGGCACCGACGACGAGGACGTGATCCGGCGGCGGATGGACCGCGCTTCGAACGAGATCAGCCATTGGGCCGAGTATGATTACGTGCTGATCAACAACAATGCCGAGAAGTGCCGGGAGCTTGTGCACAATATCCTGAAGGCGGAGCGGCTGAAGGCGACCAGGCGAATATTCCTGCACGATTTCGTGCGGGGGCTGATCGGGTAGGCTCGGGACCAGTACGGGCTAACGTCGGTCCGGGCACACTTACCGCCCCCCGTTAGTCTCGAGCGAAGTCGAGAGACGGGGGCGAGGAGGCGGTGCCGGGTCTCTCGACTTCGCTCGAGACGAACGGGGGTGGTGATGCTCGTTTCTACTGAAACTCGAACGGTATCGCGGTTCGGAGAAGGCACGGGCTGATCGGGTGAATACGGCCCCTATGCCACATTCTCCGCTCGTCTCGAGCGAAGTCGAGAGACGGGGTCACCGGCTCCTCGTGTGCGTCTCTCGACTTCGCTCGAGACAAGCGGGGGGTGGTGGCGCTCGTTTCTACTGAAACCCGACCGGTTTCGCGGGTTCGGAGAAGGCGCGGCTGATCGATAAATTTGACGCCCATGCACACACACTCCGTTCGTCTCGAGCGAAGTCGAGAGACAGGGGCGAGGGTCGGTGCCGGGTCTCTCGACTTCGCTCTCGAGACAAGCGGTTCAGAGGGCGTGCCAGCCCCCACCCCCCGGCCGGCTCAGAGAAGGGTGAGGAAGCGGTAGGCGGCGTCGAAGTCGTGGCGGCGGGCCGCGATTGCTGCGGCGGCCAGGGGGTCCTCGCCCCATTGTTCGGCCTGCCAGGTTTCGTCCAGCGTCGCCGCGGCCCACCCGTCTTCCAGGCTGATCGCGCCTTCGGCGAGCGCGAGGGCGATTACCAGGGAGCCGCTGACCGTGACCAGCGGCGACAGACCGGCGAGGCGGAAGGGATCGCGCGCGGCAACCGCTGCGGCGAGCCGGCTCACCGTGGCGGGGGGCTGGCTGCGGTGCATGACTCCGCACACCGTCTCGAACTCGATCGCGAAGCGCTTGCGGGCCCAATCGAGCAGCACGTCCCACTGCGCCGACTGGCGCTCGGCGAGCGGGCGGGGCCCCTCGGCGCGGTAGCAGAGGAGGTCGCCTTCGCCATAAGCGGCGAGGTTGCCGGCAAAGGCGGCGGGATCGGGCGTCACCCGGTCGATCGCGGCGTTGGCAAGGCCGGTGAGCGGCATCGAGCGCGGGTCGATGTCCTCGCCCTGGCCGTTCCACTCGGCTGCGATGGCTTCCGCCAGCTCCTCGGTCGGCACCTTGAGCGCTTCGCGGCCCGGCGTCTTTACCGAACGGCCGTCGAGCAGGATCGCAACGCCGCCGGCGGCCGGCACCGCCTCCGCAGTCTTGTAGAAGCGCTTCATTTGCCTTTCGGCGCTCCCCAGCGGCGCGACAGGAAGATTGGGCCGACGAAGCTGACGATCAGCGCGATGAAGGTGATCGGCATGCCCAGCCAGGAGCCGCCCGGCACGACCAGATCGGTCTGCCAGATGGCGAGGCCGAGCAGCACCACCAATGTCGCGCCGATGCGCATCATGTTCACCGCGATGAAGCGGTTGCGCCACAGGGTGTCGGGATCCTCTTCGGTCATGCGCTCGCCTTCATAAACTCCGCCACCTCGCGCGGGTGATGCGCCACGAAATCGGCGCCCGCCGCCTTGAGCTCGTCCGAGGCGTGGTAGCCCCAGGCGACTCCGATGGCGGCGACGCCAGCGGCTTTCGCCATCCTCATATCGTAGCTGGTGTCTCCGATCATCATGCTCAAGTGGGGTTCGGCGCCCGCGTCCGTCAAAGCGGCGTCGATCATCGACGGATGGGGCTTGGACGGGTGGCGGTCGGCGGTCTGGAGGGTGACGAAGCGGTGCTGGAGGCCGTGGCAGGCGAGGCAGAGGCCGAGGCCCCGGTCGGACTTGCCGGTGGCGACGCCGAGCAGCCAGCCGTCGGCTTCGAGGGTGTCGAGCAGTTCGGGGATGCCGTCATAGAGCGGTTCCTCCACCTGGCCGCGGCCGCGCATGCGCTGGAAGGCGGATTTGTAGCCCTCGGCGAGGCTGCGGTGGAGGGCGTAGTCGGCGTCGGGGAGGATGGCCTGCATGGCTTCAACGAGGCTGAGGCCGACGATGCGGCGGGTCTGCTCGCGGGAAGGCGGGGCGAGGCCGGCGGCGGTGAAGCTTTCCTCCATGGCGGCGCAGATCGTTGCCTGACTGTCGACCAGAGTGCCGTCGCAATCGAAGATGGCTAGGCGCAGCACTTAATCCTCCCCCGGATTTCCGGGGGAGGGGGACCGCGCGGAGCGCGGTGGAGGGGCCGAGCGCAGCGAGGATGCCCACGGCTGCGGCTTCGCCTCCGCCGCCCCTCCACCGTGCTGCGCACGGTCCCCCTCCCCTGCAAATGCAGGGGAGGAATAGAGCGCCGCCATGGCATCTTCTCCGCGCTCACGCAGAGCGGCGGCGATGCGGGTGCGGACTTCTTCCGGCTTGTCCTGGTCGATCTTCGCCGTGCCCCGCCATTCCGCGATGTGCATTTCGAAACCAGCGATCGCTTTCAGCAGGCCTTCGAACCGCCCCGGGCTCATCTGTGCCCGCGTCCAGGGCGGCTTGGGAGCGAGGCGCTGTTCATGCTCGGCGGACAGCTCGTCAAGCAGGCGGATGAAGGCGTCGTCGGCGAGCGGGTGGACGGGGCCGTTGAGCTCCACCGCCACGTAGGACCAGGTGGCGACCCGGTCGGGCAGGCCGTACCAATCAGGGCTGAGGTACGCGTGCGGGCCGCTGGCGATGAACAGCGCGTCGGCCCCCTCGCTCAGCGCCTTGAAGACGAGGTTGCTGCGCGAGACGTGGAAGCGAAGCAGCTCCCCATCGAGAAGCACCGGCACATGCACCGCGCGCAGCCCGGCATCGGTGTTCACGGTCAGCGTTCCCAAGCCCTCCGCCCGCACCAGCGCCGCCATCTCGGCGCGGTCGGCGATGTGGAAGCGGGCGCTCGGGTGCATCAGCTGTCCTCCCGGCCGCGCCCCCGGTTTCGGCGTTCGCCCTTGCGTTCCTTGCGGCGCGATTTGGCCGCGGCGGTGGCCGCCTTGCGCTTGCCTTCGGGGGTTTCGCTGTACTTGGGCTCGTCGAGCGGCAGATCGGCGAGCACCGGATCGAGGCCGAGATTGGCGATGGTTTCGGCGAAATGGCTGGGCAGCTCTGCCGTGACGTCGATGCGGTCGCCGTCCGGGTGGTCGATGCGCAGACGGCGGGCGTGGAGGTGGAGCTTGCGGCTGATGTTGCCGGTCAGGAAGGCGTCCTGGCCGCCATATTTGCCGTCGCCGACGATCGGGTGGCCGATCGCCGCCATGTGGACCCGGAGCTGATGGGTGCGGCCGGTGAGCGGCTGGAGCTCGACCCAGGCGGCGCGGTTGCCGGCCTGGTCGATCACTCGGTAGCGGGTGCGGGCGGGGAGACCGCCTTCGCCCTCGTCGACGTGCATCTTCTCGCCGCCGGTGCCGGGTTGCTTGTTGAGTGGCAGGTCGATGTAGCCGTCGTCGATGGCGGGGACTCCGGTGACGATCGCCCAATAAACCTTGCGCGCGGTGCGGCCGGAGAAGCTTTTGGAGAAGTATGCCGCGGCCCGGGCGCTGCGGGCTAGGAGCAGGGCGCCCGACGTGTCCTTGTCGAGGCGGTGGACCAGCTTGGGGCGGTTGCCGGCGTCGTCGGCGAGGCCGTCGAGCAGGCCGTCGAGGTGGGTGACGGTCTTGGTGCCGCCCTGGGTGGCGAGGCCGGGGGGCTTGTTGACGACGAGGGCGTGCTTGTCGCGGTGGATGACGATCTCGTTGACGAAGGAAATCTCGTCGTCGCTCAAGGTGGCCCGTTCGATCTTCGGCTTGGCGGGCGCGGCGGCGGCGACCGGCTCGGCCGGGGGGACGCGGATGATCTGGCCGGCGAGGATGCGGTCGCCGGGTGTGGCGCGCTTGCCGTCGATGCGGAGCTGGCCGGTGCGCGCCCATCGCGAGACGAGGTTGAAGCTCGCGTCGGCCAGGTTGCGCTTGAACCAGCGGTCGAGGCGGATGCCGTCGTCCTCGGCCGCGACGGTGAACTGGCGGACTTCGCTGCTCATGCCAGTGCCCTCCCGCCGGCGTAGCCGGCCGCGGCAAGCGCCAGGCCTCCGGCGACCGAGGCCGCGGCGTAGGACGCGGCGGCGAGGGGCTGGCCGGCTTCGAGCATCCGCAGGAGATCGAGGCTGAAGGCGGAGAAGGTGGTGAAGCCGCCGAGCAGGCCGACGGAAAGGAACAGCCAGGCGGGGCGGTCGGCGGTGCCGGTTTGCAGGAGCAGGGCGGCGAGCAGGCCGATCAGCAGGCTGCCGAGCAGATTCACGCCGAGCGTGGCCCAGGGGAATGCGGTGCCGGTGCGGGCAAGGCTCAGCCGCCCCGCCTCATAGCGCAAGCCGGCGCCGGCGGCGCCGCCGATCATGACGAGGAGGAGATTGGGCATGAGGGGCGATGTAGCGGGCGGAGGGGGAGTGGGGAAGGCCCCTATTCCTCCCCTGCGTTCGCGGGGGAGGGTGGGGACGTGGCTCCGGTTCCCCCACCCCGCTCGTCTCGAGCGAAGTCGAGAGACCTTGCACCGACTCCGCGCGGGGATTTCTCGACTACGCTCGAAACGAGCGGGATTGGGTGCAGGTGAGCGTTTCTCCGCTCATCTCGGGCGAAGTCGAGAGATCCTGGCACCTAGTCCTCGTAGGCGTTTCTCGACTTCGCTCGAAATGAGCGGATTTTGCTGCCAGAATCTTACGAGGATTTATGTTGCCTGCACTTTACAAGCAGGTGCTTACCGGCCGTTGTTGACGATCAGGGCGACTTCGGAGCCGTTCCCCTTGGGGGTGACGATCAGGTAAAAGGCACCGGCGTCGCGGGTGTTGGCGCCGGCGAGGATGTGGTCGCCTTCGCGGACCTGGTGTTCGGAAGAGTAGCCGGAGCGGACGGCGCGGGTGTTGTACCAGTCGAGCACGCGCTGGAAATTGTCGGCGGTGGTGAAGCTCACCACCCGGGTCGCGCAGCCGTCGGCGTTGTTGGCCGCCGCTTCGGTCAGCCTGCCGCCCGGATAGAACGGGAACGCGGCCGGAAGCTTCTGCGCCCAGGCGTTGTTGTAGTCGAAATTGGCGCCGCTGGTGCAGCTCGCCCCGCCGCCGCCGCCCTGCGGAGCGCTGGCGAGTTGGGCGCCGGCCTTGGGAACGGCCGCTCCGCCGGGGCCGGCGGGCGTCGCCTCGGGTGCGCGCACCGTGTCGGCGGGGTAGGGGGCGGAAGTCGGAGTCTCGGGTGGGCGGACCGCGTTGCGGTTCGACTGCTGGGCAAGGTTCGGGTCGACCGCAATCTGGTCCTGAAGCGCGGCGGTCAGCGCCGGATCGCTGTCGTTGGTGAGCTGATTGTCGAGGCTCGACAGATTGCCGTCGTCGTCGCCGCGGCCGCAGCCTGCCAGCGCCAGCGTCGCCGCAAGCGCGGCAAAAGCGATCGTCCTCGAGGTCGGTTTCGGCATTCAACAACTCCCTTGAGCGTCTTCATGCCTTATTCTCGATGCCAATGGGTGAGCGTAATTGGTTAACGCGGGGCCCCAGCCGCACCTGTCCCGGCATGGGACTGGTGCCAGGCGAAGGTTTCCGCCTGCACGGCGTCGATGAAGCGCCTCGCCTCCGGCCCTTCCCACCGCCCTTCGTAGCCGCGCGAGCGGGCGCCGCCGGCTACCCACCAGCCCTGTCCGGGCAGCCCATCGGACTGGCGCACGACCAGCACGGCAAGCTCCGGCTCCCCGGCAAGCGCCGCTTCGTCGTCCACCGTGCCGAGGATCGCGCACAGCGCCCGCATCTTGGGGCGGGAGAAGGTGTAGCCCAGTCGTTCCAGCACTTCCGAATAGGTCAAAGCCCGCCCGGCGCGCGCGGCGGCGAGCAGGTGGAGGCGGACTTCGTGGGGATCGGCAAGGGCGGCCATGAGGCACCTTAATGCCGCTCCGGCGCGGCGCAAATCCTTGTCCCCGCATTGGTGCTCGGCTAGGCGCGCCCCGTGACCGAAAATCGACATCGCAGCGGCATGGCGCTTGGCCTCAGCGCCTACCTGCTTTGGGGCATTCTTCCCCTTTATTTCAAAGCGGTCGACCATGTCGGCGCGCTGGAAATCGTTGCGCACCGGATCGTCTGGTCGCTGTTTTTTCTCGCCGCGCTCGCCACCTGGTGGAAGAGCTGGCCGGCGATCCGCACCGCCGTCACGACGCCGCGCGTGCTGATGACGCTGGCGCTGACCGCGACCCTGATTGGGGTGAACTGGCTGGTCTACATCTATGCGGTGGTGCACGATCATGTGCTGGAAGGCAGCCTCGGCTATTTCCTCAACCCGCTGGTCAACGTCCTGCTGGGCGTGTTCCTGCTCAAGGAGAAGCTGACCACCGCGCAGAAGCTCGCGGTCTTTCTGGCTGCGGCGGGCGTCGCGATCCTGGCCACGCGGGCGGGCGGGGCGATCTGGATCAGCCTGACGCTTGCGGCGAGCTTCGCGCTGTACGGCTACCTGCGCAAAGTGGCGCCGGTCGATTCGCTGGAGGGGCTGTCGATCGAGACCATCATCCTCACGCCCCTCGCCTTCGGCTACATAATGTGGCTTCAGGCGAGCGGCAGCGGCAGCTTTCTGGAGACGCGCGGCACCGACGTGCTGCTGGTGCTCGGTGGCGCGATCACCGCCATTCCGCTGCTGCTGTTCACCGCGGCCGCGCGGCGGCTGCCTTATTCCACGCTCGGCTTCCTGCAATATGTCGCGCCGTCGCTGCAATTCCTGCTTGCGGTGCTGGTCTTCGGCGAGAAGTTGACCACGGCGCACATCGTCTGCTTCGGGGCGATCTGGGCGGCCCTGGTGATCTTCGTCTTCGAAGGGGTGCGCACCGGCCGGGCCGCCGCGCGGGCGCGGAGGGCCGAGGAGGCAGCGCTCTAGCCGGGGCGAGGCGGAGCCGCTATCGCATGCGGATGCTCAACATCCTTTCCATCATTATCGGCGCAATCGCCCTCCTGATCGCACTGCCCGCCTTTCTGCCGTTGCTCGGCTGGCTGAACTGGCTGGTCCTGCCGATCGCCGCGGTCGGCCTGATTGCCGGCGTGCTGTCGCGCAGCGCCGCCGGGCGGAACTTGAACATCGTCGTGATCGTCCTTGCCGCGATACGCCTGTTCCTTGGCGGAGGCCTGATTTGAAGACCGTTCTTCCCGCGCTGCTCGGCGCTCTTGCGCTTGGCGGCTGCGTCGCGCCCGAGCCGCCCTCGCTTTATTCGGCGTGCAAGGCGATGACGACGAGCAACTGGACCGCCCATGTCGAGCTTGCCCGCGAAGGCGTGTTCCTGTTTCCCGACGAGCAGGCGCTGGTAATCAGCGGCACGGTGCAGCTCCCCTCCGGCGGCTACCGGCTGAAGATCGAGGACGGGCCGCTCATTCTATTGGATCCGCCGGTGCAGCAGGTGATCCTGCGCACCATCGCCCCTTCCGGCATGTCCAGCCAGGCGATCGTCGACGAGCAGGTAACCGGCGCGGTGCCGTTCGACGGCCGTGCGAAATCGGTCTCGGTGCGCTGCGGCGACGGCACCATCGCGGAAATCCCGGTGATCGAGGACAGACGCGGCGCGCCAACCGACGTGCTTCGGAACGGCTCAGCCCAGTGAGGCGACCAGCGCCGGCTGGAGCACCATGACGATGCCGACCACGCTGGCGAGGAAGACGATTGTGCGCACCACCGGCACGCCCGCGGCGTAGAGCGGCAGGTACAGCACCCGCGCGCCGAGCCAGAGCAGGGCGCCGATCTGCGTTATCCTGCTTTCCAGATCGGCAACGCTGACGATCAGGATCGCCGCGGCCATGATCGGGAATGTCTCGAAGAAATTGGCTTGCGCCCGTGCGAGGCGGCCGACGATCGGCTGCGGCGGCGGCAGGTCCTCGTCGCGCGCGCCCATGTTCCACTTCGAGCCGTATTGCCGCGTCTTGAAGCGCACGGCGATGAAGATGTGGACGATGGCGAGGACGCAGCCCCAGGCGAGGACGGAGAGTTCGATGGTCATGGCCGCACCGTGACAAATGAAAAGATCGGTGACAAGATCGCAGCCGTGACGAGCGCTGTCCCGCCTCCGGTAGAATCGTCCGATCTCAGCCCTCCAGGTTGGATCTATCATGACCCGGCGGGCTGGTACCTGCTTTAGCCGGTAGTGGGATATGAGCCGCTTGCCGCTGCGTTGAGGAGGGAAACCGACGCAGGAGAGGTGATATGGCCGAGGATCTGAAAGCCGGCGACAAGGTGACGTGGAAGAGCCATGGCGGCGAGGCGCATGGCAAGGTGGTCAAGAAGCAGACCAGCGAGACCCACATCAAGGGCCACAAGGTCGCGGCGTCCAAAGAGGACCCGCAGTTCATCGTCGAGACCGACGAGGGCAAGCGGGCGGCGCATAAGCCGAGTGCGCTGAAGAAGGACAGCTAGGGGGGCGTCGTGGCTTCCCTTGCACATCCTGAGCGCGAGCCCTTCCAGGCTGAGGCCGGCCGGCGCTTTGCCGAGGCGCTGACGCACTTCGGCAAGCGCCCGCTGATCCTTGGGCACTTCGATGCCGACGGCCTCGCCGCCGCTGCCATCCTGCAGCGGGCGCTTGTGCGGGGTGGGTTCGAGCCGCGGGTGCGGATTGTGGGGAAGGGTGAGAACCCGTGGTCGGCGGAGATGCGGGCGGAGCTTGCCGCGCTTGCGCCAGAGGGGATGATCGTGGCCGATCTTGGGGTGCGCGAGGGCCCGCTCGTGGAGGGCATACCAACCGTCGTCATCGACCACCATGTGCCCACCGGCACGCCGGGCGAGGCGCTGGTGATCAGCGCTCACCATGAGGTGCCGGAGCCGACCAGTGCGCTTCTCGCCTATTGGTGCGCGCAAGGCGTGGGCGAGGCGGAGGACCTGCTCTGGCTCGCCGCCATCGGGCTGATCGGCGACATGGCGGAGGATAAAGGCTTCGCGGAAATGGCCGAGGCGCAGACGCGGTTCGGCAAGACGGCGCTGCGCAGCGCGGTGTCGCTGATCAATGCGCCGCGGCGGGCTTCCAAGGCGGATGCCTCGCCGGCTTTGGCGCTGCTCCTCAAGTGCGGGTCGCCGAAGGAGCTGCTTTCCGGCGCGCACCCGGAGACTGCCGAGCTGCACGCCGCCAAGGAGGAGGTGCGCGCCGAACTCGACGCGGCCAAGCGGATCGGGCCGAAGGTGCGCGGCGATGTGGCGCTGATCGCCTTCTCCTCGCCTTGCCAGATCCATCCGCTGGTGGCGCAGCAATGGCGCTCGCGGCTCGGCGACAAGATCGTGATCGCCGCCAACACCGGGTACCGGCCCGGCTGGGTGCATTTCGTCGCGCGCACCGCCTCGGGCCGCGACCTGATCGACTTCCTTGCCGAGCGCCGCCCGCCCGGCGCGGACGAGAATTATGGCAGCGGCCACCGCCAGGCGACCGGCGGCGCGCTTCGCCCGGCCGACTGGAACCACTTCATCACCGAACTCGGCTTTCCCGAGGAGCAGATCGCATGACCGACCCCCGCCCGCTTCGCCTCGGTTTTCCGGTAAAGGTGCTCGGCCGCCCGGATTTGAAGTCCAACGACACGCGGCGGTGGCAAAAGAACCCCCATCTCAAGTGCAGCCTGGAGGGAGTCGATGCGATCCTCGACTATCTCGCGAAGGTCGGGATCGACATGTACCGCTTCTCGTCCGACCTCGCGCCCTACGCGACCCACCCGGACATGCCGCAGTTCCACAACATGGTCGCGGAAAGCGATCCGGAGCTTGCCGCGCTTGGCAAGAAGGCGCGGGCGCTGGACTTCCGGCTGTCGTTTCACCCGTCGCAGTTCGTGCTGCTGAACAGCCCCGATCCGGAGCTCACCGCCAAGAGCATCTGGGACTTGTCGAGCCAGGCCGAGATGCTCGACCGTATGGGCTGCGGGCCGGAGGCGGTGCTGGTGACTCATGTCGGCGGCGTCTACGGCGACCACGAAGCAAGCCGGGCGCGGTGGATCGAGGGCTGGAACAAGTGCCCGGAGCATGTCCGCAATCGGCTGGTGCTGGAGAATGACGACATTCGTTTCTCGGCGGCCGATGCGCTCTGGATCCACGAGCGCACCGGGGTGCGGCTGGTGTTCGATTACCAGCATTTCTGGTGCTTGAACCCCGAGCGGCTGGAGATGCGTGCGACGCTGGAGAGGTTCTTGGCGAGCTGGCCTGAGGGCGTGCGGCCCAAGATTCACTTCTCCTCGCCGCGCACGGAGATGCGGGAAGTGAAGCGCGCAATCGGCGCCAGGGAGCGCGCCAACGTCGCTGCGGGGAAGACGGGTAAGGGCAAGGAAGTCACAAAGGCCCCGGTCAAGGCGGGGCAGCGGGTCAAGACGGTTCTGGTGCCGCCGATCTGGACGGGGCACAGCGATTTCACCAACCCGTTCGAGTTCGCCACCTTCATGCGGATGGCCGAGGGGCTGGAATTCGACGTGATGATGGAGGGCAAGGCCAAGGACCTGTCCATCCTCAAGCTGCGCCCCGATCTCCTCCGTTTCGCGCCCGACGTGGCCGAGCGCTTCGGCATCCGCCCGGCCGATGCCTCGCGGCTGGCCGCGGACGAGGAGGCGCTGGAGCAAGGCGCAGGCGCGGAAGAGGAGGCCGATGTCGACGAGGGCAGCGCCGAGCCACCGCCCGCCGAGGAGATGGCCTGAGGCGGGACTCGCGTGCGCTTGGCGGCGGCGCGGCATTGGCATAGGCTCCCTTCAAAAAGGGGGGCTTGGATGAACCGGATCTCGTTCGCATTCTGCGCCGCTGCCGCGCTTGCCGGCGGTTGGGCCGGCATGGCGGCCGCCGCCAATCCGGAGCTCACCGCGCGGATCAACGCCGTCGAGAGCGAAGAGGCGAAAAGCGCCGCTCTCGGCATCGAGGACCTCGACATCGGTGTTCGGCTGCACGGCGGCACCGCCGAGACGGTGGTCACCGCGCGCTTCCGCAACGGCGGCGACGAGCGGCTCGAGGGCCGCTTCGCCCTCCAGATGCCGCCGGGATCGGTGGTCACCGGCTACGCGCTCGATGTTGGCGGGCAGATGGTGGAGGGCGTGCTGGTCGACCAGATCGAGGCCCGGCGGGCGTATGAATCGCGGGTGCGGCAGCGCATCGATCCGGGCCTTGGCGAAGTGTCGCGCGGCTTTCAGTTCAGCACCCGGGTCTATCCCATCGAGGCAAAGGGCACGCGCACGGTGCGGGTGCGTTTCGTCACGCCGGCCGATCCCGCGACCGGCTACGCCTTGCCGCTCGCCAACGGAGCCTCGATCGGACGGCTGTCGCTTTCGGCGGAGGCGAGCGGCACATCCGAGCCGCCGCGCCTGTCGCTGCCGGGCGGGCGGGCCGCGGAGTGGAGCAGGACGGAGGGGGGCTGGCGCGCGTCCTGGACCGGCACGCAGGCGGCGCTCGAGGGAGACCTCAAGCTCGCGCCGGGTGCCCGATCCGCGCCGCTCCTCGCCGGGCGCGATTCGGCGGCCCAAGGCTGGTTCGAAATCGCCGATTCCGCACCCGCCGCGGGCTCGGCGCCGTTCAAGCCGCGCAGCGTGGCGATCCTGTGGGACAGGTCGCTGTCGCGCGGCGACGATCTGCTGCGTGAGGAAATCGGGCTCGTGGAGGCGTGGCTAGACAAGGTCGAGCCGGACTCGATCGAGCTGCTGCTGTTCGATGGCGGCGGGGTTGAGCGGGTGCGGGCTACCGGCCGCGCCGATCTGCTGCGCCGCCTGCGCGCCCTCACCTACCGCGGCGCCACCAGCATCGAGGCCGTGGCCGCCGCACCGGTCCGTGCCGACGCGTGCCTGCTCTTCACCGACGGCCTGGTGACGCTCGGGAAGCGGCCGGCGCTTCGGGCCGAATGTCCGCTCACCGCCGTGTCGAGCGCCGCCGATGCCGACCGCGCCTGGCTCGGCAGCCTGGCCCGCGGCGCCGGCGGCGAGGCGGTGCAGCTTACCAAAGGCAATCACGCGGCGACGCTTGCGCGGCTTACCCGCCCCGGCGTCCGGGTGGCGGAGGTGCGCTCGGCAACCGGGGAACGGATCGATTTCGTCCAGCTCGATGCGCCGGCGGGCGGCTGGCGCCTGGTTGGACCGCTGCCCGCCACCGGATCGGTGCTGGTGCGCCTTGCCGGACTTTCCGGTGGAGCGGGGGAGCGGGTTTACAGCCCGACGGGCGCCGCGGCCGATTACGCGCCGGCGGAAGGGTTGTGGGCCGCCGACCGTCTCGCTGTCCGCGCGGCGAGTGAGGAGGAGCGGGAGGCGCTGATCGCCTTTGCACGACGCCACAATGTCGCTGGGCCGCATATCTCCTTCCTCGTGCTTGAAACGCCCCAGGATTACGCCGAATCGAAGATCGACCCGCCTGCCGGCTACCCGGCCGAGCGGCGCGCTCGATTCGACGCGCTTGTCCGCCAGCGCGTGGAGAATGAGAGCAGGAAGAATGCGGCGCGCTTCGCCACGCTGCTTGGGCGCTGGGAGGCCCAGAAGGCCTGGTGGGCGACCCGCTTCGACCCGCGCGCAAGAGCCGATCCGGATGAGACCAAGGGTCATTCGGAGTCGGGCTCCCTCGCATACGAGGCCGTGCCGTTGCCCAGTGTCGAACCGGCGCCGCCTCCGCCGGCCCCGGTCGTGGAGCCGGGCCTGGTCGGCGGTGGTGGAGCTGAAAATGCCGACATCGCCGTTACCGGCACATTGATAAAGCGGCCGAATCTGGAATCGGTGGTGCCGGTGACGGTGATCGCTGGAGACTCGCTCAATGCGCTGCCGCAGCTCACGGCAACGACCGGGGGCGATCCGGCACCCGGAGCGGGAACCGCGGCGCCGTTGGTGGAAGCGGCGGACTGGGCGGCGGACCGGCCCTATCTGGTCGCGCTTCGCGCTGCCCGCTCCCGGGACCGCGAGCGGGTGCTTGCCGAGCAGCAGGCGATACACGGTGCGCTTCCCGCGTTCTGGCTCGACGTTTCGGAATATTATCACCGGGCCGGCGACAAGGACGAGGGACGGCGCCTTTTGCTGTCTGCCCTCGAGCTCCCGACCCGGGACAGCGAAACCCTTGGCATCGTCGCCGAACGGCTGATGCGCTGGGGCGATGTCGACACGGCCATCGCGTTGTACGAGCGGATGGTGGCCGTGGACCGGCAGCACCCGCATCCCCAGCGCGGGCTTGCGCTTGCCTTGGCGAAGCGCGCGGCGCGGCTCCCCAAGGAGCAGGCGAGAGCCGATCTCGCCCGGGCAATCGCAATCCTGTCGAACCTGGTCCTGACGGTGAACGACGACGCCTACGAAGGGTTCGACATCGTCTCGCTGACCGAGCTCAACGCGATGATAGCCAGCTACCGCCGCTTGGGCGGAACGGAGGTGCCGCTCGATCCCCGCTTGGTCGCTAACCTCGATCTCGACCTTCGGATCGTGCTCGAATGGAAGAACGAGCAGGTCGACGTCGACATGTGGGTGAAGGAGCCGAACGGCGAAATTTCAAGCTATTGGAACGACGACACCGCAATCGGTGGGCGGCTGTCGCCCGAGACCACCGACGGTTCGGGCCCCGAGCAATATCTGCTTCGCCGCGCGCCGGCCGGCGGGATCGGCGTCAAGGCGGAAATCTATTCGGACGATCCGATCAATCCCAACGGCACGGCGCGGGTCATCGCCCGCTTCATTCGCGATTTCGGCCGTCCGAACGAGCGGGAGGAGATGCTGGAGGTGGAACTCCTGCCGCAGAAGGAATCGGAGGATGCGGACGACTCCGACGCGGTGCCCGTCGGCACGGTGCGGATCAAACGCTGACGCGCACGCAGGTGCGGGCGGAGCGTGGGGAATGGGGATCAGTCGTATTTGTCGAAGCTGCGCGCGCCGCAGAAGTCCGGGCGGAACTTGCGGCGCTCGGGATCGGGGCGGCACGGAAAACGGCGCTTGATGCAGTCGTTGAAGTAGCGGCCGGCCGACGGCGCCTTCTTGAGCCCGTCGAAGATCGCGCGGGGCACGTCGGCGTAGATGTAGCGGCCGGTTTCCTTGAACCAGATGCTCAAGGACTTCTCCTCCTCGTCGTAGCAGATCCGTTCGATGATGCTGGAGGACAGACGGGCGGCGCGCAGCATGTTGATTCCCCACGGAGAATCGTTCGCAAGCGCACGTGCGAATCGGCTGTTCCGCCTGCCACGCCGAAGCGAATCGATTACGCGCCCGAACGAGTCTATCCTCGTCCCATGGCCAGCACCGACCCGCGCATCGACGCTTACATCGCCCGCCAGGCGGACTTCGCCCGGCCGATCCTGGAGCATATCCGCCGCCTGGTGCGGGAGGCTGTGCCGGAGGCGGAGGAGACGATGAAATGGAGCATGCCGCACTTCACGGTGGGCGGGCGAATCCTGGGTGCCATGGGTGCCTTCAAGGCGCACGCCACCCTTGCCCTCCGGCAGGCTGAGGACGTGCTTGGCGAAACCGACCGGAAGACCGAGGCGATGGGCCAGTTCGGCCGCCTGACCGCGATTGCCGATCTTCCGCCCGAAGAGGAGATGAAGGCGCTTCTTCGCCACGCCGCAGGTGCATCGGCCGCGGGACCCAAGCCGCGGCCCAAGAAGCCGCCCAAGCCGGAGCTTTCCGCGCCCGACGACCTTCTCGCCGCGCTGGATGCCAACCCCGCCGCCCGCGCCACGTTCGATGGTTTTCCGCCGAGCTGCCGCAGGGAATATGTCGAATGGGTATTGGAGGCGAAGCGCCCGGAAACGCGCGCCAGGCGGGTTGCCCAGGCGGCGGAGTGGCTGGCCGAGGGCAAACGGCGCAACTGGAAATATGAGAATTGCTGACGGGGTTTAGTGGGGGCGGGGCCGCTATTTCGCCGCGTCCTTAACACTCCATCAAACCCTGTGGGCGTAGGACGGTGGGAACGCCGCAGCACGCAGGACTCCTATGTATCACGCGCCCGTAAATATGGACCTTGAAGAGCAGGAGCCCGAACCGGCGGAAATCGCCGATGACGGCGTCGGGAGCGATGCGAGCAGCAATCGCTTGCGCGAAGCCCATCTCCACAACAGCCAGGCGCAGACCCGCGCACTGTTCGCCCCCTTCTTCGGGGTGACGGCGGTGGGCGGCGCCTGCCTCGTCGCCTGGGCGATGTTCGGCGGCGTCAACGTCGTCCTGATCGGCGCCTGGGTGGCGATCGTCGCCGCGGCATTCTTCCAATATTGGCGCAGCGCCGCCCGCGAGGGCCTTGCGGCGAACAGCCGCTCGGCGCGCGGCCGGGCAATGGCCCGTTCGGTGGGCGAGGCGGTCGGCCTTGCCGCGATCTGGGCGACGCTTCCGGTCTACGCCTTCGCCACCCTGGAGCACGAAGTGCAGGTGGTGATCGGCGGCGCAATGGCGGCGATGATCGTCGCCGCCGTCGGCCTTGCCGCCGCCCCCGCCGCAGCTTTTGCCTGGATCGCGGCGATCACCGCCGCCTTGTGCTGCGCTTATTATCTCGGCAGCGACCAGCTTGCCCCCACCGTCGGCGTGGCGATCATCGGCGTCGCCGCGGTCGGCATCTTCGGGGTCGCCCGGCTCACCCGCTGGACCTTCGAACAGCTTCAGACCATCGCCAAGGTCCGCACCCAGGCCGAATCCGTCCGGCTGCTGCTCAAGGAATACGAGCATCGCGGCGTCGGCTGGCTGTGGCAGGTCGATGCGGAAAACCGCGTCGTCTACATCTCCTCGCGGATGACGAGCCTGCTCGGCCGCTCGGCCAACCAGCTGATCGGCCACTCGCTTCCGGCGACGCTCGGCGGCAACAGCGCGCTTGGCCGCACCTTGCTTGCCCGTGCACCCTTCGCCAACCTGGAAATGGAATTGAAGACCCGCCGCGGCACGCGCTGGATCAGCCTTGCCGGCGATCCGATCATCGACATGGCTGGCCAGTTCCAGGGCTTCCGCGGTGTCGGCTCCGACATCACCGAAGTGCGCAAGACCCAGGAGCGCCTGACCAACCTCGCCAATATGGACGTACTGTCCGGGTTGCCCAACCGCGGCCGGGTTCGCCAGTTGCTCGGCGAGGCCTTGTCCGGCGCGACCACGGGCAATGTCCCTTGCGCGATCATGTTTCTCGATCTCGACGGCTTCAAGCCGGTCAACGACACGTTCGGCCACCCAAAGGGCGACGCGGTGCTGAAAAGCGTCTCGCAGCGCCTGGTCAAAGAGGTTGGCGAAGTCGGCCATGTCGGCCGCATGGGCGGCGACGAATTCGCAATCGTGATCCGCGACGCGCAGAGCCGCAAGAAGGTCGAGGATCTCGCGCGCCGGATCATCGCCGCGGTTGCCGATCCCTACCATATCGACAAGGCCGAGATCCGCATCGGCGTCTCCGTCGGCTGCGCCTTCGGGCCGATCGACGGGCAGACGGTGGACGATCTTATCCAAAAGGCCGATCTCGCCCTTTACGAGGCGAAGAACCAGGGCCGCGGCACCTGCTGCTACTTCTCCGACGACATGCAGAACGAGGCCGAGGACCGGCTGCGGCTCGAGCAGGACCTGCGCCAGGCGCTGACGCTGAAGCAGTTCCGCCTCGACTACCAGCCGCTGGTCAACGCCGCCGACCAGAGCCTGATGGGCTTCGAGGCGCTGATCCGCTGGCACCACCCGACCCGCGGCATGGTGTCGCCGGCCGACTTCATCCCGCTTGCCGAGGAAACCGGGCTGATCATGCAGCTTGGCGACTGGGTGATCGAGGAGGCCTGCCGCGCCGCCGCCACCTGGCCCGATTATATCAGCGTTGCGCTCAACGTCTCGGCCCGCCAGCTCATCCTGCCGGCCTTGCCCAACACGGTGTCGGAAGCGCTCGCCAAATATCGGGTGAAGGCGAACCGGATCGAACTGGAAGTCACCGAATCGGTGTTCCTGGGGAATTCGGAAGGCTCGCTGGATGTGCTGAAGCGGCTCCGCTCGCTGGGCGTCGGCATCGCGCTCGACGATTTCGGCACCGGCTACTCCTCGCTCGGCTATTTGAACAAGGCGGTGTTTCACAAACTCAAGATCGACGGCAGCTTCGTCCGCGAAGCCGCGCACAACCGGGAAACGGTTGCGATCATCCAGTCGATCGTCAGCCTGGCCAAGAGCTTCCGCATGACCATCACCGCGGAAGGTGTCGAGACCGCCGACGATTTCAACCGGATGCGCGAACTCGGCTGCCACCAGATCCAGGGCTACCTCTTCGGCCGCCCGATGAGCTTCGAGCGGGCAACCGACCTGGTCAACGGCGTCCAGACCAAGATGACTGCATAAGGGCGCGGCCCGGCTTATCCGGGCCGCCGCTTTGCGCTAGGGTAGGGCATGCGCTTCCCTTCGCCGCTCATCGCCATCCTCGCTCTCGCCGCTTGCGGACAGAGCGATCCTTCGCCGCCTACCGCCAGGACCGGTAAACCCAGGGTCCAGGCACCTCAAGCGGCCGCACCGGAGACTAAGGCGCAGGAGCAGGCGCGCGAGCAAGGCGACGATGCCGCGGCGGTGCTTCGCCGCTATTACGACCATATCGAGGCCGGGCGCTACGACGATGCCTGGGCGATGCGCGGCGGCAACGGGGAAGGAGCGGAAGCCTTTGCCCGCAACTTCGCCGCCTATCAAAGCTACCATGTGTCGCTCGGCCAGCCGGGCGAGCCCGTGGCCGGCGGCGGCTGGAGCTATGTCGAAGTTCCGATCATGATCACCGGCAGCATGAAGGGCGGCAAGCCCTTCGGCAGCGCCGGCAGCGTGACTCTGCGTCGGGCGGACGGTGTCGCCGGTGCCACTGCGGCGCAGAAGAATTGGCGCATCTACACCGGCGATTGAGCCATTCGAAGGAACCGTTGCAGCGCTCCGGCATTCATGTAATGTAATCACATTACACTGCGACAAGGAGGTTGCCATGACGCGCACGCACCGCCGCCCGGTTCCGGTTTACAACATCGACAATGGCGAGCCCATCGCCGCGGTTAACACCACGCCGCTGATCGACGTCATGCTGGTCCTCCTGATCATGTTCATCATCACCATTCCGCTCACCACCCACGCGGTTAAGATCGACATTCCGACCGGGCCGACGCCGCCGATCGCCGAGCCGGTGATCCACAAGCTGGTGATGAACCCGGCCGGTGCGCTTCGCCTGAACGGGGCGGCGGTCGCGGAGGCCGATCTCCGCGCGCGCCTGCGCGGCCTGGAAGACGCCAATCCGCTGGCGCAATTCCAGTTTCAGGTGGACGGCACCGCGCGCTACGAGGATTTCGATCGGGTGCTTGCCCAGGTGAAGGGTGCCGGCATCCAGAATCTCGGCTTTGTCGGGAACCAGGCATTCTCCGGAGCGATCTGATCCGGGCAGAAGGAGGCGAAGATGCGCAAAGGCGTGATGGCGGCGGCAGTGGCGGTGCTTGCACTGGCGGCCTGCGAGGACGGCGCGCCCCCGCCGCAGAGCAAGTCGGTCAAGGCGGCGAACCCGACGTCGGATGGCCTCCAGGCGCTGACGCCGCTGTACCGCTTCCTCGGCCTGCGCCGCGCGATCGTCGACAACGGCCAGCGCTGCAAGAAGGTCGATCGTGGCCGCTACCAGGAGACGTTCAAGAACATGGCGCTGTGGACGGCGCACTGCACCGACAGTGGCGACTGGGCGGTGTTCATCGCGCCCAACGGCAACGTCCAGGTCCGCCGTTGCGGCAATTTGGCGAGCATCAAGTTGCCGGCCTGCCAGCCGATCCCGGCCGAACCGGGCGATGCGCCGGCCCCGAAGGTCGCCAAGAAGGCGGCGACCAAGAGCTAGGCGGGTCCCTCTGAAGCTGCGATGATCCTAATCTAGGTTGGTGCGTTCACCACCAACCTAAGCAGCAGGAGCCACCCCGGTGGATCGTATCTTCACCGCGATGGCGACGCGTATCGCCACGGCCTCGGGCCAGCCGCTCACCTTCGTCTTCGCCATCGCGGTGATGCTGGTGTGGGGCCTTACCGGGCCGGTGTTCGGATTTTCCGACACCTGGCAGCTCATCGTCAACACCGGCACCACCATCGTCACCTTCCTGATGGTGTTCCTGATCCAGAACAGCCAGAATCGCGACGGTGCCGCCATGCAGGCCAAGCTGGACGAGATGCTGCGCGCGCTCGACAAGGCCCGCGAGCAGTTCATCGGCATCGAGCACCTCACCGACCGTCAGATCGAGGACATCCGCGCCGCGCTGGAACGCGAAGTCGGCAAGGTGCCGGGCAAGGCGGGGACGGCCGACGACACCGTCGACCGCCTGCTCGAGCGCTACTGACCGCCGCGTTCCATGAAGACTTAGGCCATCTCGACCTTCGCATTGTCGCCCATGTCCGGCCGCGCATTCGAGAAGGCGGCGGCGGCGGCCATTCGGATCATGGCGCGGACGCGGCCCGGGCTGTCCCAATATTGCGCGTCGATCGGGGTCACCTTGAGGACCCGGATGGCGGGGTCTTCGGGGCTGTCCCACCAGGCCTTGGCGGGGGTGTTGAACAATTCGCGGATCTTCTCGCGGTCGTTCGACACGGCGGCGCGGCCGACCACCGAGACGTAGGAGTGGGAGCCGGCATCGGCAAAGGCGAGGTTGACCTGCGGGCGCGCTTCCACCTCCTCGTCCTTGGCGCTGTCGGCGTCGGTGAGGAAGTAGATCGTGCCTTCCTCCGGCTCGGGGTGGGCGGCCATCGGGCGGGAGCGAATGTCCTCGCCGTCCAGCGTCGAGAACATGCAGAAGCGGATCTTCGTCATCATCTCCCACACGCGGGCGCGGTCGCCGGTGTCGGTGTCGGTGTCGGTGTCGGTCATTGCGGGTCTCCGGAAAAACGGGGGTTCGCGCGGTCAATCGCCGCGCGCCCGCGCCGGTTCCGCACCCCCTCCTAAAGCAGGTAGCGCCTGCTCAGCAGCCGCCGAGCTCGGCGAGCCGCGCATCGACCGCCTGCTGCCGGGCGATCAGCGCCGGCACGTCGGGCTCGATCACGCCCGCCGCCAGATCGTCTTCGCCCTTCGTCTTTTTCTTGTTGGCGGAGGAAACGGCATTCATCGCAAGGCCGAGCGGAAAGGGGAGAAGAACCGACGCCGCCGCCCCGCCCGCCGCCTTGGCCGCATCGCCGCCCGAGAGCTTGCGCTTCTTCTTGTTCTGCTTGTGCCAGCGCCCGGTCGCGATGTCGGCGATGACGGTTCTGAGCGCCGTCCGCTCCGCGGCCAATGCCTGCTTCTCGGCAAGGCAAACCGAGGGCGGGGCGGGCGCCCCCTGCGCAAGCGCCGGGGCCGAACCCAGAGCGGCGGCCAGCAGAAGATCGGCAAGAAAGCGCATCACGGCAGGCACCTTAGCGCGAAGAGGGGGCAGGGCGCCAATCGCAAAGCATGTTGCGGTGGCTCGCACGCGCGGTCCTGCAACCCAGAAGGCTCAAGGCAGCTTCGATACCGCCCGCTCGGCAAGGGCCGCGATCGTCTTCGAGGGGTTGAGGCCGATCGGGCGGGGAACGACGCTGCCGTCCATCACGTAAAGCCCCTCATGCCCAAAGACGCGGCACTGGTCGTCGACCACGCCCGCGGCGGGGCTGGAAGCCATGTTGCAGCCGCCCAGCGGGTGCGGCGTGACCAGGCTCCCGAATATTTTCCAGGTCGGGACCGGGAGCGGCTTGCCGCCGGTCGCGCGGCTCAGCTTCACGTGCATGTCGGCCAAGCCATCGACGCCTTCCATCGAACGCTTGGGATTCCAGTTCATCTTGAGCTTTCGCCGCCAGGGCGGGAACCACGAGCGGCCGAGATAGAGCGCGCCGTCGCCGCCGTCATAGGCTTGGCCGAACCAGGGCATGACGTTGTCGCGGATGCTGTCGCGCTGGAGCTTGCGAAGCGTTTTCAAGGTAAACCCGGCGCCCTTGCCGGCCGCGATTTGCGCCAGGAGGTTCGGGAAGCCGCCATCCTCCACGAAGAAGCGGGCTCCGTTTTCGCTGCCGTCGAGGAAGTCGATCGCGCCGGTGATCGTCGGCCCCTCGCTCGCCCGCACCTGCCGGCCCTTGTAAATGGCAGGCGTCAGGAAATCGCCGTTCGAGCTCCACCCCCGGCCCAGGGCCGCGGAGAGGCCGGCGAGGCTGCGATACTGATCGCGCGACCGCAGCAGGAGTTCGGTGGAGCCGAGCGAACCCGCCGCGAGAATGACCCGGTCGGCATCGACGAAATTCGGCTCCCGCCGGCCGTCGACGAGCCTGTCGAAGTGGACGCGCCAGCGCGAGCCGAGTGGCGTCACGTGCGTCACCAGCGAGAGCGGGCGGATTTCGGCGCCGTCCGTTTCGGCCGCCGCCAGATAGTTGAGATCCAGCGTGTTCTTCGCCCCAACAGGACAACCGATGTCGCAAAGCCCGGCGTGGATGCAGGTCCCCTGAGTCTTGCCGTGCCGGTTGACCCAGGTCCTGGATGCGGCCGGCTCCATCGCCCCCGGTTGATCGTACTGCCATTCCGGGTCGAACGTGATCGCAAGCTCGAGCTTGCGCAGCCGGTCTTCGGCGCCGATCGCCTGTGCGGCCTCACGCATCAGCTCGAACCGCTTGGTGAGCTGCTTGTCCGGCACCTTCGCGGGCCGCAGCATGTCGCCGACCATCTCGTAATAAGGTTGGAGCTCGGAATAGCCGATGGCGGTCGGCCAGCCGCTGTCGAAGGCGTCCTCCTTCGCGTTCACCGATACGTTGGCGTAGATGAGAGAGCCGCCGCCCACCCCGGCGCCCTGGACGACGACCATCTGGTCCATGACCCGAAGGTCGATCCAGCCGTTGCAGTGGTGGGGCCGGCGCTGGTCCCAAAGCCAGGCGTCATCCGGGTCGCGGGGAAATTCCTCCGGCTTCCAGCGGCGGCCGCGTTCGAGCACCAGCACCTTCTTGCCGCGGGCGGCCAGCCGGCAGGCGGAAACGGCGCCGCCGAAGCCGCTGCCGACGATGACGTAATCGTAGCTCATCCCGCTGCCCGCCCCGGTATGAAGATCGCATCCCCGATGAGGTGTGGCTCCAGCGGCGGCATCGCGCTCACAGCCTTCTCCTCGTCACATAGTTGCGGACCAGTTCGCGGGCGAAGAAGCGGAAAAAGGCGCCGGCGGTGCGCATGGCTTGCCTGCGTCCTTCGACGCCGGTCGCGCGGAAGGTGCCCATCAGAGCCATCAAGGCGGTGACGCCTAGGCTGAGCACGCCGGCGGCAACCACCGGCCCAGTCTCGTCCTCCCCCCGGTGCACGGTTACGTAGAGGGTGGTGGTCTCCTTCCACATCCTCCAGGGCGGGCCGGCCCGCACATGTTTGCGGCCGTTGAACCAGAAAAGCTCGCCGTCGATTTCGAAGCTCGCCGCATAGACCATGTAGCTGAGTTTCGGATCCTGGCCGGAGGGCGTGAACAGGCCGAACACCCCGCGTTTGACCGGCAGCCAGCCGCCCCGGCGGTGTATCTCGATGTGGCCGGTGAGGTCCCCAAGGTGGGACGGATCGAGCACAAACGCCCGCATATCCTCAACGTCGATCGTGGCGCGGATCGCCACCGGCATTGCGGCGACGCTGCGATATCCTTTCACCGGATCGGTTTCGCCGAACGTCACCCGGCCGGACATGACTTCGCGGAACTGGACGCCCGGCTCCGGCTCCCGCATCCTGGTGGCGGCCGGGGTCAGCGCGACGCCGCCCGGCGGCGGATGCCGAAGATAGTGGGATGCGTCGCGGTAACCGTAGGCGATGAGGCTTGCCGCATCGATCTTTCCGGTAAGGAAATCCAGATCCAGCGGAAGCGGCATGTTCGGCTTGACGAGGTGAACCACAATCGCCCGCTCGTGCCCGAAAGGCGTCTCGCCCGCCGCTATCCGAGCGTTCAACCGCCCGATCTCGGCCAGTTCCTCGTTAAGGGTGCCGACCGCGGCGATTTCGATCATGTGGACATACTGCTCGAGGAGCCCGTCCTTGTAGCGGGGCGTGTTGCCGATCAGCCACGCGACCCAAAGCTCGTTGGCCCCCGCCTCCACAGCGGCGAGCAAGTTGCAGTCGCGGATCCACACCGCGTCGGTCCAGGTACGGCCACGCCACTTCACGGCCGGCGTGGCGAGCGGCAACGAAATGCCGGCGAGCAGAAGCTCCTCGCTCATCTCCTGCTGCGGCACCCCGCGCACGACTTTGTCGCCGAAGTCGCAGACGTTGAACGTCGCCCTTGTTCCAGTGGCGCCGCGCAGCTTTGGCAAATCAATGCCGAGACGCGGAAAAACGTGGCTCAGGATCGTGTCGAAATCGCCCAACGGGCCAGTGCGCGGGAAACGCAGATACGCGGTCAATGGCCGCGGCGACACGAACTTGCCGACCTCGAGGCCGCGCCAGCGCGCACATAGCTGGTCAGGCGTGACGCCCGACAGGAGCGCGGCGAGGTTCATCGTCCCGCCCGATGCGCCATCGGCAAAAGAGAAGCGCAGGCCGGCATCGTAAAGCGCCTTCACAACCCCTGCCTGATAGGCGACGCGCATGCCGCCGCCCGGCAGGATCAGCGCCCGCCGGTTCGGAACCTCCGGTGCAATCGGCGGGACGTGCGCGGCGCCCGCCTCCGCCGCTTTGAGATCGGCCGCCGGTGCGTTCATTTGCCGAGCCGCGCAACGAAGAGCCAGGCGAGCAGCCCGGAGGCGAGATCGAAAGCGGCAACGCCCAAAGCGAGCGGGCCGAACAGGCCGCGGGCGACCGCCCAGCAAACCAGCAACGCGGCGGCAAGCTTCTGCACCCCGATCCACAGCGGAACGGCGGATTCGGCCGAATTACGGAGAAGCGATTGCACAAACATCGCACCGGTGATCGCCATGAACATACCGACGGTGCGGAAGAGATGCTGGGAGGCGGCCGAAGCGTCTCCATCGATGATCCCGAGCACAAAGCCGGGCGCGACCATCTGCGTGAGGCCGCTCACCACCGTAAGGGCGGCCACGACCAGGAGGAGAAGGCGAATCACGGCGTCGTTCATCGGTCTGCCCTCGACTCGAGCGCCATTCGGTAGAACCAGTACATCATCGCCGCCCATTCAACCGCCCAGAGCGACACGCGCAGCCGGTTGAGATCCGCCCAGTGGCCGAACACCTCCCGCAAACGGACGGGATCGGTAATCCCGGCGGCAAGCTCCTGGTTGTACGGGATGATGAAGAATATCGTCAGAAGCGTCGAGCCGGCTAGGGCGAGCAGGACGACAGCGGGAACCCACTTGATGCCGGTGAACCATTCGCTGAGCAGCATCACCAGCCCGGTGACGAGCATCACCACCGTCATCCAGGTGAAGAAGCGGGTGGCGTTGGTCACCGGCTCGACAAAGATCATCGCATAATTGTCGGGGGTGAGCTTCGGCTCCAGCGGGAGCTGGAAGAAGATCAGCGAAATTCCGGTGCCGAGATAGATCGAGCAGCACAGGAAAAGAACGACGTGGTTGAGCAGCAGCGGCCTCGGCATCGGTCAGTCCTTGTCCAGATCGAAGGCGGGATCGCGAGCGGGTGGCGGCAGCCACTCCTGGCTGTAGCCGAGCGGATAGGTCGTCTCGAGACCTTCGCCGATCGGTCCGTCGGGCGCGGTCGGCGCCGTGATGAACCAGCAGTCGAAATATTCGTCGAGCACGCCCTTCACCGCCGGCAGGTAAACCGCGAACAGCGCGTCGGAGGAGAAGTTGAGGCTTCTGAGCCATTCCGCCTTTGGGTGGTCGCCGAGCACGAGCCGGGCGCCACCGCGCTTGCGGAACTGAAGGCCCGCTTTGCCCCGAAAGTAGATGAAAGAGCGGTAGATCATGCCGCGAAAGGCGCAGTAGTTGATTGCCCCCATGTTTATCGGCAGCCGCGTCCGCTCCGGCCGCCGCACGTCGAGCCGGGTGACCATCGCGCCGTCCAGATCATATTGGGCGCTGATCCACTTCTTGCCTTCGCGATAATCGAGCGGCGCCTTGTGCTTGGGCATTCCCCAGATGCCCTTGCCGCCTTTGGTGGAGACTTCGCTGGAAACCGGCAGGTCGACGACATACTGCCCGGTGCCGTAACGGCGCATCAGGATCGCCGGCAGGAGCGGCATCGCCGGCTTCGCGCCGTGCGTGCAGGCGATCGCGAGGCTGTATTCGATATAGCTGCCGATGTCGGTCTGGCGGTAATCGATCACCGTGACGACGAGCAGCGCTTTTCCGCCGAGGCGGAAGGGGTGCACGTCACCGTCGGGCAGGAGCTTGCGCGCCGCCTGGTAGTCGCAGGGAAAGGCGGCGATGACCGCCGAGGCTTCCGAGGAATCGATCGGCATCTTGTAACGAATGCCGTCAACGATGGCGTGGCGCCCCTCGATCCTCTTCTGGCGCGGCGGCAACCCCATCGCTCAGTTCCTCCCCAGTTCGTCAACGATCAGCGGGAAGGTGTCCCGGTGCGCGTTTTTGCCGATGAAGACATCCAGGTGGCCGTAGCCAGCCAGCTCATAAAAGGCGTGGCGCCCGGGCGCACGGGCGTCGAACCAGTCGAAGGTCCGGGCCATGCCGGCGGAGGTGAAGCAGGCATTGTGCTGGCCGCCGAGGAAAACGAACCGGGCCTCCGTTCTGGGCGCCTGCGCGCAAAAGTCTTGCGGCAGCGCATCGTATTTGCCGGTGGAAACCAGGTTTCCCTTGGCGATGCAGCGCTTCATCTGGCGGAAAAAGGTCATCGGCACGTGGGCGAATTCGCCCTTCAGCCATTCATGAGTTTCGTCGCTGAGGTTGCGATGAAGCCACAGCGTGGGAAAGCCCGACCCGTAAGTGAAGCTCGAATGCTTGCACACGGCGTTGCGGCATTCGTGGTGGGTGGCGCGCACCCAAAAATCGATCATCCGCGGCCAGAAGCCGGAGACCTGAAGACCCCATTGCGGATTCACGTAATCGATCACCCGCCCGATCGTGTCGGTGGCCAAGGCGGATTTGACCCGGGAGAGCGGCGGCACCAGCGTGTGCAGCGCAACGGCATTGCTGATCACTGTTTCGACGTCGGGCAACAGTCCCGCCACAGCGGACATCATGAAGCTGGTCGAGCCCTGGCAGTGGATAACCGCCTTCACCGTGTCGGCTCCGCTTATCTCCCGCACCTTGGCGACCGCGGCCGGGTAATCCCACACCGCCGCGTCGTCGAGGGTCCAGGGATTGGGGACGGATTCGATGCTGCCGCGCCAGTCCAGGGTCCAAACGTCATAGCCTGCGCGGCTTAGGACCCGCGGCAGCGTGTCCTCGTTGGGAGGGCTGAAGATGTTGCTCCTGACGCCCGCCCCGTGCACGAGAATTACCGGCGTTTTATGGGCGAAGGCCGCCGTGGACTTGAACCGGTGAAGCTTCAGGTCGAATCCGTCGCCGGCCGTAAACGGCACGGTCTCGAATTCATGACGACCAGTTTCCATGTTCCCGCCCCCCGGAACAAAGCTTATTAGAGAAACAGGATAACACGATTCCTAGAACTGTAAAGGCGACGATCCGGTAGAAATTTACCTGCCTTTTCTAGGGCTCGAAGAAGAAGTTTGGCATTTTGCTAGCTGAACCTCGTTCCTGTTACCGCTGCTCTGTTTGGTTAGATAGCGGACCCCTCGCCCGCACCGGAATGGATTCTCGTGAGAGCGCTGGTCATTGAACAAGCGAAGACCGCACGCACCATGAAGAAAAACATCACAGACGATGACTTCGCTCGTGACCCGGGGCGAAAAGAAGCGATGTTGCTGCGGCCGGGAAGGAACCGAATTTGGAAAAAATGCCGCCGCGGCGGTAGACGTGCTCGATCGAAGCCAGGATGGTCTCCAGGGCTGCGCCACGGGACATTCACCAGCACAATCGATGGCATGAGGTTCGCAGCCCCTTCTGGTGGAGTCAACGAAATCAACATCTTAACTTGAGCGTTGGCTGGGGCGGCAGGATTCGAACCTGCGAATGCCGGTACCAAAAACCGCATCTAGCCATCCGAAGGACGCGAAAAGCCGCGTCTGATCAAGAGTTTAGCAGCTCGAGCTGGCAGCGCAACAAAAATCGGGACACAAATTGGTACACACAACGGCGCCCGCAATGCCGGCTCCTGCGGCTCGACGACTCTGCCCTTCGGGGTGTATCCGAGACTCCGGCAGGTCGTCGGCTGTGCGATAGGAGAAATCGGGGGGTCGGGGTGCCGGCACTTTGAGGGGGGCACGGCTGCTTCGTCCTCGGAGGCACTCCGCGAATTTTGAGTGACGCGATGGGTGGCGGCGGCGAAAAGCGGGAGCGCTGGCTGGGTCGACAGCTTCCAACGAAATCACTTCTGCAGTCATCTACCCTTCGCGCGAGTATCCTTCGAGGCTATGGGAGTGGCCATGACTAGGCCGCGCTTGTCCCGTTCCCTCTCGAAACGCCCCAGGAAGATTGTTCGCGGCGCGCGCCCCAAGGGCATGCCCGATAGCGACGCCCTTCTCAAATTCGTGCGCGAGGCAGGACGTGTCGATAAATCGCATATTGCCCGGGTCTTTGGATTGAAGGGTCAGGACCGGCGAAACCTGAGGGAGATGTTGAAGAAGCTCGAGGAGCAAGGTGCGCTGACGGAAATTGGAAGGCGAAGCTCGGCCCCCGCACGCGAGTTTCCCTCAGTAGGCGTAGTTGATGTGGTCGATCGCAACATCGACGGGGAGGTTCTCGTCCGGCTTGCTGAGCGCGGCGAGGACCTGCCGGCCGTTCGCCTCGTTCTCGACGTGAATGACCTTCCCGAAACCGCCATTGGGACGGGTGAGAGACTCTTAGTTCGTTTCGACAGGCTCGATGACGGTAACATTGAGGCTCGGGCCTTGAGGAGGATCGGTCAAAACAGCCAACACATGCTGGGTGTCCTGAGAAAGGGCGCTCGCGAAGCAAGGCTGGAACCAGTTGATCGGCGGTCGAAGCACAGCTTGATCCTGCTGGGTGCCGATGCGCACGCTTTCAATGACGGCGACCTTGTTCTTGCCCAAGTCCGCACTTCAACGGCGAAGAATGGTACGAGGCGCGGCAAGGTACTCGAGGTTATCGGGCGGGAGGATCACCCACGGGCCGCCTCCCTCATCGCCATTCATGCTCACGGGATCCCGACCGGGTTTAGCGCGGACGCCGAGCAGGAGGCCTCCCGGGCGGCGGAGTCGACAATTGCCGGCCGCGAGGACTTACGGGACATTCCGTTCGTGACAATCGACCCTGTCGACGCGCGCGATCATGACGACGCAGTGTTCGCACAACCGGACTCGGACCCGAAGAATGAGGACGGATGGATCATCTGGGTAGCGATCGCGGACGTCGCTGCCTATGTCCTGCCGGGGTCTGCCCTAGATCGGGTCGCGCTCGAAAAGGGCAATAGCGTCTATTTCCCGGATCGAGTGGAGCCCATGTTACCTGAGCGGCTTTCCAACGGCCTGTGCTCGTTGCGCGAAGGCGAAGACCGCGCATGCCTCGCTGTGCGCATGGTGTTCGATAAGACCGGCCGGAAGATTGCACATCGTTTCGTTCGCGGCTTGATGCGTTCGGTCGCAAAGCTCTCGTACGAGCAGGTTCAGAGCGCCGCAGACGGAACTCTGGACGCCAAAACCACTCCTCTTATGGACGGCGTCCTGGAACCGCTATGGGCCGCTTATCAGGTGCTTACACTGGAGAGCGGCCGTAGGTCCTCGTTGAATATCGCCTCGTCTGAGCGGAAGATCGTCGTCAACGATGCAGGCGAAGTCGTGTCGATCAGCCCCTACGTCTCATTGAAAGCTCACCAGTTGATCGAAGAGATGATGATACAAGCCAATGTGTCGGCCGCTGAAACGCTTGAGGGCAAACGTTCCCCACTCATCTATCGCGTGCACGAAGCGCCCACGCGCGAGAAGCTGCAGAATCTCGCCGACTTCCTACACAGCTTTGGAATCTCTTGGACGCAGGGCGCAGCACCGCGAACCGGGCAGTTTAACCGGTTGCTCGCCGAGACTCGAGATGGTCCCTATGGGGAGGTTGTCAATGAGGTGGTGCTTCGGACTCAGATGCAGGCACATTACAGCTCAGTCAACATCGGTCACTTCGGCCTGAACGTGCCCCGATATCCTCGCTTCACCAGCCCGATCCGACGTTACGGCGACCTCATCGCCCATCGAGCGTTGATCAGAGCCCTTCACTTAGGTGCGGAAGGGCTCACTGACCGCGAAATGGCGAGATTAGATGATATAGCCGAGAGCATTACGTTCGCCGAACGGCGTTCCTTGGCTGCCGAACGCGATGCTACGGCCCGCTATATCGCTGCCTTCCTACTGGATCGTGTGGGAGCGGAATTTAATGGGAGAATTACCGGGGTAACGCGCTTCGGCCTGTTCGTCCGCCTAGCTGAGACAGGGGCAGACGGGCTCGTGCCTGTCTCTACTCTTAAGGACGACTATTTCATCCATGATGAGCGCCTTCACGCTCTTGTAGGCGAACACTCCGGCCTCCGCTGGCCCTTGGGTATGTCCGTCCATGTTCGGCTTCGAGAGGCAGTACCAATTACGGGTGGCCTATTGTTCGAAATGCTTAGCGAGCCAATGCCCGCCTGCGCCTCGTGGTCTCGGCCCCGACGCCCCCGTCGGCCAGCTCCCGGCTCGCACGTTCTGGAGCGCGCGGCGAAGAAGGGGCACCGTAGATAAGATCGCACTCAGCCTTCGTACGTAAGGGATGAACTGCGTGGAGACTGCACTGTCTCGGCGGGATTCTAGCTCTAAAGACGGGTCCCAACGAACAGGAAATGATCGGATGCACCGCACCCCTCGGGCGTGTGCGCGGTCTCCTCGACGAGATCGAGCCAAGCCTTGGCGGCATCTGCGGGAAGGTCATTTAGCGCCTCCTGCCAGGCGCCAGCGAACGATTCGACCCCGAGGAATGCCACTTGCGCAAAGTCAACGGCGAACAGTCCGAGAAACTCTGAAATCGTGGTGAGGTGCGCAAAGCCGATCATGGGCGCGTGGGCGGGGTCGAGAGTGCCGTTGTCGAGAAAGCGGCGATGGACATCGCCCCTGCCGGCAACCCGCTCGGGATGCTGCCGGATCAGGTCCCTGAAATAGGCGAGCCGATTGATGCCCGCGGCCATCAGGACGCCGCCGGGCTTCAATATTCGCGACGCTTCGGCAACCGCCGCCTGCCGCTCCGGACGCTCCATCAGATGATAGAGGGGCCCGAGCAGGAGGATTGCATCGCAGCTTCTCGTGGGAATGTGCCCGAGGTCGACGGCGGAGGCTCTGCGCTCGGACAGGATCTGGGGCTCGCGGCCGACGTCGCGGAGTCGGCCGCGGGTGGCACTCAGAAAGCGCTGCGAAATGTCGACGAGGTGAAGCTGGCAATCATGGTCGGCGAGGAACGCCGAATAATTCCCGACGCCGATCCCGACATCCGCGACCACGCTCCGCTCGGGGATCCATCGCTCGATATTCCTTTTGGTGATCGCGAACTCGATCGGGGAGTGGGCGCGCAGCCGCTTCGCCTCGAGATCGAAGATCGAGTCGTAATGCCGCGCGACGGCGTCGGTCGACGGGCTGCCGCAACCCCGGCCGACAAGCTCCGCCGTCACCGAAGCCTCCCGCCATGCCCGCGAAGGTCGATGCCCATGATGACGAGATCGCGAAGGACGCCGTCCATATCCGCGACTTTGGGAAGGCGTCCCCACTGCTCGAACCCGATCTTCCTGTTCAGCCTGAGCGTCGCGTCGTTGTGGCCGAAGGCGACTCCCATCAGTACCTCGACCCCCAGGTCGGGGCAGCGCTCGACCAGTCGCGACAAGAGCATCGTGCCGTAGCCCTGCCCCCGGTGGCCCTCGGCCACGTACAAGCTCACCTCGGCCGTTCTTCGGAATGCCGGTTGGGGACTGTAGGATTGCAGGCTTGCCCACGCGATGATCGCGGCCCCCTTCTGCATGACCCACAGCGGCCGCGTCGAAGGATCGTGCTCCTCGAACCATGCGGCGCGGCTCTCGAGCGTGGCCGGCGCGGAATCGGCGACCGCCGTCCCGCCGGGGATGGCGCTGTTGTAGATGGCCACGATCTCGGACAGATCCTCGCGCCTGGCGTCGCGAAGCACAAGGTCCGGCCGCATCTTCATAGCGCGGGGCCGAACTCCGCCAGAATGCGGTCGATATGGGCGGTCTTGGCCTCGCCATAAGCCGGCCGGTCGTCAGGGAACTGGCGGCTCAGCCCTATTTTCAGAGTCTCGTAGCGAGCGGCGACATCCGGATATTTGAGCAATATGTCCCTGAAGGCGATTACCCTCCGCCATGCGGCACCGTTATATTCGACGATGTGAAGCAGATGCGTCCTGTTGTCGCCTTTCCCGTAAACGTGATGTTCGGGAACAAGGTGGCCGCCCAGATAATGATAACCCGCGTGGCGCAACGGAAGGGCAAGCTCCTGTCCTTGGGCAAGCGTCTCAACTCCGCCGAGGATGTCGATGATCGGTTTCGCTTTCAGGCCAGGAATGCAGCTGCTGCCGATATGCTGCACGCTGAGGAGGACGCCACCCGCCACCTGGCGGAGCAGGGCCTCCTCCCTTCGAAAGAGTTCGGGCCAGACGGAATCGTGATCCGTCAGCCTGACGGTCTTCGCTGGAAGGCCGAGGACGGCGCCGGTTTTCGTCGCGGCCTCGGCAACACCGTCCGACCGCTGGCTGTCTGCAATCACAATTGCGCCCTACCCCCACCCGTCGGGACGAGAGTCAAGGTCCTCTGCCGGGATTCTTGACGCCGATCGGGCAGAACGCCCAATATCCCCACGATCTACGGACAAGCTAATGCTCAATACCCGACATGGAAACTGAAAACTTCGGGGTCAAGGTAACATAGAGGCGGATGCCGATGAACAAATGTATCGACGGTCTCGCTCGCGATGGGTTTACCGTTTTGAAAGGCGTTCTACCGGGGGAAATTCTCGATACTCTGCGCGACAGTATTGCGTCGACAGCTCTGCGACACTCGACGGCGGAGCGCCCGCTCCGCTACGTTGGCGGTCTTCTGGCCAGAAACCGGGACATTGCCCCTTACCTCGCCCATCCTGTGGTTGCCGAGATATGTGCTTATCTGTTTGGGCCGCATTGCCGCATTTCGTCGGTCGCCGGCGTGGTCAGCGAGCCCGGCGTCGAGCGCGGCGACCTTCACGCCGACTGGCCCCACAAGGCCGGCGACGCGAGCTGCATGCGCGGCCCCTTCGCCGACTCGCTCGTCCACCTCGTCACGATCTGGATGCTGACCGATTTCACCGCGCAGAATGGCGGGACGATCGTCCGGCCGGGAAGCCATCGGCCAGGCGGCGACGGGGCCGGCGGTCGCGACGAGGTGCATATCCTGGGCCGGGCGGGTGATGTCGCTCTACTCGACGCCCGAACCTGGCATGCCGTGGCACCCAATGTTTCGCGGCGGCCGCGCGTGGCCGTCATCGTACGCTACGCGCCCTGGTGGCTGAACCTCAATCCGCTTCGCCGCGGCAGCCGGGACAGGGAGGTGATCGTAGACCGTTGCGAAGGGAGCGACCCTTACGTCGTGCCGCTGTCGGCGGCGCAGTTCAGCACCTTGCCGGCCGAGGTCCAGCCTCTCTTATATTCGATGGTCGAGTGAGGTCGGCAGCCGGTATATCCTTGCCGGATTGGCGTGGAACACCTTCTCGGTCGCGGAAGATCCCTTCTCGGCCACGAAATCCGCCACGATCCCCTGGACGACGGCGAGCTGGGCATGACGCTCGCTGACTGGCCAGTTGCTTCCGAACATCAGGCGGTTCTCCCCGAATGTCTCCCAGGCGACGTCGAGAACCGGACGATAATAGTCCCCGCCGGCGGAGCCGCGGGCGTCCTTGCGGCTCGACCCTTCGACCAGGGCCGAGATCTTGCAGAAGACGCGATCGTGAGACGCCGCCGCGTGCATTCCGTCCCGCCACGCCTCGGCCGGATCCAGCCCGCCGATCTCCACATTCGCGAGATGGTCGACGACGATGTGCAGTTGCGGAAGGATTTCCGCCAGGCGGGCGACGTCGCCCAGAAGCTCGGGGCCGCCGTAGACATCGAGCTCGAGGTCGCTCCTGGCAAGCCGATCGAGATCGGAAAGCCAGGCGGAGCTGCAGAGACCGGCCTTCAGCCGGCGATGGCTCACGCGAATGCCGCGGAAGATCGGATCGGCGGCGAACCGCGCGAGAAGCCGGGGAAAATCCGCCGTTCCAAGCGGCAGATTGCCGACGAATCCGACGATCAGGGAGTCAGCCGCGGCCAGATCTAGCACCCACTGATTGTCCTCGATCGAGGGACTGGTCTCGATCGCGATCACCCCCGAGACAGGTTTCGCCGCGTCCCGGTCGCGATAGTCTGCGGGCAGCCTTGGGCGATACAATTCCCGATCGTCTTTGCGAGGCCAAGCCAAGCTGGTCGGGCGTGACGGGTCGTAGAAATGCACATGAGCGTCGATCAGCGGCGCCATGGACTTCATGCGCTCAAGCCCGGACCGCCTGCAAGGCGAGCAACAAAGGGAAATCAGGCATTCCGGCGGGAGGGTCGAGATAGCCGTCTGCGCGGCGGGTCATTCCGGGGTAGCGGTGATAGAAGCCGTAGGGCTCCTCCCCCAGCACCTTCAGTTGCAGCCCGGCGTCGATCACGGCCTGGACGATCTCCCCAAGAGAATGCTGCCATTGATAGCTGGAACGGTTCGCCAACTCCCCGCCGCCGCCATAGGATCTCGGCCGCTCGCGCAGCCGGGGCACAGGACTGGAGAAGTAGCGATCATTCCCGGGTCGAAAGCCGTCGGCCGCGGAAACGTCGGGCCAGAGCGCCGTCAGGGGATGGCCGTCGACCAGAACAAGCCTGCCGCCCTGCCGAAGGCGTTCGGCGACTATGCGCATCAGCGCCGGAATATTGCTCAGCCAGGGGAGTATGCCGTAGGTCATCACGACCAGGTCGAAGGGCCCCGCACAAGCCGCGGGCAGGGCGTAGACGTCCGCAGGATGAAAATCGACTTCGGCGCCGACCTCCATCGCCAGCTTGCGGGCGGCGCCGATCGACTCGTGCGACAGGTCGACCGCCGTCACCTTCGCGCCCCTTCGCGACCAAGAAATGCTGTCGAGGCCGATATGGCACATCAAGTGCAATAGCCGGCGCCCTTCGACGTCGCCGGCCAATTTCAATTCAAGGGGCAACAGCGACGAACCGCCGGCTTTCAACGCGGCCAGATCATAATAATCCCCGCCGCCGAGCATATGCGCCTTCGCCCGGTCGTCCCAATTGGCCCGGTTCGTGCGGGTCCACAATGAATTCGGCATGATGCGGCTCGACCAGTAAAGCCGTCATCCGGTCCCCGATCGTCCCGGTTGTCAAGCTCAAGGTCGACGAAGCCGGCTCATCGCCGGGAAGTCGCCGTTGCTGCATTTCGCCAGGGCTACATACCGGCAAGCTGGTGCGCGCGGCGGCTCATGGCTAGGTTCGCGACAGTTGTCGGGAGCCGCATGCAGATCATCAAGCCTTATGGGCGAAGCCATGTAGAGGCGGATGTCGCCGGGCAAAGGAAGCGTATCCTTGCACCGCGCTCCGACCCGGACTCACGAATAGATGTGGAGACCTTCGCCTCTTCCGACGACCGGCTGGTGATCGCTCAGTGGATTTCGGTGATAGACAAGATCGCCCGGAAACCCTCGGCCGGACGGGCCCCCTCCTACGAGCAGAGGAGCTTTCGCGAAAAGCTTGGGGATGCCGCCTGGGATCGCCTCGTCGCCGGCGGGCGGCTGCCCGGGGCGGCGGATCCGGGGAAGCGGGAGGCGTTACGGGAGGTCTGGCAGTGGAAGATCGCGCCTTATTCGGTCGGCGAAGTGCCCGGTTCCCGGCCTTCCCGGGCCTCGGCCAAAGGACGCTGGTACGACCGCTTCCCCGGCGCCGCCGTCGATGTCGGCGCCGCCGATACGGTCGCGATGGCGCGCGGGATCGAGGAGCATCTCCACGGCGGGACCGCGGGGCGCAAGGGCCTGATCGCCGCCCGGGCGCAGAGCATCGCCGCCAACGTCGCGCGCGCGCCCAGCCCGGCCTATTCCGGCGGCTGCGGCGACGGATGGACCCTGGAGGATGAACGATACTATGCCGCCGCCGGCAACGTGGCGCTGCAGATCCGGCAGGCGGCCGAGCTGCGGGAGCAAGGCAAGGACCCAAAGAAGCTCCGCCGCGTGTCCCCCGACGTCGCGGGCCGGATCCTCTATGCCCATTATGGGCGGCTTTTCAGGGGGCCGGACGGGCTGGCCCTGAAGATCGCGGAGTCGCGGGCGGCCGCGCCAGGCCTGTTCAACCTGCACTGCGCGGTCAAGGACAGTTATTCGCGGCTCCTTTCCCGCCGGCTTTACGTGCCCGAGAGAGATACCGGGCTTCCCGCCGAGACTCGACCTCTGTCGAAGCTTCTCCCGGACACCATGGAGGCGCTCTTCGCGCTCGTCGACGCGAAGGGCGCGAACCGCGACCTCAACGCCCTCGTCCGTCTCGGAAAGGTCATCCATTACGAAGCGGCCGGGAGCGACCTCGACGCGCCTGAAGCCGCCGTCGCGAATTGGCCAGCGGAGGTGGAGTCGAGCCGGTATTGGACGAGCGACGGCCAGCTCGACATCAAGCGCAGCGAAGCCTTCGTCCGGATATGGCGGCGGGTGCTGGGCCTGGCCGGACGGACCCTGACCGACTGGGCCGATCCCGCCGGCACGATCGGCGGCGACATATTGATGAGGAAGCAGAGGGAGCGCGCGCTGGGGCATGAGTTCGATCCGGACGCCCACGCCCGCAAGCTGGATCTGCTGTTCGGCGGGAGGGCGACGATCTTCAGCTTCGCGGACGAGGCCGATCAGCGCGCCCTTCTGAATTTCGCGCTCCAGGGCGTTTACGACCTGCGCAACGCCGCTTTCCACTTCACCGGCTCCGGCGGGTTCGCCCGCGCCCTTGCCAAATGCTGCCGAGCCGCCGCGCCTCTTGTGCTCGAGGCGGCCCGGAGCCTGTGGGCGCTCGATTGCGCGGACCGGTCTCGGCTCGGAGTCGCAATCGCGCGGGCGGCGCAGTTCGACCGCTTCTTCGGCGAGGAGGAGATTGCCCGCCTCGTCGAGGCCGCCGCCGGACGTCGGGTCGGGGCGCTGCCGCTCCCCCGTCTCGTTCGGGTCCTGCAGCGGGCGGGGAACGCTCTGGCCGGGACCGACGCCGAGGCCCGTCGCCTCGACATGCCCAGTCGGAGCAAGTTGCGCGACCCCGCCACCTTCTGCCGGTTCGAAGCCCTGAAGCTTCTCTACGAGGGCCCGTTCCGGGACTGGCTATCCAGCCGCGGCTCGGCTGATGTGAACGGCTTTATCGATTTCGCCGTCGCCCGATCGACCGCCGCTGCGCGCACCCTCAACGGCAAGGGCGAATCCAGGCGCGAGGCGTCGATCGTTTCGAGGGCCTCGAAGCTCGGGCGGCTGCGGCCCGGCGAAACCGTCTCCGACTTCTTCTTCCGCCTCTCGGCGGAATCCGCCACCGAGTTCCGGGTCCAGAGGGCCTATCAGAGCGATCGCGGCCGGGCGCGGGCCCAGGCCGACTATATCGAGAAGCTGAAGCTGGACGTGGTCGCCCTCCCCTTCGGCGAGTTCCTGGCGGGCGCGGGCTTCGACTTCGTGACGGAGCTTGCCCCCGGCACGGCCCAGGCGGCCGGCTCGAGCCTCGCCATCGCGCCGCCGGAGGCCGGGATCGGCCCGGCGGCGGAAGGCTGGCAGGTCGCGCTTTATTTCTTCCTCCACCTCGTGCCGGTCGACGACGTCGCCCGCCTCATGCACCAGGTTCAGCGCTGGGACTCGAATGCGCCCCGCTCCGGCGCGGCCGCTGTTTCGTCCGCCGGGCTGCTGGTCGTCCTGGCGCTCTATTGCGACATGCATGATGCGAAGTTCGAAGGGCGCGCGGCCCTTTCGCAGGTGGAGCCGTTCAGGGACCTGTTCGAAAGCCCCGGAGACTTCGACCGGATCTTCCCGGTTATGGGTCCGGACGAGCTTCGCCTGAGCCGCCGGGGCCTCAGGGAGGTCATGCGGTTCGGCCACGTCGCGCCGCTCCGCTCGGTCTTCCGGAAGCAGTGGATCGGCACCGGCGACGTGCGCGAGTTCCTCGCCGCCAACCGCCCGGACCCCGACGGATCGAGCCCGATCGCCCGGCTCCAGGCGGAACGCGAGGCCTTACACGAGCTCTGGGTGCGTCAGGGCCGCGGCTTCACCGCTGCCGATCGCGATCGCTACCGGGTCGTGCTCGGCCAGGTCGTACGCTATCGCCATCTGGCGGCCCATGTGACCTTGACCGACCATATTCGCCTTCACCGGCTGCTCGTCGCAATCTGGTCCCGGCTGGTCGACTTCACCGGACTTTGGGAGCGCGACCTCTATTTCGTCACCCTCGCTCTCATCCATTTTGAGGGTCGGACGCCGCGGGAAGCCCTCGGCTCCAAGGCCCTCTATTTCCTCGCCCGCGGCCAGATCATCGAGGCCCTTCGCAAGGCGAGGCTCTCCGCCTTCGCAGAATCCGTCCTGTCGCTACATTTCACGGGCATCTGGAAAGAGGGGTCCCGCGCGACCAGGATCCGCAACAAGATCGCGCACTTCGCCATGCTTCGCCAGGCAGACGCCCCGGACTTGACCTATTGGATTAACCAGTGCCGCGAGTTGCTTCGCCACGACCGCAAGCTCCGCAACGCGGTGCCGGCGTCGATCAAGGAATTGCTTCGCCAAACGGGCATCGAGATCGAATGGCGGCTTCGCGGCGACGACCATGATCTGGGCGCGTCTCGAGTGACGACGAGGAGGGCGAAGCATCTGGGGAGTGGCTCCGTGACCGAGGATCTCAACGGAGAACGCTTTGTCGCGATGACCGCGGCCCTGTTCGGCGACAGCGCGCCGCACACAACCGTTCAGCGGCCACCGCGCCGGGCCGACGCGCATCCCGGGCGCCCCCAATTCGTGCGCCCGTCGCCACGCTTGTAAGGGGGGTGGGACCCGGCTAAGCTTCCACAAGGCTACAACCCCCATGTTAAGGGGGACTACGCCCACCGAGCGAGTCCTCGAGACAGTAAAGACCACCCCCAGATCAAGGGGGACTGCGCCCCTCTGTATTACCGCTCCTGCTCACAGAGCCGGAGCGCAGGCCCGGCGGATGACGATCGAGACTTTTAGAGTTGGTCCCCCGTTTGCCTGAAAGGGTCCAGTTACGGCCGGAGGCTAGGCAGTGGGGCTGCTTAAGGCGCCGCTTTGGCGTAATAGCGGCGGCATCCGAAGTTATCGTTCGTCGTTTGCGGCCTCAGTAAGGATTTGCGTCCGTTTGAAGGAATGATTCTCACCAAAGCGCCCGCGAATCCAGCCACCTCTGAACCTCCACAAGCTTGAACCGCGGACAGCGCCGATATTTGCTGCCACCGCTTCCCAGCTCATACTCGCGCGGAAAACCCCCGGGCCGTCGTCGGCGCAGCCGATCGATCTGACGCCTCGACAGCCGCGCCAGAGCGGCAAACTCCTCGACCGTGATCATCGCGGCACCGCCGATCGCACTGGAGCGCAGGTCGCTCATCGAGGTCAGGCGCTCTGGCCGCGCCGCCGGCGAGCGAATGCCTTGTCGCTGTCCAGAAAGCTCGCCAGCATCGCCGGAATCAGATCCTGAACCGGCTCCTCCTGGCCGTAGGTTTCCTGATAGAGCTTCGCATAGTCCGCCAGCGCCTGGTGAAGGTCCGGCGGGACGGCGATCGTGATCTTGACCGGGGTTCTGTCGGGAAGCCTCGCAAGTCTCAGTCCGCCCATCATCCCCTCCACGGCCGAAGCACGAGATCCTTGTGGATCACGGCGCGGAGCGGCCAGCCGGGGCGGACGGTGAGCGTCGGCTGGATGTCGAGGTTGCGCGCGGTAACCTGGTCGCCGGCATGGGCGGCGTTCTGCTGGGTCGATTCCCGGACGGCCCGGACGAGATCGCTCTCGCCGCTGCCGAGGCTGACTTGTGTTCCAACGCCGAGCAGCGTCGAGAGCGCAATGCCTTTCAGGAGCCGCCAGGTGTGCGGGTCGACGCCGTCGCGGACGCCGGCATAGCCGGAGAGGTCGGCCCCCGGCATGTTGTCGAGCCGCACGGAAGACCCGTCCGGAAAGATGATCCGCTGCCACACCAGCAGCGCCCGACGTTGCCCATAGGAGACGAGGCTGTCGTAGCTGCCGACCAGCCGCGCGCCCTGCGGGATCAGCACCGTCCGCCCGGTGGCGCTGTCGCGGACATTCTCGGTCACCTGGGCGAAGACCGTTCCCGGCAGGTCCGAGTTGAGGCCGGAGATGAGACTCGCGGGGATGATCGTCCCGGCGCTCAGCGTCCAGGGGGACGGGGACGGCGTCAGCGCATGCGGATTGACGTCGACGCTCCCGGACCGCGCGAACTCCAGGCGTCGGGCTCCTCCGGCCTGCGTCGCCTCGGACGCCGCCGCGGGCTGATCCCCCGCTCCCGTGCCTCCCGGCTCTGCCGGCGCTCGATCGGCCTCTACCCCCCCGCGGCCCGCTGTCTGCACCAGAACTCCGGAAGTCCGCGCGGCCTCTTGCGCCGCAGCGCGGCGCTGGCGCTCGGCCTCAGCCGCCGATCGGGCGGCGTCGACCGGGTCCGGAGGAGGCGGTGCCGAAGGCGCTGCCGGCGACGCATTGTTCTGCTCGAGGCTCCGCTGGTGTTCCAGGATCGGGCGGCCGAGGTCGCCCGGGAGCGGCGGCCCCAGGCGAGGCACGTCCCCATAGCTGCTCGGCGCGCCGGCGAGCGCATCGGGAGCGGCCTTGGCAGCGGGCTCGGCAGGCCCATCCCCACCCGCCGCCATTCGGAAGCTGGGCGGCTCCAGCGCGACCCAGGCGAGCGTCGCCAGCGTCGCGGCAACCGCGCCCGTGATGCCGACGATCAGCCCGCGCCGAAACCGAACCACCGGTAGCGGCGCCCCGCGCAGGACGAGGCTCTCCGGATCCTCCTTCGGCGGTACGGCAGCGACTTCGTCGCGATCGTCGCTCATGCGGGCCTCCCGCGGCGCCGCCGCTCCCCGCGCGCCTCGCCCCGCACGATCCGCACGACCTGCTGCTGCCGTTCGCCGAGCCTCAGCTCGGCGGCGGCGAACAGGCGGTCGACGACATAGTAGCGGCCGCGGACCCGGTAGTTGACCAGTTCGGCGCGCCCGCTCTGGCCGAGCACGAACAAAGGCGGCGCCTCACCCCGCGCAAGGCCTGCCGGGAACTCGATGAACACTTGGCTGCCGTCGTCGAACGCGCGCACCGGCCGCCAGGGCGGGTCATCGCCCTCGATCCGGTACCCGAAGTTGAGCGTCTCGACCGCCACTCCGGCGCCGGCCGGCGCCTCGGCCTCCGCGGATCCCGCGCGCCGGAGCACGAGAAGCTCGCCTTCCGGATAGGTCCAGGAGATGCTCGCCATGGCCGTTCGTGCGGTGCTCTCGAGCTGGACGTGGTAGACGCGGCGGTCGGTGGTGATGACGAGGTTGGTGCTGAGGCCGACCGCCGACGGCTTCACCAGGATGTGCGTCCGGCGCTCCGCGCCGGCGCCGCTGGTCGTGTCGCCGATCACCCATCGGGCCGTGTCTCCCGCGGCCACAGAGACAAGGGTCTCGCCGGCCTGAAGCGCGATCTCGCTCACCCGCGCGGGCGCGGTGTAGAGCCGGTAGAGCGCGCCTTCGGTCCAGGCATAGACCTGCACCGCGTTCACGTAGAAGTCGCGGCTCGGCTCGCGCGTCGCGGCGCGATTGGCCGCCTCCACCCGAGAGACGGGCGGGCCGGCGGGACGCCTGCGCCCGGCACCCGGCGGCGGAAGCCGCTGCTCCACCGGGACACTTGCGGCGACAGCCGCCGGCGGCACGGCTGGCGACGCGTCGGGGACGAGGCTGGCGGGGGCGAAGGCAGGGCTGGCGGCCACGGGACGCGCGGACGCCGCTTCCACGCCTTGGCCCCCGCCGCAGGCGCAGAGGCTGATCGCCGAGGCAGCGGAAAGCAGAAAGGTTCGGGTCATTGGCTGTTCCTCTCGGAAGGAAGGGGTTCGGACGTCGGCGGGCTCGCGAGGTTCGGGTCGAGCGGCGAGCCGCGCGGCAGCGACGGCGAAACCGGCGGCTCCGATCGCGGCGCCGGTGGCGCGGCCGCCGTCGGCGGCACGTCGAGCTCGCGCGACCAGTCGATCGCCTCGACGTAGAGGCCGAGCGGATTCTTGCGCAAAGTCTCGGCCGAGGAGGGCGGCCGAAGGACGATCGTCACCATGGCGGTCCAGCGCGAGCTGCCGACGAGGCTGCCCCGCTCATATTCCGTCTCCGTCCATTTCACCTGGAACGACCGCTCCGAGGCTCTGACTACGCTGGTCACCTGGACGGAGACGGTCCGCTCGCCGATCCGTCCGAACGGGTCCGACCGCCGCGCATGCTCGCCGAGGAACAGCCCCCCACGCGCGGTCACGATATCATAGGCGGAGAGCCAGTTCTGGCGCATCAGCACCGGGTCCAGGGATATCGAGCGGACGTTCGCGACGAAGCGTCCGAGGTGCCAGGCGATCTGCGGGTCGGTCGGCCGGAACTCGGCATCGGCCGGCACGACCGCCCGGGCCGCGCCGAGCTCGTCCACCTCGACCACATAAGGTACGACGCGGCTCTGCATCGACTGCCAGAGCAGTCCTCCGGAAAGGCCGGTCGACAGGATCAGCCCGCCGAAGGCCATCAGTCGCCAGTTGCGGGCCTGGGCACGGGCGGACCCGATCCTCTCGTCCCACACTTGCGCCGCACGCTGATAGGGCGTTTCGGGCTCCGGCGTGCGGCCATAACGCTGCACTGCGCGCCTGAATCTCATCACTTCAATCCTCCCTTTCCTTGATGTCCGGAGCGGCCGAGGCGCCGCCGCGATCGCCTTCGCGGACTGCCTGGAGAGCGGCATGCCTGTGGTGGCGCGCCGACTGTTCGGAGCGCAGGCGGCGGGCCCATTGCGGAGCACCGTCGTCCGCCGCCGCGCCGCCGCCGCTGCCCGACGCGCTTCCTCCGGAGCGAGAGGCGCCCGCCAGCAAGGCGGCGCGCTGGCCGCGCTCCGCGGCCTCCCCGAGGCCGGCGGCCGAGCCGATGCGATCGCGCGCGGCGCTCGTTCCGGCGCGGGCGACGCCGCCGAGGCCGGCGCCGACGCTGTTCGATCCGGAAGTCTCCTGGCCAAGGCGATAGGAAGCATGAGCAGCGGCGCCCATCGACGTCCCGGCGCGGAGCGCTCCCATCGCGCCTCCGGCGACCGCGCGCGCGCCGCCGGCGGCGGCGGCGCCGCCGACCGCCACCGTTCCCACCGCGGCCGCCGCGGTGCCGACGGCGGCGCCGGCGCCGAGCTGAGGCGCGCCTGCCACCAGGCCGGTTGCGATGGCCGGCCCGAAGATGCCGAGGCCGAACAAGGCGACGCTTCCGAGCACGAGGCTCATCGCCTGCGTGAGATCGGTCTCGCCGGCGCCCGCGGCGCTGGTGAACTCGCCGAAGAAGCCCGAGCCGATCCCGACGATGACGGCGAGCACCATCACCTTGATGCCGGAAGAGACGACATTTCCGAGCACTCGCTCGGCAAGGAAGCTGGTCCGGTTCCACAGCGCGAACGGGACCAGCACGAAGCCGGCAAGCGTCGTCAGCTTGAACTCGATGATGGTGATGAAGAGCTGGATCGACAGGACGAAGAAGGCGACGATCACGAACAGCCAGGCGATCATCAGCACCGCGATCGTCAGGAAGTTGTCGAAGAAGGCGATCGGCCCGAGAAGCTCGCTCACTTCGTCGAGCAGCGGCCGCGCCGCCTCGAATCCGGTGCTCGCGACATAGCCGGGCCGCAGGAGATCTTCGGCGGTCATCCCCCCGCCGCCCGCCGTGATCCCGAGCCCGGCGAACGATCGGAAGATGATGTCGGCGAGCGTCGAGAAGGAGCCGAGGATCAGCGCGAAGGCGCCGACATAGAGGATCTTCTTCAGGAACCGGCCGAGGACGTCCTCGCCGCCCATCGCCCAGAACAGGCCCGCGAGCGTGATGTCGATGCCGACCAGCACCGTCGACAGAAAGGCAACGTCGCCGCCGAGCAGCCCGAAGCCGCTGTCGATATATTGGATGAACGCCGCCATGAAGCGGTCGATGACGTTGAGGTCGTTCATTCGAGGGGGTCCCGGCTAGGTGAAATGAAAGGTGCCGCGGGGCAGTCCCAGGGGGCATGGACGCCCCGCGGCGGGCGTGGGCGGCGAGCCGCCCGCGCCCATCTCGCGATCAGTTTCGCCGACGCGTGTAGGCGCTGCCGGTGCCGAGGAAGCGGCGCGTCGCGGCCCGTCCTTCTTCCTCCGCCTGCGCCCGCCGCGCACGCTCGAGCGCCGCGGTGCGGAATTCCGTCGCCATCAGCGTCTGGAGCTGGAGCTGCTGGCTTACGCTGAGCGCGAGCAGCTGATTGGCTGCCTGCTGCGCCTGGAGGCTTCCGACCGCATTCTGGCTGCTGGCGACGATTTCGGCGAGTGCTCCTGCATCGGCACGGACGTTCTCGACCACCTGCGCCTGCACGCGCATCGCCTGCCGGAAGCTGTCGCCGGCGGCGTCGAGGCGGGCGCGCGCCTGGATCACGCGCTGGTCGCGGCGAAGCGCCCGGTCGACCGCGCCCGGGAAGAGCGCGCGGACACGCTCGTCGAGCTGGTCGATCCGGAAGTCGATTCCTCGCGCCTGCCCCATCAGCTGGTCGATCCGCTGCATGGATGCCCGCACCCGTTCCAGCTGCGGGAAGTCGATCCGCTCGAGATTGCGGCCCATGTTGTAAAGCATCGCCGCCTCGTTTTGAAGCGAGGAGATCTGGTGGTTGATCTGCTCGAGCGCACGCGCCGCTTGCAGGATGTTCTGCGAATAGTTGGTCGCGTCGAACACCGGGATCGCCTCGGCGGGACTTGCCGGCAGCAGGAACGCCCCTCCGACCGACAGCGCCTTGCATGCGCCAAGGACGAGCGCCTTCTTCCACTTGTTCATCTGGAGTCTCCTTCATCGGGGGTGGGGGCCTGGAAGCGGTCGAGCGCGGCCGCGGCCCAGGCGAGGCCGCGCTCCTCGAGGAGTCGGCGGGCGAAGCCGGCCTGCCCCTCCTCGGCGAGGATGACGTCGATGCGCCGCTGGCTTGCCGGATCCGACGCACCGCACAAGGCAAGCGCAATCGGCCCGAGCCCGAGGTCGAACAGCCGGTTGCCGCGGCGCGACTGGAGGTAATAGTCGCGCTTCGGCGTCGCCCGCGCGACGAGCTCGATCTGGCGCTCGTTGAGCCCGAACCTTTCGTAGGCGGCGCGCGCCTGCGGCTCGACCGCGCGGTCGTTGGGCAAGAAGATGCGCTGCGGGCAGCTCTCGATAATGGCCGGCGCGATGCTGCTGTCCGCGATGTCGGCGAGCGACTGGGTCGCGAACACGACCGCCACATTCTTCTTGCGGAGCACCTTCAGCCACTCGCGGATCCGGGCGGCGAACAGGGGATTGTCGAGGAACAGCCACGCCTCGTCGAGGACCAGCAGGGTGGGGCTGCCGTCGAACCGCTCCTCGAGCCGGTGGAACAGATAGGTGAGAACCGGGAGGATCGCGCCCTGCTGGCCCATCAGCGTCTCGGTCTCAAAGCACTGTACCTCGGCGAGCGCCAGCCGGTCCTCGGCGGCATCGAGCAGCCTGCCGAACGGCCCTTCGAGCGTGTAGGGCAGAAGCGCCGATCGCAAGGCGTTCGACTGGAGCAGCAGCGAAAGGCCGGTCAGCGTGCGCTCGTCGGGCGGCGCGGAGGCGAGGCTCCCGAGCGCCGACCAGATCGAATCCTTGACCTCGGGCGTGACGAGCAGCTTCTGGTGCTCGAGCAGCGCCGACAGCCACTCCGCCGCCCAGGTCCGCTCCGCGGGCTCGTCGATCCGACGCAGCGGCTGGAAGGCGAGCGCTCCGCCGCTCTCCTCCACGCCGGCGCCGAGCGCATGGTGGACGCCGCCCATCGCAAGCACCGCGGCGCGCGCGGACCAGCCCTTGTCGAACATGGTGACCCGTGCGCCGGGGTAGCGGCGGAACTGCAGGGCGAGAAGCGAGAGCAGCACCGACTTGCCCGCTCCCGTCGGGCCGACGACGAGCATGTGGCCGACGTCGCCGACATGGGTCGAGAGGCGGAACGGGGTCGAGCCGCTGGTCTGGGCGAAGAGCAGAGGCGGCCCGTCCAGATGCGCATTGCGCGCAGGACCCGCCCAGACCGACGACAGGGGCATGAGATGCGCAAGGTTCAGTGTATGGACCAGCGGCTGGCGCACGTTGGCGTAGACATGTCCCGGCAGGCTCGAGAGCCACGCCTCGACGGCATTCATCCGCTCGCGCATTGCCGTGAAGCCGAGCCCATTCACGACCCGCTCGACCGCTCTGACCTTCTCCTCGGCCGCGGCGCGATCGCGGCCCGCGACGGTGATGGTCGCGGTCAGGTAGCCGAAGGCGACATAATCCTGGCCGAGCGCCTGGAGCGCCTGGTCGGCATCGGCGACCTTGTTGTCGGCGTCGCTGTCGGTCAGCTGGACCGGCTGATTGTACATGACCTCGCGCAGCAGCGCCGTCACCGACTTGCGCTTGTTGAACCATTGCCGGCGCAGCCTGGTGAGAGCCCGGGTCGCGTCCGCCTTGTCGAGCGGGATGAAGCGCGTGACCCAGCGATAGGCGAAATCCTGATGGTTGAGCGCGTCGAGGATCCCCGGCCGGCTGAGCGCGGGGAAGCCGAGCACGGTCAGCGTGCGCAGGTGAAGGTCGCCGAGCCTCGGCTCGAGCCCGCCGGCGATCGGCGTGTCGGCGAGCAGCGCATCGAGGTAGACCGGCACTTCGGGCACCGCGACCCGGTGGCGCCGGGCGGACACCGCGCCGTGGAGGAAGGTGAGCGTCTCCTCGTCGTCGAGCCCGCGAACCTCCGGCATGAAGCCGGCGAACAGGTCGAGCGCCCGGTTCGTCTCTGCCACGAACTGCGCGAGCGCCTCGCGCCAGTCGCGCCCCTTGCGGTCGTCCGACCGCTCGACGAGCGAGCGCTCCGCCGCGGCCTGGTTGTCGGGTGGCGGCAGCCAGACGAGGGTCAGGTGGTAGCGGCTTTCATAATGATCGCGCTCGCTCTCGAAGGACGCCTGCCGCTCCTTGTCGACGAGCCAGGAGGCGGGATCGGGAAAGGCGCTCTCTGGATAGCCCAGCGCCTCGACTCGCTCGGCTTCGAAGAACAGGGCCCAGCCGGAGCCGAAGCGCTTCAGCACATTGTTGACCCGCGCCGACGCGGAGACGAGCTCCGCCTCGGTCGCGCTCTCGAGGTCCGGGCCACGGAAGCGAAGCGTGCGCTGGAAGCTGCCGTCCTTGTTGAGAACGACGCCCGGCGCGACCAGCGCGGCCCAGGGCAGATGATCGGCAAGCCGGTCGGCGCGGTGTCGATATTCTCCGATGTTCAGCACGACAGATGCCCCCGCTGCCGAAGGTGACGGGCCAGGACCGCTGCAAAGGCGGGATCGCGCTTCGCCGCGACGACCGCGATCGAGTGGCCGAGCGCCCAGGCGACGAGGCCGGCAATCCATTGCTGGAGCCCGAGCCCGAGGGCGGCGGCGATCGTGCCGTTGACGATCGCCACCGCGCGCGGCGCGCCGCCGAGCAGGATCGGCTCGACCAGCGCGCGATGAATCGGCGCCTCGAACCCTTCGATATGGCCCGTCGCGCCGTTCACGAGAGGAGCGCTCCGCCGCCGAAGCTGAAGAAGGAGAGGAAGAAGGAGGAGGCCGCGAAGGCGATCGACAGGCCGAAGATGATCTGGATCAGCCGCCTGAAGCCTCCCGCCGTCTCGCCGAAGGCGAGCGTCAGCCCGGTGGTGATGATGATGATCACCGCGATGATCTTGGCGACCGGTCCCTGGACCGACTCCAGCACCTGCTGGAGCGGCTCCTCCCAGGGCATTCCGGAGCCGGCGGCATGGGCCTGGACGGCGATCAGCGCCGCCGCCGCGGCAAGGCCGACCGCGGCGCTGCGCGAGAGGCGGTTCGGACGGGCTTCGATCATGATGTTTCTCCTCGGGAGCTGACGGTTTCGGAATGGAGCGGGCGCAGGTTGTAGTCGCCGGCCGCGTCGAGCCCGGCGACGGCGACGATCTGGTCGATGCGCCGGGTCGCGCCCCGCCCGGAGATGAACACCACCACGTCGATCGCTTCCGCGATCAGGCGGCGCGGGACGGTCACGACCGCCTCCTGGATGAGCTGCTCGAGGCGGTGCAGCGCGGCCGGAGCGCTGTTCGCGTGGACCGTCGCGATGCCGCCCGGATGACCCGTGTTCCAGGCCTTGAGCATGTCGAGCGCCTCGGCGCCGCGGACCTCGCCGACGATGATCCGGTCGGGCCGCAGGCGAAGGGTCGAGCGGACGAGGTCGGCCATTCCGACCACGCCGGGCCGGGTGCGCAGCGCGACCGTGTCGGGCGCCGAGCACTGGAGCTCGCGCGTGTCCTCGATCAGGATCACCCGCTCGTCGAACGCGGCGATCTCGGCGAGGAGCGCGTTGGCGAGCGTGGTCTTGCCCGAGCTCGTGCCGCCGGCGACGAGCACGTTGCGCCGGTCGACGGCGGCCCCGGCGAGGGTCCGCGCCGCCTCCGCGCTCATGATCCCGTCGCTCACATAGTCGGCAAGGGAATAGACTCGGCCGGCCGGCTTGCGGATCGAGAAGCAGGGGCCGGTCGCGACCGGCGGCAGCACGCCTTCGAACCGCTCTCCCGCAAGCCCGTCGCCGTGCGGCGGGAGCTCGGCGCTCACGACCGGCGCGCCGGCATGGACCTCGTTCCGGGCATGACTCGCGACGAGCCGGATGATCCGCTCGACCTGGTCGGCGCCGAGCCGTTCGCCCGTGTCGACGCGTCCTTCGCCGAGCCGGTCGAGGCGGAGCGCGCCGTCCGGATTGACCATCACCTCGACGACCAGCGGGTCGGCGAGCGCCGCGGCGATGGCGGGACCCATTGCGGTGCGCAGCATCGCGCGCCTTCGGTCGGCCGCCTCGGCCGCGCTCACCTGCAATCCCCCAGCACCATGTTGATCCCTCCGCGTCAGCGCTTCGGCTGTGGATGGACCAATCGGGGATCAGGCCGAGTCGGCGCTACGCCGTCTCCGACGCACCGACGTGCTCCTCGGCGCGCGACCTTCCGTGGCCACCGGCGCTGCGCTCCCCGCGGCGTGCCGCCCGCTGCTGCAAAGTTGACGTGCGTGTGCCATCATGGCTGCGGGCAGAGGAAGAGGTCGGCATTGACTGGTGAAGGCGGTGCTCCGGGCGCTCAAGTCTCTGCGGCGGCTCTCCGGCGCGCACGCGACGAGTTCGCTCATCTTCTGCAGAAGCGCACGCCCGAGCGCCGGTGGCAGGATTTCTTCGCGGACAATCCGCATGTCCTCTCGACCGGACTGCCGCTGCAGCTCCTCCCTTGCGACATATTGCCGCTCGGGCGTCCCGGCCGGACCGAGCCCGACTTCCTCATCCACCCGGGCTCGCCGCAGTCGCGGCGAATCCACGGCATCGTAGAGCTCAAGACCCATCATGCGCGGGTCACCACCCGCGGCCGCAAGCCCGAACTTGTGCTTTCGCGGGAGGCCGCCATCGCCGAGCGGCAGCTCAGGACCTATGACAGGCTCTACGACAGTTTCGCGCCGGAACAGCGCCTTCTGGCGCTCGAAACCCTCTCGCACCTGTTCGTGATCATGGGGAGCAGCGATGAGCTGGTCACGCTCGAGGACCAACTGCGCCCGCAGCTTCGCGAGATCTTGCCGCCCGGCATCCGGTTCCTGACCTTCGACGAGCTCTTCCGGTCCTATTCGGCCGAAGTGCCCAAGCCCGTCTCCCTGCTGCGAAGGGCCATGCCGTCAGCGCCGGAGGTCGTGAGCTGGCTGAGCTTCGCGCGCGAGGGGCGGGTCAAGGCGAAGCTTCACCGGATCGTCGCGGAGGTCCATGACGGGTTCGATCTTGGCGGATCGCGTCCGCGCGAGCTCGATTTCCGGCGCTGGGCGGAGCTAATCTTCTCGCGTCCGCCAGGCTTTCCGGCGCGGTTCCAGCCGCCGGACCGCCCGGTCCTCCATGCCACCGAGCAATATCAGGCCGCGCTTGCCGAGTTCGAGGTGTTTCGCCGCGGACCCGTGGGGGAGGCGCCGCTGAGCCGGCACCGCTATGGCCACTTCAGGTTCGCATTCGAGGGGCGCGTCGCCTCGCTCCCGAGCAATCCGGCGATCCTCGACCTGTTGCGCCAGGGCGATTTCAGATCATCGCAGATGTTCGCGCAGCAGGCGTTCGAACAAGGGTTCGACGCCGTCTCCTATCCCTCCGCGGTCGCTTCCGGCAGGGTCTATGCCATCTTCAATCTGGACGCGGTCGGCAAGGTGCTGGAGTCGCGGCTCGTCGACATCCGCGCAGGTTGAGCCGGAGCGGCCTCGCGCCGGACAGGCGAGGTTGGAGCGGGGTGCGAAGGCTGCTGCCCTCCGGAGCCTGGAAGGCCGCGGCCCCGCGCAAGCTGCTGTCGGGCGGTGGCTGCGAAGCGGCCACTCACCGTCGACGGTCGCGAGGCGATGAGCCTCAGAAGCTCGGCATCAGGTCGTCGCCGCGATCCGAGCCCTCGTTGACCCCATGGGCGGCAACCACGGGCGGCAGCGCTGCAAGCCGGCTCAGCACCCGCGCCTCGACGGCGCCGTCGCTCTCATCGTCTCCCGGCTCGAGCGTATCCGCCGGCTCGCGCGCTGCCGCCTGATCCTCCTCCGCCGGCAGCCCGGGATGCCGCTCCTGCTGAAGCCCACCCCCGCCGTCGCTCCCTTCCTCCTCCACCTCCGCGGCGATCGGCTCGGCCTGCGCGCAAGGACCGGTCCAGTCGTGCGGACGGCACTTCGGACGGTCGACATAGGTGCCCATGCCAAGAACAGGCGGTGCGCTCACGCGGCTCATGAAGCGCCGGTCCTCGAAGTAGCGCAGCTTCCTCGCGCGGATCGGCGCCAGACCGGAGACAAGCACGAGCTCGTCGCCCGGCGGCAGCTGCATCACCTCGCCCGGTGTCAGCAGCGGCCGCGACGTCTCCTGCCGGCTGACCATGACGTGCGCGAGCCAGGGGGCGAGCCGGTGGCCCGCATAGTTGCGCATCGCCCTCTGCTCGGTGGCGGTGCCGAGCGCGTCGGAGATGCGCTTCGCCGTCCGCTCGTCGTTGGACGCGAACGCCACTCGGACGTGGCAATTGTCGAGGATCGCATTGTTCTCGCCATAGGCCTTGGCGATCTGGTTCAGCGACTGCGCGATCAGGAAGGCGCGGACGCCGTAGCCGGCCAGGAAGGCAAGAGCGGTCTCGAAGAAGTCGAGGCGCCCGAGCGCCGGGAACTCGTCCAGCATCATCAGCAGCTGGCGCCGGCGAGGTCCGCCGCCGGAGGCATGCAGCCGCTCGGTAAGACGCCGGCCGATCTGGTTCAGCACGAGGCGCACCAGCGGCTTGGTCCGCGAGATGTCGGACGGCGGGATGACCAGGTAGAGCGAGAGCGGCCGATCGGCCGAGAGCAGGTCGTCGATCCGCCAGTCGCAGGCCGAGGTGACCACGGCCACGGTCGGGTCGCGGTAGAGGCCGAGGAACGACATGGCCGTCGAGAGGACGCCGGAGCGCTCGTTGTCCGACTTGTTCAGCACCTCGCGCGCGGCCGACGCGATCACCGGATGAACGCCGTCCGCGCCGAGATGCGGGGTCGCCATCATAACCTTCAGGGTGGCGACGAAGCTGCGCCGGGGATCGGACAGGAAGGTCGCGACCCGCGCCAGCGTCTTATCCTCTTCCGCGTAGAGGATGTGGAGAATCGCTCCGACCAGAAGCGAGTGGCTGGTCTTCTCCCAGTGGTTGCGCCGCTCGAGCGCGCCTTCTGGGTCGACGAGGATGTCGGCGATATTCTGGACGTCGCGCACCTCATGCGCGCCGCGGCGAACCTCGAGCAGGGGATTGTAGCGCGCCGACCGGGCGTCCGTGGGGTTGAACAGAAGGCAGTGCGAGAAGCGCGACCGCCAGCCGGCGGTCAGCTCCCAATTCTCGCCCTTGATGTCGTGGATGACCGCCGAGCCGGTCCATGAGAGGAGGGTCGGGACGACCAGCCCGACGCCCTTGCCCGAGCGGGTCGGCGCGAAGGCCATGACATGCTCGGGCCCGTCATGGCGCAGATAGCGCCCGCGAAGGGCGCCTAGGAACACGCCGGCATCGCCGAACAGTCCCGCGGAGCCGACCTCGGCCTCGCTCGCCCAGCGCGCCGAGCCATAGGTGGTGACCAGCGACGATTGCCTCGCCCGCCACAGGGAGCCGCCCACCGCGGCCGCGCAGCCCAGGAAGCCGCTCGCCCCCGCCAGCGCGCCGGCCCGGTCGAACACTTCCGGCGCATAGGCTTCATAATGATACCACCAGCCGAACAGCGCCCATGGCCGGTAGAGAGGCAGGTCGCCGAGGCGGAACCAGGGCACGCCCAGCTCCGGCTGGTAGGCCAACATCAAGGCTGCCCATTGCGTTGCCGCCCACACGCCGAGCACCATGATGGCCAGAACGATGAGGATCTGTCCGATGAGCAGCTTGGTGGGCGTCATGCTGATGTCCCCCGCCGGCCGCGCGCCGACAATCGAAGGAGGATCGACGGCTGGCGCGAGTCGCGAACAGTGCGCTTCCGCCGCAGCGAGATGCTCCTGACGGAATCCGGAGCCGCAGGCTGATGTTCCGAGGCTGGCCTTTCGCAACGCCGCCCGCCCGGGCCGCCCGTTCCATTTCGGGAGGCTGCGCCTATCTGGGTCTGGAAGGGAAGGTGCGATGAGCAGGCGGTCGAGCGGGAGGATCAGCGACGATAATCCGCAGATGGAGGCGCTGAAGCAGCATCTTCAGCTCGGCGCCCTGATGCCGCACGGGTCGGAGCCGCACCGGCTCGCGCACGAGCTGCAGGGCCTGCCGACGCTACCGGACCGCTTCAACGACGCCTTCATCGAGGCCGGCTGGATCTTCGTCGAGTTCGCCTGCGGCATCAAGGCTGCCGAAGAGGCGCTCCGCATGCGGGCGGACGGGTCCACTGCCGAAGACGTGGACCGCTACCTTGCGGGAAGCCTGCTGGCCGTTCAGCCGATCCGATGGCAGGCGCTCAAGCTGCTCGGCGGCGGCATGGCAGAACCCCGGCACCCGGTAAGGGCCGAGGTGACGGAGCGCGCGCTTGCCGCCTACGAAGCGGGCGACCACCTCGTCGCCGTCCCGCTGATCCTCATGCTCGTCGACGGGTTTGGCGTATCCGCCACCGGCACGAAGAGTATGTTCTCGGATCTCGAGCATCTGGACGATCTCTTCCAGTCGAACGACAGCATGGCTGGCCATCCGACGGCGCTGAAGCGCCTGCTCGCCCGCCTGCGCCTCGGCCAGCGCGGCTATTCAGAAGCGCCCCTCGCCTTGCCGATGCGGAACGGCATCCTTCATGGCACACGGCTCAACTACGCGAACCCCGTGGTTGCCGCGAAGGCCCTCAACCTCCTTGCGGCCGTGATTGAATGGGGCCGCGACGTCGCGCCGGAGCCAAAGGACGAGCAGGCGAAGAAGGTCTGGAACGAGAGGTTCCTGCGGGGCAATCTCGAGCGGCTTCGCCCCGACACCGCCGAGCGTGCGCTCGAGCTTCTCGCCGCCGCGCTGGCCGGCCGCCGGCCGAGCGATGTCGTCGCGCTGATCGACTATCATCCCGTGTACACCCACCTTGCCGAGAAGGTGCGCGAATGGCGCGAACTTGACGACATCGAAATCGGGATCGAGCGTATCTCGGACTGGGAACTGTTCGGTGCCGACCGGCCGGGCCGGACGGGCCGATGCGACATCAGGCTGACGCTCAGGCGGAGCGAGGGCGATCCCGTCAGCGTCACGACCGAAAGGATCGTTGCCGGGCGCTCCGTCGAACTGGCCACGATGGGGTTGCCGGCATCCTGGCAGATCGGTCTCGATCTTCTCGGAGTGATTCGGGCGCGGCTTCGGGATGCCTGATGCAGGGCGAGCACCGGTGAAACCGCTGATGCTCGCCATGCGCGAGCGGCTTGGGAGGCTCGTCAAACGGATCCGGGGGAGCCGGGAACAGCCGGGCGACCCGAGCGCCGTCGACCGGGACGCCCGCACGCTCCACCATTGGCGTCATCAGTTCGCGGGCGCCGAGCGCACGATCGAGTGCAGTGCGATGCGGTTGATCGGCCGCGACCATGAAGGAGACGTCTTCACCGGACCGGGGCGCATCCTGATCGACGATCGCGGAATGCGTTTCTACCTTCATGGCACCGCCGCCGACGCCCCAGCCGCGTTTCGAAAGTTCCTCGCCGCCCGGGCCAGCCCGCATGACGCACTGGAGCAGTTCCGTCTCATCGCGACGGACTATTGCGGAACGACCTGGACGGGTGGCTTCACGAGCGTCGACTTCTTCGTCGATCACGACCGCGGCTGGCCGCTGACCGGGGAGCTGCAGGGACTGTCGACCCGGGTCACCGACTTTCGGGTCTCAAGGACGGCAGGGGTCGAGATGCTGCTGGTGCCGCCCGTCGACCTGCCGATGGACGAGGCGATGGAGACGAGCACGCGCATCGGCGGCGAGAACGTCTTCTGGAGCCGCGGCTCCGGACGCCAGCAGCTGGAAGCGCTCGGGTCGCGGATAAGCTTCGAACTCGACCCGTCCGAGAAGGCGCTGTGGATCACCGCCACCATGAGCCCGGCGCTGCAGCCGGTCTTTGCCGAGCGGTGGCTGACGGAGCCGCTGCGGATCATGCTCGGCGCCCTGATCTATCCCCGGCTCATCGCCCGCAATTTCGGCGACGGCAGCGCCACGGTCACCTTTCTGCCCGCACCCCTCGAGCGCAAACCCTCGATCTTCGGGCTGATGCAACCCTTCGTCGCCGACTCGTATCCCGGCCGAAACCGCGAGTTCTGGCAGCTCTATGCCGACATCCTGACGATGATCGGGAACAGCCGCTCCGACGACGGCCACCCGAGCCTCGACTATCATGAAGTGACCCGCCTCTACGAGGAACTGATCCAGAGCCAGAATTCCTCGCGGTGGGTCATCTCGATGACGCTGGCCAGCACGATCGAAGCGCTGGCGAAGTCGATCATGACCGAGGCCGACCGGCGCACGGAATATCCGCCCGAGACTCTCGACGGGATGCGACGGCATCTCCGCGCCTGGAAGGGCGACGACCGGCTTCGGGCCCGAATACTCGACAGCCTCGCCTTCGCGGGAAACCGCGGCGTCCTCGGGTTCATGAACGGGCTGGCGCGCAGGGGCAGGCTCGATCAGGGCCAAGTCGACACCTGGCGCAAGCTTCGCAATTCGGTCATGCACGGCGAACTCACCGAACCATGGTCGACCGCAGAGGGCGACGGTCACGTCCGCGACCTCATCGGCCTTGCCCACGCACTCACCCGGCTGCGCATCGCAGACGGGTGAAGTGCGCGCCCGCGGTGGCCGCGGTCTGCGTCGAACCTTCTTCCGGCGAACCGCCTTCCGTGCACTGCGAGCGCATCGAATTGCCTCGTCCCGCCAGCAGCTCCGGAAGACGTGACCGAGACCAGGCCTGCCTCAGCCCCTGAAGCCGACCGATCGCGCTTCCTCGATGATCCTCTCGCCGTGATGTGCCTACTTGCGGGTGGGCTTTCGTCCCGCCCCGGCGAGCTTTCCGAGGCTGAACGAGAGACCGCGCTGCCACGGCATCAACGTCTCGGTGTCCTTCGCCCAGACGGCAAGACCGAACCAGGTCTCGGCCGGGATTGCGGCGACGCGCTCAATCGTTGCAGCCTCGTCATCCGTCACCTGCTCGTCCAGAGTGTGCCGGGTGTGCGGGTGCGCCCGTCGCGCGTCACTAACGTCGATCGGGACCTGCGGGACCGCCAAGCCCTGCGGCAGGCGGGCTGGAGAGTGGCCACCGTCTGTGAGTGCGCGCTCCGCCGGGACGAGCCGGCCGTCGTCGGTGAACTCGTCCAGTGGCTCCGCTCGGCGGGGAGCCGACCTGGGAGAGCCCGGTGATCAGGCAGCGTTCGGCCTCGCACATTTCACGCGGCACCGACGAGTGCGGCCCCGACTGAGGTCGAACGGTCGCGTCGCGTCAGAACTGAGCTTTGCCAATCATCAAGGAATGCGGTATAAGGTAGCATCTACGCTACAATAACGGGCCTTATGGTCCTTTGCACGAGACCTTAGAATGAAATCGTCCGTTTCAGACATCCTGCCGGGAAAGGTGCGCCGCTCGCTCGTCAAGCTCGGGCGTGACATCGCGCTCGCCCGCAGGAAGCGCAAGCTCACCGCGCTGATGATGGCGGAGCGGGTCGGCGTTGCCAGGACGACCTATCTGCGGGTCGAGAAGGGCGACGCAAACGTCGCCATCGCAAGCTATGCCATGGCCCTCTTCGTGCTCGGCGCCTCGGACCGTCTCGGAGACCTCGTCGACCCGGGCACCGACGATGTCGGCCTGCTGCTGGACGAGGAGCGCATTCCCCAGCGCGTCCGGACCCGAAAGGCACTGCGGCCGCTATGAGACGCACGATCGCCATCCATCTGGGCGAGGAGGCGCGCCGCATCGCCACCCTGCGCTACAACCAGCAGGGCGCCCGCGAGAACGCCGCCTTCGAATATGACCCGGCCTGGCTCGCCGACCCCGGGCGGTTCGCGATCGATCCCCTGCTGCCGCTGATCCCCGGCCCGCAGTTCCACCCGAAGGTGAAGGAGGGCTCGGTCTTCCACGGAGCGATCGCAGACACGGAGCCCGACGGCTGGGGCAAGCGCGTGATTCATCGTGACCATGCCAAGCGTCGCGACGAGGCGAGGCGCGAGGGCGGGGCGGTCGACGGGCGCCCGCTCAACGCGCTCGATTTCCTGCTGGCGGTGGACGATGTCAGCCGTATCGGCGCGCTCCGCTTCCAGGACGAGGACGGCATCTTCCGCCGGGCGACCGAGGATGGCCGCCGGACGGCACCGCCGCTGGTCGAGCTCCGGCACCTGCTGGCCGCCACCCGCGCCGTCGAGAGCAACACCGAGACGGCCGCGGACCTCGCCTATCTTCGCGGCCGCGGCACTTCGCTCGGCGGCCTGCGCCCCAAATGCACCGTCGTCGACGACGAGGGCCGGCTCTCGATCGGCAAGTTCCCGAGCATCCGCGACGAGCGGTCGGTGACCAGGGGCGAGGTGCTGGCACTCCGCCTCGCCGCAATGGCCGGCATAAACGCCGCGCAAGCGAGCATCGTCGACAGCGAGGGCCTGCCCATCGCGCTCGTTAGGCGCTTCGACCGGCCGGAAGGCGGCGGCCGCCTGATGTACGTCTCGGCCGCGACGATGCTCGGCGTCGATCCCGGCGACGGCTCCGAACAGAGCTATACCGACATCGTCGACGCGCTCCGCCGGCACGGCGCCTCGCCGCGCGAGGACATCGAGGAGCTCTGGCGGCGCATCGCCTTCTCGATCCTCATCACCAACGTCGACGACCACATCCTCAACCACGGCTTCCTGCACGCCGACGGCGGCCACTGGCGCCTCTCACCGGCCTTCGACGTCAATCCGTTCCCGGAGCGGGTGCGCGAGCTCAAGACGTGGATCAGCGAGGAGACCGGCCCTGCCGCCTCGATCGACGCGCTGATGTCGGTCATCCCCTATTTCGAAATGACGCCAACGCGGGCGAAAGAGATCCTCGCCGCAGTGGAGGGCGCCGTCGCCCGCTGGCGGGACGTCGGCGGCGACCTCGGCATGAACGACGTCGACATCGGGCAGTTTGCCGAGGCCTTCGAACATGACGAACGTTCCGCCGCGCGACGACAGCTATAAAGTGCCCCGAAGCTCCTCCGGGGAGCAGGCCATTGCGGCGCCCGATGGGCGATCGAGGAGCCGGACAAGCGGGGGCCGCCAGTCGAAGTTGAGAACCGGATAGCTAGGCTCTCAACAGTTGGTTGAACTAAGAAGAGGAGGAACCTCCAGCCGTTCTCGCCCGTTGTGTAGTTGCGCAAAGGAGAACGTCATGAGCGACGATAAATCCCGGACGCACTCTGGCCAGGTGCGTGACGAAGACGGACACACTACGGCCATTCGCACCGTCACCGAACATGAGGACGGCGGCAAGGAGGTCACCGACCGCGAGGCCGGGCCTGATATGACGGGTGGCAATAGTTCTGCCGGCGAGGTCATCAGCCACGAGGACTATACGCCCGACAACTGAGACCATCGCCGTCGGGATCTAGGACGAGCGGCGCCCCTCAGGGGCGGCGTTTTACGTATGACGGTGTCCGTCGGAGAGAAGTCTTCTAAGCTTGGGGTCACAGGTTCGAATCCTGTCGGGCGCGCCAGTTTTCCGCCATTTTTCTGTTACCTAAATCTGCGCCAGGTAACGCATAGGTAACAGCCGAGCGGGATATGGTGACATCTCGCGGCACCACTTGGGACGAGGGGCGGGGCTGTGCCGGCCGCTTTTCGCCGGTCGCGGGCCTGCAAAATCTTCGAAGTTCAACCGATAGATCAGATCGGCGGTATCGTCGCGAGGTGAACCGCCACGGCGGAAGTGCTCCAGGTCACGTATTTGGCCTTCTCAGCCAAGCACGGCTGCCCCTGCGGCGCAATCTGGCAGCTCTGCGCGGCAACCAAGTTGCTGACAAAACCGCGGCGCAGGCTCGCCACGCCGTAATAGCGGTTACCCCGGGTCATATGCGTCACGAAGAGATAATCGGAATAGACGCTCTCGATGTTCCCGGCGGGACGATTGGAGACGAAGCCTCGCCGACGCACGACGAACCCGTCTGCGCGGTTCATGGCCATGACATAGGTCGACGCCGGATCGGGGATCAGCGGATATTCGAACCTACCAAGCGTCGCAGCGCCGAATGCCGTCGAGATTGCCTCGACCTGCTGCGCACGCTGGATCGGGTCCGTGGCGCCGATCGGCGCGGCGGCGATGATCATCTGAACCTCATCTGACAGGTCCGCCTGGCATTCGCCTGCGCTGTTCGTCTGCAGCCTCTGCCCCCCGGGGATCGCGATCGAGGCTCCGGTTTCCTCATCGATCCAGACTTCGAATTCGACCTCGCTGCCCAGGCCGGCCGAATAGCTGGCGGACATGGCCAGCTGCTGCAGCCCCAACCGATCGTCGGATCCGGCAAAGAGCGCGGCCAGAGGGAGAGTCCTTGAGTATGTGAACGTCGCGGCACCGCACCGGACGCGCCGGAGGCTGGTCTGCTCGATCTGGTGAGCGAAGGTCAGTCCCGAACTTTCGCTGACGGGCTCGACCCCGGACACGACCGGCGCCGCCGCGAGCTCGGCGAGATAATCACCGCGAACCGCCCAGACGACGCCGCCTGCCCCATTCTGCAGGCCGCCACTGCCAATGCCTCTCACCTGTCCTGCGGAGTCGATCAAAGGCGCGCCGGAATGGCCGGGCAAGAGGTGACCATCAAGACGGACGATCGCGGTTTCAAGATCAATCTCGCCGTCGCCTCGAGCGTCTCCCGAAGCCTGTCGGGAAGGAGGTCTCTCAAGACCGATCCGGGCGGCGCGTTCGCCACCGTTACATCGAGCAGCTTGCTGTCGAGCGTGGGCGCGCCAAGCGCAAAACCGATGACGGCGACGCGGCTGCCAATCTCCGGAATGCCCTCAACCGACTCGAGTGGTGTGCTCGCCGCGGGCTCAACGAGCCGAAGGAGCACTAGGTCACGCGCGCGGAGCTCCCGCTCCGGTCGCGCCTCGATCATGCCCCCGTCGCGGCCGAACCGGATATGAATGCTGGAGCATCCCGCGACGACATGGCGCGCCGTGACGACCGTGTTGGCATCTCGCCACAGGAAGGCCGTTCCCGTGCGCATCGGCGTGTTCCCGCAATTCCCGGCAAGGACACGCCCGACAGAGGGGGCGATCCTTTCCATCGTCGCCGCCGATGGCTGCTGCGCGGTCGCGCCACTGGCAAACAGCAGGATCGCGAGCGACAGGCTCGCCACCGCTCTCGGAACCGCCCTGCCGCGGCCCGCTTTCACGGTTCCTGCCCTTCGTCCACATCCTCGACGGCGCTGGCCGCATCCGCGATGCCGAACAGGTCTGGGACCTGATCCGAGTGGTTTAGGAGATAGTTGGTGGCGGCCTCATGCTCGCTGTGACCGAACAGGATCTCGAACTCGAACGAGCTCGGATGAACCCCGCCGCTGAGCTGAGCGAGCCTTGCGGTGCGCTCGATGCGCGCGGGCAGCAATGTGGCGATGCTGGTCCCCCTGTAGAGCGGCACCGCAGCGCCGGACGGGGCGAGGCGGGTGGTCAGGATGCTTGCTCGCCGGTACCAGGTCCGGGCCTGCCAGGGGTCCGCGGCATTTTCCCAATAGATACCGCCGGTGAAGGTCGCATAGGCGAAGGCCGCGGACCTTCGGCTCGCCTCGTCGGTGAACCGCTGGTCCAGATAGAAGCGCACCGCTGTCGCGGCGTCGGCAAAGGACCTCGTCCGGCGGCTGAACGCCGCGCGCTTCTGCTGCCCCGTCAGGCCGCCCTCGGTCCCCTTTGCCTCGAACCCTCTTCTCGCCGCCTGGACGATATATTGCCACTGCGCGGCCTTGGTGCCGCCATGCGGATAGCCGTTCCCCGGCTGCGCGCCGGCCACCGAAGCGACAAGGGCAAGGAGCGCGGCAAGAAAGACGGCCGCAGGCCTGGCGGGACTCATCGGGCGACTCCAGCTTCTTCGGGGCTGCGCTCGTCCAGCCCGTTCACGGCCTCCGAGGCGGCGTCCGGGGCTCCTCCCTCGGTGGCGCCGGGCTGCGGTGTCGTGACCACGCCGTCCGCCGAGACCCGGGCTGGCAGCGATCCCCGGGCGCAGACGCCGATCAGGATGGCGGCGCACAGGATCACGAAGGCACCCGGCGCGAGCCTGGCGACACTGACCCGCAACCCGCCGGTGCCTTCCAGGCTCGCGGCGACCGCGCCCTCGACCCCGATCAGGAACAGGGCGAAACCGAGAAACCCAAAGCTTAGCCCTGCGAATATCCCGCACGACAGCAGCAATATCCGGGCGATGTACATGTGGACCGACAGCGAGAACTGCATCGCCAGTAGCTGGTTTGACGAGGGGTCATTCTGCGCCGCCTCAAGGGCACTCGTGACCCCCGAATTCGCATGAGCCTCGAACCGAACCAGATAGAAGGTGCTCAAGAGCAGGCAGGCCACCGCCAGGACGAGGCCCACGAAAAAGCCGATATTGAGGATAGGCCGGGAAAAGGGCGAGCGCCCGCGGGGAAACGGTTCCATCGCACGGCTTACGTCCGAGCCAGCGTCTCCGGCCGTCGCAATCTGACTAGCCTCTGCCATCAGAAACTCCCCAATTTCTCTCATAGTCATTTGACCGTATTGGCGCGACAAGTTCAAGGCAGGCGCGTCACTACAGCTGCAAATATTTCACTCACATCAGACGCACACGTCTCAGTCGAAAGACCGATTGGCTACGGGCCAGAATGACCCGCAGGAAAAGCGCTCAATAGCCGACGACAGAGCGGACCGTCCGGTTCGGGGAGCGGCTTGAAGCTCGGTGGACGACCACGAGATTGGCGCAAAGCAGACGCAGTAGACCCTCCTCAGCTCTCGCTGGTGACCTGCCTGGACGGCTCCCGATTGCTGATGCCTCAGATGTACCCTCAAGCGTTGCGGATTGGGTGCCCATCAGTGACGCAGAGTGAGACGCCCGCTCAGTGCATTAGCCGGCACCTCGAGATTGGGAAGGACCTTCTGGGGCTACAGTGCAATGCCCAGGGACGGCATCGAACGAGACATATAGGTGGCGCTTCTGGCGGCTTGTTCCGTTGGCGATACAAGTTTGTACCCCCACAAGTACCCCGAATCCCAGTCTGACAGCGGTGAGATTCCCTTTTCCGACGAGCCGACGTGCGTCTGCGGCAGTGCGCTTACTGGTGCACAACCACTACGGGTTGCACCTGTTCACGGTCAGCGAATCCGCTAATTTGGGATCAGACCCGTTTGGGCAGATGATCCTTAGCCCACAGCAGAGCATCAAGGCCGGCCTTCTGCGCAGCGTCCCTTGAGGGATAAAGCCGCATTCCCTCTTGTCGCGCTCCGCTCGATCTATTCAATACTGTCACCTTCCACCCCGTCCTGCGCCCGGCGACAGGATAAATCGTGAGGTTATAGCCCTCAGTGTTAAGGTAAAGATTGCCAGCATAGGAGATGCGCCACTGGCGTCTGCCCCAGGTCAAACGCCGCCGAGCTGCGGCACGCAAGCGCTTCTCCCGAACTTTTGGGGCGGAGTAATCCTCCTCCATGTGTTCGGCGCAGACGCACCCGACTCCAAGCGTCTCCGGATAGTCCGGATGCTCCATGTAGTGGGCGTACCGAATCTCGACGCTCTCGCACATCTCGCAGGTGGCGGAGGGTTCGCCCAAATCCTCGACGCCCGAGCACGACCAGCCTTTATGCGGGACGCCCAAGCGCGACCATTTGCCGCGGTCGGTGTGCCCGAGCGTCACCGAATGCCCTGTTCGCTGGACAAAAAGCGGTCGAAGACATCTTCTTCCGGCTCGTCTTGCCAGTCAGCGCCGCGCCAGCTCTGCTTCTCAAAAACGACCAGGGAAATCGTCATCTCGTAGCGATCGGCAAAGATCGCCATTTCGCGACTCTCACCGCTGACCGGCCACACATTCTGAGGCAATTTCACGCCGGCGCTGGTGGCAGTCAGCGACAGGGCGGGGCTCGCAGCCCAGGAGCCCGCCGGCAGAGGCATTCCACGTTCAAAAAAGATCCGCCGCCGCTTGGCTGCCTTGCTGCGCCAGCACCACAGCACGAAGCCGTTCACGGCCGTGACCAGGACGGCGCATTCCTCCGTCATGTCGAGCCATTTGAGCGCTGCGGCCGTCATCGAAACGTCGTAGCGATCGGCGCAATGACCGAGAAGGTCGAGCGTCATGTCATTGCAGCCGATCTGGGCGCGGGAGTCATCCATCGGCATCAGGAGATAGGAGGCGAAAGTGTCTGCCTCCTGTTCAACGATCCGGCGTGCCTCGTCTTTATCATAGCCCAGGACGCGAGCCTCGCCGCACTCGAAGCCTGCCGGGTTGAGCTTGCGGTGGACGAGGTAGTGCCCAAACTCGTGCGCCAGCGTGAAGTTGACCCGACCCTTGGACGGAATCTCCGGATTGTAGAGGATGGCCCACTTGCCGCTCTTGGCGAGCGGGTAGAGCGCACCCTCGAAATCATCGACCTCGGCCTTCTTGATCGTCTTGATCGGGTCGGGAAAGCGTTTGGAATATTCCAGCGCGATCAGTTCTACATCGACAGGAAAGCGCGGGCCCCACGCCCGGCTTAGCAGGTTCGCCCACGCGCAAGGCCGCGTCGGCTCGGCGGTCACTCCTCATCCTCTAGGGCTTTCAGGATGCGCTTCAACCTAGCTTTCGCCTCTACGTCCAAGCTCTGATATTTCCGGTAGAAGGCAGCATCCGCCTCATCTGGCGCGGCTTCCGTTCGACTCTCGTCCAACAGGAACTCAGGGGTCACCTCAAGCACCTCAGCTATCCGGGTCAGCTTCTCGGCAGAAGGCCGCGCGACCGGCTTATTCTCAATCTCCCACATATAGCTTTTGCTGCTGCCCGACGCCTGGGCAAGCTCCTCCAAAGTCAGACCCTTCGCGCGGCGGAGACTGTTCACCTTCCGGCCCAAGCTTGATGACATGTGCCCTCCCAAAAAAATCGCGGTTCGCAGTTAGCATGCGGATTTGTACTTGAAAAGCGAACTCGGGCTCGCCATACAGGTTGTACCGGAAGTCCGAACTTTTTGGGCGACGGCGGCGAGAGTGCGAAAGGAGATGGGAAGATGGCTGGTAGGAAAGGCGGCGGGAGCTTCCGCAGCGCAAAGAGTGGCCGGTTCGTGACGGCGAAACACGGCAAGGCAAGCCCCCGCACGACGGTACGGGAATCTGCCGGCAGGTCCGGCAGCACGGGCGGGCGCTTCCGCAGCGCAATCAGCGGGCGCTTCGTCACCACCAAGCACGGACAGGTGTCTCCGAGCACGACCGTTCGGGAACACTAGTCCACGAGAAGAGAGGATCAAGGAAATGACGAAGCGGTATGTGAACAAGTCCGGCAAGGACAAGGACGGCGACATCACGAAGCTGTGCAACAGCTCGGCCGACTGGTCGCCCCGGCAAAAGGCGGATGCCATCCGCGACATCGAGAATAGCACCCACACCTATTGGGTGTCGTGGACGGATGGCCAGGAGACGCAGGTCAAGGTCGTCAATGGGTCGACTGGGAAGTACCTCCGAACCCTGCGGGACGGCTCCACCCGGAACAATCTCGACGATCTTCCGGATTGCTAAGCGGAGGTAAGCGCTGGCGGGTGCGATCTGCCAGCGCTTTTTTTGTCATTGTGCGGGGGCCACACTCTGCTGAACACCGCTAAAGCGCCGACCCGCACTCGCTCAGCAATGTGGCTCCGCGGGAGGTTGCCGAACATCGCCAGCTAAGTGCTTAAACTTACTTAAAAAAGCAAAACCAGGCTCGGCGCGACCCCACGTTCGTCCCCACGCGCAGCGTCGGCTTGAATGGGCCTGACTCGGCCCTTCTGAGACGTCTCAGTGCACTGGTACTCGATCGAGGCCTCTCGCTCGGTGTAAACGAGAGGGTCACTCTCGGCGTCCGTTTGGCAGGCAGCGGGATGTATTCTCTGAAATGGCGAAGGCGGCAGAGCGGACCTTTCGCCCGCGACGCCGGGATAGGCGCGCGGGCTCCGTGGCGCCCCAACGTCAACTTCCTACCACCTTCGGGGCGAGCTCGTCCTCCAGCAGAGCTGCGACCGCCACCGTCTCCCGCTCGTCGTCCGCAGCGGCGAGCGCGTCCCGGAGATCGTCAGCCGTTCCTGGTTGCCCCAACTCGCGCCGCACCCGGTACCGCTGCACCAAGAACCTGCTTCGAAAGGTGGTGAGCCGGTGATCGTGATCCTCGAGCGCGGCTCCGATTTCTGTCAAAGCCCCGTCGGCGTCGCCCGCGCCCAAAAGCGCCATCGATCGCCAATAACGCGTCCAACCAGTTGAGTCTTTCACAGCGATCTTCTGCAATACGGCGTGGGCTTCCGCGAATCTGCCCATCTCTATGAGCAGCTGACCGTGGGTCTGGCGCTGGAAGGCGTTCGGCGCTTTCATCAACTCGAAAAGCGCAAGCGCGCGTTTCTGGATGGCGGCGTCGGGATGATCCGAAACCTGCGCCTCGAGCCGTAGCAGTTCCGCATGGAGAAACAGGTCGCGATCACCGTTCAGCGCCTCATTCGGCTTTCGGGGTAGCGCCGGAAGCACGCGACTGAACCGACCAGGGTCGTGGGTGATCCAATGCCGACCTGCTGCCGCGCAAGCCGCCATCGACTGGTCCAGTCCCGCGGCCGCTGCCGCTCGAATCTCGCGCTCGATCGTATCCGAGTTGCGGGCGATGAAGTCGCCGCGCCAGTCTGGCCTCCCCCACGGCAGGATCTCAAACGTAGCAAGTGTGACCGTCGTGGCGACCGCCCCAGGCTCGGCTGCGGGGAGCAGTATTTCCTCCGCCAATTCGGCAGCGCGCTCCACCTTGCTGGCGTCGTTGGCGTAGAGCCGAAGTAGTTGGAGGCGCGCCTCGTGCATCGGATGGGGGCCGGCGAGGATCTCCTCGAACAGGACGCTCGCGGCCGCCGCTTCGCCGGCGTTCTTGAGCGCCTTTGCCTTGTGGTGCTTGATCTCCACAAGCTGCAGTTCGGTCAGGCCCGGAAGACCGGCGAGTTCATCGAGCGCAGGGAGCCGAGCGCGAAGGCGTTCGAGGGCGAGTTCCCGGTCGCTCATCGTGTCTCGGCGGTAATGGCCCTCCAGCGCCTCAATCACGAGGCGCACCTCATCCGGGCCAGGGCGTTCCCCAGCCTCTTCGAGCCTTCGCGTCAGCTCTACCGGTTCAGGGATCAGGTTCGGATCAAACTCCCTCGGGTCCCAGGCCTCCATCAGGGCCACGAGCGTGATCGGCGGAGCGCCCCCGGCGCGCGCGATACGTTCGAGCGAAGGCTTCATAGTTGCTGCGAAGCCGGCCAGCGCCACGTCGTTGCGCTCGGCCAATATCCTGACGTGCTCCAGCAGCGCTGCATCGAATTCTTTGCTGGCCTCCTCCGTCACCCAAGTTCGGGTTTCTAAGCAGGCGAACACGATGTCGTGAAGCCGGACAGCGATGGGGAGGCTGGACGTCTTGAGCCCGTGATCGACGATGTTGCGCACGCCGACCGGCTGGACCAGCTTGCGGAGGAACTCGAGGTCGCAGGATGCAGATCGAGCCCAAGCGAACACTGAAAGCTCCCTGCCCAAATACGGTCGTAAGCGCTCCAGGAGCCGGTCAACCAGCGGCTTCCCGTCGTCATCGAGCATCCGGCCCACCGCCTCGCAGTCTGCTTCGATGTCGGACCACGGCACGCCCTTGGCAGCCAGTTTGTTCATGATCCCAATCGTGAGGGGATGCCCGTGCACCGTGCTCCAGATCGTCTCGAAAACCGCCGCGGGGCAGCGGTTGACGAGCGCCTGGTTGAGCAGGTCCTCAGCCTGTTCGCGTCCCATGAGCGGGATAGCGTACTCGGTGGCATCGCCCTGCCGGCGGGTGAGAATTACGTGCGAACCCGGTCCGCACAGCGCGGCCAATTCCTCTGCGGGCAAGCCCGGCAAGGCGTCATCGAGCACCAAAAGGCAAGGATGCGCCGCGAGCAGGGCCGCCACGTTACGCTCCTCGCCCGACCGGCGAAGCCGCACCGAACGCAGGGCGCGGACTGTGGGTGCCTGCTCGGGCGACAGCCACATGCGCAGGTAATAGTCCGACACGTGGTCCGAGCCGAAACCGGCCACTGCCTCGGACTTGCCGCTCCCGCCCATTCCCCAGACCGCGAGGACGGGTCTCTCTGAGAGGCGGCGCTCGATCTCCGTCGCAACGTCCAACCTAGCGATATGGCGCCGGTCGGGATTGGGAAACGTCAGGTTGACAGAATGCTCGTCGTAGATGTGGCTCAGCACCGGCAGGTACTGCGCCAAGTCCGCCATCGCGGCATCGTCGAGCAGCAAGGAGTCGACGATCTTCTCGGCAATGCTCCGGGCGTCCATGACGTGCAGCGTGCGGTCCAGCATTCCGGGCCAGTCCTCCGCGCGCGCCTTAAATGCGTTGATGGCGGCCGTGCCGCCCTCGCGCGAGGAAAGGAAATAGATGTCGTTCGCCTGGGGGGCGAGCCGCATCGCGTGCACGACGTCACCCGAGGCCTTGATCATCTGACCACCGAAGTAACCCCGCTCAGCCGAGTATTCCCCAACAACAAAGCCATCGGCGCTCACGGTGTCGACGCTGCCCGCGACAGGGTTGCCTACGACGTCGAGGCCCCGATGGATGAGCTTTATCGGTAGGATCGCGTCCATGAACCGAGCGCCGAAGCGTTCGAAGCTCGCTCCGGGCCCGATCGCCCGCAGCGCGTCGATAATTCGGATGACGTGGTGGTTTCTAAGCCCTGGATGCATCGAGCTAATATAGGGATGTGCGAGCCCAGTTGCAGGGTCCGAGTTCGTGCTTACCAACCTGCGTCCCGTTCGGCCGCCGTTGCGAACGACGGCAGCGGCGGCGCTGGACGCCGTCTACGGCAGCTCCTGCCACTGTGTCCGTTCGCCACGCGGGCAAAGCCGCCGCTCCCGCTACCGCGAGCCCCTCACTCTTAATCAGCGGGTCCTAGGTTCGAGCCCTAGTGCGTCCACCACCTTTTCAATAACTTAGTAGCCCCCTCTCCTCCTGCTCGAAACCAAAAAGTAGCGAGCTAGGTAGCGAGCGATATGGGACGACCTGAGACGTCCCCGCGCCGAATGGGAATCTAAGTCTGAGCGCAACGCGTCCGGACCTCGTTAGCGAATCCTGCGAGGCTTGCAAAAAGAGCCATCGCTGCGGCTCCAACGGCAGTGCCGCCAGCGTGGTCCGTGATCCGTGCAGTTCAGGCGCGCAGATCACGAGAAATGGAGTTCGAAGGATTCTTGAAATAGGGTAGTATGTCACCGGGCATTGATGGAGTGGCTCATGTTCCGGGACATCATCATCCTAACCATCGTCGCGATTTTCGTTGTCGCGTCCTACTTGCACGGAAAGAAGAACTCACGTCGTTCGCAGCGTTTTCCGCCAAACATGCGTCTGCTGCGCTTCTACTATGCAGCGACCGGTCTCTTCGCTCTTTGCGTGATTTGTATAGGCGCACGCGCCAGCGCGTTGAGCTGGAAGGAAGCCGCGTGGGCGATCGCGATGGTGGCAGCCGTCTACGCCATGCGCGTCCACTTCGATCGGGCAATGGACCCATATCACCGCACGTGGTCGGCGTCGCTTCGCTACGTGATCGACGCGTTAGCTAATCTGTCCACGATCCTGTTCGCTCTGTTCGCCACCGCTGAGGGCAATAGGCTTCTGGTCGTAGTTGCGTTCGGCTTCGGATTGTTGCTCATCCTAAAGGAGCTGAAGTTTCGCGTCGGCGACGATGTCGAGCATGTGAATCCCGGATCAGTTGCCACGATCAAGGACAAGGGCAAGCGCCTGCTCCATGCGCGTCGTGCCCAGCGGCGGGATTTCTTTTCCAACTATATGAAGTCCTATTTCTATATCACGGTTGGCTTCGCGATCCTGTACCGGGTGCTCGCGGTCTTCTTCAGCGATGCACGCGTCGCGATTGCAGATAATGGGAGCAGCGGCCTGTCTCCCAGCTGGGATGCGCTGTGGTTCGCCGTCAAGAGCATCGCCCGGGCTTCGGCGCCCGCCCATGTCCTGCCCCTGCAATTTGTAATGGGTGTGCAGTTCGCCACGTCAATTATATTTGCGACGCTGATCCTGCTCACCGTCTTTCGGAGTTCCCAATCCTGAGGTTGGTAGCGGCGAGTAGCGGCATTGTAGGTGGCGGCATCGGGAGCCGCAGCGAGTGATGAGCTGAGATGGGCTTCGCGGGAGGTCGCCGAACATCGCAGCTTAACCTCTTGAAAATACGCGAAAAGTCAATTGCGCACTTTGCGGAACCCCACATTCGTCCCCACGCGCGGCATCGGCTTTAATGGGCCTGATTTGATCATTCTGGGACTCCTCTGTGGCGCCTGGTGCCGCAGAACAACAACCCTGTCGCCCTAGCCGAGAGGCATTCTCTGGGCCACCCGTTCATTCCGAGGGCTCACACTCAACCCTGAGCGACCGTCCCTTATTGTCTCGCTTCAAGCTTTCTTCAAGGTTGGCGCATAGTTTCGTCGCATGAACAGCTATCCCTGCCCAGCTTGGCTGAAGTGCCGCGGGATCACCGAAGCGGAATATGCGCGCTGGCTCGACAAGCAGACGAGATCCGTCTGGAACCGTGAGGTGGCCAGAGGCAAGACGGTGCACTCAACGCGCAGGAATCTGAAGCAGGCGCTTCACAGAGCGGCGCACGAGAGCGATGGAAGTGATCCCTATTCGGGAGCGCGCTTCTATGTGAAGCATTTTGACTCTGGCTGGGAAGATAAGCAGGCGCACCTGCTCGGGAACCGACATCATCTCACCCTGCGGCGGAACATGCCCTCGTTCGATCACGTCAAAGGCTTGGGCTGCTCAACCTACCAATTGTGCACGCGAGAGACGAACAGCGCTAAAAGCTACATGTCCCCTGCGCAGTTCATCGGCCTCTGTAGGCGAGTGGCGCAGCACTGCGGTCCGGCACTGCAGGTGGTGGTAGGTGTCTCGGACCAACATCCTTAGTCCAGCTAAAGTGCCTTGTATGATCTGCGACCAAAGCAACGTTCATCGTTCCAATAGCGATACTCGATAGGGCACCCAGGCGAGCGCCTACTCTTAGTCAGCGGGTCCTAGGTTTGATCCCTAGTGCGGCCACCAACTTTTCAGTACTCAGGGAACGCTCAGCGATCGGCATCTCTTCGGGATCACGTTCTGCCTGCGCGAACGACCGGGATTCGCAATGCAGCCGCCCGCGCTTACGGATCTCCCAATCTTAATGAGCAAGGCCTAAATTCGAGCTCTAGGATTGTGACTAGCGGCAGCGTTCCTTCTGCATGGGCAGAAGCATACTAAGTCTCGCCTGTCGAAGCATCGCTAAAGTGGGGGCAGCCACTGATGAAAGCAGCGCGGGTTGCTGGTAGTCAGCTGGTTCCACAGGATATTGGAGATGTCGCTAAGCGCCGCCTCGGAATCCGTCCCAACGTCGAAGAGCATGATGCCCCCGAAGCCCTTGTCCCGGATGAAGGTGGCGAGAGCCTGGGCCGAGCTCCGGTCGTAATTGTCCAGAGTGACGCCGGCGGCGAGCTGCGCCTTCAGCATTCCGTCGCGAAGATAGGGATCGAGGCGCGACGCGCCGTCGCCGCCATAGCTCATCTCCCACCCGTAGCCGAGATTCTGCGCCAGCTTGTGGCCGTTCCACGAGGCCTGGAAATATTGCGAGTCCTGCCACAGGGCCTTGGATACTATCTTGTCCGGCAGTGCCTGGCGAAGCAGGGTCGTCACCCAGGCGAGGGAATTGGGGAGGGGAGTTCCGCTGGAATATTCGTCGTCGATGTCGATCCCGTCGAGGCCGTATGTCTCGACGCACTGGACCACCTGCGAGACGAAGTTCCCGACGTCGACGGCGTTGCTGAACTCCGACCAGCCGGTCGAATCGTGATTGTTGAGGATGCTCAGGAGGACGACCATGCCCTTCGACTGGAGGACCTGGACGTCGCCGCTCGCGAGCGTGGCCGAGACGTTGTCGTTGAAGGTCAGCCGGGCTCCGCCGTCGACGTGATCCCAGCCGATATTGGCCGCGAAGATGCACGCTATGTCGAAGAACTCACGGCCGTCGGCGAGCGCATAGCAGCCGGTGTTGACGAGCCGCTGGTCATTCGCCTGGACGTAGGCGGTGGCGAAGAAGTCCTTGGCGTAGAGATCGCAGCCCGGAAGCGCTCCGGGCGAGGGCGACCCGGCGAAGAACAGCGCGTCGCCGGGCTGGAACGCGCCCTGCCCGGGCACGCTCGCAGCGGTTCGGAAATAGAGGAAATAGTCGACCCGGGGATCGATGGTCGCGGCGCGCTGTGCGGACTGCCATTCGAGGTTGCTCCGGCGCCACAGGAGCCCGTTCCAGTCGGCGGGATCGTTGCCGGTGTCCGTGGTCGTCCTGTAGGGCATGGTCGTTCCTTCCTATAAGGCCGAGTCGAGGGATCGGCACGGGGCGCGGCTCAGGATTCCGAGCTCGACGAGGCGCTCCAGGGAGCGAAGCGGGGCCGGCCCGGCGAGACGCTCGGCCAGAGCGCCGGCGCGGGCCGGGAGATCGCGAAGCAAGGGCGCGAGCAGGGTGTCGCCGACATAGGCCACCGGCCGCTCCGCCGCCGGATAAACGATTCCGGGCCGCGCCTCGACATATTCGGGACCGATCGTCGCCACCTCCTCGAAGCGCGCTCCCGGCGCGAGATAAAGGCTCTCGCCGGCATCGAGCGGCCGGTCCGGCCGTGTGGCGGGTGCCGGGTCCGCCGCCGCCGACCGCTCCGACCAGAAGGCCTCCCCGGAATGGAGCAGGTTCTCGCCATAGACGGCGCCCGCCCAGGCCCGGTGACGGCGGGTCGTGCGTTCCTGCTCCGAGCGGTGGAAGTCTAGGGCGAGGACGGAGTCGCCGGGGCGGCGGAGAATGGTGTTCGCGACGATCGCTCCGGTCAGGGCGGTTGCGACCGCCTTCTGCACCCCCGAGGACGAGATCGGATCGAGCGCGAAGGCCGCCTCGCCGATCCTCAGCCAGTCCGGGCCGCCGACCTCTTCCTCCTCATAGGCCGAGGCGTCGCAGACCCTTGCCGGCCCCGCGGCCGCGGGACCCGCAAGGAGCCCGGCGGCGGCGACATCGGCGCGGTAGCTCCGATCGATGTCGCGGCGGCGCCCGGCGAGGCCGTCCCTGTCGAGGAAGACCATGACGGAGCAGCCGAGGCCCGGGACGGGCGAGGCCCATATCCAATGATCGGCGCCGGCCGCGACGGCCGGCCGGACCGGGACCCGGCCGGTCCAGTAGGCGTGAACGGCGAAGGTGGGCGCGGTGCCGCGGATCCGGCGGCGGCGGAGCAGGCCGGACCGGCCGGAAGCGTCGATCAGGAACCGGCACTCTGCGATCCGCACTCCGCCCTCGGACTCGGCCTCGATCCGCCAGCCCGACGGCGTCCTGAGGCAGGTCCGTGCCCGGGCCGACTGGAGGAGCATTGCGCCGCGACGCGCCGCTTCGCGGAGCAGCGCCGAATCGAACGAGGCTCGGTCCACCGTCGCCGACCCGGGATGCGCAGGCCGCGAGCGCCAATCTGCCTCGCCCCATCGGACGGCGGAGCTGTCGAAGCGAAGCGCTCCGAGCCGCTCGGCAAGTCCGCCCAGGCCGAGCCCGGCGAGCTGGACCTCGACTCCGGGGCTGAGCGCTTCTCCGACATGGGCGCGCGGGAATCTCTCCCGTTCGAGGAGGACGACCCGATGGCCGAGATCGGCGAGCCGGATCGCGGCGCAGGCGCCGGCGGGTCCGCCGCCGACGATCGCCACGTCGGCGGAGAGGACGTCCATTCAGAGCACCCGGCCGAGCAGGCCGGCGCGGGAGAGCCGGCCATATACCCCGATCGAATGGTGCAGCCAGCCGCGGATGAAGTCGCAGGCGGGGCGGCCCCGGCTCAATGTCTCGTGATGGCAGCCGCCGCCGCACAAATAGCGCGCCCAGCAGCCACTGCACGGCTGCTGGCGGTCGACGTGCCGGTCCGAAAGCCAGGCGGCCTGCCGGTCTCGGTCGACTCCGCCGGCGAGGTCGCCCATCGTTCCCGCCTCGTCCCCGACGAAGCGATGGCAGGCCGCGAGGTCGCCGTCGGCGGAGACTCCGAGATAGCCCGCGCCCGCGCCGCATGGATAGGGCCGGTGGGTGCCCTTGTGGATTTCGCGAAGCGCGTTGAGCAAGTTGGCGAACGGATAGCGCCGGCCGGTCCGGACATGCTCTTCGAAGGCATCGGAGCAGGAGACGAGCTCGGCGAGCATAATCGCGAAGTCCGCCCCCTGCATCTCGTGCCGCTCGGACGGCGCGCTCAGCATCGGCGAGAAGCCGACGCTGTGGAAGCCGAGCGCGACGAAGGAGTCGAGGGTCTCGCGAAGCGCCAGGTTGCGCGGGGTTACGGTCACGCGCGCCGAGACCTGCATTCGCCGCTGCGCTTCGAGCAGCGGCCGGGCGCGCTCGACGATCCGTTCGTAGCTCGCCGCGCCGGTCTTGAAGGGCCGAAGCCGGTCATGGGCCGCCCCGACTCCGTCGAGGCTCAAGGTGACGGCGAAGCCGTGATCCTCGAAGAAGGCCGAATCGTCCGGCCGTAGCAGGGTCCCGTTGGTGGTGATCGAGAAGGTCAGTCGGATCTCGCGTTCGGAGGCCCGATCGGCGGCGTAGACGGTGGTGCGCCGAAGCGCCTCGCGCGCGACGAGCGGCTCGCCGCCGAGGAAGGCGAGGTTGGCGCGCTCGCCGGGCAGCGTCTCCTCGAGGAGGAGGTCGACGGCGGCGCGCGCGGTCTCTTCCGTCATGCTCCTCGCGGACTGCCCGAAATCGCCGCCCTGGGCGTAGCAATAGGTGCAGCCGAGATTGCATTTCTGGGCAATGGCGAGCGACAGGGCCCGGACCGCGAATCGGCTCGGCGGGTCGGCGGAGATCGCGCCCGGACCCTCCAGCCCGTGCCTTGCGATCAGCGCCCGGAGCGGCCCGCCGTCGGGGTCAGCGAGCGCCTCGCGGACCGCATCGGCCGTCTCGGCGTCGATGTCGAAGAGCCGGCTTCCGTCCGACAGGAAGAGTTGGGCGCCGTCTTCGGACTCGAGCATATGCGCCTCGGCCGAGCGCGGGCGGGCCGCCCGGAACAGGGCTTCGGCGGCGCTCACTCAGTCGCGCTCGCCGCGCTCGCGGCGGTCCTGATCGTCGGTGCCGCCGATGATGAACCGCAGATGCTCCTGCCAGTCCTTGAAGAGGTCGTCATAGGACCAGAGGCGGGGATCCTTGCGGTCGTCGGGGACGTAGCCCTCCGTCTTTCCCTTGCTGAGCCACTGCTCGCCGGTGGTGACCCCCGACTCGGTGTCCGTGACGTTGACGTAATCGGGGCGGCTCGCGGCCCAATAATAGCAGGCGCATTCCCGATAGTCGTTCTGCCAGGGCGAGCAGAGGCCCTCGCTGAGGTCGCCCGGGTCGGCGAGCGCCCGGGTCAGGGCCGCCGTCTTGGTCCCGTCGTGCGGGCTGAGCTCGAACAGGTGGCGCACCTGCAGCTCCACTGGGACCAGCTTGTCGATATCTTTGGGCTTCGACTTGGGCAGGCGCTCCGAGACGCTCTCGTCGGCGGTGAACCAGCCGGTCACGGTCCGGCCGCTGCTCGCCCAGATCCGGGCGAGGTTGTTCGACCATTCCATGAAGGAGACCGCCTCCGGATTGCCGCCGGTCGACAGAGTCTGGGGGCTGCCCGGAAGCTGGACCCCGGTGGTCTTGACGGAAGTGGGCGTCTCGGTGTCGCCGATGAACAGCAGCCGATGCCCGACGAATTCGGACAGCTCGCCTTGGCCCTTCACGACATAATTGTTGTGCTCGCTGAGCTCGAGTCCCACGAAGATCCGCCGGTAGATGGTCCGGAAATCGAACTCGAGCCCCGGAAAGCAGTTGGAGATCGCCGAGACCGGATGCGCGTTCGCCGGGTTGCCGCGGCCGCGATAGGAAAGCTGGGCGGCGAGATTGCTCGGCTTGATGATCACTTCTCTGCCTCCTCGGGACCGGCGAACAGGGTGCCCAGGCACGCCTTCGCGATCGTGTCGATCTGGCGCCGGGTGAGAGTCAGGTGACGCCCGTCCGCTCCGCGCATCATCGCGGGCATCTTGCGGCGGCCGTTGTCGGTGAGGTCGCCTATCTCCTCGGGCTTTCGGAGCGTATCGGCGAACCAGCTTCCGGTGCCCGACCGCAGGGCGGCCAGGATGTTCTGGTGAAGCGCGATCACGGCGTGGTTGTCGACGATCTTCGGCGCCATGATCGGCTCGTAGGAGCGGCCGAAATCCCCCGTATCCTGGCGCACCATGGTGCTCGCGGCGTTGAACCGCCCTTCCACCGAATTGCCGTTCATCGCCGCGGTGTTGAGGAGCCGGACGGTCTCGACGGCCCGGCGCAATATCTCCTCCGCTTCCTCGCCGGTCGCCGGCCGATCGAGCTCGGGCCCGAACATCCACTGGTCGAGGTCGTCATGGACCGTGCGGATCGGGATCGAATCGGGCGCGAAGGTCGGCGGCCCGGCGCCGAGCCTGGCGAAAGCCGAAAGCGTCTGCCCCTCCACCCGGAGCGAGGCGGTGACGATCCCGTCGCATTCGTCGTCGAGATAGCCCCAGCTGATCTGGTTGCCGTCGGAGTCGGCCCACCCCGCGTATATGGCGCCAGGATTGGTCTGAAGCGGCAGGGACTGGGTGCCGTCGGTGAAGCCGACCCAGTCCTTGCTCCGGTCGTAGACGATCTGCTCCTCCGAGACGAGGATCGGGTCCGGCTCGAAGGATTTCGGGCCGGTCTGGCGGTCGCCCGGCGGTCCGTAGACCCGTCCCGCCGCCGGAGTGTAGCGCAGCCTGATCTCCGGAAACGCCGCGTTGGGCTTCACATATTGGACGTGGCCGAGCGGCAGCACCTTGTCGGGGAGGAAGTTGGGGCAGCGGCCGAGCACCGGGCGCCGCCGGTGATCCGAGAATGCGAGCTCGGCGGTGATCCGGTTGTCTGGATCGCCGGTCCGGCGGGTCGCCTTCACATTGGCGAGGCTGACGGTCCATTCGACGTTGGCCGGAGCGAGGCCCAGCGCCTCGAGCATTCCGGCGGTGACGGGCTCGAGCACGTCGTCGGCGGTCCGCGCCCAAAGCTCGAGGAACGGCGCCACCGGCCGGATCCGGTCTCCGTCGCGGAACCGGATCTCGTCGGGCACATAGGCCCGGACGATCTCCATCCCCTCCGGGTCGAGCTCCAGCGTTTCCTCGGGGACGATGCGGCGGAAGCCGAGCGGATCGCTCTCGTCGGGCTCGAGCGAATAGCATTCGAGCGGCATTTCGGAGGCGCCGAGCCGTGCGACCGCGAGCGGCGGGAGGAGTCGAAGTTCGAGGATCTTCATGCCCAGCCTCCCAGCCGAGTGCGGCGCCCGCCTTTGCCGAGGATTTCGGAAAAGGTCTCGCGTTTGCGCTCGTCCATCGCCCGAAGGGTTTCCAGATAGGCGCGCTCGCCTGGGTCGGCGGACTTTTCGAGGCGGCGGACCAAGGCGAGGGACGCGTCGACCAGCCCGATGTGGAGCTGCCAGACGTCGGGCTCGCGGGGCGGAAGCTCGAGCGAGTAGGGAAGCTCGAACGGCGGTCCGGCCCGGGCGTCGGAGCCGGCGCCGAGCGGCTTTCCGACGAGCAGGTTGGAGATGACCCGGAGATTGTACATCTCGCCGAAGGTGGAGTGCAGGATGAAGCCGCGCGCCTCGGCGGCGGGATTGGCCGTGTCGGCGCCCGACAGCCGGAAGCTGTGGGCGAGGCAGGTCAGCAGCATCCGGTAGCGCAGGTTGAGGAGATGGCCCCAGTCGCGGGTCGTCTCGGCGGCGATGTAGCCGGTGTCGGGAAGGTTATCGACGGTGCTGGGGTTGGTCGCGAGACCGCGCACCGGCGACCAGCCGCTTTCCTCGTCCGGAAAGGCTTTGAAGATTTCGAAGAAGCGGCGGAAATGGGATTGCTCCGCGGTCGCCGCGTCGACGTCCGCCGCCTCCCCCTGCTCCGCCACCGCCTGCAGGGCGGCCACGGCGCTGGCCCTCGAATAGGCCTTAGCGATGATCAGGTCCGGAGTCTTTGACTTCGGGTCGGTCCCTCCGCGGGCGCCGTCGCGATAGCCCCGGCCCCATTCGTCCCAGGACGCCTGATAGGGCATGGTCGCGGATTGGAAGGCGCTTTCGGGAACCAGGTCCGGGTCGCCGAGGACGGCGATCATCGCCCGGTAGAGGTCGCCCACCTGGTTGACCTGGCCGTCGCCCGCCGTGGCGAGCCGGGTGATTTCCTCGCGAAAGGGCTCGGCGTCGGAGGGCCAGCGCTCGGGCTTAGGCGCCTCGACATAGACGTAGCGGGCCAGCGACTCGCGGGTGAGCTTGTCGAGCGTGAACTTGAACGGAGCGAATTCGATGTCCCACGGAAAGTCCTCGCGCTCCAGGTTGAGCGGCGCACCGATCAGCCGAAGGACGTTCTGGACGGTGACGAAGTGGGCCATCTCCTCCTTGGCAATACCGAGGATGACGGTCTGCCAGTCCTGCACCGCCTTTCGGTGCTCCTCGGGGACCTGGGGCCCGCCGAGCGAATAAGCCGCGAAGAGATATTGGACGAGAAGCGCATGCTCGACCTCCGCGGCGACGTGGAGGAGCATCGTCGCATAATCATGCCCCGTGAAGCCCGGCGGCGGCGCCGCCTTTTCCGGCCGGACGCGGACGGTCGGATGCGCTTCGGCGAGCAGGCCCTTGGCGAACAAGCGGTTCTCACCGCCGCGGTCGCCGAGAATTGCGGACAGATTCTTCGATATCCGTGATCGCATGAAACGCCCCCGCTTTTCTTCATACGCAGGCGAAGTTCAAAGCCGGCGATGCCGACTCGAATGTTTGCCGTTACCTAAGGCTGCGCTGCGATCTTGTTCTCGTCAACGATTGATTCCGAAGAATGTAGCGGACGCGTTTCTCGAAGGCTGTCGAGCATTTGGTACCGGCCGGCTTTGGCGTGCCATTCGTTGCAATCGCAAGGCACGGCCCAGTCACGGAATTCTAGTGCTGACGGCGCAGAAGCAATAAGGTTGATGTTCCCTATCCACCGGACCAACCACCGAAGATCAGAGATAAGGCGAGCTGACGGCTAATGACCTCTTCCGCATCAGCTTTCGCGCAAGAGTATGAGGTAGGGTATCGTTTCCGACCTTTTCAAAAAAGAGGTTGTGACTTCTAAGCTTGGGGTCGCAGGTTCGAATCCTGCCGGGCGCGCCAGTTTTCCGCCATTTTTCTGTTACCTAAATCTGCGTCAGGTAACGCATAGGTAACAAGCGGGCGGGATAGGGTGACATCTCGCGGCACCTGTGGGACGAGGCGCGGCCCGCGGCGGCCGCTTGTGGCCGATTGCCGACCGGCAGGTTCCGGGAGCCGAACAGGACAAAGCGGACGTTGGTTCGCCGCGATCACACTTCAAGAATGCGCCCATTTCGGACAGTAGCGTTCGGCCGGGCGAATGCCTGCTTTGCGCCCAATGCAAGTCACTAAGGTTGCCATTCTTATCCATGGTAGAAAGCCCTGCTCCAACTCTGAGCTTGCCGGGGCTCCTGGCGCGTCGCCAATCGAAGGCCCGGCGGTTTCGCAGCGCTCAGACTCTGATCGAACGGAAGGTTGCTGCGCACGACACGGCTGGGCATCGTCCGATTACCCGATCCTGCCGGTGATCGACCGCCCGAATAGGAGATCATGTCCGACCCAGCGTCCGCCAAAGTTTGGGTCGGCGATGACGCCTCCGACCGCCTCAGATAGACGGGCGAACCCTCGCGAGCGCGTTTTTCCAGATCTCCTCGGCGGTCGCCTGCAAGGCGTCTGCTGCGGAAACAACGAAGCGACGGTGATCGACCATGGGATCGGTCACGCGGATCGCCCGGCCATCGCTCGCCGTCATGCCGATCGTGCGCGCTAGCGGGACCAGGGCCCTTTCGATCGCGCGCACGCGGACCGGGTTCTTCAAATAGGCTTCGAAACAGGCCGCAAGGCCGAGGGTCTCGTCCCGAAATGGCACGGTTTTGTGCGCCACGATGTTACTGCCGGTCCCCAACTCACCCATCGTCCCATAATAGCCGGGATCGAAAAACTCCCTGAAGCCCTCTAGGTCGACGACCGGCACCCCGTCGATCTCGACGCCGGCGCCGAACGAGCCTGATGTGAGGACGAACGGTACAAACCGCAGCGCACGCGGGTCGCCGACATGGTCGGTCAACTCGGCGATCCGCTTGGGCCTGCTCCTGAAATAGTCACACCGCAGCCGCGCCTGTTTCGCACCCTTTGCCAACTCGTCCATCCAGCGGCGGCTCTCCCGCGGCGTCGCTGGGAACCGCTTGAGTTTGTCCTCGCCGATGAAGATCGTCTCGCCAAGACGGAGCGTCAGGTCGACGTCGCGCCTCGCGCCTTCAATTTTAACATCGAATGAGGGGGCGACGTGGACCTCACCGTTAAGCCTAGTCTTGCCGATCGCGTCGATCAGCGCCTTGCGCGCACGCGCCTCGAACGCAGCACCGCGCTCCTTCTGCAGCTTATCGCCCCCCGCATCGGCGAGCCACAGTTCCGCCGAACGGTAAAGATTGGGCGATACGATCGCCGGAAACACCGGGATCCAGCCACCCTTGGCGGGTACCAGCGGCTTTGACCACAGTCCGTCGACCGCCGCTCCGCCGAAGGCGAAGAAATGGATCACCGCGTCGCGCTTGCCCGCCGACCAGCCAAGCGCCGCGAGGATTTGGTGCAGATCTGTGCGCGTGAATGCCGGCGCGAAATCCTTGAATGGTCGCGCCGGACCGGCGGCCACGAGTTCGTCGCTAAGCACCTTCGCGGCACTGCCGATCAGGAGCGCGCCGTCGAGCAGATCGCCGAGCGTCGTCTTCTCCTGAGCGAAAAATGGCAGCGGCTTGTGCAGAACGTCGACGAGATCCGATGCTTCGACCACCCAACGCAGTACGCTGTGCGATGAGATGTCGCCTTCACCGGGTGCATGCCAGCGCGGCTGCCATGCCTTGGTCACGGGATCGCGCGCCGCGACGAGCTCGCCCAGGCCGCGCCCCTCGCGCCAGGCGCTGCCCGCAACGAAGGTCCACTCTCCGTGGTCCTGATCGCGACGCCAATCCACGGCGATCGCCGAGCGCCCGAACTGGTCAGGCTCGGGCGGTGCGAGACGCCACGCCTCGTCTTCGCGCTCGACGCGCCAATCCTGCCAGATGGCCTTGTCGCAATAAAATTCGAGCACATAGAGTTCGTTGAACAGAGCGAAGGCGGCTTCCGCTGCCTTTGCGACGCCGATCGGAGGGCCGCGTCGCGTCCCGCAATTAGCGGCGACGTGGCGCAGTGCTGTCCCCAGCGTGTCCGTCACCCCCGTGCGAAGCGAGTCGGCATTGCCGATGTCGCCCGCATGCGTAGTGAACAGTACGTGCGCCGGCGAACCCATCGGCAGATCGCCCGGCTCGGCCTGCGTCGCCTCCAGCTTTAGACGCGCCTCGGCGTAGGTGAAGGCATAGTTGGTGCGGCCGCAGAATTCGCGGATCAGTGCGTCGCGGTCAAAACGGTTGAGGTGTAGCTTAGCGACGTTCGCGTGCGCCGCCGCCAGTTCAAGGCCAAACCACATCATCGTGTCGAAGAACGACTGGGTCGAGACGGACGCGGGTTGTGCGGCGAGCGCGTCGTCCCACGCCCGCCGATCGAAGTCGCGCCGGACGGGCGATGAGAGCTTGCCGTCGCGAACCAGGGCAGACAGCGGGTCGGTCATAGGCTGCGTTTAGGCGCAACGTGGCGGCCAAGTCGATCGGATGCGAATGGAAAAGTCCGCGTCAATCGGGTCGAATGCTCGGCGTGGCCCTTTGTAGAAGGTGCGTGGCGGCAGGTCGAGTCTCGTCGCGCCACTCTTCGCCCAGTAAAGGGCATACCCCTGGAGCATCACCGAGCCGCAGTTGCTCAGCGACTGCCTATACTCGCGTTCGGGCGCTCCGACGGTTCTCAAGGCCCCCCCCGTCGAGTGCTTCTGGCGCGAAAATCGCGACGTCCTCCGAGATCCAGGCGGCATCCTCGACCAGGACCCGGGACAGCGGAAGCAGGCATAACCGCTCGCCTGGTGTCAAAGCGGCGAGGATTTCGGTGACTACTCCGGGAGTTGCCACACTACGGAACCGGAACGTCGCTACCAAGATCAAGTGCGGCGTCGATCATGGCAGTCCAACTCATGACTGCGTCAGGGCTCACAGCCTCACCAGCTATACGCATGCGGTCTCCCACAGGTCGCATGGTCCAGATTGCAACTTTGGCCGCCTCATACAGTCTGACTTTCGTCTCGTCAGATGCTGAGTGCCAATCAACTTTGGACGGCTCGAGGCCGCCTGCCCACCGCTCCGGCATCAGCTCGTAAAGCGCCCGGGCGACTTTGTAGATTGGAGATACGATCGCTGGCATTGATGTCTCGCTTTCGCTGACCGCAGGGCGATGCGCTTAGCAGGCAATGCCCGCTCGAGCACGCGCCTAGATTTTCGGAAGGGCAGCGTTCGTGGAGAATGAAGAATCGGTCAGCGGCTGAAGGCGCGCATATCAACGCGCTTGAAGTACGCGAGCCCATCGCGATCACCATATCGATCCACAAGAGCCCTAACCCATGAGTGCAGGGCAAACCCCGGCATGTCGTCAGTAGCACCTTTTTCGAAGCGGATCGTCACAATCCCCGTCGGGGGATGCTCGCGATCATCGACGTCGTACTCACCCGATATCCCTGTCCCCTCCATACGCTGGAACACCTTCTTGCCCTTGGAGCTTCCCCATGTGTGCCCTCGAAAGATTGGCTCATTGACGCTGATCAAGCGATCGTCCGGCGTTCCATACCGGGCGACCACCCAAATCGCCTTGAGTTGCTCATCTTGAAAGCTGCCCTTCATCCCACTGCTGCTTATGGATGAGAGCGCGTCGTGAACGGCACGCAACCCTGAACGCATTTCGGGGGTGTCCTCGTCCACCTCAACAAGACCATTTAGGTTTGATGGAAAGGGTATTATGGGTTCGCGGTCGGCGCCGAGCTTCTCCTTTCGGGAGGGGCGCTGGCTTTGCAGATAGAACCGCAAATAGTTCGAGAACTGATGCTTAAGCGCGGTTATAATCCCCTGCACATCCCGAAATTCGTGTAGCCAATTGTTCTCGTGACCAGCAGAGATCGCGCCAACGAAATCGAATATGCGCTTGTCATCTACTACGGAGCTAAAGTCTCCCTGAGGGTTCTTGTGATACAGTGGACGAGCACTATTCACGGCTATATCAACGAACGCCACAACCGGGATGCCGAGGTCCTGTGCCCGATAAATCTCTTCGTTGGTGATCGAGCTCTCGCTACCCACAAAGTTTCCGCCACGGCGGCCTCCAATTAGCAAAAGGACAAGATCGGCCGTTTCGACCTCATCTAAGCAGGCCTGATGGGAGTGGCGGCCGAGGCGCACTCCGAAATTCGGAAGCTGACTGTTCAGCACCTCAAACTCATAACCTTCCAAGAACGCCGTCAGCGCTGCTCGGGCATCATTGAGATCGTAACAGGTTGAGCTGATAAAAACGCGGGGTCGTGCCATCTCGCTCCCTCAGAGTGTTATACTTGCACGGCTCTCCGGACATGCCGAACTCAGCCGGAGCCGTGGAGACCTCACCGAACCTCCACTGCGCCCCCCGCCGCCGATATGCGACGGGGGCGCTGAGATATGATCGACACCTCTGTGCGGTGGAAGCCGCCAAAAAGTCACCACACCGGGATTTCAGCGTACTATCCGACGATCGGCAGGATGAACTGACCGTCTGCATCCGCGTGGAGGCTCGCCCGTACGCTGGTTGGGCCGAGCCCGGCGAGCTTTACCAGGGTCTCCTCCCGTAACGCGCGCGCGCTCAGCCAGCGGCGCCGCCACGCAACGGCGATCGCCTTGCTGCTCACTGCTTCGAAGCCGGGTTCTCCCAGGCCCATAAGCGCGTCCCGCGCGCCCTCCCCAAGTTCGCATCCATAGAAAATCCGCGGGGTCGCGTGGTGCAAGACAGCATCGCTCTTCAGGCCAAGAGCGTCGAGCCCCTCTCGGATCTGTCGCAGGCGCGGACTGGTACCCTCGCCGAAGCGGTTGTTGACCCGTCGTGCATCGTGACGAGCGAAAGCCATGTTGCGCAAGGCATGGGCTGTCTCATTGCTCAGGTGAATGGTCCCGTAGCCGCCCGTCAGGCTCTCACCAATTTTTCCCCATTTTATGTCGTGGCCGAGTTCGGGATGCTCCGCTCCCCGCAGCACTAGCCGATTATATTGGCTCGAGCCGACGCCGTAGAGGCTGGTAGTCGTGAGAATTCGAAGATTGGCCGGCTTCGAAATCGGGCGGCCGGCCATCTGCGAAGCAATGATGCTGATTTGGCCGCCATAACGGCGCGCATAAGCATCTCGCACCTCCTGCGATGTCAGAAGGAGAGTGACCAGCTTCCCTGCGAGAAGTTCGTTGTAAGGGTGGACGGCCCCGCAAATGCTGACATCTACGACCTCGCTCGACAGCCCCGCTTTTCGGAATTCCGCCAGGACGATGTCGATCGCGCGCTGCCCGTCCCTGCTCGCGAACAGGGTGCGGAGCGCCTTGGCCGGCGATCGCCTGAGGCCGGCGGAAGCGAACGTCCGCTTGGCAAACAGGAGCCGGGCAAGCATCTCGGCGCGTTTGCGTACGAAAAGTAGATCCTCCGACGCGGCGAGCCAGTCCGCCGCGAGGGGCGACGACTTGAGCTGGCCCCTATGGGGCCGAACCGCCTCGCCTTCAGGGGACGCCGCGAAATGGGCCTTGAGTTCGGTCTCGCGCGCAAAGCCTGCGCCAGCGGCGCGCTGCTCGAGGCGCAAGGCCACGGCTTCGGTGGGATTCTTCAGCTCTTCGGCAGTGGCTAGGTCGTCCCAGCGTATGGCCATGATCGACGCTTCAACCCTGTCCCATAGGGAGCGGCCGAGGTCTCTCGCGCACCAAAGTCCGTCCACGACCCTTGCCTCGGCGGCTTCACGAAGCCAGCCAATCCACAGGTCGCGGGTCGTCAGGCGCATCACAGGGCTAGCGAGCATCGCGATGCCCATGACGGGGCGCCTGGGTCGCGCAGCGTTTCTCACCAGCACCATCATCTGGCGGCCGGGAATCGAACGATATTCGTGAGCCCAGGTGTGGCGGAAGTAGCGCCAGATCTCGATCAGTTCGAGACCCGTATCCGGGCAGCGGCTGCCGGCTTCGCAAACTTCGATGACAGGGTCCACGAGGCCGGCGAGCGCGGCTTCTCGCTCCGCCTGCGGCAGCGTGTTCGCCCGGCGAAGCGCTTCAGCTAGGTCTGCGCCATCGTCGATGAGTTCGAGAATAGACGATTTGCGTCCGTGCGCTCGGAGACGATGGCGCTCGACCCGCTCAAGAAATCTCCGAACGGAAGGCTGGCTTAGCTGCCGCCGCCGTGCCGTCTGAAGTGCGTCCCGGACTCTTCGCTTAATGTCGTCGACCGTCTCTGTCTGCTGCCTGACCAGACCGGGCGGCGCGAACGAGATCACGCCGCCGCTGGAGAAGACCTTCCAGCCCTGCTCGTAGAGATCGGCAACCAGGAGGCAGACCGCTCTCAATTTAAGGCTGTCGCCGTCATCTATGTAGCGGCGGGCCAGCGAGCGCAGTTCGTCGGCGAACCCTGGGAGCGGTTCCGATGCGAAACCGATCACATCCTTCAGCTGCTCCCGTTCAGCGGGCGCAAGGAAGGGGGCAAACGCACGAGGCTTACCGGGACCCAAGCTCTTGTTATTCGCGGGCACCCTGCCTCCGGATTCGTCATGGGCCGCAAATCCGGCCACGACATCCTATGGCAAATCCGGCCGGGAGAGGCCACCGCCCTGTTCATCCTCTTCCGTCGCCCGATCCTCGGAAGCGACGAGGTGCGAAGCCATCATCCCCAGCGCCAATTCGAGACGGCGCGACCAAAGGCGCAACTGCCGCTCGTGCCCGGCCTGGTTCGGCTCCATAGAATCGAGAATGACGTCTCCGATCGAGAAGAGGAGCAACTCAAGCGCCGATCGCATGGCCGGCGAGGCCGTCGGTCCGTCGTAAACATCGGAATAGAAGCGGTGGGCGGTGTTGAGGTGCAAGGTTCGAGCGCCGCCATGCCGATCGATCCGGAAAAACGGCTCGCCTGGCAGGTCCTCGAAGGTCAGGCGATAAGGCGACACCCGTAGACAGAGGTCATATTGGTGCCCGTCGCGTTTTAGCCGGTTCACCACCCCGCTGTCCTGCATGGCCCGCTCGGAGAGGAATGGCTCCCCCGGGCCAGGCATCAGCCTTGCGAGGCGACGGTCCAGCTTCGCCTCGCGCACCTTGTTCCGAAGCTGTTCGATAGCCTTCGGCAGGCCCGCCTCCCGAAGCAGTTCCCAGAGAGGCGGCGTCACCGTCACCTGCTGCTTCGAAGTCGTGACACCGAAGGCTTCGTCCAGCGATGCGGAGAACTCGACCTCGACCTTGATGTAGCGATCATTGTTGATGAAGCTGGTCCAGGGCGTGCGGGTCTGAACGTCGATGAGCCGGCCGTTCCGGCTGAAGATCACACCATGATAGTCCTTCATGATCGCGAAGCGGGGATTCGCATTGAGGCCGACGGCATCCCGATCCTTGTCCGCCGATCCGAAGCTGGGGGGCAGCCAGGCATAACGGAGGGTCATCGCACCCTGGTAGGCACCATCCTCGGGATCGCGGACCTCCACCCGGATGGGATCGAGGGCCTGCGCCCGGTCGTCATCCAGGTCGTAGAGATGGAAATCAGGCGACAGGAACAAGGGATCTATGGGCTCCACAAACTCGCTGTCGACATAGAGCGCCGCCTCGCCCCTGAGCTTGTGATAGGTGACCCCGAACTGCCGCCGGAGATTCTCGCGCAGCCTCTGGGCGGTGACCCATTCAAGCCGATCGAGCTTGTCCACCAGGATTACCGTGCCGGAGGGCCAGCCCTGGGGATGGGCTGAAGCGATATGGTCGCGAAGGAAGGCCGGAAGGACGGCCTGCCGAGGCTCGGGCACGACGATTTCGCCGTTGCCGTCGGAATATTCACCGGCGGCGAGAGCATCGAGATCAAGCGTCACCGAGAAAAGCTTACCATCCGGGGTCTTGGAGATAACCGTAAAGCGGCGGCCGAGGCTGACGCTGGCGCAAGGAAGGCCATAGCCATAGCGTCCGAGACCGCCTCGATCGTTTTCCCGGTGTGTGCCGCCCCACATCACCGCCATCCGAATCATGTCAGGCTCCATGCCGTGCCCGTTATCGATCACCGCAACCTGGACCGGCTTCTTGACCGACGACGAACCCTCATACCCGAACGCGACATCGATGCGGTCCGCGCCGGCCTGCAGGGAGTTGTCGATGAGTTCAGCGATTGCGTCGCCATTGCTCCTGTAGCCCAAGTCGCGAATGCCGCGGACAAACGCTTCGGGGACGATCAGCCCGAACTTCGTCCGGCCGCGCCGCTCCTCATAATATGCACGTTGTGCGGCGAGGACATCCGCGATGCCCCCGCCGCGCAACTTCCTGTCTGCGTCACTCACGGCTCAGGCGGCGTCCCGCCACTGCGGGCAGAAGGCGTTCATCCTCCGGCTCAACACGAACCTGCTGAGGCCCACCTCGGCCGCCGCTTGCGAAAGGGAGCCGCCATCGATGCATACGAGGCGCAACGCTTGGGCCACTTCGGGCGGAGCTCGACTCAACGACCGGTCGAGGTCGAGCTTGTCCTCGGCGTGATGCATTGCCGCGGCCGCGGCGCGGCTCTCAAAGAGGTCGAGATCAAGATACGCCCCTTCGCCTTCACCGACAGTGCAGCGATTAATCGCCTTTGAGTCCGCGATGGTGCCGATATCCTCTGCGGCAATGCGCTCCGGCTGAGGTGGGGCATGTTTCGCAGCCTTGCGCGTGCGCTGGCCAGGCGCGGCATAATTGGACCTAACCACGCGGATCGCCGTGAAGACGGCGCGACGATAAAGCGCCTGACCGTTGGTCCCGGCAAGAGCCGCCTCGCCCATAGCGAGCAGTTCGGCCACGGCCTGGCTGGCCACTTCCTCGTGCCGGTCCTCGGGGAAGTCACGGCAGGAGCGGTTGGTGATCTTGCGCGCGTAGCGCTTCGCCTGATCTCCGAACCGCGGCTGATTGTAGGGCCGCCCGGTGAGGGCAGCTTCGACCAATATGTTCAACGTGACGCCGCTCATCGCGGAATCCTCCTCTCGCTACATGACCTTCAAAAAATCAGCTTGAAGGCCGATGCAGCGTTAGGTTGATTGCGGCACATGGCCGCCGCCGACACTGGTCTCGAGCTGGTACGCCTACTAACGCCAACAATGGCCGCCCGATGTGCGGCCGGACCGGCGGGAGCGCAGAAGCGCTCCCGTCGACCTTCTACTCCGCTGCCTGCAACTCGGCAACGCCCGCCTCGCCCTCGTCTCCGCCTTCGGCAGGGTCGGTGGATTCCGCCGACTCTTCGTCGGCGGGCGCCATCCTCTGCTGCAACGAGCGATAAGCGTCGGCGAGAAACTCGCTCCAGGCCCGCTCACGCTGGATCAGATACCAGCTGGCCGTTTCCTCATTCTCGACCGCCAGCTCGGAGCGGGCAAGTGCGATCAGAAGAACATCCAGGGCCTGCTTCGCTTGGGCGCCCCCGGCGAGGCTGAGGAGCGGGCTGTAGAGCGTCTGGAAGAAGCTGTGGTGCCGGTTGATGCGGACCACGATCTGGGAGCCGTTCAGCCGTTCCGGCTTGTAGAACGGACCACGGGGCTCGTCGTAGAAGTCGATCACGTAGGGCCGGCGCTTGGCGGCTTCTTCCAGTGCCTTTCGTGCGGCATCAACCGAAATCTGGGTAACCTTGGCGTGCTGCCTTGCAGCGTCGTCAAGATCTTCGCGAGCCTTCGTGACCGAGCGCTCCGGGACTCGCGGCTTCTGACCCGTCATGGTGTCCGCAGCGGCCGCCGCCGTTTCGGCCGCCGTCGGCTCCTCGCTCTTCTCCGCAATGTCCTGCTTCTGGCGATGACGCTCCTCCTGGCGGATCTTGCGCTGGTGAGCCTGCTCGCGGCCGAGCTGCCGGTCGATCTCCTCGCCGGCGAGAACACGCCAGAAATCCTCGATCGGCCGCACCGTCTGCTTGTCATTGGTGATACCGAAAACTTCGTCGAGATCGGGGGTGAAGCTCACCTCGATGCCCCAGTGGTAAGCGTAGGACTGGAGCAGCGGCCAGTTGCCGAGTCCCTTGGCCTGGTCCTTGATCGACTTGGGAAACACGTCGACGGTTTCGATCTCGCGCCCGGCACGGACGAACGACATGCCGCGGCGGGTCTTGCGGATTTCGAAGCGCCGATGTGCATCGGTCGTGGTCTTCTGGCCCTTCGGGGAAGATTCGGCGAAGCCGTAGGGAAAGCGGGCGACGCGGACACAGATCGCCCCGGTCGCCTCCAGGTCGGGATCGTCCTGATCGAGCTCCGAGAGATCCTCGATCTTTGACAGGGTCAGAGCGCCCGTTTCGGGATCGCGAGCATATTTGACCGGGATGTTATAATCGGCGCTCATCTCTGCGCCGCCTTTCTCCTGCGGCACAAAATACCGAGCCTCCCGCGTCAGGAAAAGCGGATCAACGGGAAGGACCTTGGTCTTGTCAACAAACAGGTCGACCTTCTTGAGCAGGTAGCGATAGGTGACGCCGAAGTCGTCGAGGAGATGCTCCTTCATCATGGCGGGGGTTTTGTAGCTGAGCCGATCCGGCTCGACCCACACAACCACCGTACCGTGCTCGAACGGCAATCCTTGCTTGTCGAGATAGGCTTGGACGAAGTGCGGAAGCGGGGCCTCGACCGGCGGCTCAATGGTTTGGACGCCGTGTTCCTTGACGCGGCGGACGTCGAGCACCGCCTTCGTGATAGCCGTGTCCTCGGCCGTCTTGGTATAAACCTCGACGAGCCGCGTCTGGTTGATCGACGCGTTCGGAAGGCCGAAGCCGAACTTACCGATGAAGGCGGGATCGTCGAAGTGGGTTCCGGACCCCCAGGAGAGGGCGTAACGCGCCATCAGCGGGCGCATCCCCGACCCATTGTCGATGAAAGCAATCGCGCCGATCGACTCCGCGCGCTGGTGCGGCTTCAGGGCCTTGGGGCGCTCGAAGCAGATGTCGATGCGCGACGCCTTGGCCTCCATCGCGTTGTCCACGATCTCACGGGCGGCAGAAGCAGTGTTGCGGTATCCGCTCCGGCGCTGCGATTCGAGTGCCTGGGCTGCATTGAAAAGCGGGAACGAGAAGTTCTCGGGCAGCTTTGCCAGATACTTGTCCTGCCGCTCCAACTCGGTCAGTAGACGATCACTCGCATTCGGGTCGATAGCCATCGGTTCCTCCATATTTCGCGGCTCATGGCCGCAGGTGGCACTCCTACTAGGGCCAGGCAGGATCCCCGAATGTGCGGAGGGAGCAGAAAAATGCGAGGTCCCACACGATACGGCAACGAACGAGGGCCGGCCGCGCCGCCAAGGCGCGGCCGGAGTGGTCCTCAGCTTCCCGAGGTGCCGGGCCGGTTCCAGACGAGCGAATAGGTGCCGGGCGCCTGTTCGATCAAATCACCGCTGATCGAGGCGGAGAAGCTTGGATCGTCGAGCGTAAGCCGCAGGTAAGCCTCGCCCTCGGCGCGCCAGGCCGCACCGATATGCGCCGAGCCGACCATGATCCGGTGGCTCGGCGAGTCGGGGTCCGCAATCGCCTCGGGGACGATGCGGACGTTCTTCGCCTGAACCGAAAGCGTGATGATCTCGCCGATGAGCGATCCGTCGGGATTGCGTGTGAAGTGACCGATGACGGGCATGCTGCATCTCCTCTTGGCGGGCCGCGACCGCCGCGGCCCCGATCGCGCCGATCCGGCCGTGAGGAGCGCGCGCGCAGGCGGAGCCCCGCAGCGCAGCGGAGGACGGAGAAGGCGGCGCTTTCTTGCCGCGCGAGGAATGCCGCGTCAGCGGCAGGGGAAGAAAGTGCCGCCGCAACCGTTGCGCGCCCCAGCGCTCCAGGCAAAGCCGCTCACGGCCAGGCAGCGATGGAAGGGGCCGTACGGGCGCGGCCTGAACGAGGGTGCCGCGTCCGCACATCGACCTTCACGGCTTCTTGAGCGAGACAAACACGGCGCCAAGCCCAGCCACAGCTCCAAGTGCGATCATTACGATCGCCACACCAACGCTCAGCTTTCCCGCCGCATTGGCCGCAACCATCGCCGGGCCGGCCGTGCCGATCCCGATCGCGCCGGCGCGGAGAAGCCCAAGGAGCCAACTGCCTCCGAAGATGAACTGGAGGCCGATGTCCTGGCGGACATCCGCATCCTTCGCCTCGGCATTGCCGTGGGTCAGGTAGACACGCATGCCGCCTGCCCGGGCCAGCACCTCAGCATCGGTCGAGAAAACGATCCTTTTGACGTCGTAGCGGGAGTCCACCGCTATGGACCGAGGCGTCACGAAGTGGATGAACTCGTCTTCCGATTCGACGCGGAGATGGGTGTCCGGACCCAAGCGTCCCGGAGCGAATGAGTAGATTTCGACCTGATATCGTCGACGGGAGGCAAGGCAGTAGACACCCGCCGACGGGCGGAGGGGGCGTGGCCAGGTGCCGAACCAACTCGTGGTGGCGACCTTCGCCAATCGATGCACGGAATAGAAGAGAGTGCCCTCCCCGTCGAAAGGCGAGTGGACGGCAAGCGCGCGTGCCGTGGCTTCGAAGGCTTCGGCCTCTTCTCGGCGCAACGACCACCAATCGAGGGAAGCGAAGAAGGCGAAGTACCCTTCTCCCTCCGGATCGCTGGTCGGCGCCAGCGGCAACTTGTCCCGCTCGCGCGCGACCACGGCGTTGCGTATCTGAAGATCCCCCAACGGCGGCACATAGAAATTGGCTTCGAGCGTGAAGACGCACGATGATCCGATCAATTCTGCCCGCACCACTGTCGCGAGCCTGACCGGTACGATCTGCCTAGGGGATGACGGTCCGCTCGAAGCGAGAAAGCAAACCAATGCCTGTGCGCCTGCGAGCCCCTCCCGGGGCAGCTTTTCCAATACCCATGGACTGAGGAGGCGCACATCGTAGCGGAACTGCAACTGCCCGCCACGCGGAAGAGCCAGGATACGGACAATGTCGTCGGCATAGCGCGGCTGCACACCCGACGAGAGAAGAACAAGGACTCCCACGTTGCCTCGCAAGTTCAGCGCACGAAGTTGGGCTTGCCCTCCTTCGGCTCCCAAACAAGGTGCAGCCAGCCCGCGGGGACATAGTGAGAGCGTCCGGCCGCGTCGAAGATGCGGTGGCCGCCGCTTTCGCTGACGTTGAGCTTGAGCGGCTCGTCAATGCGAACGACCTCGCCGCCGGAAAACCGGTATTCGCGCCAGAGTTCGCTGGAAATGTCGGCGAATTTGAGTTCGCTCTCGTTGACGAATTGCTGTGCCCCCGCGCCGGACCCGCTCATGGCCTCATCCTTCATTCACCTTCTGTTCCGTTCCCATACCCGGTTCTCTCTCGAGGCGCAGCTGGAATTTCGACTCACATTGTCCACATGGCTTTCTAGGAAGCGATGATGTGGCGGTGGGCTTGGCAATCCCATTCATCGCGCCTCCGGGCCGGAGTAGCTACTCAACTAAGTCGGTCGATCGTACAAGCCGCAGCTTCGAATCCGACGCCAGGCGCCGTCCCACCAAATCGATGAATGCCTGATACCGCTTAAGCCCGAGCTGCTTCGTCTCGTCGTCGAATGGCGGCTGGTGCGCGACCATCGTCAGCTGATGGTGAACGAACGTACCGAAGGCTTCAGCCAGAAGGTCGACCTTGTTCTCGAGCCGCTCCTGCCCGCGGCTCATCCGGTCGAGCCGCACGCCGAACCTCTGGTCCAACTCGTGGCCGGCACGCGTTTCGAGAACGGCTTTCAGCCCCTCTGTCAGCACAGCCGTCTTCGACGAGCCCGAGGCAGAGCAGAGCCGATCGAGAGCCTCCGACAGATCGTCGGGTAGATAGAATTGGTGGCGTGTCTTGAACGTCTTCATGGCAGCGCCAGTATAGAGGCAAGCCGCGTCAGACCGAACGGCGCCTCCGCCGCACCAAGCACCCGCCCACTGCACGCGCCTCCGGCTCACATGCCGATGCTGGGGCCCTGCCGCTCGCGCCCGATGGTCCAGCTGATCCCGCCGCCGCGCACAACGCCGGATATCTCGCGGCCAATTTGCCGCTCCAGCACCGACCGCCACGGCACAAGGCTGAACTCAAGGGAGTGTTCAACCAGCGCGAACTTGCGGTCGCCGACCTGAACGGGGCCGCGGCAGATCCCCTGCACGTGATCGCCAATCTCGTGCTCGCGAAAGGCTAGCCCGCTCTCCCGGCCGATCTTCGCCGCAGCGGCCTTCAGCTCCCGCCGCTCCAGCCGATCCACCAGATCGGATTTGAAGCGGTAATCCTCCCCCTCCAAATCGATCAGCCGCTGCGCCGCCAGCCACTGCATCCGCCGGTCTATCGCCTTTTTAACCTCAGCCCCGAACCCACGCCCGAGCTCCACCGGCTTCTCGGCAACGATTTCGCGGTCGAGCCAAGTCGCTCCGTTCCGCTCCGGTAGCAGGTCAAGCCGGTCACCGCTGAGCATCGCGATCGTGACTGGCATTCGCGCCCGAAGCCGCTGCTCGTGCGCCTCGACCCGCTGCAGGTGATCGGGAGGGATCAGCCAATGGCCATCAACCTCCCGCTCGACAGGAAGGCCGCTGCGGCGAAGGGCCTCCAGCCGGCGGACATGCGCCGTGGCGAACGGCTCGCTCGCTGTGGGGTCGCGGAACTGATGAAGCTCGACGCTGTACCAGCCCTTGCTGGCGCCGGCGATCGCCGCAATCGTTCGATCAACCTCCCGCACGCCCGCCTGCTGCGGTTCGATCTGCACAATCGCTCCCGGCCGCGCTTCAAGCACGCTCGCGCCGACATCGACATAGTGGGTGTGGCCATCCATCCCGTCCACGATCAGGAACCGCCGATCAGCATGCTCGTCCGCCAGACCCGACGCGACAAGCCGGCCGACCACCGGCCGCGCATCGGGCACGTCCGGATCGTAGATCATCTGATCCTGCGGCGCCCGCGGCTGCATCGCGACCTGAAGCGCGTGATTCATCCTGCGCACGATGTCGCCGCGCCGGCCCATCTCCCGCAGCGTCGTCTCCAGCTCCGGATCGAGCTTCCACTGGCCGCCACGCTGCTCGCTCGCCAAGCCCATCCCAGCGAGCGTCCGCAGCCGTGCCGTCCCCAGATCCTGCTCGATCCAGCTCCCGCGCCGCGGGTCCACCAGCCCGTCCGCGTCCATCGACCTGATCAGCCGCCGATCGATGCCGGTCAGCCGCTCCTGCTCGACCTCCCGCAGCTGCGAGCGAAGGATCTCCCGCTCGGTCCTCGGCCCCAGGTCCAGGTTTACCAGCTCGGTCGCACGCTCGCGCAGCCCCTGCGTCAGGTATTCGCGAGCGATGATCAGGTCCTTGCCCCGATCGTCCTTACCACGGACGATGACGTGGCTGTGCGGGTGCCCGGTATTGAAGTGGTCGATCGCAACCCAGTCGAGCTTCGTTCCTAGGTCCTTCTCCGCCTGCGTCATGAACCGCCGGACCAGCGGCTTCAGGTCCTCATATTCCGAGCCGTCCTCCGGCGCGACAATGAAGCGGAACTGGTGGCGGTCTCCCTCGCCTCTACCGACGAAGTCCTTGCCCTCCGCCCGATCCTGCCGCTCTGAATAGAGCGCGCCCCGCTCCCCCTCGCGCGTGGTCCCGTCCCGCTGCAGGTAGCGCATGTGCGCCGTCGCCCGTGCGAGCCCATTTCGGCCGAGCTTCACGATGCTGGCCTTCACCACCACGCGGCGGGCCGTGCGGCCCCTGTACCTTGGTCCGCTGGACAGCACGCGGCCAGCGCCGGCACCGCGGCCGATACGGCTCCCATCGAACTTCCGGCCCCCAACGCGCGGCCTCGATCCGCCGGCGAGCTGCGCCGCTTGCCGAATGCGGTTGGCGAAGCGCTTGGCGCTCCCGCTTCTGCGGTCGCCTATGCGGCCTAGCCAGAGTTCGAAGTCGTCTTCCTGCGCCATAGCGAGGATATGAGGCGAGGCTGGAGACCGGCTTCAAGGTCCTCCACATTACGCCGCAGAAATCCGCCACTTCTGGAGCAAATGGAGGCATGCGCCCCTACATGCCTCCACAAAAAACGATGTGCAGACGCCACTTTCAGGGCCTCAGGGAGGCACTGCTTTAATCTTGCCTTCCCTACCCCTTCTTTCCCTCAGAGCTGGTTTCCAACCGATCCGACACCGGCCGGCTAATAAAAAAGGGAGCGGCGCCCGTGCAGCGCCGCTCCCTTCGAAGCTGAGACAGTCCCGTTCAGTCCGCGCGATCGAAAGCGGCTTCCGCTTCCTCGAGGCTGTCGAAGCTGCGCTTCCACAGCAGATCGACCGCACATCCGTCACCGTCCACCAGACACGCAGCAGCGTGCCAGCGCGTATCCAGACGCGCCAGGACAGCGACCCGCGCCAGCTCCAGCTCATCCTCTTCAAGCTCGAAACTGACATCGAAATGCTGGCCAAGAAAGCGTTCCCGCACGCGCGCTTCCCACAGAAAGTCTGCCGCTTCCGCTTCGAGGATTCGGGCCGCCTGGATGGCGCCGAATTCCGCGCGAAGAGTCTCCACCGCATGCTCCCTGCCGTTCGACATCGCTGAAAAGCTGTTCATCACCATCTCCTTCTTGCTGTCCTCAGGATCGAAGACGGCGCTTCAGGAGCGGGTGGCGGAGCGGCTGTCAGGGACGGCGAAGCCGCCGCGGAGCGGGGCGCGGGGGAGCCGATTTGCGAAGCAAATTGGGGGAACCGCGCATCCTTGAGAGCCGTTTCGCCGCCCGCCACACTGGGCCTCTACGAGACGAGCCCCTCTCACTCACGCCTGCCGAACCGCACAAAAAAGGCCCCGGTGGCCGGAGCCGCCGGAGCCTCGTCGCGTGCTTCAGAAGGGCACGTCGTCGTCAAGATCGGGCTGGCCAGCGGAGCCGCCGCCCTGGCGCGCACGCCCGAGGAACGTCACCTCGTCGGCGATGATCTCGCAGCCGTAGCGCTCGATCCCGTCGCGATCAGTCCACTTGCTGTAGTGGATGCGGCCGCGAACCGAGACGAGCATTCCCTTGGTCGCGTGCTGCGCGACGATGCGGCCGAGGCCGTTGAAGCAGGTCACCCGGTGCCACTCGGTGTCCTTGGCGGTGAAGCCGCTCGCGTCCTTGTAGGTCTTGCCCTCGCCGTCGCGCTTGGGCCGGCTGGTGCCGAGGCTGAAGCTCGCGACATCGGTGCCGCCGTTGGTGGAGCGAAGCTCCGGATCGCCGCCCAGATTGCCGACGAGAAGGACGATGTTGGTCATGTTGCGTCTCCTGCTCATGTCGCCGGGACCGCCCCGTCGACAGCCCGAGGAAAGGCGAGGCTAAGCGCAGGCGCGCACCGGAGGCGGAGCCGCAGGCTACCCCGGAGCGAGGCTGGCGCGGGCAGCCCGAAGGGCAACACGGGCCGAAGCGAAGCGGGTTGCGCACCGAAGCTGCCGAGCCATCAGGGCTGAAGAAGGAGATGGGGCGGTCCGGCTGCTGCAGAGAGAGGCTCAAATGCCAAGCTCGTGTGAAGAGTGCCTAGCTTAGCGGCAGATCAGGCAGCTTCTTGAAGAGCCGCTATCCGCTCCTCGCACACCTCGCGCACGATCATCTGGAGGAGCTCGACACGACCGGCAAGCCAGGCGAGCTGCTCGTCCAAAATGCGGTAGTGGCGGGAGTAGCGAGCCTCTACATAGGCTTTGCGGAGCAGTTCGTAGCAGCGCCGCTCGGACTTGGTTTGTCGCGGCCAGACTTCCTTCAGTTGCGGTTCGATGTCCTCGGCGAGCTGGCGCAGCTGGTTGAGGTTGTGAGTTTTCGGGCTGTAGAGCGTCCGCACGAGGAACAGGCAGTGATACAGCCGCTCCGCGGCTTGATGCAGATTGAACGCTGCTTCCTTGGGAGCCTTATCTCCTCTTAGGAACTCGCTGGCGCGCCGGAACTTAACCGCGCTGTCGAACCACTCCTCGAAATATTCTTGCGTCTCGCGCAGCGCCTCCGCCGCGGACAGCTGCTGCGGCTCTGCGAACGGATGCCCCGGCTCATCGAACAGCAGAACCCCGTCCCGAAGGATGTCGATGAAGAAATAGCGGCCTAGCTTCAGCTTCTCGTTCACGTCGTCCAGGCTGTGATAGATGAGGCTGACGGGTGTCCTTAGGCTCCTGCCCGAGGCCAGTTCCTCGAGCAAGCGCTCCTCCGTCTTCGCCCAGAATTCCGGGACGTCGGTGAGCTCCTCGCGGTCCACCACGACGAGCAGGTCGTAATCGGAAAAATAGCGACCGACCGGGTCTTCCACCCAGTCGCCGCGCGCATAACTGCCGAACAGGATGATCTTGAGGAGCCGCCCGCCTCGAAGCCTCGGCATGGTCCGGCGCTCGACCGCGAAGCCGAAGCCATCGCGCACCGTCTGCACAACGAACGCAAGCTCGCGCCTCTTGCCTTCCGGAAGATGTTCGATGCTGAACTTCATAGATTACAGACTCGCCTCCCGAGGCTCAAAGAACAAGGCGAAATCCTCTGCTCCCTCGCCGAGCAAGGCTTGCGCCCGCGCTCGACGGGAGATCATGACGAAGAGACGGGGCAAGAGGAGAAGCAGAGTGGATCACGGCTTCACAAACGAGCATTTCCAGCTTCTGCGCAAGTGGAAGAACCATCATTATGATGGCACGAACGACCAGCAGGTCCAAGCCTATGGGCGCCTGCGCGAAGCCTATGCCGCCACCGCGGCATGGGCGAACTCGCTGCAGGCCCGCCTCTTTCCGGACGGCGAAGTCGAAATCCGTAAGTCGGTGATCAACCAGGGCCATGTCTTCTCGCCCTACACGTGGGCCAAGATCTACCCGTCGCCGGCCGCGCCGAGGGCGCTCGCCTTGACTGTGGGCATTGATGAAGACGGATTCACCGTGAAGGTCGACACCGTCGGGAGCACCCCTGCGCGCGCGGCCTACGAAGCGCTGCGCGCCGGCGCGAATGCGGGTTCACCATTCGGTGAAGTGTTGGCGATCGCCGACGGCCTCAAGCTCTCGTTCGAGGAACTCGTCGAGTGGAGCGCCATGGCGATCGGCAGGTTCCGCATGAGCTACGAGGAGGTGCTTCAGCGTATCGGCCTCGGTGCGCCGAAGCTGACGCTGGTGAGCGACGAAGCGGCTTCGCGCGCGGCCTTCGCCCGCTGGCGAAGCGCACTGCTGGGCGGATCGGTGCACCGCGGAAACCTCTTCTGGCTGCTGGAAGGCGGGATAGTGTTTCGACCCGGCCGGAGCGGACGGACGGCGGACGACGACCGGATGGAACTGGGGGTGGATCCGACCGGCCGGACCTGGGCGGTGCAGATCAACGAGCCCAGGATCGCTGGCAACCATAATTCGCTCTCCGCGATTGGCTTGAGTGTCGGCGGGGAGCGCTTCCTGCTGCGCCAGGGCTTTCTTCGTCCGAACGAACCTGGGGGCCGCACGATCTCCGGAGCGGAGTTCGTGGCCCGCACCGGTCTTGCCCCTGCAGCGGTCGAGGCCGAGGGCCTCGCCGCACGCCGGCAGTGGTTCAGGGTCTGCAGCCTCGACTCTAGCCCCGAGGAGATGCGGCTGGCGACGAGCCGGTTCGTCGATCGCTGCGCCGCTGCGAGAGCTTCCGGCGATGCGGGCGAACCGCCGATGGGCCCGGGTGCTGACGATCTCTTCTCGGGCGGCGAAGCCGGCGGCAGCTACACGCGCCGCGCACGCGGCGCGGAGGAGGAGCGGACGATCCTCAGGCGGCACGGCGCCGTCTGGCTCGCCCTGGCGGAAGTCCTCCTCGCAGCCGGGCTCAGGATCCGCAAGGGCCGTCACCCGCTTGGATATGAGGTCGACGCCGAGATAGACGGCGGCAAGGCTCACCCGCTTCTTGTGGAGATCAAGAGCGGCGCGTCCGCCGGAGACGTTCACGGCGGGGTCGGACAGCTTCATCTCTATCCGAGGCTCATCCCGCGCCTGGCCAAGTACAAGCGCGCGCTGCTCCTGCCACGTCTGCCGGCGGAGGAGGTCCGCAGGGCGGTGCAAGGCTGCGACATCGAAATCCACACGTTCGAACTGGAAGAGCGCGAAGGCGATACGCCGAGGATTTCCTTCTCCCCGGAGTTCCTCGCCCTGTGCGGAGTTGCTGCCTCCACGTAGGCAGAAGCGTCAGGTGCGGAACTGCGTCAGAGCATCTTTTGCGTTGCTGGACCTGCGTGTTTCTTCGTCCATGACGAAGGTTTGTTGGCTGGCATAAACTCCCATTGCGCGAGGGTTTGCATTCGCTCTAGTTTGTACGTCATGAAAGCACAAAGGCACTCCCGGCTGAACCAGCTGCTCCACGAAGTGCCCGACGGCTTTGTCGTGGACAGCACGTGGCTCAAGGAGATGGGCCTCTCCGCCTCCTCCATCCACGGCTACGTCCGCAACGGCTGGCTCGAGCATCTCGCGCCGAGGCTGTACCGACGAGGAAATCCATCGCTTGGCGACGGCCAGTCTGTCCGCTGGGAGATCTGCCTCCTCTCGCTTCAGAACATCATGAAGCGGCCGATCCATGCCGGGGCGATGACCGCGCTCGAGCTCGCGGGCTATTGGCAGTATGCGACGCTCGGCAGGCGCCGCGTCTGGCTCTACACCGACGACCGTCGCGCTCGGGGGCTTCTGTCCAGGGCGCCGCTCGACGCCGAGCCCGAGCTGCGTACGCGCAGGCTGTTCAAGGATCCCGACCTCGGCATCGAGGCGCGGGTGCTCGACCTTGCCACCTCCACCCTCGGAGCAGGGATCGAGCCGGGACCGGCACGGTCGCCGCTATGGAAGCAGCATCTCTCGGTCTCGAGCCTCGAACGGGCCATATTGGAAGTGCTGGCCGAGATCCCCTCTGCCATCAGCTTCGAGCATGGCGGCGAGCTGTTCGAAGGCCTCACCACGCTCCGGCCGGCGCTGATGAAGGAGCTTCTCCTCTCCTGCACGAGCATCAAGGCCAAGAGGCTGTTCTTCTACTTTTCGGCGCAACACCGGAGCAGGGGGCGCAAGCACCTACGGCCGGAGGACTTCGACCTCGGTTCGGGAAAGCGGCAGATCGTTCCCGGCGGCGAATTCGACTCCGGCTTCCAGATCACGGTCCCGCGGCGGCGAGGCCGCCGATGACGCTTGATCGCTATGTCCGGCAGGTGAGGCTGCTGGTGCGCACGATCCCGGAGATAGCCGAGGAGCCGGACTTCGCCCTCAAGGGTGGAACGGCGATCAACCTGTTCGTTCGGGACCTCCCCCGCCTGTCGGTGGACATCGACCTAGTTTATCTGCCGGTAGCCGAGCGGGAGGCTTCGCTGGCGGCGGTCAAGGCCGGTCTCGGCCGGATAGCCAGACGCATCAATGGCCGCCGCGGCTTGAAGGCCACCCAGACGGCGGCGGACGGAACGAAGCTCGAGGTGAGCGACAGCGCCGCCCACATCAAGATCGAAGCCAATCCCGTCATTCGCGGCACGGTCTTCCCGCCCGATCTGCGCACGGTCAGCCCCAGGGTGGAGGCGGAGTATGGCTTCGCCGAGATGCAACTGGTCTCATTACCCGATCTCTATGCGGGCAAGATCGCCGCGGCTCTCGACCGCCAGCACCCGCGCGACCTGTTCGACATCCACTATCTGTTCGAGACCGACGGCCTGTCGGACGACCTGTTCAAGGCCTTCCTGGTCTACCTCATCAGCCACAACCGCCCCCCGCACGAGCTTCTGGCGCCGCGCCTCCAGGATCTCACCGGAATCTATGAGACTGACTTCGTCGGAATGCCGGTCGAGCCGGTGCCGCTCGAGACCCTGCTGGACGTAAGGCTGCGGCTCATCTCCGAAATCCAGCAGCGCGCGCGTGCCGACGATGCCAAAGCTTTCCTGATGTCATTCTTCGCTCTGGAGCCGGATTGGGAGAGGCTGGGGTTGAGCACCGACATCCGGGCGCTACCTGCCGTCATGTGGAAGATGCGCAACCTCGAAATCCTGCGCGATCGGGCGCGCAGGAAGTTCGACGGCCAGATGGCCGCGCTCGAATCCGTGCTGCGGCCGGCCTGAGCCAGGGAGAAGGCCGGACCGGCAGCGCCGGTCCGGCCCGCGGCTAGGCGGCCTCCGCCGCAAGCCGCGCTGCGCGTTTCGGGTTCACGCCGAGCGGGCCTCGACGATCGACGACGGCAACACCCTTCTCCTTCGCCTGGACGACCAAGCGCTCCAGGACGCCGTTGCCCGGGAAGGCGACCAGGCAGCGCGGATTGAGCGCCAGCATCTGCTCGTTCCGCCGGAACCCGGCACGATTGCCGAGCCGGCTGTCGAGTCCGAACGCCACCTGCGGCACCTTGCGCCGCTCGGCCCAGGCAGAGGCAAGCCGGTCGAGGCCCTTGGAGTCGCCGCCGTGCACGAGAACGAGGTCGGCCACACGCTCGTGGACCTTGTCGAGCGTGTCCCAGATGTTGGCGGCAAGAGCCTTCGCCTGCTCGTTGGTCGAGAAGGACAGGCGCCCGCCGGCGAACAGTACCGGTGTTCCCTCGGGCATCGCGGCGCGGCGGCGGCTTTCCGCCCGGGCACGGAGGAAGTCCCGCCCATCCACGACCGCCGAAGTCAAAGCGGCGGCATGGTTGAGCCGCGAACCTCCGGCCGGACGCCAGGAAGAGCCGGTCTCGTTCATGTAGAGGAGGGCCGCCGCCTCCCGAAAGGCCTCGAGCCCCATCATCGCAACCTCGGCCGACCGCGCCCGCGCGATCTGGTTCTCGAGCTCGGTCGAGTGGACTTCAGAGCCGTCCGCGGAAGCGAGAAGGCAGCGGATCTCGTCGGTGGCCCGATCAATCTGGCCGCTGCGCTTGGTCGCTGCGCGGTGAAAGAGATTGACGAGCCCCCAGGCGATCTCCTCGGCGTACTCCTCGAGCGCAGTGTCCGGGAACAGAGCAAAAAGGTCCGACCAGATGGCGGCGAGGGTGTGCTCGACCGCGTCCGGTTCAGGCAGTTCGCTGGCGGCGTTGCTGCAGATCCGCTCGACCTTCAGATGGCCGAGCTCCAGCTGAGCGAGCTGCGCGGCAAGTGCGGTGTGCATGACGTGTCTCCCGTGATCGCGCCGGGCCTTCCGGCGACGGGGGCCCGCCGACCCGGCGATGCCGCCTCTCCCGCACCGAGGCGAAGCCGAGGGGAACGCCCGGCCGAGGCTGGCGCGGGCAGCCCCGCCATGCGGGGCAACACGGGCCGAAGGCCGGCGGGTTGCGGGAACGCGGCAGCCGGGTCAGGCGCTTCCCGCGCCGAGCCGGCGCTGAGCTTCGGGCCGCGCAACCACACCCATGCCTCCGCGCATCAGCCGCACTGGTGCGTCAGCGCCTGTCGGGAGGAAGGCAGTCGCGATAGTGGATGCCGCGCCGATCGAGTTCGGCTTTTGCGAGCCTCACCTGACCGCCATAGCGGCCGCTGCTGCTGAAGGTCGCGACGAGAGAGCGAAGCTCCCGGTCGCTCCTGCTGCTCCAGTCGACGTCAGGAGCGCTCACCAGATCCTCCACCACGACCGCTCCTGTCGCTCGACCGCTCGGTCGAGCTTGCGAAGCGCACTGGCGAGGATGCGCTCCGCCCTGTCGGGGGTGATGCCGAGCCGCGCAGCAATCGCCCGATTGCCAAGGCTCCTCTCAGCGCTGAGGATCAGCACTTCGCGCTCCAGCTTCCGAAGCGTGGCCATAGCCTCGTGCATGCGCTCGCGAGCGATCGGATCGGGAGGATGGCTCATCGCCTTTCCTCCAGCTCGTGTTTCAGCGCCTTTCCGTCGACGAGGGGGATGCCCCAGCCGACGCAGCCGGGCGCCACCCCAATCGGCACGAAACTGGGATGGACGCCCCAGTTCATGAGCCGCTCCGCGACCATGGCCGAGGTGAGGCCACGGGGCAGGCTGTACCCCTGATTCAGACAGGAAAGCTCGATGTTCGTGGGCATGAGTTTCTCCTTCCTCGGCACGGGATGGGGACGGTGGGGAAACCGGGCGGCGATCCGTCCCGGCCGTTGCACCGTCCCTGCCAATCTCCTGTGAAGCGTCGCCGCCCCTTCCGGCTGGGGTGATGGCCGACTGTTCAGTGAGGCACCTCGGCTAGGCGCGTTGGCCGGCGTCGATCGCGGCGGATAGTGGGGAGCGTCTGCATTTCCCTTTGGACGATCCCTGCGGCCGCTTTTGACTAATTCCGGTCGCCGTCCCCAACCCGTGGCGAGGGTCCGGGCGGCTCCGCGGAGAGCCGCTCGGAGAGGAAGCGCTGGGAGACGTCAGGCCGCTTCCTCGATCTCGGCAGGCCCGACCGCAGGCGCGGCGGAGTCGTCCGCCGCTTCCCCGACCGGCAGGGTGAGATCTTCGGCACCGCCGCCGGGTTCGGCGGAGATCGCCGGAGCCGCGAAACGCATCGCCTCCGGCAGCCAGGCGAGCGCCGCCTCCTTGACCTCCACCTCGGCGATGAAGTCTCCGGAGAAGATCCGCTCGCACGATTGCGCGAGCTCCACCTTCTTCGCCTTGGCATAGCGTTCGGCCAGCGCCGGCCCTCCCACTTCCGCGAGGGCTGCCAGGGTCATGCCCTTCGGCACCCGGTCGAAATAATTGGCGCCGGTGGGCCGCCACCAGCTGGCCATGTCGATCCCGAGCAGCTGCCCCAGATGATCGTGGAACGCGCAGGAGCGCTCGCCGGGAAGGTTGAGGCTCGCCTCGAGGGTCCGCGCGACTGCGTGGCCGAGCCATGCCGCCCGCGCGTCGTCGCAAAGCGCGCGGAATGCGTCGAAGCGCTGGGCCTTCGTATCGCCCTCGGTCCAGGTCCGGTCGAGCGCCCCGGCCGCCTCGGCAAGGGCGATCGTCGCGGCCGCCTCGGGCGTCTTGAAGTCGAACACCGGATTGGCCGGCGGGATGGCGACGAGCGACGAGCCGCTCTTCTCGCTCGAATAGCCGGACTCGCGGTCGACCATCAGGAAGATGGCGAGGTCGAGCGCCAGGCCCGGGTCCGCCGCGACATGGACCGCGAGGATGTCCCGCCGCTGGATCGACAGTTCGTCGACCAGGCGCTGCGAGAGTCCGGCCGCGCGGCCTGGCTTCGACGCGGGTTCGGCGCAATCCGTGGACTCGGTCCCTTCGCCGGTGACGATTTCGTCGGCGGGAACCTCCGCGTAGAAGCTCGTATCCAGCTTCGGACGGCCCTGCTCGTCCAGGACGAGGAAGGAACCGAGCTGGGGCTTGAGCGCCTCGTCCACCAGCGGGGGCTTGTTGACGATGGCGTCGATCGCATCGCTGAGCTCGCGGACCTTCGCCTCCGCCTCGTCGCGCTCGGACTCTTCCGTCTCCTCGTCCTGTAACAGGTCGACGAGATCCTCGATCTCGCCTTTGAGGCTGTCCACGCGCGCGGTCTCCTCGTCGGTGAGCGCCGGCGTCTCGACGGGCACGCGCCGAAGACCGGCCGTCTGCGAATGGCCGATCCAGCTGTCGAGCGTGGGTCGGACGAACGCGAGGCCGTGCTCGGCCGCGGTCGCGGCCGCCAGCGAGTCCATCTTCTCGCATGCCAGCCGCTCGAGAAGCGCGATGTCGAGCCAGCGGGTCGCGGAGTCGTCCGAGAAGAGATCGCGCTCGACCCGGCCACCGGCGGCGACATAGGCCTCCTCCCCGACGAAGCGGGCGCGGCGATCGGTGGCGCTCACGGTCGCCTGGGTCATCATCCGGCGGATGCTGTCCGGATGATTGGCGGAGTAGCCCCGCCCCATCTGCTCGAAGACATACGCTTGCCGCTCGCAGTCGGGCGTCGCGGCATAGGCCTTGGCGACGTCGAGGCTGATCTCGCCGGCGCCGAGCGCTTCGAACACCACCGGCGCGAGAACGGCGAGCCGCAGCCGTCCCTCTACGAAGCGGACCGTGAGGCCGAAGCGGCGGGCGATGCCTTCGGCGTCCGATCCCTGCTCGATCAGCTGCTGGAAGGCGAGGCACTCATCCGCCGGGTTCATCGAAAGCCGCTGGAAGTTTTCGGCCAGGCTCGCCTCCTGCGCGGCAGCTTCGCCTTCGATGACAAGGCAGCAGACCTCATGATCGGGCGGCAGCCTGCCCCCGTCGGCGAGGCTCTGGAGCGCGCGGCGGCGGCGCTCGCCGGCCTCGACTGCGAAAGCGCCGCGCGGCTTCCTGGCGCTCGTCACCACAAGGTTCTGAAGGAGGCTGCGCGCCTCGATGTCGGCCTTGAGCTCGAGGTCGGCCTGCGGGTCGCTCGTCCGGCGCACGTTGCGCGGCGACGGCACCAGTTTGTTGAGCGGGATGGTCCTGATCATGTCGGGTCTCCTGATGAGCCGGTGCGGCCTTTCCGCACCCGTCGCTCACCCGGCTCCCGCCCTCTCTCCTCTCCGCGCCGCAGCGTCTGCGGCCGCGGTGGTCACAGCCAACTCATCCGTCGGCGATGTCCCAGGCATGGCTCTGTTGAAGCCGGTCCTGCACCAGCGGCAGCAAAAGTTCAAAGTGCAGGAGCCAGTGACCGTCGCCATCGCGAGGATTGGTGATCTCGTAGTGAGGCCCTCCCGCGCCGACGAGCATTCGATCGAAACGCCTTTCCAGGTAACGCAAGGCGGTCGCTGCATAGGAGCGGACCTCGGCCATGACATCGATGGGCTCTTCCCCAAGCTCCCTGGCCTCCTGGGCGGCCTCGTTGAGCTCGCGATACCAGTAGGGGAAGTCGAAAAGCCCCATCGTCGTTTCGCGAGCGGCGACGCGGTAATCGCCGCAGGTTCCGCAGATTTCGACCAGAAGCTGGTCGTTCGACCACCGGCTCTCGCCGCCGGAATTATGGTTTTCACCCATAAGCGCAGCAGTCGGCAGAACGCGGCCGGTCTGGCAAACAGCGCAGAAGGGAAAGTTGACGTCCACGAGCTCGAACCGCTCGCCGTCGAAAACGGCGATCTTGAACGCATCGCCCTGCACCTGCAGCGGCTCGTAGCTTGCCAGCTGCTTGTAGTTGAGATTGGTGGTGACATCGATGCGATGCATCCTGCCATCGATGACTCCGGCGAAGTCGGTCGCATCGGCCGCATCGAGTGCCGGCACGAGGCCGAAGTCCTTCCGATGCCGCTCGTAGAAGGTCAGTTCCGCGTTCAGTCCTGCATATCCCCTTGCCCCGAGCGTGCCGCGGTAGCCCTCCAGGTAGGTTCGGGCGAGGTCGGGGTCCTTGTTGAACGTGGAAAAGACGATGCGACGCTTCTGGTTATAGATTTCGGCGGGGTTCCGCGATTTCGATTCGGTGATTCTCTTGCTCATCCCCCCGTTTAGCAGAGCAGCATGGCCGACTTCATTATTGGAATGCGGCGCTGCCCGAAGTTCGGCGGAAAGCCGTGCTCGGAGCGGCTATGTCGCCGAGAGCCGCCCCAGCACCTCGGCCGCACGGTCCGCCGGCACGAACAACCGGGTCTGATACCGGATGATCTCGGTGAAGCATCCCTGCGCCTTGTACCAGGCGAGCCGCGAGGCACCGAACCCCGTCAGCTCGAGCCGCTGGCTGCCATTCACCAGCGCTCGCTTCAGGACCAGTTCCTCGACATTCCGGAACGGCATCGGCTTACCGCTGCGGAGCACAGCGGCGGCGAGCTCCTCCGGCGGGAGGGAGAACTCCATGTCCAGACCGAGCTTCTCTGCGAGGTCGCTGAGACAGGCGGTCGGCACTTCGCGGCCAAGCAAGGTGCGGCCATCGTCCGCCGCGATCCGCATCACCTGGACAAGGTCATCGGGTAGCTTGTCCCATACGGGCAGCAGAAGACCCGTGGCGAGGTGGACGGTATCGCGCCGAAGCGTCGCCTCCGCCTCTCGCACCTCCGCCTGCCATGCCTCGGCGAAGTTCGCCTCGTCAGTCTCGGTCCAATGCGATTCGGCTAGGCGGTCGCAAGCGAGATGCTCCCGCCTGCTCGGCCGGATCAGTTCGCAGCGTGCGATCGGCAACCCCTCGTCGGACATGAGGCTGCGCGCGCGAACGCGAAGCGCCGCCTTCCCGGAGCGGCCGTTCAGCATCATCACCGCGCCCGATCGCGCCACCCGCAGGTCGAATATCCGGGCAAGCGCCAGCGGCCGAAGCCGCCGCGCCAGCTCGACGCGCAGCAGGTGCGTCGTCGCGCCCGACTGCGGATCGGTGCGAAGGATACGGTCCTCCTGGATCTCGAAGCTGTCGACCGGCACCGTCTCGAGGCCGAGGTCGAGAGTGCCGGCCTCCCGCGCCGCTGCGATCCGCGCTTCGACGAGGCCCAGAAACTCGTCGAAAATTGCGTTCTGCTTGCCGATCCGGAGCGCCAGCAGCCGGTTCAGCCAGCGCTGGATCGGCGGCAGGTCCTCCCGCAGGCCGCCGCCCTCGCTCTCGAGCTTGAGGCCCGTCAGCTCCTGAAACCGGCCGAGCGTCACCGACCCGAGCTTTCCGGCGAACAGCAGATGGTACCAGCCGACGAGCGCGTCTCTGGCGTAGCGGCTTTCGAGGTTGTCGGCGGGGTCGAACAGATTCTGGCCGCCCGTCTGGCGCTGGCCGCGGGTGAGGGCTCCCAGCGAGTCGAGACGGCGAGCAATGGTCGAGATGAACCGCCGCTCGCCGCGGACGTCCGTCGTCACGGGGCGGAACAGAGGCGCCGATGCCTGGCGGGTGCGGTGGGTCCGGCCGAGCCCCTGGATAGCGGCGTCGGCACGCCAGCCGGGCTCGAGCAGATAATGGATGCGGCGCGCCTGGTTTCGCGCCGAAAGACAGGCATGGTAGCTTCGCCCGGTGCCGCCGGCGTCCGAGAAGACCAGCAGCTTCTTGTCGCCGCGCATGAAGGCATCGGTCTCAACCAGGTTCGACCGGGCGGTCCTGGTCTCGAGCTTCTGGCGCCCGTCCCGACTGACGAGGCGTCTGGTGCGACCCGTCACTTCCGCGACCATGTCGGTACCGAACCGCTCGATCAACGCGTCGAGCGCCGTCGCGATCGGCGGGAGCGCGCAGAGCTGCTCGACAAGCGCGTCGCGGGCCCGGAGCGCCGCCTGGCACTGGACCGGCCGCCCGTCCTCGTCGGACATCGGCTCGGAGCGGACATTCCCCTCCGCATCGGTGAAGACCCGCATCTGGCGCGTCGGGAAGGCCGCGGAGAGATAGTCGACCACATATTCGCGCGGACTGAGGTCGATCTCGAGCGCCTCGCGTTCGTCGGGGCCGAGGTCGGCGAGGCGACGGCCGAGCATCGCCTCGGCCGTCGAGACCAGCTGGACGACGACCGACTGCCCCGCGCCAAGGTCCTGCTCGATGGCAGGCATGAGGCTCGGCAGCTTCATCGAGAGAAGCAGCTGCCCGAAGAAGCGCTGCTTCGTGCCTTCGAACCGCGACAGGGCCGCCGACCGGGCGTTGGCGTTGAGGGTGCCGCCGGTGGCGGCGTCGACGACGCGACTCGCCTCGAGGGCGTCCTGCAGATTGGCGTGGATGATGGCCCAGGCGTCCGCATAGGCGTCGTAGACCGCGACCTGCTCGGGCGTCAGCGCATGCTCGAGCACGTCATATTCGACGCCCCCGAATGACAATGCCCGGGCCGTGTACAGGCCGAGCGCCTTGAGATCGCGGGCAACCAGCTCCATCGCTGCGATCCCTCCCTGCCGGATGGCGGCGACGAACTGCTCACGGTCGGCAAATGCCGTCTCCGGTCCCCAGAGGCCGAGCCGCATCGCGTAAGCGAGATTGTTCACGTCCGAGGCCCCGGTCGCCGACGCGTAGAGGATGCGCGCCCGAGACAGGAGGTTCTGCAGCCGGACCCCGGCCATGCCCTGCTCGGAGCCCTTGACCCTGCCCCGGCTGCCTTCGCCGCCGGCTGCGTTCGCCATGGCATGAGCCTCGTCGAAAGCGATCACACCGTCGAACTCCGCGCCGGCCCAGTCGGCGATCTGGCGGAGGCGGGTGGCCTCGGCGCGGCCCGATCGAAGCGTCGGGTAGGTGACGAAAAGGATGCCGCGGTCGAAGATGACCGGAGCGCCCAGCTTCCATTGCGATAAGGGCTGGATGTCGAGGGGAAGGCCGCCGAGCGCCGACCAGTCCCGCCGTGCATCCTCGAGCAGGCTCTCGTTCTTGCTGAGCCAGATGTGGCGCGCGTTGCCGCGGAGCCACTGGTCGAGAATGATTCCGGCGACCTGGCGGCCCTTTCCGGCGCCTGTGCCGTCGCCGAGAAAATAGCCACGGCGATAGCGCGCCCCTTGCTCGTCGGGAGTCAGCGAGCATCCTTCCTCGGCGAGGGCGAACCTTCCGGGCAAGTCCCGAGCAAACGCCCCGCCTGCATAGATCAACGTCTCGAGCTGTGCTTCGGAGAGCAGGCCACGCTCCACCAGACCGCCCGGCAGCAGCGGGACATGCTCGGGCCGCGGCGCGGCGATCGAGCCCATGGCGAGGGATTCGACGAGCGGCGTCGGATGCGCAGAGCCGCCCGTGATGACGACCCGGCCGGGGCGGTAGGGAAGATAGAGTCCGACCTGCTCTCCCGCCGGTGCCGGATCGTCGAGCGAGCGATAATCGAGCGGCACTGCAGCCGGGGTGGACGCTCGCGGCGCGGGGGCGACGGGAGGCGCGGCCGGAATGGTTCTGCGGGCAAAGAGCCGCGGCGCGGCGTTGGCAGGCGCCGCAGGGGCCGGCTGGCGGCGAGACCGCGGAGCGATCTCCTCGACCTGCCGGAGCAGCTCTCCAAGGCTCTGGACGCACGCTCGAACGGCCTCACCCGACGCTGCAATCCTGTCGAAGACGACGAGCCTTACGGCGACCCCCGTTCCGTGCCGGGCGAAGACGCCGGGCGCGACCAGCACGTCGAGACGAAGACAGGCTGCCTGTTCGATCGCTGCCCGAAGACCGCGGCCCGATCCCGCTTCGCTGAAGCCCTCGGGCATGATCGCGACCAGGCGCCCGCCCGCCTGCAGCCTCGCCAGAGCTGCCGCGAGATGGCGGCCCGCAGCGTAGCGGTCTTCGCCGCGACCGCAGCTGCGCGCGAAGGGCGGGTTCATGACGATGATATCCGGCCGCCGGTTGGACGGGAGGAGATCGTCGATCAGCTCCGCGTCCTGGCTGAAGATCTCCGCTTCCGGAAAGGCATGTGCGAGGCTCGCCCTCCGACCGGCGTCAATCTCGTTCAGGACGAGACGCGCGCGCTCGCGGGCGGCAGGCCAGGCCAGCATTCCGTTGCCGGCAGAAGGCTCGAGCACGAGGTCCGCAGCGGTCGCGCCGGCGGCGATCCCGGCTATCCAGGCGAGCGGCAGCGGCGTGGAGAATTGCTGGAGTGCGACCTGATCTTCCGAGCGATGGCTCTGGACCGGCAAAGCGGCCGCGAATGTCTCCAGGTTTGCGAGCGTCTCGCGCGCAGTGGACCCGACCACCGGGCAGTCCCGGTCCAGCAGGAACAGGACCTGCGCAAGCTCGAGCGCCTCACAGGCCTGACGCATCGTCCAGATGCCCGATGCATCGGAAGTGCCGGTCTCCGCCTCGAAGAGGCGGCGAAGGCGGCCGCGATCGACGGCGCCGCCAGAGCGGAAGATGTCGAGCAGGACTCCCGCGACCGCGACGTGCGGCGAGTGCGGGCGAACGGATTCGAGAGGCAGAGTGGCCATGGCGTGTCTCCAGCCCAAGGCGGCACCATCGCCGCTCCGGGTCAGCCCACGGCCGCTCCCTCTCCTCTGCCCCTACGCCGCAGCGGCCTTCGCGCGCAGCACATCGTTCCAGTCGTCACCCACGCGCGGCGGGTAGCAGGCCTCGATGCGCGGCACGTGCGCGAAGCGTGAGCGCGCGAGCGCTTCCGCCCGGTGCCCGCCCGCGTCATGGTCCAGGAAGAGGACGAGCTCCGCGACCTCGTCGGGAAGCGCCACCAGCCCGAACCGCTCGGTGCCGAGCGTCGCCCAGCAGGGCAGGCCGAACAGGATCGAAGCCGACAGAGCCGTCTCGACCCCTTCGGCCAGTCCGAGCCTCGACGCTGCACCGCCCAGGCGAACGGCGCCGCGCCCGAGCCGCCCGAGCGCGCATCGCGGCTCGTCGACGGCCGCCAGACTGTCCCGGCGCGGATCGAGAAACGTCCGGTGAATGGCGACGAGGCCGGTCTCGTCGCGAACGGCGGCGAGCATTGCCGGACGAAATCGCGTCTGCGGCCTCGCCCCGCGCGGCGTGCGCGGATGGTAGCGCAGCTCCCGCGACCGAGCCTCGATCGCTCTGGAGGCGAGATATCGAGCGGCCGGCGTGTCATCGAGCTCTCGGCCGCCGCCCCAGATGCGCAGCGCAGCCGACGAGGGGATGGCCGCGGGACGCGGAATGTCCGGGGCGGACGCGACGCCAGGCCCGGCCTCGATCACTCCGCCCGATTGCAGCGCCCGCAGGATTTCGGAGGCTGTGCAGCCCGCGAAGCAATGCAACAGCAGGCGTGAGCGACCGGCGCGCACGCTCAGTGATGGGCGCCGGTCGTCATGGGCGGGGCATCGGCAGAGACCGGAATGGCCGGACCAGCGGCCGCCAAGGCGCTCCACCAGATCCAGGGCTTCCTGCTCGAGTCGGGACGATGGACGATTGGGGGCCACAGCCGCTCTCCTGAAGGATGCCGGGCCACCTGCCGCCTCTCCTCCACCCGTCAGCGTGGCGCCGCACCGCTGAGGCGGACGAACAGGCCGCCTCCACTCGCGTCCTCCGCCGGCAGGGGCCGCGGCGGCCGATCTGCTGCACCGCCGACGACAGCGAACAGGACCGGCGCCTCAGGCGCCTGCGTGCGGCGCCGCGCGGGATGAGCTACGGCTCCAGCAACGTTCGCGACATAGGCAACGGTTTCCGCAGGAAGGCGCCGACCGGCGCGCAGGTGCTGCGCATAGCGGGCGGGCCCCGCATTGTAGGCGGCGAACAGACCCGGATAGCCGAACCGGTCGTACATAGCCCGAAGGTAAGCGGTCCCGGCGAGGATGTTGTCGCGAGGCTCGTGGGGATCCTCGCCGAGGCCCAGCAGCGCGCGCAACTCGCGCCACGTGCCCGGCATGAGCTGCATGAGGCCCATCGCTCCCGCCCGACTGACGATCGGTCGGCCGTTCAGCAGCGTCTGCCCTCCGCTTTCGGCGCGCATCACGCGCCGGATCCAGGGTTCCGGAACTCCGAAGCGGGCCGATGCCTCGGCTATGTGGCTTCGCCAGCGATCGAGCGGGTCCGCGGCGGCCGGTGTCGCGCAAAAGAGCGACGCGGCGAAAAGGATCGCCTTCAGCCGCGCCATATCAGCCTCGCATGGCCGACGATCTGGTGGCGCCTGCTTATCCCGAAGTAGCGGCCGTCAAACGCCTGCGGCACGTCCGGCGTGAGGAGGAACAGATCGCCGGCCCCGAGCACCTCGCACCCGGTCCACCACGGCATCGGGCGGCCGGAAGGATCCCGCTCGCTCCGCAGCGTCTCCAGCCGGCCGTTGACGAAGATCGCCTCGCCGATGGCGCACACCCGGTCGCCGGCGGTCGCGGCGACCCGCTTCACCAGCGGCACGTTGCGTGGCAGATAATGCCGCTCCGCGCCGAGCTCGCGCGCCTCATCGGGCGGCCACGCCGCCACCCGATCGCCGACGCCGGCACCCTCGGCCGGCCCGATCAGATAAAGCCCGACCGGACTGCTGGCGGTCGCGTTCCAGAGGAGGAACGGGCGCGGCGGCCAGAGCAGCGTGCCGACAGCGGCGGTGGCGGCAGCCGCGGCCGCCGCTGCGGCGAAAGCCTGCAGACGCCTCGAGCGCTTTGCCCGGCGGTCCCGGCGGAGCTCCTCTCCCCAGCGGAACAGCGGAAGCTCGCGATGCTCAGGCATCGGCCGCACGGCTGTCCGCGACGCCCTTCGACCAGAGGTCGAGGTCGTCGATATGATAGCGCACGTAGCGGCTGTGCCGCCTGAAGCGCGGCCCGCTTCCCGCGGCGCGCATGGCCTGAAGCTTGCGGGCGCTGAGGCCGAGATAGAAACCTGCCTGCTCGGTCGAAAGGAACGGGCTGCCTTTCTTCGCTCTCGCCGCCCTGCCGATATCGTCGTCCATGAAGCCCTCGCTGCGACGGGCATCGCCCCCATGGCTCGCCCTCGCCGCTGGATTGACGGGTTCGACCGCCGCGGCACAGGCTCGAAAATCGCTGCACCCGGATTCGAGCCAGCGGAGGGGAAAGGGGCAGTTCGCCTTCGACAATGACCGAAGCCCCGGGGCTCGGCTTTGCGTTGCCCGCGCGGCCGACCGTCAGGTCAAAGGAAAACCGGGCAGAGGCCCATCTGCCACGTGATGGGCGCGCGGCTCCGCTGGTCATAGCTACGGGAGAATGTTCACCGAACTGCAGGAATAGGGTGGCCATGGAGGCGACGAGTTGGCGCCGGTCTCTCAGGCTGCGGTCGAAAAAGGCGGCCGGGACTCATCGTCCCGGCCGCAGGCAGAAGGTTTTCGGACCTCGCCGCGCCGCCTGCCGGCAGAACGCGCGGATTGGCCTCCTTTCTCGACGCGAGTCCTACCTTTGCGTCAGGCACCAGCTTCGCGCTTTGGCGAAGGCGCGCTGCTCGGCCGCGGGCAAGGTACGGCCCTCGCCGGAGACAGCCGGCCCCACGGGCTTGCCGGTCGCGGTGGCGAAGATTGTACCTTCGGCCTCCCAGCCGCCGCTCCGGCCGCGGTCGGAGCGGATGGTGACGTCGAAGCGATCGTCGATCTTCCTGGTAGAGGGCATTTCATTCTCCTTCAAAAAGCTGCTTATGCAGATCGAGCAGCGATCAAAATTGCGTTCGCGCTGGAGAATGGGATTTTCGGAGCGTTTCCCGCTCTCGAGAGCGGACGAATTCGCCGCGCGGCATCGAAAATATGGACAGCAAAGCGCGGGTTCAGCGATACCGTGCGAGCGGCACATCCGCCGCAACATGACAGAGACAATGAACCAGCTTCTCCTGAACCTGCACTGGCACCTTAACCGACTGGCCGTCTCCCGCGGCGCCACCCTTTTCGGCGTGAGCTGCGTCGGCGACGGATTCGAGGAAACCATCACCTGCAAGGGGCGCACGTGGCATCGCCGCACGGGAACGCACCGCTGGCAGCCCATGAAACCGCTTCAGGGCAATCTGCCGACCTGAGCGCCGTTCTCCCGACCTTCTCCTGATTGCCGCGGTTTTCGCGTGCACGCGGACCCGGAACTACTCAGGCGGACGGAAAAGGGGTGGTCGGCACGGGCGAGCGTGTCCGGCGGCGCGCCTTGCTTCGCGGTTGACCGGCAACCGCATTGAAAAGGCGCCTGCGCATCGCGATGTCGCGCATCATGGACGACATCGACTGGGACGCGCTCCCTCCCTCGACGATGCCGAACGACCTGACGTTGACCGCAAGAGGCTTCAACGATCCGGACGTCGCGCAGCAGTTCGGCCGCGCCGTGCTCGAAGCGGTGAACGTGTTCGGCTCCTTCATGGATCTCTCGACGCTCGACGGGATCACCGTCGCCATCGATTACGACGAGGCGCTGGCCGAGCTCGACCGCGGAGTGGACGGGCTGCGCCCGCTGTCGCGGTCCAACACCGAGATGCAGGGCGTCGCGATGTCGCCCGCCGTCATGCGCGACGGCGAAGTCCGGACGCATCTGGTGTTCGACGCCGCCATGCTCGTCCCGTTCGTCCACGCCGATGCGACCGCGGACGAAAAGGCGGAAAGCGTCGCAATCATCGCGCATGAATGCGCCCATGTCGGCATCACGGCCCGCAAGGAGGCCGCGGTTCCGAACGCTCGGCTCGGCACGCGGATCGAAGGCTTTGAGCGGGCGCTCACCTTCCAGATCGCGGAAATCTGCTGGGACGAATATGCCGCCTGCCGCATTTCCGCTCGCTTCGCGCCGAGGCAGCACGCGAGCCACGCCGACACTCTCCAGGCGGTGCTGGCCGCCGCCCGCGACCAGGCGAACGCCGCGATCCGTGCCTATCGCCGCCACCGCGACATCGCCCGGCTGCTCGACGAGGCCGTCCCGCCGCTCGTCCAGCCGATCAAGGTCGCGGCCTATCTGCTTGGCGCGATGGACGGCGCCGACGCCTCATGGGCGGACCTCCCCGATGCCCGAAAGGCGGTGGAGGATGTGGGCTACGCCGAGCTCGTCGATCGCCAGCAGGCGCTGCTTCGCCGGCTCTGGGAGTCGCAGGAGTACTGGGAGCCGACGCTGGACGTCTTCCAGCCGCTGCAGCTCTTCGCCACCGACGTGCTGAGGTCCGGCGGACTTATCCTGCACTCCGCACCAGATGGCTCCTGCCGGGTCGACGTACCGTTCTCGCCCGGCACATTCTGACCCCGCGGCTGGGAGCGCTGGAAGTCGCTCGGAGTCGGCACGTCCCGCGCTTCAGTCGAGGATCACCCGCTTTCGGCCGTCGACGTGCGCAACGACGACGATATTGCCGTCCCAGCCGGTCGAGAAGATGGCCCGGTCGAGATCGACGACACGATATTCCGGGACGGCGCGAGTGGCGGGATTGCGGCCCCTGACGCCGACCGCCACCTGCCGGCGCGGGCGAGTCATCGTCACGCCCTGCGCCGGGTCGGTTAGCAGCCGGATGGTCTCGGCGTTCGGGTGACCGAACTCGAATGCGGCGAAGCCCGGCTCCTCGGCCGCCGGGTCGCCGGCCGAGATGATCGCCAGCTCTGGCCGCACCGCCTGCACCAGTTCTTCGATCGTGCCGTTGCGGCTGCCGTGATGGCCGGCGACATAGACGTCGACGTCGAGGAGTCGCGGGTTGGAGGCATAGCGCCGCACCATCGCGCGCAGCGCCGGCTCCTCCATGTCGCCGGTGACCAGGAAGCTGCTTTCCCCGAACCCGATCCGGAGGGCGACGCTGTGGTTGTTCTCGTCCTCCCGTTCGCGCTGCGGCCAGTCGTTGGGCTCGTCATGCGTGCCCCAGACGACGCTGATGTCGGGAGCCCGTCCCCGACAGCGTAGCGGGTCGATGTAGCGGCTCGTGAGCCCGGTCACGCTGCGCCCGATCATCGATGTCCGGATAGATGCCTGCGGCACGCGCCGGAGATTGGCGGCACGGATCAGCCGGCGCTGGTCGGCGATGCTGACCCCGCCGGTCTCCGCATCGGTGATGACGTGCCGGAAATGGTAGCGCTGCTCGTCGAGCAGAGCGTCGATGCCGCTGGTATGATCGGGGTGCGGGTGCGTGATGTAGACGACGTCGAACGTGCGGTTGAGATCGGTCCGGCGCGCGAAGAACGCATCGAGATAATCGGTGAACCGCCGCCCCCAGTCGGTGGCGGCCTGCCGCTGCCGGCCGGTGTCGATCAGGATGGCGCCGCAGCTGAATTCGAAGATCGCAGCCGAACCCTGGCCGACATTGATGAAGTGGGCGGCCATCCAGTCCCGCTCGGCAGGCCCTACCGGAAAACCGCCGGGCGCTCCCTCAATTCCGCCTCTGTCCACCGCCAGCGGGACCGCCGGCTGAGCCGCGGCCGCCTGTGGCTGCAGCAGCAGCGCCCCGAGAATCGTTCCTGCACAAAGCCGTGTCATCGTCCCCTCCTTCGACCCACGAGAATTGCAGGCTCGCTCCAAAACGTGCTCGGGCCAAGTGCAAAATGATCCATCACATCAGGCCCTCGAGCCTGAAGCTCGTCCACCCGCCGCCGGCGACGATCAGATGGTCGTGAACGACGATGTCGACTCCGTTGCAGACGCTCACCAGGAGCCGGGTCGCATTGATGTCGGCCGCGCTCGGCTTGGGGCTCCCGCTGGGATGGTTGTGAACGAGGATGAGGCCGCTCGCCCCGAGGTCGAGCGCGAGGTGTACGATCGGCCGCGCCAGCAGCGGAGCATTGTCGATCGATCCTTCGACCATGATCTCGTCGGCGAGGACCCGCTTGTCCGCAGCAAGAAACAGCACCCGCAGCTGCTCATTCGGCCGCAGGCCCATGTCCGCCCTGAGGTAGCGCGCGAGGTCCCTCGTGCCGGAGACGCATGCTCCCGGGAGAGCCTCGTCGCGAAGCACCTCGAGCATCGCCCGCCGCACGGCCTCGAGGTGCCGCGCCGCCGGCTCTGCGGCGCCCGATGCGGCTTTGCGCTGACCCGGCGTGGCTGCGAGGACGCGACCCAGAGTCCCGAACCTCCCGAGAAGACGCTCGGCGCATGCTTCGGCCGCCTTCTGCCCGAAGGGCAGGAGAAGCTCAGTTAGGAGCCGACGGTCGCAATCCCGCGCCGCGCCGTACGCGAGCGAATGCCGAGTGCGAGCGTCCCCCGAATGCTCCGCCGCCGCGAGCAGCCTTGCGGCCTCCGCGCTCGTCCCGACCCCGAGAATGCGCCTCGCCGAGCGCAGCCGCTCGTTCACGGCACAGTGGGTGATTCCGAGCTCGCGCCCGATCTCCTTCGCGCTCCGGCGAGTCGACCAGAGCCGGAGCACCTTGCGCTGAGCCCCGGTCAGCCTTGCAGGACGATCATCGGCCATCGCCTCAGGCGTGAAGGCTGGTGGACGGCGGCGCGGAGAGCGCTTCCATCCGACGCGCCACCGCCTGCCAGGCGGCAACGCCCCGGGCGTCACCCTCCGCGGTCAGAGCGCCGATGCGCGCGGCAACGAACAGCGGCGCGCGCTCGCCGTGGCGCTTCATGGCGGCATCGGCCACCGCCCAGAGTTCCCACTCGCTCAGCAAGGCTCGATGCTCCGCACGTCCAGGATATCGAAGCCGCTTCTCGTTCCCTGCACCCTGACCCGGCGGCCGAGCAGGTCGAACGCGTTCCGTCCCGCGTCGAGCCGCCACCGGCCGCCGTCGTCGCGCTGCAGGACGAGTTCGTGCCCCTCCCGAAGAAGAAGACCGGTCCCGTCATGTTTCGTGCCGCGCGGCATGAGCAAAGGTCTACACATTTTCGGGGGGCTGTTAACTGCCAAGCCGTCAATGAAAGGAACAGGAACGATCAAGGCGAGGGTAAACATCAATGGCTCCGCGCGGCGATGAAGCGGTGCGAGCAATCCGTTCGCAATTGCTGGCCATCCTCGAACGAATGGACGAGCTCGAACTCGACATGGCGGGCGCCCATCTTTCGATGGCGATACACTGCCTCGAACCCGGCTCGCTCGACTGTCCTCGACCGGTCGAGCAGCAGAAGCAACGCTAGGGCTGGCCGGACCTGCACTCCTGTTCTAGTGAAGGAGGACGTTCCACATGAAAGGTCCCCGATGGAAAAGCAGGATCTGATCGCGTTGACGGCCGATATCGTCGCCGCGCATGTTGCCAGCAACAACGTTTCCGCTGGCGACCTCGCCGGCCTCATCCAGAACGTTCACGGCGCACTGTCCTCTCTCGGCCAGCCAGCCGCCCCGGCCGAGCCCGAGGCGAAGAAGGCCGTGGTGTCGGTTCGCGCCTCGATCAAACCCGACTTCCTCATCTGCATGGCCTGCGGCCGCAAGCAGAAGACGCTCAAGCGCCACTTGGCCACCGCCCACGACACCACTCCGGAGCAGTATCGAGTCGATTACGGGCTTCCCGCCACCTATCCGATGGTCGCGCCCAATTATGCCGAGCAGAGAAGGGCCATGGCCCATGCGATCGGCCTTGGGCGCAAGCCGCAGTCGGGGAAGAAGGGCGCGGGTGGCAAGGGGCGCCGGTCCGGGATCGGCAAGGGCGCCGCGGGTAGATGAGGCGCCAGCCACCCCTGATGCACAAGGCAGCTCGGCTCCTTCTGCCGCAATGACGGTGCTTGACGATGTGCGCGCTCTGATCATCCGGCTCGCACCGGATGCAGTCTGCGACGACTGCATCGCCGAACGCCTGAAACTGTCGATCCGGCAGCATGCCAATCACAAGACACGCGAACTTGCCGGTTCCCGCGGATTCGAACGGCGAAAGGCGGTGTGCAGCCTCTGCCGAAACGAGAAACTCGTTATCCGCAAGGCGTAGCGCGATCCCCGACAGCTTCGTGCACGGCACGCGAGGCGATCGATCGCCTCCGCTGGGCCCGTTCGGCTTGCGACCGCCCGCTGATGCGCCGGATGAAACGATGCGGCGGCAGAGGTTACTCACTATTGCAGCAGCGCGCGATACTCTCCTCCGGCCAGGCACCGGGCTCCGCGAACCAGGCGCTGCGCCTGCGAGCGCAGGCTCGGGGCCTCGCTCCGCCATCGGCGCTCGCCGGCCGCAGCCCCGAGCAGCACGCGCGCGATCTCCCGCTGACCGGCGCCCGCGATCACCGCATCCCAGGCGCGCAGCGCCAGCAGCCACCTTCTGGCCCTCGTTTCCGGAGCATGGAGGGAACCGCTGAACCGGCCTGTCCGGCACAGCGCCAGCAGGCGCTCGAGCGTCAGCAGCGGCCGGTCGGCCGAGGCGATGCCGGCAAGGAAATAGCGAAGCTTGACTGGTCCCGCGAGCAGCGAGCCTGCAACGACGTCCAGGCGGATCGCGTGAAACCCGTTCGACAGCAGAACATGTTCGGTCCCACCCCGCGAGCCGATCAGGGTGACGCTGCCGGCGAGCCGCTGGAGCTCGAAGGAATCGGCGGTGGACGTCGCCTCTTCCGCAAAGACCGGAAGCACTGCGGGGTGGACATGACGGCTCCAGACTGGCCGAGCGTGCGGCACCCCGCGGTCCGGATCCTGGAATGCCTCGAGGCCCCAGCTCTGCGGCCGCGCGCCCGAGCTGGCTTCCCCATCAGCACGGGCCTTCCGCGCAGCCGCGCGGTAGGACGGGTCTCTTCGGAGCCACTCCCAGGCGAAAAGCGAACGGTCGGCCGCGAGCAGCGGCGTGTAAGCCGCCGCATCCCTCCAGTCCGCCGCATGATCCTCGTCCGGTTCCACCCCCGAAGGAAAGCTCGCCTGGCCGACCTAAACCATTCACCTATATGGGGGAATTGCCTCGTCGAAGCTGACCAGCGCATCGCGCAGAACGCATGCAACCAGCTGCGCCCGGCTGACGACGTCGTAAGCGGCACGGGCCCGCTTCACATATTGGTGAGCGGTCTCGACGCTGATCCCCAGGATCGCGGCAATCTCCCAGTCGGTCTTTCCCGCCGCCAGCAGGCGAACGCATTGGCGTTCCCGACGGCTGAGATGGGGGCCGTGCCGCGAGGCCGGATAGCCGTGGATCCGGCGCGCCGCTCGAAAGGCATGCGTGCCCACCTGCTCAGCACAGAGCAGGCGACGGGCCGGGAGCGCGGCACCGATCCGCACCGCGAACGAGCAGGATCCGACAGGCTCGCCCGGAACGTTGACCGGCACGGTGAAGCCGTCGCCGATCGCGAAACGCCTGCTCCGCTCGAGGACCTCGCGCTCACGCCGACCAAGCCGGACCAGCTCGGGGAGTTCCGACCAGGCGAAACCGATGTTGGTGCGCAGGCTGGCATGGTGCACCGGGTCTGCCCCGATGAGGCCATGCTCGGCCAGCTCGCTTTCCCAGCCGTCCGGATAGGTATCGATACGGATCAGTCCCGGCGCGCGCGAAGCAAGGCTTGCATGATGGAGCAGCGCGAAATGATCGAAGCCAAGCTCCCGGACGAGATGATCGAGAAGAGTGCCAAGGTCCCGGTCGTTCAGGCAAAGAGCGGCTGCCGCTTCGAACTGATCGATCAGGCGGGACCAGGGCACAGCGTCAGTCGGGAGCCGCCACGGGCTCCGCGGGGTGGAATGCTCCGGACCGGATCAACTCTCCTCCCAAATAATCGTAAAATAACAGGCAGCTCCGCTCACCCATGTTGTTGGCATCGGCGGGAAATGCGGTAGAATCGCTTGGCGAAAACCGAGGCTGCGCCTTCGACGATTGAGATCCGTTGGGAGGCGCATAGAGGAAGCGGTCGGAGGCCGGGACGGCTTGGAAGCGTCTCTTCGATCGCCGAGCGTGTGCAGGGGCGTGCAGACTTTCGAACGGGCGGAGTCGTTCCTCCGCGACGTCAGCGAGACGAGCAGCGAGAGCGATCTGGAGGAGGCGCTCACCGTCGTTACCCGGGAGCTCGGCTTCACCTATTTCGCGCTGACCCACCATGTCGACATCCGCCGGACGGAGAACAGAGCGATCCGGCTCCACAATTACCCGAGCGAGTGGGTCGAATATTATGACGCCAACGCTCTCGGCGTCTCCGATCCGGTCCATCGCGCCTGCCACATGACGAGCGTCGGCTTCGCTTGGTCCGAGATCCCGCAAATGATCGCGCTGACGCCGCGCGATCACGAGATCCTGCTGCGCGGCGGCGCGAGGGGCATCGGCGATGGCTTCACTATACCGGCCAATGTGCCAGGCGAATCCCACGGCTCCTGCTCTTTCGCCAATCCCAAAGGTGTCTCGCTGCGCGAGGACGGCCTGCCCGTCGCCCAGCTCGTCGGCGCCTTCGCCTTCGAGGCGGCGCGGCGGCTGTGGCGAGTCCGCACCCCGGCCGGCGAGCGCCTGCCTCGGCTGACCGAACGGCAGCGCGAGTGCATCCTGTGGGTGGCGCGCGGCAAGTCGGACTGGGAGATCAGCCGCATCCTGGGCGTCGAGCATGAGACGGTCATTCGGCATCTCAAGCAGGCGCGGGAGCGTTATGGGGTCGCGAAGAGGACAATGCTTGCCGTCCAGGCTTTGTTCGAAGGGTCGATCAGCTTCAACGATGTTCTGAAGCACTGACAATGCCCATTTCTGGGAATAGCGCGCCGGCCCCCAGCCGGACGAATTCGATCATGTCATCTGCCCGGAGAAAGACATGGTCACCGTCGCACAAGCCGTTCCCGCACCGCTTTGCCTGCCGGCCTTGCGCGAGATGTTCGAGGCCCGGAAGCGAGTCTTCGTCGATCTGCTGAAATGGGACGTGCCGGTTCTCGAGGATCGGTACGAGCTCGACGAATTCGACAACGAGCATGCCTGCTACCTGATCGTCCCCGGCGTCCGCGGCGGCCATGGCGGCTCGGCGCGGCTCCTCCAGACGCTCCGACCGCATATCCTCGACAGCCTCTTCCCGCAGCTTTGCGCTTCGCCTCCGCCGCGCGGGCCGGACGTGCTGGAGATCACGCGCTTCTGCCTCGGCCGGGGACAAGGCTCGAACAGCCGTCTCGAGATCCGCAACCGTCTGGTTTCCGGCCTAGTGCGCTACGCGCTCGAGAACGGCATCCGAACCTATACCGGCGTCGCCGAAATGGGCTGGCTGCAGCAGATTCTCGCCTTCGGCTGGCGCTGCCGCCCGCTGGCCCTTCCGCGGCAGATCGACGGCAGGCTGCTCGGCGCGCTTCAAATCGACATTTCGGCCGAAACGCCCGCACTCCTCGAAGCGAGCGGCATCTACCGGCCGGCCCCACTCCACCGGCTCGAGCAACTCGCAGCCGCCTGAACCGAAAGGAATGCACATGTCACCACGGCAGGATCTCGATCGCGCCATCGATCGCTGGACGGAACGGCTGCTCGTCGATGGCTATTGCGTCGTGCCCGACCTCGTCACTCCGGATGCGGTGGCGGCGCTCGACGCAGCCCTCGCTCGCGATTTCGAGGAAACGCCCTTCTGCGAAGGCCGCTTCTACGGCGAGCGGACGAAGAGGTTCGGCCGGCTGCTCACGCGGTCGGAGCGCACTGCCGCGCTCGTAGGGCACGAACTGGTGCTCGGCATCGTCGAACGGGTGCTCTCTCCCTGGTGCGACACGATCCAGCTCAACCTCACACAGGCGATCGCCGTCCATCCCGGAGCGCTCGCGCAGATGCCGCACCGGGACCAGGACATGTGGCGCGGCGAGATCGGCGAGGTCGAATATCTCGTCAACGTGATGTGGCCGTTCACGCCCTACACGAAGGACAATGGCGCGACCCGAGTCTGGCCCGAGAGCCACGGCCGAAGAGCGCTCGATCCCGTGCCCGAAGCTTCCGAGCAGGTGCCCGAATATGGGCCGGGGTCCGCGCTCCTGATGCTCGGTTCGACGCTTCACGCCGCCGGCGCCAACCGGAGCTGCGCCGTACGGCGGGGAATGATCGCGGGCTACAGCCTCGGCTGGCTCAAATCCTACGAGAACCAGTTTCTCGCTTATCCTCCGGACGTCGCGCGCAGCTTTCCGGCAGAGCTCGCCGACCTGGTCGGCTACCGGCAGCACCGCCCCAACCTCGGCAATTTCGAAGGCTGTTGCCCCTCGGTCCTGCTCCGGGGCGAGCCCGGCCGGCTCGGCGCGGTCGATGCCCTGCGGCCGGACCAGCAGGGCGCGGTGGACGAGCATGCCGCCGGGCAGCTTCGCTCGCTCGCCGCATGACGGTCGATTGCATCGCAAGGCGGGCGGTATGAGCCCCGGATTCACATTCGAGCGCGTCTACCTTGCGCTTAAGGGCCAGCTCGGCAGTGGGCGCTTCGCGCCGGGCGATCATCTCGAACCGGCCGCGCTCGGAAAGGAACTCAATTCGAGCATAACGCCGGTTCGGGACGCGCTCCACCGGCTGGTCGGCGAGCGCATCGTCGAAGCGCCCCGCAGCGATGGTTTCCGCGTTCCGGCGCCGACCGAAGCCGAGCTGCGCGGGCTGTACGGGTGGAGCCGAATGCTGCTCGATCTGGCGCTCCGCGCCGCACCGTCCGGCGGCATCGCCGCCGCGCTGCGCTCTGCCGGCGCCGACGCACAGACCCCGGAAACCGAAGCGGACCTGTTCCGGGCCATCGCAATGAGGATCGGCAACGCCGAGCTCGAGACGACGGTCACGAACCTCAACGACCGGCTCGCGCCGCTGCGCTCGGCAGAGGCGCGCATCTTCGACGATGCCGGCACGGAGCTGCGCACGCTGCTTGCCGCTTGGCACGCGGGGGACCTCGCGGCGCTTCGCAGGGGCATCGCCGCCTATCACCGCCGCCGCCAGCGCTGCGTGGGCGACATCCTGATCGCCTCCCGCTCGATTCCCCGTTAGCCCGCTTTTCAAACATTCGGAAAATAGCGGCCTTATAGCGTTCGTATACGCCCGTTTCCTGCCTAGCCTCGCGGCATCCGCGAATTCCCGCGGGCGAAGGAGCAGGATGATGACGAAGGACAATCGCGACGAAACCACGGCGCTGGTCGAGCTCGGCTCCGTCAGCGGCGACACCCGGGGCATCGACGGCCCCTACTGGGAGACGGGCGGCCTCGACAGGCTGCCCGGCCTTTCCCAGGACTGAAGGGGAGGGTCTCGGCGGCGGCGCATGCCGCCGCCGGGCTCGGCCGTTCACCCACGCCATCGGGCCTGCCGAACAATCCAATTATATCCCGACTATAAGATTCCTATTCGCGATCGAGCGGCACAGACTCTCCCGGCTGCGGCAAGCAGCAGCTCAAGGAGAAATGCCATGCAGAAGACCGAAGACCGCCAGGTCGAGCTGATCGAGCTCGGTTCCGTCACCGCCGACACGCAGGGCGCCGGCGGGCCGGTGCTCGAGGGCTTCGACTTCATGCCGAAGACCGGCATCAGCGCCGACTGAGCCGGTCGGGCGCGCGTGCTTCGGCCGCGCGCCCGCCACTTCGCCATGAACCGGCTCAATCTCAACAACCATGTCCGTTTCTGCGAGGTCGAAGGACAGCTCGTCTTCCTGGACCTGAAGGCGGACCGCTATTTCAGCCTGCCGCCAGAAGCGCAGGAGGCTTTCGTCTCTCTGCTGCGCGGCGAGAGCGGCGGGCAGCAGATCGAGGCCCTGTGTGCTTCCGGGCTCCTCGTCGACGCTCCGGCGGGGCGCCCGCTTGCGGCAACTTTTCACACGCCGCCAGCCAACAGCTTCCTCGAGGACGGCGAGACCGGCCAGGGTCTCGGCCCCGTGGCCGAAGTCCTGTTCCTGGTGTTGATCGCGCGGCACGCCGTTCAAAGGAAGCGGCTTCCCCGCCTGCTGGCCAGCAGCCTCCACGTCTCGGGCCCGGCCGGACGGGGGCCGCGAGAGAAGCGCGATCGTGCACTCGGGCAGTTCCTCCGCGCGAGGCGCGCGGTCCCGGTCGCTCCCAACTGCCTTTATGACAGCCTGGCGCTCCGGCGCTTCCTGCAACGTCGCTCGATCCCCGCCGATCTTGTGATCGGCACCAAGCTGCACCCGTTCGCAGCCCATTGCTGGCTCCAGGACGGCGGGACCATCCTCAACGACAGCCTCGCCGCCGCGCGCGGCTTCTCCCCGATCCTCATCGCGTGAGCGCCCTTCGATTTCTCGCGCTGACTGGCGAGCCGGATCGTCTCAAGACATGGCTCGATGCGTTCGTCCCGCCGCCCGATCCGCCGATCCGCCTCAACCGCGTCTTCGACGCGCCGGATCTCGTGATCTTCGCCTCGCCGGAATCGCCTCTGGTGCCGCTCGCCGATGAGCATGGGCTGGTGCTCGGGCAGCTGTTCGCGGGCGTCGATCCCGCCCTGCCGGTCGCCCGCCTCGACGAGGCTGCGAGCCGCGGCGCCGCCATCAGCCTGGGGCAGTCGCTGATCGAGGGGCGATGGGGCCGCTTCGCGGCGTTCGTTCGCGATGGCGGCGCGGTCGCGGCGATGCGGGACCCGTCCGGAACCGTACCGGTCCATTTCGCCATCCTTGCGGGCCTGCACCTCTATTTCTCCGAGCTCGAACTCGCCCTCGCCGCGGGCTATCGTCCGCTTGGCCTGGACGACGCCTTTCTGCGCCAGTGGCTCACCTACCCGTATCTGCGCACCGCGCGCACCGGGATCGAAGGCTGCAGCGAGCTACTCCCCGGAACGGTCAGGGTCACCTCCGGCGCCGGGCAGCGCCTCGAGACGCTCTGGTCCCCCTGGCGTGCAGCGGATCCGGCCGGCGAAATCCGCGACTTCGACGACGCCGCACGCCGCCTCCGCGCCGTGGCTCTCGGCACGGTGCCGGCCCAGTTCGCCGGCGTCGAGCGGCCGCTGCTCGAGCTTTCCGGCGGCCTCGACTCCTCGATCGTCGCCGCCTGCCTCAAGGCGGGCGGAATAGATTTCAAGGCGGCGACCTTCGCCACGCGAACACCGGCCGGCGATGAGCGCGACTATGCGCGGGCCCTCGCCGAACGCCTGGCGATCGACCTGATCGAGGAAGGCGAGGACGAGGCTCCGCTCGACCTGTCGCCTCCGGCACGGGCGCTTCGACCGCCGCTCAGCCCGGTGCTCCAACCGCTCGAGCGGGCATTCTCGAGGGCCGCGCGCGAAAGCGGCGCCCGCGACCTCGTCACAGGCGCCGGGGGCGACAACATCTTCTGCTATCTGACCAGCGCCGCGCCGGCCGTCGACGCGTTCGGGCGGCTCCCGCTCGGCGCGGTGCTCGGCGTCCTCCAGGATGTTGCGGCGCTCGGTGACTGCACGATCTGGAAGGCGGGCCGCTACGCACTGCTCAAGCAGCTTCGCCGCAGAAGGCGGCCGGCCTGGCGGCGCGACCTGCGCTTCCTCGCGCCAGAGGCGATTGCGACCGCTCCCGATCCCCATCCGTGGCTTGCCGCGCCGGCAGGAGCGGCCGCCGGACGTGTCGAGCATGTCGAGGCGCTCGTCCGCATCCAGTACTTCCTCCAGCCCGAACATGCCTCGGGCGAGGCCATGCACCACCCGCTTCTGAACCAGCCGCTCGTCGAGACCTGCCTTGCGATCCCGTCATGGCTTTGGGTGCGGGGCGGCCGCAACCGCGCCGTCGCCCGCGCGGCCTTCGCCGACCTTCTTCCGCCGAGAATCGTCAACCGCCGCACCAAGGGGAGCCTTGCCGCCATGTGCTCGCGCGCCTTCAGCGCGAGCGCTCCGCGGATCTGCGATCTCCTGCTCGGTGGGGAACTGGCCGGCCGCGGCCTCGTCGGCCGGGCGGCCGTCGAAGCCCGTCTTCGCGCGGCCGACACGGTGCGGGACGAAGACTATTTCCGCATATTCGATCTCGTCTCGCTGGAGCTCTGGCTGCGATCCTGGCGCTGCTGAGGCTGGCCGCGCCGCGCGGCAAGCGCCCGCCAGCGGGCATATTGCGCCGCCCTCGCCGGAGCGGCATCGACGCGATCCTGCAGCCAGAATCGGAACCAGTCCAGGTTGCGGTAATAGACTGCCAGGCGATGCCGAGGCTGAACCTTGACGTGGGCCTCGTCGGGGAAGACGTGGAGTTCAGCCGGCGTCGGTGAATGGCTGAGGCGGGTATAGAGCTCGACGCCATAGCGCGATTCCAGCTCCGACAGCTGCAGCAGCAGCGGCGCCCGAATCCGCTCGACGTTGAGAGCCGCCGAGATCAGCCGCCATCTCTCGGGAGTCTCGTCCGGCGCGCCAAGTCCCCAGGCCCGGCGCAGGATTGCGCCATGGTCGCGGCCGCGGACATTGTTGAACCAGTAGTTCACCGGCTCAATGCCGGGCGTCCCAACGGAAGCGGCCGAGAGAAGGTCCGAATGGATAAGCGTCCAGAAGGTGACCTCGCTTCCGAAGCTGAGGCCGCCCATCCCGACGCGGCGCCGATCGACGAGGCCGCGGCCTTCAAGAATGCCGATCAGCGTCTCGATCCCGCCAAGCGCGGTGCGGTAGTTCGCCACCGAGTCCTGCGGCCCGCTGACCCGGGTCGCATTGATGCAGACCGAAGCAATCCCGCTCGATGCCATCAGCGCGAACGGCCATTCGTCGCCGATGCCGCCCCGGATGAAGCCCTCGCATCGATAATAGTTGATGAAGAGCGGAAGCGGCCGGGCCGGCGCGCCTTCCGGCAGGAACAGCACGCCGGTGAACTCCCGCCCGTCCGGGCCTCGCCAGGACAGGCGCTCGGTCCATGGCCGCCGGCCCGCATGAAGCGCCGCATTCGGGTCCATCAGCAGCCTGGATGTGCCGGTCTCCAGATCGATCGCCTCGAGGCGAGGCGGAGTTCGGGGGTCGGAGACGACGCAGATCGCTTCGGTTCGAACGAGGGCGCAGGGGCTGTTCTCGTCGTTGCCGCCGCTCATCAGGCCGCCGCCACGGAGGAGCTCCCTCGCTTGCCCTGAAGACAGGTCCCACAGCCAGAGCGTCTGCACGAAGGCCCGGTCGGTCGTCGCGAACAGGAGCTGGTCCCGGCCCGCGCGCCATGCGGCCCAGCCGACGCGGCTCCGCCGGCATTCCGGCGCGGGACACGGTATCGTCGCGCCGCCTGGACCGGCACGCACCACCTCGAACGTGCCCTGTGCGCCATCCCAGCTCGCCATGGCAATGTCTCCCACCGCCGACCGTGCGATCGGCTGCGGCCTCGCGCCGTCGGCCGCCGCCGGAATATCCTCCCCGGCGGCGCTCGAGGCGAGGGTCGCGAGATCGAGTCTTCGCACCCGCGGCGCCTGCGCCCACAGGATGTTGCCGCGTCTGAACCAGCTCCCGGTGAGGCGCTGGGTCGCCCGGCGTCCGTTGACGAGCGCCCCCCGGAAGACATTCTGCCCCAGCTCGACATGATCGTCGACGAGGATGCCGCTGTTATATTCCGCAAGCTCGGCCTGCTCGATCGCGCTCCGCGCCGGTCCCACCCGGTAAACGATTCCCTGGCCGTCGCCGCTCGGCGCCAGCGACAGCACGTCCCCAGCCTCGGCAGTGACCGCCTGCGAGCCCGACCCGTCCACTGCCGACCGCCACAGCTGGACGCTGCCGTCATGGAGCGCGCGATAGTAGATCCAGCGCCCGTCGGGCGACCAGACCGGCGGCTCGGCCGACACCAGCCCGGGCTCGACGATGATCGGCTCGCCCCCCGCCGCGATTCTGCGCACCCGTCCGCTGCCGGTCTCGACCACGTGCCAGGCGATGTCGTAGCCGTTGCGCGCGATCGACGCCCTCGTCGTCCGGAACGCAACGACGTCCCCGGCCGGCGATGCGGTGGGTACCGCGAGGTCGGCAATTTCGACCAGCTCCCGCAGCCCGGGCTCCGCGGCGGACGCAGCGGCCGGTCCGAGCAGGAGAGCGGCCGCGGCGGTCAGCCCGCCGACCCAACCTCCCCGCCCTCTCGCGCCCGGATGCGCATCTGACCGCCGGACTGGCGTGGCCGCCGTCACCATCGCCTCCGGATCTGCAGCGACACGAAACGACCGCGCGCCGTGGCGTTGACCGGATCGTAGCCTAGACCCGTTGTCGATCCCGGATCGGGAAGCAGTCGGGGCGGGTCCTGGTCCAGCAGGTTCTCGGCGAAGAGCGCCATGCGCGTCCCGCGCAGCCATGCCGGAGCGTCGGGGCCGCTCGCCTCATACCCGATCCCGAAGTCCACCGTCGTGAACGAGCCGACCGGCACGTTGCGGCCGCCGCGATTGTCCCGGTAGCTGTCCGCATGGTTGAGGAAGACATTCGCCGACAGGCCGCGCTGGCTCCATCCGAGCTGTGTCCGCGCCCGGAACTCGAGCGTGCGGTAGGGCGTGTTCAGCGTCTCGAGCGTGAGGCTGGTGCGGCGAAGCTGATCCTCGAACGAGAAGATGTAGTTGAGGTTTGCATTCGCCACGAACCGGCTTTCGCCGGCCGCGAAGCGGTAGCCGAGGTTGAAGTCGAGCCCCCGGGTCCGGGTGACCGCCGTGTTGTTGATCCGGCCGTCGACGAGCACCGAGGCGTCCGCCGGCTTCGCGTTGCCGTTGGTGAAGCCGGGACCGGATATGTCGCGGGCGACCTGCGCGCCCGCGATGAGCTGCCGGAGCAGGTCGTCGTCCGGATCGCGGGTGACGATCGACTCGAACGCCGGGTTGCCCACCACGGTGATGATCGGCGACGGGAGGGCAATGCGGTCGGTGAAGCGGATCGAATAATGATTGAGGCTGAGGCGCAGCCCCGGCACCGCCGGCGGCGCGAGCTCGGCCCCGACTGTCCAGCTGCGCGAGCGCTCGGGTCCCACCTCCGGATTGCTGCCACCCAGCACCAGTCCGACGCCCGTCGCCTGCGCTGGATCGATGAAGACCAGGGTGCTCGGCACGTAGATGGCGCTGTAGGCGCCGGCCATCTCCTGGAGCAGGGGCGCCCGGAACGAAGTGTCGTAGGAGGAGCGGAAGGAAAGCCCGGCCACCGGCGACCAGAGCATCCCGAGCTTGGGATTGAAGCTCCCGCCCAACTCGCGGTAGCGCTCGTAGCGGCCCGCTGCGGTCAGGATGAGCCGCTCGAAGCCCGGGCGGCGGTTGAGGGACGAGAAGATCGGGATCTGCGTCTCGGCGAAGGCCGCGACCACGTCCCGCGATTGTGCGATCGGCACGCGCGTGGTCCGGGTCTGGAAATCCTCGGCATAGGATTCGCGCCGGCCCTCGACGCCGAGCGCGACCCGGACGGGACCGCCCGGAAGGTCGAACAGGCTGCCGTCCGCCGCGAGCCCCAGATCGCCGATGGCGTTGCGGGTGGTGCGGGCGTTGACCAGCCCGACGCCCGTCTCGACCTGCTCCTGATCCGTGCGGGTGCGGGAATAGCCTCCGGTGAGCCGCACCGCCCAGTCCGACCCGAGATCGTGGCGCAGCGTGCCGCCGAGGCTGAAGGTCTGCGCTTCGGCCACGGTATCGACCGGTATCGGCGAGCCTGCGAAGAAATGGGTCCGCTCGGTATCGCGCGTCGCGAAGGTTCCCGTCAGCTCCGCGCTGAGGCGCGATGACAGGTCCTGGCGCAGGGCCGCGAACAGGCTGTGGCGGCGCTCGCGCGGAAGAAGGACGGTGCGGGGCGGGAAGCTCGCATAGCCGCGGTCTCCGGCAAGGATCTCGTCCTCGGCGCGGAACTCGTAGGAGAGCATTGCGCCGCCCGACGCCCAGCGCGTCCCGGCGGTGGCACCGGCCTGGAGTACATCGCCGTCCCCGCGGGTCGCCGTTCCGGCATTGACGAAGGTCTCGACGCCTTCGAAATCGTCGCGAAGGATGAAGTTGACCACCCCGCCGACGGCGTCCGAGCCGTAGATGGCCGAGGCGCCGTCCGTCAGGATCTCGACCCGCTCGACGGTCGACAGCGGGATGAGCGACACGTCGACGAACGAGCCAGAGCAGCTCGGGGCGAGGCGGCGGCCGTTCACCAGGACGAGAGTGGCGCGCTGCCCGAGGCCCCTGAGGTTCAGACCCGCGCCGTGCTCGGTCGGATCGGCGCCGGCACCGACCGCCAGCCGGTTCTCCCGGTTCACGCCGCCCTGCGCATTCTGCGGCACCCGCGCCATCAACTGCTCGACCGATGTGCTGCCGCTGACATCGATGTCCTGGCGGCGAATGACGATCACCGGCGCCGTCGGCTGCGCCCCCCGAAGGTTGGTGCCGGTGACGACGATCTCCTCGCCCGGCGCCGGCGGAGCCGACTGCCGCCGATCGGCTGCCGCGTCGCGTGCGGCCGGCTGGTAGACGACCAGCGAGTCGCCGACGCGCCGGATGTCGAGGCCGCTCCCCGTAAGCAGGATGCGGACCGCGCCTTCCGCGGTGAAGGGGCCCGACACCGCCGGCGCCTGACGTCCCCGCACCAGGTCGCCCGGCGCGATGATGTTGCGGCCGGTGCGCGTCGATACCTCGCGAAGCGACGCGGAGAGATCCTGCGCCGGCAGCGAGATCTGGACCTCGTCCGCGATCTGGACCTCGTCCGCGATCTGGGCCCGAGCGGGCGTGGAGCAGGCCAGAGCGGCGACGGAGACGGCCGCGAGAAGCGGCCTCGTGAGAGTGCGATGCATCCTTCCCCCCTTGTTCCGGCGCCGGGTTTGAGCGCGCCATTCGGGGGGTCTGACGACAGGGGAGCGATCCACCCCCCGAAAAGATCTACGGGGTCCGGCCGGCCTCGGCGCGGCGGAGCCAGAGGCTTCCGCCCCGCCGCTCGAGTTCGAGGCCGAGGGCGGCGGCCACGCTCTGCGCGAAGCCGGCGGTATCGCCCGCGCGAAAGGCCCCGGTGACACGAAGCGAGCCGATGTCGCCACTTCCGATCCGCACCGGCGGACGGCCGCGAGCGTTCACCTGCTCCACGGCCTCGCGGAGCGGGGTGTCGTCGAACTGCAGCATCGCCTGCTGCGGAACCCGTGTGCCCGGTTCGGCTGGCGCCGCCGCACCGCGCGGCGAGGCTCGGGGCGCCGCGGGCGCCTCGACGACAAGCTGCTGGCCCGGCTGGAGGCGTGTCACGCGCCGGCTGCCCGTTCCACCTTCGGAGTGCGAGACATCGACCCGACCTTCGATCAGCGAAACGGTGGTTCTGTCGGAAGAGAGGCTGACGACGAAACGGGTCCCGCGCGCGACCACATCGGTTCCGTTCGCCGAGACGACGAATGGCCGGTCCTCGTGCGCGACCGCAAAGCGTCCCTCGCCACGCACCAGACGCAGGCGTCGTTCGCCCGCATCAAGCGCCACTTCCAGCCTCGTCCCCGGCGAGAGCAGAACCTCCGAGCCGTCGGCCAGCACGATCCGGCGGGTCTCGCCGTCGGCGGACGCCAGGGTGCCGAACTGCGAGTGGTGGCCGGGGACCGGCGTGACGGAGCGTGCGGCAAGCAGGAGAATGCCGAGCAGCGCGGCTAAGGCCACACCCGACGCCACGGCAAATCGAAAGGGACGCGAGCGCTCCCGTCGCGCCGGCTGCAGGGACGGGGAGAGGACAGGGTCCGGACGTCGCGCTCTTCCGGCGGCGTGGAAGAGAGCCGCCAGCCGCTCATAGGCTTCGGCATGATCCGGGCTCGCATGGTACCAGCGCTCGAACTCCAGGCGGTCCTCAGCTCCGGAAGATCCGTTGAGCCGGGCGATCCATGCGGAGGCCTGCCGGCGAAGGCGCTCGCGGCGGCTGACGAACGGCCAGACCATCTCAGGCGCGGTCCATCAGGCGGTCGATCTGCGCGATCGCCTTGCTCATCTGCTTCTCGACGCCTTTGACGGACAGGCCCGTCCGCTCCGCGATCTCGGCGTAGCTGAGACCGTCAATGCGGTGCGCCATGAATATCTCCCTGGTCTTCGGGCGCAGCTTTAGCATGGCCGCTTCGACGCGCGTGAGCATATCTCTCGTTTCCAGCAGTCTTTGCTGATCCGGGCCGGCCAGTCTTCCTTCGTCGGCAGCGACATGATCGGCGATCATGTGACGAGACGCCTGCTTCGCGCGGTCGCGAAGCAGGTTCGTCGCGATGCGGCTCAGATAGGCCTTGGGGCGGTCGAGCCGCAGCGTGCCGGAGGCACGAAGACGAGCCAGCCGGAGGAAGACCTCGTTCAGGAGATCGTGGGCGTCCTCTCGATTAGCCGTCCTGCGGGACAGCGACCTCAGCAGCCGCGGCGACTCCTCGCGGTAGAGAGTATCGAGGCAGGGAGCGCCGGCTTCGCATGCGCCGGCGTCCGCCGAATCCGCGCCTTCCCCTCTGGCCTCCGCCTCGAGAGCGCCGGCCGTGCCGTGCATCAGCGATCCGGGCGCGGGCGCCGGCTCGGGAGGGGAGTGCTGCCGCCGGATCGGTGCTGCGGGCATTGTCTCACGCGCCTCTCCTCATTGCGAGGCGCGCCGGCAAAGCCGGGTGTTGAGAACATGCTTGGAACATGCGCCGCCGCCTTTAACCGCAAGCGATCTGGACATGCGCGTCGGCCACCCGGCCGAAGAAGCCGGTATCACAAGCGAGGTTCTCACGCCTCGGCGCCGACACCCGGCGCATCTTTCAGGATAGAGTCCCCGCCACGATGTGCAAGAGGCTGTGATACTGCAGAAGGCCATTGCAGCTGATGTCGCCGGAACGGCGAGTTAATAGCAGCTCAGCCGGTACTTCCCTGCCTCCAGTGTGACCAAGTCGGACGTGGGCCTGATCCAAAGATCCTTCTTGCCCACTCGGCTGGCCACGATCAGATCACCTCTGCGTAACTCGGCAAGCGCGCGGTCGGGGTCGGCATCGGACCACAATGGTCCCTTTGGCGGCTGGTAGAAGATGATGTTCGAATCCCGGTTCGCCGGCACATAATGCTTCGGGCGCTGTGCAGGATCGCGTTCCTCGAACGCGCACTTGGAGCCTTTCTCCGGCTCGGCCTTGTCGGCATAGGCCGAGGACGGCGTGACCGACATTGTGCCGGTGTCGTTCTTGGTGTCGCGAGCCGCATCGGCGTCCGATCGGCTCGACACCGTTCCGCGTTCCGCCGTCGGGCCCTGCAGAGGGCGCTCTGCAGTCTTCGTAGTCGGGTCCGAGCAGGCGACGGTCAATGCTGCCGCGCCGGCCGAGATCAGAGCCAGGGTCCTCATCATGGGGTATATTTCAACCGGTCAAGCGTGCTCTTGTGCTCACGAACGAACTTGTTCTCCGCATCGGTGCGCGCCAGTTGCTCGGCTTCCTGGTACTGCGCTTCCGCAAGACAGGCATCCGATGCGGCGCCCAGCTGGTCGATGGAGCTTGCAGGGGTCGCAGCCTGCCCCGGGACGATTCCTCCATTGTAGAATGCCGCTCTCGCATCGGAGAGCTTCTGAAATGCGAAGCCCTTGCCGCGGATACAGCTCGCCCACTTCGCCTCCGCCGCGGTGACTCGCGAATCCTGGGCAACCGACTGGCGCGCCTGGACGTATTCGCGCGTCAGGGCACGGGACGCATCGAACACGCCGCGGACGCTTCGTAGCGCCTCACCCCAGCAGCCGCCCCCAGTTGGTGAAGACGGGTCCCACAATTGTGTCTCTGAATTGGGATCAGGCACCCCGAACAGAGCTAAATTGTACTGCTGCAGCTTATCGGGCGCGAGGCCCTCACGGTAAACTTGGTTCCGGCTCTGCGGTGGCGCCTTTCGACGCTCGTTGATCGGCGACGCTGCAGCTCGCACGATCGCACCCGTCTCCGGGAAATAGTCGAAACTCGCCTTTCGCATGCACTGAAAGATGCTCTGCTGGCGCTTTGCCTCGTCAGCAGCGAAAGCGCGCATATCACTTTCCGCGTTGTGGCCGAATCCCGCGTAGCTTGCCAACGCGGACTGAGGGGGGGCCTTCGAAGAGGTGGACTGGGCATAAGCCATTCCGGAGACCGCTGTTGCAACGATCAGGACTGTGAATCTCGCTCGCATGTGACAAACCCTTTGTCTGAGGACTTCGATTAGCGGGGACTTCCCCAATGATAGTCAATCGCTGCGGCAACTTTGTGCTGCCAACTGATATCGTAGTATATCCACCGCGCACCGGCTTCGGACGTATGAAACTCCTGCTCCAGATAAGCTCGCGAAGAAGCTTGCGACCCTTCCATCTCCTGTAAGGTCGTGTATTGAGAGCACGTTGGTATCGCGCACGCCTTATCGTTGCTCCCGGGCGTCAGTGGAGCAAGATAGGCGTGCAAAGCCGATGCGAGACTGTACGAATTGTTATCGTTGGGGCGATACATCGCCCAGACTCCTGCGGTTGACAACGGCGTCGCACAATTGGGCGTGCTGCCTTGCGCGTTGCTGTGCACGGAGATGAAGGCGTGGGCACCGAATGCGTTCGCCTGATTGATCTTCTCTTGGTTCGTCGCGTACCCGATCTGAACGGTGTAGCCGCGCTCGGTCAGGTCATACGTATTCGGGTAAACGTCGTCATTGTCGGAGAAGCCATCTGCCGCGCTGACTGAAGTGGCCCACCCCAAGTCATTCTCAGTCGCCGATGGAACTCCCTTGGTCGTGAGGCAGCTTCCCCTGTCGGGGTCGTGTGAGGCGCCGCTCAAGAACACTCTGTAGCCGTTGCCATACGGGTAGTTATAATCTGGGTAATATGTATACTGCGCTGCAGCCGGAGAACCCATCAGGACCGCTGATGCGAGCAGCGCTGGAATAAACTTTAGCATGGCAGCCTCCACGGTGAAATCCCACTGACGAAGTACAACTGGCATTGTTTCATACTGTTCCTTGGCATCCAAAATATATATTCAGAATATATGATGCCTATTTGGCCTGCCACGGGTCCGTCAGGAGTCAAGACCGGGACATGGTAGCGCTGGTCCTTGCAAGCGAGAGTGGTTCGGTTGAAGCGAGCACTTTCACTCGCGTCTCGTGGGCCCGTAATCGAAGCGAACGTTCGGCCCCACGAGGTGTCAGTTGCTCAGGACCGTAGTCTTGAAAAACTTCACAATCCCGAATTAGACGATGCTGCCGGCGTCCCAAGTGCGTCAATTCCGGCAGCGCAGCAAATTTTTCTGTTCCTCTCGTCCTTCTCCAGCGGTCAACATGGGCGTAGGTGCCGATCTGCTGGAAACGGCAGTAACCGACCCTCCGCAGACATCGAATCCCCCAAAAGCAAATTGGCCGAATGTTCATCCCTCGTTATGGTACTGATGATGCAGGTAACGCCTTTTGGTCGAGTGCGTGCGATGCGCGCGAGTCACATTTCGCCGGAACCCAAAGCGCCTCCGCCACGCCAGCCTCTCGGGCAATCCCGGCGATCTCATCCTCCCACGTCCGGAACCAGGCTGCCTTCTCCTCCTCCAGCTCGTAGGTATCGTAGGTCCTCTCGAGGCCTTTCTTCACATGGTTCAGCATCGCCTCGGCCGTTTCGAAATCGATCTTCAGCCGCTTCGTGTTGGAGCGGGAGGTGCGCCGGAAATCGTGAGGGGTGAACCGCTCGATCGGCCGGCCCGCAATTGCCTCCATCCGGGCCTTCACGCGATTGCGCGCCTGATACCAGCAGTTCCGGGATCGGGGGCCATTGAGCTTCGGGGCGGGGAACACCCACTCGCTGTTCGACTGCATCAGCGACCAACCCCACGGTCCAAGCGGTATGCTGTGCTCCACCGAATTCTTCGTTCGTGATGCTGGGATGGTCCAGGTGCCGGAGGCGAGTTCGTCCGATCGCGCCTGACAGACCTCACCGAGGCGCGCTGCCGTCAGCAACCAGAGAAGCATTCCACGCTGGTAGTCGCGTTCCTCCTCGGCAAGCCCGCGCAGAAACCACCCGATCTCCTGGAGCGCCAGCTTCCGCGCTCGCGGTGTCTCCGGGAACCGCAGATCACCGAGCCGGCGCGAGGGGTCGGTCTCGAGGCCGACCTCAAGGCCGCGAAGCGAGGCTGCCCAGCCGAAGAAGACCTTCAATTCAGCGGCCAGCCGGTTCGCACGCACCTTCGCTGTGCGCCCCTTCTTTTCCACGAGCCTGATCAGATCCCGCTCGGTCACGTCATAGATGATCATCCTCGCCAGAGCCGGGCCGATGTCCCGTTCGTAGACCGCAACCTTGTCCGCGATCGTGCGCGGCTTGTTGCGGCGCTTCGCGCGCGACGCGCGCCCGTCGCGCACCGCGCGCATGTAGAGGCCGTGTGCTCGCGATACCGTCATCGAGGCGCGGAGCTCTTCCGCCCGAAGGATCTCGCGCGGATCGGCCCCTGCTTCGACGTGCTCGTTCAGCTTGCCGGCCCACTCCCGTGCCGCCGCGATCGAGTGACCGGGAAACAGGCCGAGGCTCAGCCGGACCAGAGGGCCTCCGCCCGCGACGCGTCTCGCATATTTCCAGACCTTCTTGCCGCTCGAGAGCAGCTCGATCGAAAGGCCCGGGGTCGAGGGGTCCTTAAGGTCCCCGCGGGTGAGGCGATCGATCGCTCCGGGGGTGAGTGTCCGCATCCTTGTCATCACCGACTCCACGTCGGCCGCGACAAAAATCATGATACAAATCGTGATACAATGGGCGTCCAAACCTGTCGTTCTGAGGCGAACCGGGTCTAGCTGCTCCAGCTGTCGATCTGCATGCAAGTCATTGTTCTAGGCCGAATCTTGAGGATTCGGTTGGCTGGGGCGGCAGGATTCGAACCTGCGAATGCCGGTACCAAAAACCGGTGCCTTACCACTTGGCGACGCCCCAACAGCCGGGCGGCTTATAGCCGCGCTTGGCGGATGCGAAAGCCCTAGCTGTTCGAAATCCGCCGGTGGGCGAGGTCGAGATAGTCCTTGCGCAGCATGCGGGTCATTTCACCGACTTCGAAGCTCCACGGGCCGGCGGACGCGACGGGGGTCACTTCGGCGGCGCTGCCGGTGAGGAAGAATTGCTCGAAGCCTTCGAGCTCCTCCGGCCAGATCGCCTTTTCGATCACCTCGATGCCGCGCTTGCCTGCGAGCTCGATCACGGTCTGGCGGGTGATGCCGTTCAAGAAGCAATCCGGGGTCGGCGTGAAGAGCTTGCCGTCACGCACAAAGAAAGCGTTGGCGCCGGTGCCCTCGGCGACCTGGCCGCGCCAGTCGAACATCAAGGCGTCGTCGAAGCCCTTGGCCTGGGCCTGGTGGCGGGCAAGCGTGCAGATCATGTACAGGCCCGACGCCTTGGACTCGACCGGCGCGGTGTAGGGGGCGGGGCGGCGCCAGGGCGAGATGTCGAGCCGGAGGCCCTTCATGATCGCCTCCTCGCCGAAATACGCGCCCCACGGCCAGGCGGCGATGGCGAGGTGGATCTTCGACTTCTGCGCCGACACGCCCATCTGCTCCGAGCCGCGCCAGGCGAGCGGGCGCATGTAGCAATCGTCCATGCCGCTCGCGGCGAGCACGTCGCGGCAAGCCCCATCGATTTCCTCGACGCTCCACGGGATGTCGAAGCCGAGCAGTTCGCCGCTCTTCTTCAGGCGCTTGCTGTGGTCGGTGAGGCGGAAGATCTCGCCCGAATAAGCGCGCTGCCCTTCGAACACGGAGGAGGCGTAATGGAGCGCGTGGGTGAGCACATGGACGTTGGCGTCGCGCCACGGCACCATCTCACCGTCGAACCAGATAAGGCCGTCGCGATCGTCGTAGCTGCGCTGATCTGTCACGCTTTTTCCAAGCTCCCTGAGTGCCCCCGGCGGCGATAGGCCGCACGCCGGGGAGCGTCAATGTGGGCGGATTTTAGCGGCCGACCGTCTTGTCCACGGCGCTCGTCGTCACCGCATGGTAGCCGGGCCGGGTGGCGGCGTAGATGCGCTTGGCGATCGGCCGGCCCCACTCGCCTTCACCCATCAGGGTGGTGAAGAGCGGCGCGACGAACTTCCTCCGGCCCATGCCACCGAGGAAGCGCTCGGCGGCGGGAACTGCGGGCTCGTAGCGGTTGGAAAGGGCAAGCTGCAGCCAGGCGAACAGAGTTTCGGAATTGCTGCTGGCGGTGAGGTTCATCGCCCGATCGAGCTCGGCCATGCGGGCCTGCGACAGCTCGCGGGGGAGGCCGTTGAGGAAGCGCAGCCGCTCGGCGGTGGTCCATCCGCCATAGGGCACCGCGCTCGCCGCGCCGCCGCTCTTGAACGTGGCAAGCGCGACATCGACGGGGGCAAAGGCGTTTGCGTCGGGACGCGCGGCGTTGGCGGGGAGGCCGGGCTGGTAGACCCATTGGTCGAGCATCAGCTTTTGCTCCAGCGCGGCATCGCCCTTGATGAGGTTGGCGCGCAGATCGGCGAGGAACCGCGCCGAAGTCATCGGCTGGAAAGCATGGCGGTCGAAGTAGGAGCGCAAATACGCGTCAAAGCGCGGGCGGCCGACGGTGCGCTCGATCGTGCGCAGGAAATCGGCGCCCTTGTCGTAGACGATGCCGCTCGAATCGGCGCCGCTCGGATCGTGGAGTCGGGTGCCGGCGCCGGTGGGGCCCATTTCCTTCACCGCATCCTCGAAGTCGGCGAACGACAAGGCTTCCTCCTGGCTGGCGCGGGCCTTGCCGTAGAGCGACTCCATGATCCGGTTTTCGAAGTACGAGGTGAAGCCTTCGTTGAGCCAGCTGTCCGCCCACACCGCGTTTGTGACGAGGTTGCCCGACCAGCTATGCGCAAGCTCGTGCGCGACGACGCCGTTCAGGCTCTTGTCGCCGGCGATGAAGGTGGGGGTCAGGAAGGTCAGGGTGGGGTTTTCCATGCCGCCATAGGGGAAGCTCGGCGGCAGGACGATCATGTCGTAGCGGCCCCAGCGATAGGGGCCGTAAAGCGCTTCGGCCGCGTCGATCATCCGCTCGGTATCGGTGAGTTCAGCGGCGGCCGCCTTGATGGTGGCGGGCTCGGCATAGACGCCGCTGCGCGCGCCGAGCTTCTGGAAGGCGATGTCGCCGACCGCGATGGAGATCAGGTAGGGCGCGACCGGCTTGTCCATGCGGAAGCGAAAGGCGCGGCGGCCGTTGCCGGCGGCCTCCCCCTTGGGCGTCAGCCGCTCGCCGCTCATCACCGCCACCAAAGGCGCCGGCACGGTGATGCGCGCTTCCCAGGTCTGGCGGATGCCGGGGCTGTCCTGGGTCGGGATCCAGCTGCGGTTGAGGATGGCCTGACCCTGGCTGAACAGGAAGGGGTGGGCCTTGCCGGCGGTCTGGGCCGGGCTCAGCCATTGCAGCGCCTCGGCTTCGGGGGCGCTGAGATAATCGATGCGGATTCGCTTGGCGCCGCCAAGCTGCACGGTGAGCGGCGCGCCCTTGGCGGCGTCGGATGTGCCGAACGCGAAGGGCAGGGGCTTTCCGGCCATGTCGGTGATCGAGCGGATCGCGAGGCCCTTGCTGTCGAGCACGATCTCGCGCGCATCGGGCGCCGACTGAATGTCGAGCGTCGCGGTGCCGGCCATGCGCTTGGCCTCGAAGTCGGCGTTGAGATCGAGCGCGACGTGGGTAACTCGCGCTTCGGCCGGGCGGGCGTAGCTCGACGTATCGACTGCGTCGTCGCCGACCAGGATCGGCGCCACCATGTGCGACGAGGCGCTCTGCACGCGGTGGGTGGCGGGCTGGCAGGCGGTGGCGGCGAGGGCGAGAAGGGGGAGGGCGAAGTGGCGCATAAGACAGGCTCCTGATGAGCAACGGGGAGGGGTCGTGCAGCGGTTACTCGCTTGAACCGCGCAGGGCCAGCGGCAGCCGGTTCATCGCCGCGCCGACAGCAGCCTCGGCAGCGACTCCGATCGCCAGACCGGCGCCGACATCGCTGGGATAGTGAGCGCAGCGCGGGATCTGGGCGAAAGCGAGCAGCCCGCCGATCGCATAAGCCGGCGCGGCCCATTCGGGCACCTCGCGGGCAAAGGCCCGGGCCACCGCCGAAGCGCCGGCGGCGTGGCCGGAGGGGAAGCTGGTCTCTTCCTTGGCTTCGCTTCGGCCGGGGGAAAGGCGATGATCGGTCCGCGGATCGCCGGCCGAACGCGGGCGGGTGCGGTCCACCCGGTGCTTGACGAAATCCTTCACCAAGGTGGCAAGCGTGTGCGCAGCGAGCATCCTCACCCCGGCGCGGACGAAGCGCGGATCGCGGGCCAGCACGCCAGCGGCAAGAGTCGCGGCGCAGACGATCCGCATTGCCGGCTGGTCGCCGAGGTCGGCGAGCCGCTCGAGCAGCGGATTGTCCTGGTAAGGCTGGGCGGCCTCCACCGCCTGCGCATCGACTTCGAGGACCCGCTCGGCGGCGTCGTCAAGCGTCGGCATGGGCGCGGGCTCCAAAGGGCGACTGGTCGTAGCGGGCGAGAAGATCGGCCGGACCACCGTAGACGAAAGCGGCGCCGCTTTCGCGAAGCTGCTGCTCGGGGAAGCCGCCGGAGAGGAAGCCGATTGTGCGAATCCCGATCCTGGCTGCCGCGATGACGTCCCAGGGCGTGTCGCCGATCACCAGCGTTTCGGACGCCGTAATCGGCGCTACCTTGGCGAGCGCGGCGGCGAAGATGTCGGGGCAGGGCTTGGAGCTTTCGACATCGTCCTTCGTGGTGACTGCGCTGACGAGGTCCGAGCAGGCGATCAGGCTGAGGTGGTAATCCACTTCCGGCCTGCTGGAGGAGGAGGCGAGGACGATCTTCACCCCGTCCGCCACCAGCCGCTCGAACAGGTCGCGCACGCCGGGGAAAGGGGTGGCGCGCGGCAGGTAGTCGCGCTTGAACAGGTCGCCGCGAAACGCATCCATCTCCTCCGCCTGCTCATCGGATGAGCCGGGGAGCAGGGTCGGGATGAGATTGTCGCCGCCCTTGCCGATCTGCTCGCGGATCGCGGCGGGCGTGATCTCGTGGCCGAAATGGGCAAAGGCGACCCGCCACGCTTCGGCGTGGAGGTCGTTGGTGTCGACAAGGGTGCCGTCGACATCGAACAGGGCGGCGCGGGGGACTCGCGCGGACGAAGCGGGTGGGTTGGTTTCAAACATCGCCCGGATAACGGGCGAAGCGCGCTTGGTTTCCGCCCTAAGGCCGCGCGGCGACGATGCTGCGGAAGCTGAGCAGGCCGCTTTCGCTCTCCAGACCGGGCAGGCGCGGGTAGGCGCCGATGAAACGCTCGATGCCCGGCGACATGGAAACCGGCCAGGCGCTGCCGTCGGCGGCCACCAGGACGAGCTCCGTGCGGCGGGACGTGAAGGCGCGCGGGGGAACGAAGTGTTTCATGAACCCCTTCGTGCCAGCCAAAGCTTCACAAACCGTTGAAGTCGGCGGTGCCGGTAAGGCGCGCTTTGCCGCTTGTGCCATCCTGTGACGCGCCGTGGCCGTCCACGCCGCCGACGCTGGCGATGCTTCCTTCTGGCCGCTTCTGTGGTAAAGAAGGCGTTAAGGGAAAAGCGGGCGGCGGCGCCGCCGCGCGAACAAGGGTGGGCCGGTACATGCTTGCAATGTCTATGAAACAGGAGCGGCGGGTGGCCGAGCAATTGTCGCCGCGCGTCGCGTGGCCGACTTTGCGCCTCGCCGTGCTGCTGCCGCTGGCCCAGGCCGGGCTGATCGCCCTCGCAATTGCCGGTGTCGTGCCGATGTGGCTGGTGATCCTGCCGCTCGGCTATATCCATTTCGCCTATTACACGCTGGTCCACGAGAGCATTCACGGCAACGTGGTTCGCGCCACCCGCTTCAACTGGGTCCACAAATTGCTCGGCTGGTGGGGCGCGCTGAACATGATGACGAGCTATCCCGCACTGCGCCGCATCCACCTGCTTCACCACCGTCACACCAATACGGACGAGGATCCGGACTATAACCTGTGCCACGGTTCGCTTTGGAAAAGCGTTGGCCGGGTCGTCGGCCTGCGCACCCTGCTGCTGCTGCCGCTGCCGATCGTCCGGCTGGTTCCGGCGGCGAGCTACACCATCAAGCAGGCGCGGCTGACCCCCGCCGAGATGCGCACCCACGCCATCACCGTCACCGCGCTGCAGCTCGCTTTGTGGACGGCGGTCGCGCTCGGCTTCGCGCAGGCGGCTTTCTTTCTCTACTGGGTGCCGATGATGATCGGCCTGGTGCTGCTCAACATCTTTTTCCAGTGGTTGCCGCACGTGCCGTTCGACAAATCCGACCGCTACGGCAAGGCGCGGGTCTACCTGCCGACCGCGCACCGGTTTCTGCTTGGGCAAAATCTGCACCTCGGCCACCATCTCTGGCCGTCCGTGCCGTTTTTCAATTATCGCCGTTTGAACGACGAGCTGCGGCCGCAATATGAAAGCGCGGGCGCGAGGCTGGACCCATATTTTCCGACAATGACCCCTGCGGAAGCCGCCGATACGGCTCAAGCGGCGGCCTGATAACGGATCACGCCGCCCGGCGCTGCAATGCCGGGCAGCCGCGCATAGGCGCCGATGAAGCGGGCCATTTCAGGGGAAACGGCCAAACGCCACTCGCCCGACTCGCGGTCGCGGGCCGGCAGGGACAGGATCAAGCGGGGGCGGGCGGCAAATTCGGCCGCAAGCGGAAGGGGGCTGTGCATGGGCCGCTCATCGCGCGGCCGCCCCGCCGGTTTCACGCCGCCGTTCGCTTTCGCGGCCAATCGCCCTTAATCCAAGATAAAGAAGTTTCAGCCACAACGGACTTTCTTGAGGAAGACTTGTGGCCACAATTTTCGAGAAACTGCGAGGTATCGCGAAAATCGACAGCACGGTTGCCGAAGAGGTGCGCCGGTCGCTGGTCGAAACATTGTTCTCGTCCTCGACATCGCTCGGCATCGGTGCGCTGTGTGGGGCGGCGTGCAGCACCGCCATCGCCCTGTCGAGCGGCGACCCATGGCTTGGCGCCATGTCGATCGCAATCACCATCACCGGAATTCTGCGAGTCGCCCACGGCGTTTTCCTGCACAGTCCGGGCAATCACAGTTCAACGCACAGCGCCCGCTCCGAGACCGTCTACGAAATCGGGGCCTGGGCCTATGCCCTGCTGCTCGGCCTCACCACACTTCTGACCCTGCTTCGCACGGACGAGGCGCTGTACCACCTGCTCTCCGCGGTTCTTACCATCGGCTATGCGGCCGGCATTTGCGGTCGCAACGCCGGCCGGCCGGTGATCGCCATCGGCCAGCTCACTCTTGCCTCGCTTCCCGTTTCGGTGGGACTGTTCCTGAGCGCCGATCCGCTGCGCTGGGTGCTGGGCTGCGTCACCACCGCCTTCATGATCGGCATGGTGGACATCACCCTGCAAACCTATTCGGCCGTTCTAAAAGCGATGTCGGCCACCCACGAGCAGAAGCGCCTCACCGCCCGCTTCGAACGGCTCGCGCGATTCGACACCATGACCGGGCTCGAGAATCGCGGCGCGTTCCAGGAGCGGCTCCAGGTGGAGGTCGCCTCCGCGGTCGGCGGCGGCGACAAGCTTGCGGTGCTGTGGCTGGACATCGACAAGTTCAAGGAGATCAACGATTCGCTCGGCCACCCGACCGGCGACAAGGTGCTCTGCTCCGTAGCCCGCCAGCTGAGCTCGCTGGTCGACGGCCGCGGCTCGGTGGCGCGCTTCGGCGGCGACGAGTTCGTGCTGCTGCTGCGCGGCGACAAGGAAGGCTTCGAGCGGGACGTGGCCGGGGATCTGATGCGCGCCATGTCGTTGCCGATGAGCATCGATGGCGTATCGCTGCAGGTCACCGGTTCGGTCGGCATCGCGGTTGCGCCCGATCATGGCACGGACGGCGATACCCTCCTCCAGCATGCCGACATGGCGCTGTATCACGCAAAGGCGAACGGCCGGAACGAGTTCTGCCTGTTCGAGCGTGACATGGAAAAGCAGTTCCTGGAACTGCGCAGCCTCGAAGGCGCGTTGCGCAACGCGATCGAGAACAACGAACTCGAAGTCTATTATCAGCCGCTGGTCGATCTCAAGACCGGTCAGATCACCTGCTGCGAGGCGCTGCTGCGCTGGCACCATCCCGAACTCGGCTCGATCAGCCCGTCCAAGTTCATTCCGATCGCGGAATCGACCGGCCTTATCTCGCCGATCAGCCATTGGGTGCTTGCCCAGGCCTGCCAGGCGGCGTCGCAATGGCCGGAGTCGGTGAGCGTGGCGGTGAACATGTCGCCGGCCCTGCTCAAGGATCTGCACTTGAGCCACATGATCCTGTCCTCGCTCTACACGACGGGCCTCGCGGCGCGCCGGCTCGAGCTCGAGATCACCGAAACGGTGCTGTTGGAAGACAATGCCCAGGCCAATTCGCTGATCCGCGAATTCCAGAAGATCGGTTTGAAGCTGTCGATCGACGATTTCGGCACCGGCTATTCGTCGCTGGCGTATTTGAAGAAATATCGCTTCGACAAGATCAAGATCGATACCAGCTTCATCGCCGACGTGACGCGCAGCAAGGAAGCGCGGGCGATCATCCACGCTCTCGTCGGCCTGGCCGCCGAACTCGACATGGAGATCGTCGCCGAAGGGATCGAGACGGAGACGCAGCTCAGCTACGTCACCGGCGCCGGCTGCACCGCGGCCCAGGGTTTCTACCTCGGACGGCCGGTTCCGGGCGCGGTCATCGCCCGCCGCCTCGCCGCCCAGACCCGCGGCGAACCGTGGGACGGGGAAGGTGAGATCGGAGACCTGAAGCTGATCGCCTGAGCGGTTCTAGTGGCCGGCAAGCCGGGTTTGCGCTTCCACAAGCCGCTTCATCAGCTTGAGGTCCGCGCCGGTCAGGCTGAGCGCCGCGTCGGCCCAGATTTCAACAACGCCTTCAAGTTCGGCGAGGCTGATCGGATCGACCAGGCTCGAGGCCTGGTAGATGCCGCGGTGGCCGCTCTGCTTGCGGCCGTTGCGCGCGATATAGGCCTTCACCGCTTCCTCGCCGCAGCCCGGCTCGGCAAGAACGTGGACGAGCCCCATCTCGAACATTTCCTCGGCCGTGTAGAGCTGGTTGGAAAGCATCATCTGCTCGGCTTTGGCGAGGCCTACCTTGCGGGCAAGCAGGCAATGCGCGCCCATGCCGGGGAACAGACCGAAGGCGATTTCCGGCAAGCCGAAGCGCGCCCCTTTTTCCGCCACCACCACATTGAACGACAACACCGCTTCGAAGCCACCGCCCAGCGCGTCGCCCTGAACCAGGGCAATTGTGACGATCGGCAGTTCCAGCCGCTTCATATTGTTGTGGAGGATCGAAACGCAGTCGCGTCCGTAGCGGACGAGCCCGGCGCGGTCGCCGGTGGAGATGAAGCCTGCGAACAGGTCGAGATCGCCGCCGAGGTTGAATACGCCCGGGAATTTCGAGCCGAGCACGAGATATTTGAAACCGGTGTCCCCCCCGGCGAACTCGCGCTTGATCTCGCTCTGCCAGCGCTGGAAATCGCGCAGCATCGGCCGGTTGAAATTGGGCCGGTCGTTGGGCGTCATGTAGGTCCACAAGGTGCCGCTCGGCGCGTCCCACCGCACATCGAGCTGCCCCAGGTCGAACAAACGCGAACCCGCCGGAAATTCTTCCCCCATCGGCAATGTAGTCGGCAGCCGATCCGGCGCAATCGGCACGGAGATCATGTCCGGCGCCGGTTGCAGGCTGAAATGGTGGTTCATCGTTTGCCCCTAACGAATTTGATGTGGGGCCAAGTAAGCATATCGCCATGGGTTCAACAATCGGCGTTCAGGGCGCGGATGGCGATAGCTGGTTAACTGTTGCGGTTTAGACTCGTTTTCGGGCCGAACCGAATTTGGCTTGGAGATGGCCGCGGTTACGAACGAAACTGCTTGAGAAACAATGATATGGTGCATAGCGTAGGCACTTGCGACGGGGGCTCGCAATGCGTTTCGGTGGGGAATTCAGATGACATTTCGGCGTGCTTCGGGGCCTCGTGCGGCCCGTATCCTGTCACTTTACGGGACGGCCGCGGGCCTCCTGTTAATGGCGTCAGGCCCTGCACTGGCGTCAGGTTTTTACCTTCAGGAACAATCCGTTAGGGGATGGGGCAGAGCCAATAGCGGTGAGGTTGCCGACCAGGGTCCGGCCTCCTTGTGGTGGAACCCGGCAGCGACGGGCTGGGACGAGGGCAGCGGCGCCTCGTTCGGTGCAACCGCCATCGTTCCGCGCGGCCGGGTCGAGGATCTCGGCACCCAGATCGATCGTCCGGGCGTGCCGCCGGTGCCGGTCGGCGGCACCTCCGTGTTGCGCGATCCGGTGCAAAAGGGCGTGCTTCCCTCCACCGCAGCCGCGCTCCGTGTCGGGGAGAATATTTCACTCGGCCTGGCGATCAGCTCGCCCTTCAGCTTCACCACCGATTACGATCCAAACGGCTGGCAGCGTTACCAGGCGATTCGCACGCGGCTGATCACCCTCGATGTCCAGCCCTCCATCGCCTTTGCGCCAAGCAAGAGCTTCAGCATCGGCGCCGCGCTTAACGTCGAATATAGCGACGCTTTCCTCTCCAACGCGCTGCCTAACCTTGCACCGGGATCGGCCGACGGCCGTTTTCGCCTCGACGGCAAAGGCGTGGACTTCGGCTGGAGCGTCGGGGCGCAGCTTCGCCCGGCAAAGCGGATTACGCTTGGCCTCGCCTACAAATCCGCGATCGATCACAAGCTGCCCGGCGTGGTGTCGATCACCGGCTTGTCGGGCCCGCTTGCCGGCCGCAATCTGGATTCGGATATCGTGGTGCGCTTCTCCACGCCCTGGCAGATCATCGCCGGCGGCCGCTTCGGCGTCACCGACAGGCTGACGCTCAACGCGCAGGCGGTGCATGTCGGCTGGAGCAAGTTCGAGCGGCTGGATTTCGGCGCGCCGATCAACAGCTTCATTACCCAGAACTACAAGAATAGCTGGAGCTTCGCGCTTGGCGCCGATGCGGCGCTTTCCGATCGCCTGACGTTGCGGGGCGGCATCCAGTTCGACGGCACGCCGACCCGCGACGAGAGGCGCGACGCCCGGGTCCCCGATTCCGACCGGGTGAACTACAATGTCGGCGCCAGCTTCCGGATGGGCAAGCGCATGACCCTCGACGCCGCCGCCGGTTACACCGATTTCGAGACCACGCCGATCACCCGCGACGAACGCTTCTATGCGGGCACCGCGGCGCAGGTCGACATCTTCACCGACGGCCAGGCCACCCACCAGCGCGCGCTGGTGCTTTCCCTGGGCGGACGCATCGGGTTCTGACGAAAAAGCCTCTCTCCCCCTGGGGAGAGAGGTTGGAGAGAGGGGGAGTGCCGGCGCAGGCTCGATGCCTGGGACGGCGCTAGAAGGCGAACAAGGCGGCATCGAGCCGCCTGGTTCGCACCCCTCTCCCCGACCCCTCCCCCCGCAGGGGGGAGGGGCTTAAGCCCGCCGCCGCAACTCGTCCCGTATCTCCCGGAGCAGCAGCACATCCTCCGGCGTGACGGGCACTGCCGCAACCGCTTCGGCTTCCCGATGCCGAAGCACCCGCCCCGCGGCCTTTACCAACCGGAAGATGACGAAGGCGAGGATCAGGAAGTTCACCACCACCGTGATGAACTGGCCGTAGCCCAGCATCGGCACGCCCGCCGCCTTGAGCGTGGCATAGCTCCGGGGGCCCGCAAAGCCTTCCGGCACAGGGCCGAGCAGCACGTAGTAATCGGAGAAATCGAGGCCGCCGAACACCGCGCCGACCAGCGGCATGATGATGTCGTCGGTGAGGCTTGCGACAATGGTCGCAAAGGCCGCCCCGATGATCACCGCCACCGCAAGGTCAAGCACGTTGCCGCGCGCGATGAAGGCCTTGAATTCTCCCATGATCTTCTCCCCCGCCATAGCGCAGGGGGATTCGTTGCACGGAAAGCGCATGGGTGCAACGAAGCCCCTTTTTAGCGGCCCGAAGCTCTTGCCCGCTTGGCCCCCGCTCGTCCAAAGCAGGCGTGCAATGACAGCGGCGATTGACATGGGCACGGGCGCCGGCGGCGCACCGGTGACGATGGACCTGGAGGAACTCCTCGCCACGCGCCTGCTCGTCCAGGGCAATTCTGGCTCCGGTAAGTCGCACCTGCTGCGGCGGATGCTGGAGGAAAGCGCCGGGCTGGTGCAGCAGATCGTCATCGACCCCGAGGGCGACTTCACCTCGCTCGGCGACCGCTACGGCCATGCCGCGATCGAGGCGTCCGGCTACAGCTTCACCGAGATTGCCAAGATGGCCGCGCGGGTGCGCGAGCATCGCGCTTCGGTGGTGCTGAGCCTAGAGGGGCTGGAGATGGAAGCGCAGATGCGCTGCGCCGCGGTGTTCCTCTCGGCCCTCTTCGATGCGCCGCGCGAACATTGGTATCCGGCGCTCGTCGTGGTCGACGAAGCCCAGGTCTTCGCCCCCGCCGCTGCCGGCGAGGTCAGCGACGAGGCGCGCCGGGCTTCGCTCGGCGCCATGACCAACCTGATGTGCCGCGGCCGCAAGCGCGGGCTGGCCGGGATCATCGCCACGCAGCGGCTCGCCAAACTCGCCAAGAATGTCGCCGCCGAAGCCTCCAACTTCCTGATGGGCCGCACCTTTTTGGACATCGACATGGCCCGCGCCGCCGATCTGCTCGGCATGGAGCGGCGGCAGGCCGAGGCAATCCGCGACCTTCAGCGCGGCGAGTTCCTGGCGCTCGGTCCCGCTTTGTCGCGCCGCCCGGTCAACATCCGCATCGGCGACGTGCAGACCCAGGCGCGAAGCTCCAGCCCCAAGCTCGTCCCGCTCCCCGTTCAGGCGGGCGGCGCGGGGATGGACCTGTTCGCCGGCCTGGAAGACGCGCCGCTCCCGGCTCCGCCCGCGCCGCCACCGCCCGTGGCACCGGCCGAGAGCATGTTGCGCGCGCTCGAGACACCGGCATCGCCGCGCACCGCCGCCTCTTCGCTGCCCCACCTCGACGACGACGCCCAGGCGAAGGTCATCTCGATGGCGCTCGGCGGCATCGTTGCCGAGGAGGCGTCGGCCGCCCAGCCGCTGCCCGTCCTGTTCAACGATTTCCAGCTCCGCTGCCGGATGCTCGGCCTTGCGGGCCAGCCGCTCGACCTCGCCGCCTTCCGCACCCGCCTGGCAATGACCCGCGCCGGCATCGAAGGCGAGGGCTGGGACGAAGCGCTGGCCCTCGGCGCGACGCTGCCCGACGACATGCTGCCCGTCTTCCTGCTCCTCGCCCGCGCCGCCCGCGAAGGCGCGCCATGCCCCACCGATGCCGAGCTTGCCGCGATCTACGGCACCACCTCGCTGGGGCGCCTGCGCCGGGTGGTCGCCTATATCGAGGAGCAGAACATCGTCGCCGCGCGCACCGATCTGTCCGGGCGCCGGAGCCTTTCACTCCCCTCGCTGGGTTGGACCACTGCGCCAGGCGAAGCGGAGACCGAGGCGCCCGGGCCCGCGAGGCGCACGGCCCGTCGCTGAAAACGGCGAATCGAGTCGACTCCCCTGGAACCTTCTGCGCTGATCGCCTCCGGAACGTTTCCGCAGGCCCCTTGAATATGGCCGAAAGAAGGCTATATCCTTGATATGCAACAAATAATCAGGCTCGCTGTGCTGGCTCTCGCCGCACTTTTCGCAACCCCTGTGTTCGCCGCAAGCCTGCCCGAGGGGCAGAACAAGGCCGATTACCTTGCATGGCTGGCCCGCGATCCGGGCGCCCGCACCCAAGTCCTCTCCTTCCGCTCCTATCTCGATGCCGCCGGCGTTCAGGACGTGGTTCCGACCTGGCAGCTCGTCCGCACCGCAAGCAAATGGCGCGATTGCAGCGGCCCCCGCTTCGAAGTCGCGCCGATGGGCGAATGGACCCACATCGCCGAAACCCTCGCCTTCGTGAAAACCTATGTCGAGCCGGCGATCGGCGACGTCGAGGCCGTCTCCGGCTTCCGCAACGAAGAGCTCAACCAATGCGCCGGCGGCGCCAAGGCGAGCGCCCACCGCCACTTCTACGCGCTCGATCTGGTGCCGGTCAGCGACGACATCTCCCGCTCCGCGATGATCCACAGCATCTGCGGCGTCCACGCCCAGCGCGGCTCGGACTTCGACATCGGCCTCGGCTTCTACGCCGGCAACCGCTTCCACGTGGACTCCAAAGGCTTCCGCAAATGGGGCGCCGACGGCAAGGGCTCTACCAGCCCCTGCGTCACAGGCATCGCCTGAGCCTTTCAGCCTGTGATTGCGAAAGGGGACGGCCACCGCGGCCGTCCCCTTTTTCGTGCCCGCAGCCTTTGCGACAAAGTGCGACAACTTCGCCTACTCGCGGCGATAGTTGGGGGACACGGGGGCTCCAAATAGGTTTCAACGCCGAACGGGCGTAGATCAAAAGGAGTGTCCACCATGAAGAAGTTCATCCTCGCAGCCCTCGCCGCTTCCGTCGCAATCGCACCGGCCGCCGCGGCGCCCTACGGCAGCTACAACAACAACGACCGGGGCCGGGTGGTCCAGGTCCAGAAGCAGACGGTCGTCCGCAACAACGGCCGCCAGGTGGTCAAGACCAAGCAGGTCGTCCGCACCCGCCAGGCCGCCAAGCGCAACTGGCGCAAGGGCGAGCGCTTCGACAGCCGCTATGCGACCAACTACCGGGTGATCAGCAACCCGCGTGCCTACCGCCTCTACGACGCGCCCCGCGGCTACCGCTGGGTCCAGTCGAACAACGATGCGGTGCTGGTGGCGATCACCAGCGGCATCATCGGCGCGGTGCTCGGCAGCCGCTTCTAAGGACTGCCAGCTGCGCGAACGGGCTCCGGGGAGGTGAACCTTCCCGGGGCCTTTCGCTTTTGGGCGCAAACCCGATAGAGGCCGTGACATGGCAGGCGATCCCCACATCCTTCTGGTCGATGACGAGCGCGACATCCGCGACCCGCTCGCCGCCTATCTCGGCCGCAACGGCGTGCGCGTGACCAAGGCGGAGAATGCCGCCGCCGCGCGCCAGGTGCTCGCCGCCCACGCCATCGATCTCGTCCTGCTCGACATCATGATGCCGGGCGAGGACGGGCTTTCGCTGGCCGGCTTCATCCGCGCGACGACGAAGATTCCGGTGATCCTGGTCACTGCGAAGACGGAGGAGACGGACCGCATCGTCGGTCTCGAACTCGGCGCCGACGACTATGTCACCAAGCCGTTCAGCCCCCGCGAACTGCTCGCCCGGATCAAGGCTGTGCTTCGCCGGGCGGGCGGTTCCGACGCGGTGCGGGCGCCGGATGCGGAGGGCTATGCGTTCGGGAGCTGGGTGCTGAAAACGGGCGAGCGCGAGCTGGTTGGGACGGACGGCGTTTCGGTGCCGCTCTCCACCGGCGAGTACAACCTCCTGCTCGCCTTTGTGACTCACCCCAAGCGCGTGCTCACCCGCGACCAGCTCCTCGACCTTTCGCAGGGGCGCGAGCTTGCCGCGTTCGAGCGCAGCATCGACATCCACATCAGCCGGCTGCGCCGCAAGATCGAGGAGGATGCGGGCGATCCCAGGCTGATCAAGACGGTGTGGGGCGGCGGCTACACGCTCGCGGCCGACGTGCGGCGGCTGTGAGGCGCTTCCTGCCGAGAAGCCTGATCGCGCAGATGGCGCTGCTCATCGGCCTCGCCTTGCTGGTCGCGCAGCTCGTCAACTTCGCCTTGATCCTCAACGAACGGCAGAAGGTCAGCCTCGCCCAGAACCAGGGACCCGCAATCACGCGCTTCGCCTCGGTGGCAACTGACTTTTTAGACGCGCCGGCCGAGTTCAAGGGCGCGGTGCTGGAGGACGCCTCCCGCCGCGGCGCCCGCTTCGCACTGGAGCCGGCGCCGGCGGTGGGTGACGCCGACGCGCGGGAGCCCCGCGTCGAGGCACGGCTTGCCGAAACCCTGTCCCAAGCCGGAGTGACCACTGGCGAAGTGCGCGCAGCGTCTCGCACCGAAGCCCGGCCCTCGCGGCCGCGCGACGAAGGGAGGGGAGCGCCCCAGGGGCGAGGCGAGCAGGACGTGCTGGTGCTTTCGGCGCGGGTGGACGGCGGCTGGCTCAACGGCCGCCTTCCCACGCCACGCGGCGATCCGTGGCTCGTCGGGCGGCTCGGCGCGGCGACCTTGATCCTCTACATCATCGTGCTCGGCATGACCCTCCTTGTGGCGATGCGCCTCGCCCGGCCCTTGCGCGACCTCACCGGCGCCGCCGAAGCATTCCACGGCCGCAGCCTCGCGCCTGAAGTGGAGCCGCGCGGCCCGGCCGATCTGCGCCGCGCGATCGAGGCGTTCAACGCCATGAACCGCCGAGTCACCGCCTTGCTCGACGAGAAAGACCGGATGCTCGGCGCCATCGGGCATGATCTGCGCACGCCGCTCGCCAGCCTGCGCATCCGCGCGGAAGGGGTGGAGCCGGCGGGCGAGCGCGAGCGGATGGTCGCCACCATCGAAGAAATGGACGCGATGCTGGAGGACATTCTGGTCCTAGCCCGCTCCGGCCGGGCACGCGAGGAGGCGCGGCCGATGGATCTCGGCGCGCTGGTCGAAGCGGTGGCGGAGGAGTTTCACGACCTCGGGCGGGAGGTGACGGTAGACGCGGTTGCGCGAGTGGTTGCACCTGTCCAGCCGGTGCTGCTCCGCCGCGCCATGCGCAACCTGATCGACAACGCGTTGAAATATGGCGGCTCGGCCCGCGTGACGGTCACGGCAGGCGAGCAGGCGACGATCTCCGTATCGGACAGCGGCCCCGGCCTTGCGCCGGAGGAAATGGAGCGGGTGCTCGAGCCCTTCTACCGGGTGGAAGGATCGCGCAGCCGCGAGACCGGCGGCACCGGCCTCGGCCTCGCCATCGCCCGGGCGATCGCAGAAAGCCACGGCGGCGCGCTGAGCCTCGCCAACGGCAACCCGGGGCTTATCGCCACCATCACTCTGCCGAAGGACATCGCGCACTAAAAAGGCGGCCGACGCGAACGCCGGCCGCCTCCTTCTTGCGTCAGCGGCGGCTGCGGCCGTGGGGGCGGGCGGCAAGCTCCTCCGCCGACAGCGCGCCATCGCCGTTCGCGTCGGCGCGGGTGAGGCGCTGGCGGTGCCCGGCAAGGAACTCGGCCAGCGTCAGCGCGCCGTCGCCGTTCGCGTCGGGCGAGGGCCGCTCCGCCCGGACCGGGGCGAGCAGCACCTGCTGCGGCGTCGCCTGCGGCTGAGGCGCCGCGCCTGGCTGACCCGTCACAGGGGCCGGCTGCACGACCTGGTAGAGCTGAGGCCCGTCCTCACCGCCGCGCTCGCCGCGCCCGTGTCCGCCACGACCCTCACGGCCGCCGCGCCCATGTGGCATTTCGGCGCCGCTGAGCTTGCCGTCCTTGTTGGCGTCGAGTTCGGCGAAGCGCTGCTTGCCGCTTTGCTCGATCTCGGCGGCGCTGACCTGGCCGTCTCCGTTGAGGTCGGCCCTGCCCGGTCCACGGCCTTCCGGCGCTAAAGCGAAACCCGCTGCGGCCAATGCAAGCAGTGCGACGCCGCCGCCGGCGCCAATGGCAATCTTCTTTATCTTGTTCATCATTCTACCTCCGTCACACGCCATCGATGAGGCGCTGTGAGGAGGATGAACGGCACCTGTCGCGCGGCTATCGCGGCGCGGGGCGAAGTTGTCGCAAATTGTACCGAAAGCTTATCCGGCGGACGCTGCGCGGGAGGTCCGCCGCCCCTCCATCTCGCGCCGGCGGCGCCGCGCGGTGAGCCACATCAAAATGCCGGTTACCGCCAGCGCGGCGGGAATGATGCCGCCGACGAAGACGATCGTCTGCCACACCGGCCCCATGCCGTTGCCGTCGTGAATTCGGCGCATCAGCCGGGCGGTGGTCTCCGGCTGCGGCGGCTTGGGTGGAGTAAGCGCCAGGGTGGCGTCGTCCACCTGCACTTCGGCATTGCCGCCGTCCCGCGCGAAGGCGAGCTTCCACTTGCCTTCCTTCTCGGTCGGCCAGGCCAGGGTGACCAGCCGGCCGGTGGCCAGCGGCTGCGCCGCGCCGAGCGCCGCGTCGGGCGCGAGTTGCGTCTGGGCCATCGGCGCCGCCGCCATGCGCCGCATCCGCTCGGCGGGGGAGGGGCCTGCCGGGTCTCCGGAGAAGGCGGCGAAGAAAGCGGGAAAGGAGATCCAGGCGCCGGTGAACGAGAGCACCGCCAGCGGCAGCGCGATCCAGAAGCCGCCGAGGTGATGGAGGTTGCCGCTCGTCTCCGGCTGCCGCCGCCAGCGCAGGCCCCGCTTGAAGCCGCCCTTCAAGGGCCACCACAGCCACAGGCCGGTGAGCGAGGAAAGCAGCATCGCAACCCCGATCCAGCCGACGATCTGCCGCCCCATGCCCGGCACCATCAGGCTGCCGTGGATGACGTGCATCACCTGCACCGCGCCGGCGCCGCTCGCCACGCGGTCAAGCAGGCGGGCATCGGTCGGGTGGAGGTAGAGGGTGGTCCGCAGCGGCCGCCCGCCGCCGGGAGGCGCGGGTTTGGTGAGCGTGGCGAGCACCGGGCCGTTCTCATGCGGGAAGCCGATGCTCAGCAGCCGCTCATCGGGCGCGGCGAGCTTCTTCGCCGCAGCCGCATAAGCTGCGGGCGTGAGGGCAGGGGCCGCGCTCAACTCCCGCTGCGGGTTGAGCACGCCGTCGAGCCAATCGTGCCAGACCAGCGCCGAGCCGGTCAGCGACAGCGGGATGATCAGGAGCGCGAGGGTGAGGCCAAGCCATTTGTGGAGCTGGAACCAGATGCGGCGGAGGCGGACTTTGCTGGACATCGTCGGCAACTAGCCTTGCTGCGAACGATTATCAATAAGGGTTAGCGGGTCCCATAGGTACGGTCGCCGGCATCGCCGAGGCCGGGCACGATATAGCCATGGTCGTTGAGCTCGTCGTCCATCGCCGCCGCCCAGATCGGCACGTCGGGGTGGGCGGCGCGCAAGGCTTCGGCGCCCGGTTTGGCGGCGAGCAGACAGACGAAGCGCATGTCCGTCACGCCCGCTTCCTTGAGCCGGTCGATCGCGGCGATGGCGGTGTGGCCGGTGGCGAGCATCGGATCGACCAGGATGACCAGCCGGTCGGCGACGTCGTCCGGCGTCTTGAAATAATATTCCACCGCTTCGAGCGAGGCGGGATCGCGGTACAGGCCGATATGGGCCACCCGAGCGGAGGGAACGAGATCGAGCATCCCTTCCGCCATGGCGAGGCCGGCGCGCAGGATCGGGGCGATGACCAGCTTCTTGCCGGCGATCGCGGGCGCCCGGGTGGCGGCGACGGGGGTTTCGATATCGATCAGCGCGGTGGGCAGATCGCGGGTTACTTCGTAGCACATCAAGGTCGCGATCTCGCGCACCACCGTGCGAAACAGCAGGATCGAGCTGCCTTTGTCGCGCAAAATGGTAAGCTTGTGCTGCACCAGCGGGTGCTGGACGACCGTCATTCCCTGCATGTTCAAAACACCGTTCCGTCGCTGAGGATATTGAAGGGGGGCCCGCCGCCCGGGCGAAGCTCGGCCGCGATCCGCCGACCTGCAACCCAGCTGCCACCCTCGAGCATCCGGGCGAGCGGAAAGGCGGCCTCGCTGACGCCGAGGCGGGCGCGGACGAGGGGCGCCATGCGGTCGAGCAGCGCCACGGTCAGCGAGCGCCAGGCGACGATCAGCGGGTCCGAAACACTGTGGGTGCGGCCGGCATCGGCGGGGTCGGTGAGGACGAGCACGCCGGTATCCACGAACAGCCCGCCGTTGCGATATTCGGCGAGGCCGGTGAGGCCGTCAATCTCCACCACCTCCACACCCGCCTCCTGCAACGGCTCGATCAGCGAATAAGCCAGCCATTGCGAAAGCTTGTGCAGCGGCACCAGACCATCGGTCGCGTCGGAGCGCTTCAGCGCGGGGTGCCGCCAGCAATCTCCGAGCGGTACGCCATCGATGACCAGCCGGTCGGCCCAGATCGGCCCGAGCGCTTCGAGCAGCAGATCGAGGATCGCGGCGGCGGGAAGCCTGCCCCCCTCCGACCGAGCGGCGAGCACGTCGTAGAGGCCGCCGGGCCGCGGTGCGTCAGAGCTGGCGAACAGGTCGGGACGGGCAAGCACTTGCGTGCCAAGACGACGGAGGAGGGCAGCCCGCCCGTCCAGCCCGGCGAGCGGATTGTCCGCCTTTACCTGGAAGCCGTTGGCCAGCGTCTCGGGCGAAAGCTCCGCAAGCGCCGATCCATCCACGCGCAGCGGCCCGGCCCCTTCAGCGGAAAAGGCGCCGCTTTCAAACAGCCGCTGGCTTGCAACCGCAAGGCCTTCCGAGCGGGTGTAGGTCTCGCCGCCCTCGCGGAAGCTCCAGCCCGGCCCGGCGCCTGCGTCGAGCAACACGGACACAATGGTGAGATCGAACGCCGCCCGAGCCCGCGCCGCCGCGTCGCCTTCCGGCAGCTTCGGCGGCCCCGCAACAAAGTGCCGCCCGCGCGCGTGGAAGGGAATGTCGAGATCGGGGAAACGCTCGCGAGTC